>Ga0247734_1000272_pt1 | contig 46430 bp, 44 predicted proteins | sample UWRJL103311B2_FD_180933 | JGI IMG/M metagenome (GOLD analysis project Ga0247734, IMG submission 180933) | Plant litter microbial communities from Arlington Agricultural Research Station in Wisconsin, United States - UWRJ-L103-311B-2 | ecosystem: Environmental > Terrestrial > Plant litter >...
TCTCTACATATAGTTAGATAGGTGGATTGGGGACATCAAGTCCTTCAATACTGGCTAATCTACGCGTGATACGTTATAGGCACTCAGTGGTTGCTGGCGTACAGCACACAAGACTAAATAAATTGTATATTTCAAAAATGTCAATTCCAGGATCTGATGCTTAACTCATATCAGGTAAGACCTGATATCTTCGTATTTATTAATTACAGTAGTAATTAGAATGTTCGGCTAACTCCGAACACGCGGCTTTCTGGATAACTGCTGAACACCCTTGTACCCAGTCGAGCCAGTCTAACATCTTTCAAGGAAGGTATATCGCCAAGGACTAATCATGTGATCTAAAAATACTCTGTCTACAACTAAGCAGTACTTATAGTAGCGTTTTGAAATAATAGAATTGAAAAGCATGAATTCCTTCCATGCTTGTCTGGATATCAACCGGCATTTCTTTCCGATCTTGTGCCTAGGTATGCGGTTCGCCTATTGAGCATTATATTGTAGCTTTTATTAGTTACCTCCTGCTCCTATTGAGAGTGCCACGAAACATTTTGCGACCCTGTATATCCGAATTTGTGGTACGGAAAGGTTGAGAATGCTATACTTACACTCACGCCTTTTTGCTTTTCACGGAGACTCTAGGTTGCCTACCTCGAAGAGGGGAAGGGGTTTTCTATTATATGTTTCGTCTGTCTTGCGGAATATAACAGCACTGATACAAACCCGGATTCGTGGCGTCTGCCATAGCTAATGGAGGCTCACTGACGGCAGGCTGAAGTACGTACATACCATGGGAAAAAGAAAATTATTCGTGGTCCATTATTGTGTCAAACGGTTTTAAATCGTGGAAGATGGTTTGGTTCAGATAAACGAAACAATGTTGGTCCAATGGAGTTTAGTGTGGCCTGCTATCCGGGGACTTTCGTACACTCAAGGGTCACCAGATTTGGCCTTGTCAACGAACTCGCGACTCTCGGACACTAGACAATTGGCAGGTCTATTGGTGAAATCCACAATAGAATAATGCTTCGTGACGGGATTTGGCTACGATGTGTTTGATGGCTGTGAGTCTTGTCTTGACCCCCTGCTCATAGGAGTGGAACTGGGACTGGGACTGGGATTGGGACTCTTTCGGGCCGCGAACCTGCTGTGGCTGCTTGCAGAGTCTGGTACAGGAACACGCGAGACTGTGAGACTTATTATTGTCCAAGGGCACAGCCATTGGTGTGGGGTGAAATATGGTATCCCCAAAGAGCCAGTGCGCACACATCAGCTGTTGCATAAGAGCTGAATACGGTGAGGGTTTCCAATGATGTAGATCATATCTTGAACGTCGTGGTTTTTGGTAGCAGGCAGAATTTGTGGCATAAAGCGTGGAGGTTGGCCCGTTAACATCTGTTTGAGGCCAGCATCAAAGTTGATATATTGCTTTTGGTTGCCTACTCATTCGTCAATGGATGGTCTGGTTTGGGGAATGATGATGATGAATCAAACTTTGGGAGCGACAGTAAAGATTTACGGAGCAATTCCCAACTCGATCAGTATGAAATATCCACGATCCCTCCTGAACCACCAAAGATTTATACTTGGTAATACTTTCTATGTACGGGGGGTTTCCTAGGGTTGACAGTAGGAGACCCGGCAAAGTTGTGTACTAGTAGTAGTAGTAGGGGTTCGTCCAGCGGAGGGTTTGTCAGTACTCCACACTGTACTGTTCTGTATTTCGTAAACAGCCCAACGCACAGCCCCCCCATGTGGTTAGCCAAGCACAATTCAGCCTCGTTGACAGCTTTTCAAGTCAACTTGACCGAACAGTGCTGGGCTGGGCTGGTACGTGGTAAGGTTGTGCTAATAAATAAAGTATGGGGCGCTGACCGGGGGAGTTGGGAGGAGAGATAGATATAGTTTTCGGTTAGAGAAAGATCACGATTTACTGTCACCACTTTATCTTCTCTGTATAAATATAAATATATGGATATATAGATATATCTATCTTTACATCTATCTATCATCTATCTATCTATTTGACTTTCCATCTACCTTAAACGGGGTTTACTAGGCCAAAGTAAAAAGGAATTGACGCGTAACACCAAGTGCCAGCTGGCCTGCCGGCCTGCCGTGACCCCTGAGCAAACTTACTTTTCCAGTAAACAGTGGGCGGGAAATACAGAGCTGGGAATACGGTAAATGCTGAACTGTTGCCGTAGTACAGGAGACGGAGAGAACTAACTTACGGGCGAAATTACGACAATACCAGCGACCAGCCTTCCGTTCGTAATACTGTAATACTGTAATACTATAATGAGCCCAGCAAGCCCAGACAGTCCAGACAGCACTGCCGTCGATCATCAGCCCGCTATTGTACGCCCCAAAAACCCTATTCTACTGAAAAGTCAGACCAGCACTACGACGAAGTATTTTAGCGACAATAATAGCTTCACCCACCTCTCCCGCTCCACAACACCAACCAACCACCACCCCCAACCATCTTTTCCTCTCTCTCAACACCGTCATAAAACTTCAAAACCACCTCATTCATTCATTCATCCATTCATCCACTCATCCATTCATTCCTCCCTAGACAGTCGTTTACTATCTCTCCTAAGATCTTCGATTCTACTACTGTATATACCAGCGGGAACCTCCTCGCCTCTCTACGGAGTAGAAACCATTTGCCGAACACAAGCCGTTTCACCCTCACCCCAACTTTCGATCACCTACCTACTTGTACAACGAACAACGAACGACCGAACGAACATCATAACATCCATATCATATACACCCCGACAACTCCTGGTTTTCCTCCCAAATTAATAATAAAAATTGCCACAATCTCCGATTCTACCATCACATCACTCGTTGCATTCTTGAGGATCGAATAACGTTCGCCACGTACTTCGTCCTCTTTTCGACCCGGCGTCACTGCTCCATCTAGGAGCCAACCTCGCCATCGTGGCTTACAGACACGAGTCCCGAAAGTCCCTTTTGGACTCAGATCCGGCTTATCAGCAATATATCAGAGGCCAACAGGCAGAAGGAGGCTATCACCATCGGGAGGGCCTTGGTCCATTGCCAGGCAAGCCTGCGCCAACCCGCATAATGTATCGACCCAGCACCCTCTGGACGTGGTCCTTTTTAATTGCGACAATCATACAAACTTCGATAATTTTGGCTCTCGAAGCGTAAGTCAACCTGCGCACGGTTTTTGCAACCATTCAGTAACCCGTATCTCGTGGCTAACATTTCCCAGATACATATTTGCGAAATTTCAAGCGAGCTTAAACGATGTCGATCTGGGCAATAAAGCGCTGCCCAGAACGATTCCAACCTACCTCACCCTATTTATTTTCGGTTTCCTGTATCAACTGGTCCTTGTGTACGATTCCCTCCGACTGAAGAACACCATTCAAGTCATCGGTCTTTGCATCTACAATGTCGGAATGCTTATTTATGCTGCGATTCAATATGACCAAGTCGATGACGCCATCAAGGATTTGAAAAAGATTGGATACATAAATGCAGAGAAAGCTGTATGGAAGGATGTGCAGCCATATCTGTTGACCGTGCCGATTATCATATCCTTTTTCACCGTGGTCATGTCCCTGATTGCTTGGAAACTCTACGATGAATTTGCGTGGACTATCTATAAGCATATCAGTGCCGACCTCCGGATGAAGCGTCGATTTTTGACATTCCAGGTAAGCAAGCCTCGGGCTAAGTTGAGCTCTCATATTCGGAGCATGTATGCTAATGATAACAGATTTACATTACCCTGCTAAAGTTTGATTTCTTCTTCTTCTTGGGATTCACTGTTCAGTTCCTCGTGATTGTAACCGGTCTCGCAGATGCAGAGAGATGGATTACTGTTGCAGCGATTCCAGTTACCATCCTCATTCTGTTTTTGGCGGCTTTCTGGACCCGTCGTGAGAACAGCTTCGGGATGATTGTCACCATACTTTGTTACGTAGGCGGCCTCGCCTACTTCATTTTCAAGCTCGCACGGATGTACCAACCTGAGAGGAGAGAAAATTACCTTCCGGTCCGCAAAAATCTCACCAGTTTCGCAGTCATCACCATATTATTACTCCTCCTAACGATCACCAACGCATCCGTCTGTATGGCGAACTTCAATAAGGGCCTAAAACCGCATATCGATAAACGGAAGATTGGTACAGAGGTAGAGAAAGGGGAAAACATGACGGAAATGCCGGATCTCAAGCATGGAGTTGCACCCCAGGGCCGTATGGAGATAGACTAAGCTTTGTTGGCATTACAAATCGACAATCATAGCAGGTTTGGATCTTAGCGGCTGGCTGTAAGATTTGGGATGTTCTGTATATTCGGGATGATTATGACTTTTTCTTTGGTTCTGATGATCTGATCGTTGGGGGATCTAGTTTTTCTTTTTGTCGTTCGCCGTTTCGTCTTGGCCAGTGTGGCATAACAAGGCACCTCATACCCGGATTGGCGTTTATCCAAGAGCATATATTGCATGATTGGAAGGAGTTTGAGGGTTCACCTTAGTGCTGGATATAGAAGTCATCAAAGAAATGCACTTCTCTTGTTCAATAAACAAAATTATCACGTGTTTCAGTGTTCTGTGGTTACGTCGTGTTTTTCAATCTTTGATCTTGCACCTTTTTGCCTATGGAAGTGATCGTACATCATCACACTCTCTCGTCCCTCAATTCCGTCATTATACTAGAAATCCAATGCCTATTGCAGTTTTATTCACTAAAAACCTGAAGGGTAAGGAGGGGTGGAAATACCCCACATTCTCTCGCCTCGGCTGTTCTGGAGCACTCGGTTGGTGATCTTCTCATCTCCTCCATACTTCCCCAGATTTTAACCTACATCATTTACGCATTGAGTCTTATACTAACTTCGTAATTCTTGAAAGCTTCCTGAAGACGAATTCTTACACTGAGACTTTAATTGAGACTTGATACCGGGAATATCACTGAACTTGCATCTCCAGAGATACTAGGATTTGAGTTATCCGGGCTTGACTTGCAAGCCATCTTGTATGGTACTTCACACGCAGTCTTCTGCTTTCCAATATCTCACCCCAAAAAGCTGATCAACTCGCTTCATTATGACGCCTTCTCTACCAGATTCTTATGCAGCCCTCTCCTTCCAACAAATTCGCCTCTCCCATGTACCAGCCTCCTCACCAACACCTACACCAGTCATCCTACTCACGCTTTACCGCCCAAATAACCACAACTCATTTACAGACACAATGGTTGAAGATCTCACACGCGCCCTCTCCCTCCTCTCAGCTGATCCTCGAGTCCGTGCCATTGTGTTCACCGGCCATGGCAAGATGTTCTGCGCAGGCGCTGACCTCGATTCGGGGAAGGGTCTCACTTTTGAAGAGGAAACCGTGGAGAATCATCGTGATGGTGGTGGCAAGGTCGCGCTGGCCATATATCGCTGCACCAAGCCTGTAATTGCGGCGATCAATGGGCATGCTGTTGGTGTTGGTTTGACTATGACCTTGCCGATGAACATCCGTATCGTGAGCAAGGAGGCCAAAGTAGGCTTGGTATTTGCCCGTCGTGGCATCGTTATGGAAGCTGTTTCCTCTTTCTTCCTCCCGCGGCTCATTGGCTATAGTCGAGCGATGCATCTCGTGACAACGGGCTCGGTATATCCATCTACAGATCCTCTGTTACGGGAGCTTTTTTCTGAAGTCTTGCCAACGGATCAAGTTTTACCGCGGGCACTAGAATTAGCAGCAGATATTGCGAAGAACACGAGTGCAGTGAGCACGCATCTGATGAAGGATATGATTTGGCGTAACCCTGGCACTGCAGAGGAAACCCATTTACTAGACTCGAAGCTCTTGATAGAACTGTTCAATGGCAAAGATAAAAAAGAAGGGATTGATAGTTTCTTGGAGAAGAGAGAACCAAGATTCAAAGGAAATATGGAGAAGGATGCTCCTAGTGCCTGGCCTTGGTGGAAGAATATTGAGACGAATGTTGCTGGGGGAGATGGGAAGTCAAAACTCTAGAAAAGTATTTAATTAGACTAAGAATAGTAGGATAGAATATATAAGAAAACCTTTATGAGTGCAGGTAATTCTGAATTTTTGTGCTTTGTATATTAAAACATGCCCCAAATGATACAAAAATTGTTTCTTCGTCACAATATAACTTTAAACTCTTCAGTTTGGTTTCGATAAGGTTTATTAGACCTCTCATTCATTTTGCTGTCCTGCTTCCTCTATCCTCCAAGCCTACAATTTCGCGCTCACGGTCCCATCACCCCTACATTTATGAGCTTAGCCATTTCCCCTAGCCACAAGTTCGAAGCATAGAATACCTTACTGGTGCGCGATAGCTTCAATCTCAACATCCGTTCCAAGGGGCAACTGATAAACCGCAACACTATGAAGGACAACCCCACATTAACATCACCTCTTCCAATTAGAAAAGACCCCCAAAAGGCGCAATCATCCAATATCTTCCCTCTCAAGCGAGGAAGAGAATGAGAAGGAATGGGAAATGGGAAATGGAGAGGAGGGGGAGGTACATACCAAGTCCTAACGGGCTTTGGCTCCTTGTGGAAAACCTCCGCATACACCTTATTCATCGCCGCAAAATTCACCATGTCGGTCAAGAAAATCTTGACCTGCACGCAGTTATCGATACTCGAGCCTGCAGCTTCTAGCACCGCACTTAGGTTCTTAAGGCATTGTCTCTATACATATCCCCTCCCCCCGAACAAGGGAGCAATCATTAGCTATGGCTATACAAACTTGCACACTCGGAGATTAAGGCAAGGGGGAAGTAGGCTTGAATAGGTAGGTATGTATTTACAGTACGCTCAGATACAGATCCTTCGACCATCTTCTGGGTCTGGGGATCAACGCCTATGGCACCGCTGCAGTAGACGAGGCCTTGACATTTTATGGCTTGGGAGAAGAAAGGGAGAGGTGGGGGAGCGTTGGTGGTGTGGACGGCTTCTTTGATCGGCATTTTGAGAGCGTTGGGTTACGAGACTTGGGCTGCTGAATAGGAAGGGGAAAGACGTGTTTTGATCTATGGTGAATTTGTGTGTTGGCGAGGAGGTGGAATGTAAGTTTGGAGAGACAGGAGCTTGAAGTTATGTATGTACTGTACATGGATTGGTGACGGAGAGTGGTGGTGGGGTTCAAGCTGTGAGCGAGGAGTGGGGTGAGGGGTTGAGAACTTCCAAATTCAAAGTTTATAACCAAGTAGATCTTTCTAAATACTGCCATAGCTCTTACAGGGGGATATTTTGATATCAAGTCATACATCGCAAGGGTGGGTAGGCGAGATGTGCTTCATTTTATAAGAATCTTACCGATGGTCAAGTAACAGCATGGTACAATATGGTGTAGTATAATTGACAGTTAAGCTAGCAAATTTTACTGTAGTATACTGTCCGAGAAATTAACTTACTAGAATATTGAGATTGTTAAGCTAGTAGGTTTTATCGTACCATGCTGTCTAAGAAAGTTATCTACTAGAGTTCTAAGATTGTCAAGCTGGTAAATCTTACTGTAACATATTATATTATACTGTTTAAGAAAGTCATTTAACAGTATTACAAGTGTTGATATAGTAATTTTACTACATCATATCATATCATACTGTTTAAGAAAGTTGTTTACCACAGTATCAAAGTTGTGAAGGCTGGTAAATCGTACTACGTTCTATTATATCATTCTGTTGAGAAAGTTATTTACCAAAGTATCAAAGTTGTTAAGCTAGTAAATTTTCACTATATTATGTTATATATCGCACTATTGGAAAATTTTATTAACCAGAGTCTTAAACCTAAGTAGTAAATTTACTATATTATGTCAAAATAAACTGCTGAGTCGTGCCAAACTGCATTATCATCAAGACGCTACCATTCCCTGCAACCTGTAAATACCAAACCCACCATACTTGGGACCCCATTGTCCTAGATCAATATCGACGTGCTTTGTATCTTTAAATCCCAGTTTGCGATAAAAGTCGGCAGCGGATGGCACCGAGCAAAGAAACAATGGTAATCCCTCGATCGCCGCCCGTTCTTTGCATAGCTTCACAAGCTGCGTACCCATACCTTTCGTCCGGACCTCTGGTTTGACAAAAATGGTCGACAAAACTAACAAGTCCCAAAAATTAGCATTAGACCACTTATGAACAAGGGCGGAGACGAATAATAATGTTGAAGGATGAGGTACTTACGAAGATGGTCAATCCCCTCCATGGAGTTTTGTACGCCCATCATGGCGCTTCTCATGACTGGACGTACTTCTGGATTCATTCCTGCTATTTGAATGGGAGCTGGCTTTTGTTGTCCGCCTGTTGTAGAGACTCCGGGCTCATCCTTCGACGGCGTCTTACGGGTCAAGACCAAGCTTGCGATCATCTCACCCGAGTCAGTCGTAATCTTGTACATTTCATGGCTAGGATCATGGAACATATCTCGCATGATTGAATTGAATAATGCTAGCTGGGCTGGTTCATTCGGCCAGTCAAGAAAGACGAAGCGGTTTGTGGCTTGCTGGATTTGAGATATATACATAAATCGGGCAGCAGTCTCGAGATCGGATTCCAACATTCGAGTTGGCGAGAAAGTTATGGTTGACATTTTTCAGGTTCTAAGTTTACACTAAGGTTTGAGAGAAGGTCAATAAGAAAAGTGCCTTTACTCACATCGAGGGAATTAAGTAGTAGGTAAAGGACTGAAAGCAGGGGACAGCAAGGTTAAGCGAGATTTGCTCCACTTGCCTAATACGGAGTATTTAATGTAGGCAGCTATCTATTTATAATACAATAGACGGATTTGGAGATTTTTGGAGGGTATATTTGTAGCTGTGACAGCAATTAGTTTCAAAATCTGTTCATGCTAGGCTGTGCGTCATAAAGAGCTGGAGTATTATCTGAAGCCTTAAATGGCCATTTGTTTCAAACTACAGTAGAGGTCTCATGGCCTCTATTTCCCAGATTTAGAGTAGCTTTATATATTTTCGGATGAACGTAGCAATATCATCCACTCCCTCTCCATCCACGATCCAGTGTCCATCGTACTCCTTCCCAGTGATATCAAAGTCCAATTGCTCAATTGTTTTGATTAAGCTCCTTCCATGAATCGCAGGACAGATTTCGTCATCTTTGAATGGGAGTAGAACATTGGGGTCTTAAGGAAGGATTCCGACACAATCGAGACAGTGTTCATTTTGTTGGTAAGGGTGTCTACTCCGTCAGTCGGCGCCTCATATATCGTACGCACCTGTCGAGGGGATATTGTTCTTCTCCTCAAAGGTAGCACAAGGCCTTGCTACAATGAGACTGTCAAACAAGTGAAATTTTAGAATGTTACTTTCTAGTGGTTTGATCCATTCTTATTCTAGTCTTTTATCTACTAACTCGAATTGACGTTTGGTCATTGGCCGTTTGGTCCCTAAAAGTTCTCAAGATGCACGGGAAAATTATCATCCGATTCTATGTTGTGGATATTAGGTAGCTAGTGAACTACAATAAAATGACGACCCTTCATTACTTTTCTAGAATGATGGGTTTTTGACTACAATTATATTCAGAGGTAGGTATGGTGACATTATATTCTGTCAAGCGCTGCGACACAATCAAATAAGTTAATTTGTCAATATTGCCTTACCAATGTTATGCACAATCAAAATGTGTTTTCAGAGAGATTGCAAATTTATCTCCACACATATTGCGCACGCAGTTTGGTTGTATTATGATTAGTAAACTAATAGAGGCTCATATTCCAGAAAATAAAAGCAGCTGGTTAGAAAGGGGCGAGCTCGCTTAATCTCGTTTGAGTTAAGGGATTCCCCCTCTCCACCCAATGGTTCATCTCTTAGGTATGTAGGTTGTTGGCATGTTTTATTTTCTTGAAGATTAAAGGTGGGATCAGTAATAATACCATCCCACTGGTCCTTGAAGGATCCGAGCCTGATAGGCTAGACCTAGATGGAGTGCTTTAGTTATTATACACTCGATATGTGTTTGAGATAGATCCAAAAGTAGATAATCAGAAGAGAAGAGCATTGCAAAAGTGGTATTCCTATATTTAAACGCAAGCTTTTGCTGCGCTTCAAGGTATGTCCTAATAATATATCCTAGCATTTGCTCTCATCATAACCATAACACCATAACCTATCCCAATCGTAACATCTTAAATTCGTAACATGATAGTTCCTAATTATCGTCCCGTGGGATAAAATCGACCATCAACGCCTCTAACAGGAGGGCTCGCAGGTCTTCGTTCCCTATCCCGATCTCGTTCCCTCTCTTTGCTCCTGCCTTCCCATTCCCGTTCCCGAGGGCTATCATCCTGACTAGAATGTCTCACTGGTCTTTGTCGTGTGGGGTCCCTCTCGTGTCTCTTGCGGTCACTCCTACTGCCACCTCCACTTCCGCTATCGCGATCTATATCTCTATCAATGTCCCTGCTGACTCTTCTGCGGGGCTTGCCCTCCCTTTCTTCCTCAGAGCTCTTCTCGCGCCGCCAGATATCATGCCCATCTGCCAAATCCTGCCACCTGACATTTGACCCTCTAGGATTACTTCTATGTCTGTCAGAGTCCCGCTTTCCGAGTAAAAAGGGAGCCGAGAGCTTCCCACTCTGATCTATTGGGATAGTATATTTTCGCCTGTGATCTTCGTCTATATCATCGCTTATTCGAGATTTGAACCTGGGTTCGGGAGAGGGTTGCGGAGGCGTTGGAATATGCGGGGATGCTATTGGTGACTGGAAACGGATTTCTGGGCCTTTGTTTCGACGAGAAGGTCGTCGGGGCCCTTGAATTGGACTAAGTGGTTCTTCACGCTCAGATGAAGCATCTGAAGACATGCTACCGCGCCGTTGTTGCCGTGGGTGGGAGTGCCTACGGATATGCTCGGTGTTTGGCGACTGGTGGTCATCGGGTGAGACTGCAGGTTGAGGAGAGGAGACTGGCGAGTTCATATTCTCGGGGACGGATCGACGGCGCGAGCGTGAGAGACGGGGAGATTCCGGATTCATGAATTCTGGTGCGAGAAACTCACGGGCACGATGTGTAGGGGAGCCGGATAGTTTTGGCCTCACAGGCCGGTCCTTAGTACCGGGTACTGCAGTGCCAGGAACATGTTTAAAGTTGATATCTCGTCGTATTGAACCGGTTTTAGATTCAAAATATGACCCGGGTCTGACTTTACTTTGTGTTGAAGACCTTTTCATGAGAGGAACTCGTGTATCCACATAAACCTTCGGTCTTGGGGGAAGATCTGGTCGATCGTCCACTGGAGTTGCCCGCCGACGAAGCCTTTCCGCACAATCGCTGTGCCATTTCACAATAACAGGGTCTGGTACCAGAGGAAAGGCGTCTATTGTAAGTTCCGGCGGAAACCTCTCCCCCGTCTCAGGGTGTAATATCACAAAATTTCGCACAGCGAACTGCATGAACGGCACATGTTCTTCAGGTCCCAAAAGTATCTCTATCGACTGCCAGTTCACAAAGCCTCGTGTCGTCAGGGCAGGTATTGAAGGAGGATCGAAGACAAAATCGGTAGGTTGGAGAGTATGCTGGCAGCCTATGCTTGCATATATCCATGAGATCGAGGGGTAAGGTACGTCAACAAAGAGGGCTGCAGTAGTATCAAATGGTCAGCCTTGCTATAGTCTCAGCGACAAAGATGGGACAAACGTACAGTCATAGTTTCCTCCAACAGCCTTGTAGAAGGCGGCTAGTTTCGCAGGTGTGAGGTTTTTCTCGCTCGGGTCTCCGATATTGGTGCTCTGTCAATAGTGAGCTTCTGATACCCTCTCATGGCCGGCGCATACACAGCGCATACACAGCGCATCTATGATGGCTTACAATATAGTTTGCGATTCCTCGCAGCAGCGCGTTGAGCACCTTGGTGGGCTGCTTGTTGTTCTGGAAGAGGTACCCATAATACGCCTTTGGATCCACTGGTTGTTGCGACATGGCTAACAGCACTTCATCGGAAAGCTAAGCTAAACTATGGGAAGCGGGAGTCGGGACTCTGACTTTCATAATTGGGTATGGTCGCGCTCAGTGGTGGGTGTGAATGGAGTTGATACTGAAGAGACCGGACCAGATCTTGAAGATGTGTACCTGATGTTGTTTCTTACACGCCTATCATCCTTTGGTGACTGTGAGCTGGCATCACTCCAATGAGAATAAGCGGGTTTGAGGTCTGGAAGCGGTGTACACATACAAGCATATTATGAGAACCACACCGAACCAAGGCAAAGGATTATGGCGAAGTGCGAGCACGCCTCAAGTTATGGACCATGCCATGCGCATGATATTAATAGACAATCACAATTCGGGTCTTCCACGCAACATAATAGAGCAACGTATTTTATAGTATCCTCCCAGAATATGGTGAATAAATAGTAGAGGGGTTAGAAGGGATGTCTCCATGGCGAGCTAGATCCACTTCAAAACCCCACGCCAGGGACAAGGTAGTAAGTAGTATGGTATGTACCCCATCAGCCTATCCTATCCACTTTCTCGTGGACCTCTCAACGACTCGAACTTCGCAACTAACGACAATAGGAAGAATGCAGAAGGTGAGATTAGGACTCATAAGATCATACTTACGTCTTTTGTGTCCAATTCATACACCTACCCCTATTGAAAGTTCTTATGTTGAAGTCCTTTCTAACACTTCACTCTCTCAATAAAAACCCCCATTCAGATAAAACATTCATGTACCAACTATTATAATATTTACTCTGCGCAATAATGGGTATCTCTGCTCTCCTCTCCAAATCAAATTCTGAAACTCTTTTGTCCTCTTTCCAGTTGCAAGACCCCAAAAAACCAAACCTAGCTTATCCAGCTCCCCTTCCAACACCGTGCAAGGAAATACATTCTATCAAAAGTCAAATACCAAAACACGAAACCCGAAACCCGAAGCACTAAACCAATAGAAACCAGTCTATGATCTACCCGGCTCTACCACAGGCACAGCGGGGGAGAAAAAACTCTCATAGCTTGGTGGCAACTCTGTTGAAGGAGCCAAAACACTATTTCCAACATGCTCTTCACTAGGCGCGTGGATTACCCGTGGTCTGAAGAACTCATTTGCTTCTTGTAGCTCTTGGTGAGCCTCAGCAGCGGTCAGCTCACTCAGTCCTGTTCTGTTTCCATTGGCCGCGATCTGCACAGGAAGGTGCAAAGACACCGAAGAAGCTGGAACACCTGTCCCAGGAGTGTGTATTGTGAGCGCGAGATCGACAGTATAAACTCGCGAAACTATGCATGAGTGAAATGTTGGGACCCACCGCTTGTAGGATGGTAGATTGATGGGAACGAGGATTTTTGCGGTATAGAATGGCCGTTCGTCGTTTGCACTCTCTCCACAATCAGATGAACAGGTGGATGAATCAGAATTCCTTCTTTGAGTAGCAGTGCTCTTCTCCCATACTACACTCTCGACACAACGGGATGAGACTGGAATAGTGCACTTATAAACTCCTCTGACAGCGTCAATTACAGAGAGCATGCTAGCCCTGGTTGGGAATTCTTGGGCTGCTCTAGCAGAGAAAAAAGTTATCGCTTTAATCTTTGTAGTCAGGCCACCGAGTCTAGGAGGTTCCGAAGATGCTTGGTGTGGATCAAACCGAAGGTATACTGTTGCCATGGTAGTCGCAGGCGCTTTTTCTAGAGATGGCGCAGGTAAGATGATGGCACTAGGTTGCGGAGCTGAAACTGTTATTTTCCCAAGTTTTCCAGAAAACATCCCCTTCCTTAACGATTTCGTCTTCGATAGCACATAATCATCCACGAACTCCATGCTCATTGGAGGCGCCTCTGTTACTCTTGGAACAACACAGAGTCTTTTCACCTCTTCTGCAAGAACAGCTTCTTTCTCATCTCCATCCTTGTTTTTCATTACTCTGACCCTAATCAGATATCTGATTTTGCTCATCTCCGGTCCCATATCGTCGTAAACAGAAAAGTCCGTGGCTCCCATCGCTCCGCCCAAGGTTGGGGGAAGTTGCAAATGTGCTTGATGAACGTGATCAGCTGAGCATATGTGAGTGCATGCCTGGGGTAGAAGCTGCTCTGGAATAGCAAACTAGGTAGAGTTAGTCCCAAACTACAAAACAAAGGCAGTATAAAAACTCACGTTGAAGGGAAATGTATATGTTTTACCAGCTTCAGCGATTCGAGGTTGGGGGTAGTCCGAGTCTCGAATGGGCATGGATAGTTTTAAAAAGTTATGAGTGGCCGTGGTTCGCTGTTTACTACTGTGTGGTGATATATTCTCGACATATGTCCTTGTACATCCCTCGAAGGTAATTCGAATTTCGTCAAACCGAGAAGCATGAGGAGCTGTGATATTAACTTTGCCAGAGATGGAATCGAAAGTTGTATATACTGCTCCATCTCGGTGGCCGTCTACTAAGATATCCAGACCTGGTTTTCCGGTTTGGGTCATGTTTCTGGCATAAGTTCCAATCGCTCCAGGGGTAGAAACGAAGGACGCCGGGTAGTGCATTTTGTCTGCGTTGGATGAAGGTACAGCGCGGATGTTAATTTCGAAATCTAGGGATGGTGGTGCAGCTGCAACAGTTTTTAATATATTATTGTTGGCGGCACAGAGGGTATGATGTATCTCGATATCAGATGCGGGGAAGGGTTGCGCCAACCTCGACGAGCAACAAGGCAAGCTTGGTACGATATCTTATTGGGTATGTGTTTTGTAGGCTTGATTGCAACTCACAACAACGGGCATTTGCTTATCTTTATATGAACCATGTGAGATGGAAGACCACTCTCCATGGCTGGCTTCTGTCCTGACTCACCTGGACAGGAAGATGGCTTGTTGGACCCAGAGACCACCTGAGAACTAGTAATATGCGCATGGGGATTCACTCTGCACAACACAAGGATTCCCAAGGTTACTATTTTGCCTTTCACTAAGTAAAGCTTCGATTGGTGACCGCACTCCGCATGAGGTTGGGTTCGCTTGTGTTAGTGATTTGCGGGATAGGCGTCCCCACGCCCTTTTTCGACATATTGGCCAGATGTATGTCGACACTAGCAGGGGAACTCTGGAACTCTTTCAAGAGTCGGTGGAGCAGATCGTTAGATGAGGTAAGCTTTCCATCCTCTGCTCACCTAATAAGTGATGATGATGCGTCTATCCCCGACCACCTTACTCAGCGACCAACCGGTCAATATCATATCTCGACATGATGCGCCTTTTTGTTGTAAGGCTACTACAATAGCAAACCTCGGGCTGGTTGTGGTTTGTCTGCTTCATGAAATCTCCCAATTGACCTGGAAAATTGGACCGGAGACTTCCAAAGACTTGTTGTGGCTACTCCGGAGTTCATTTTCCGACCAGGGCGATTGAGTTGAACTCCGTAGTGATACGATACGATACCATATACTTACTTCCGCGTCCACTTCCTGTACGGGGACTTCATTTCTGAAAGACCCGCGAGGTCCTTCTCATAGCGAATCCATCGTGTATTCCTCCTGTACACTGTTCTCGTTATGTAAAAGATCGCGAGCCCTTTCTCATAGGGGATTGCTGCACCTTCGGAATCGCCTATTGCAAAACAAAGTATCCATAACTCTCAGACTTTTCAATGCAGCTACAAATAACAATATCACAGTTGCAAGGCGCTCTGGCTCTAGCCAGCTTTTAAAAGCAGTGCGGTGAACATTAAACTAGTAAACATCCCAGACATACGGACTGATCTACTCCGTCTTGTCCGGGTTACGATAGTAAGCTGGACTAGACTTACTCAACTTCAAAAGCCTATGATGCTTTATTTATTACACCCATCAAGCAATATTAGTAAGTCCCATGAATACGGAGTAGGAGTAGGAGTCGGGGGGAGGTCAGCCGAAGCACGCCTTATGCAATAAGGATAGCCAGAATATAATTTGTGGCACAGCTTCCTGGACTTGCACGCCTTGGGAATGACAAGTCGTTGTTTTAGCGAGTGACTCAGGGCCATAGCTCTTCGCTAATGAACTAATTTATAAGGGGCCCCGTGGGTGGAGATGGACATTCTCATGGGATTTCACCAAGCAAACTGCACGGACTCGTATGTCTGGATAAGCGGCACGCATTCGTGAAACCAACTGGCTTCGTTTGCATTTCTCCCTTTTGCAGTCCGGTTTTTTAACTTGGCTCATGGTTGGGTGTGTCGGAGCAGCTTGTTGATTGGCAATATCAAGCGCAAGGCGGTCCGATCTCGGATTTCCTAACCAAAATTTCATACGTGCTACCATTTGAAGACTCACAATTCCAAACTACTGCAATAGCGTAAATTGGCTACGGCAGTGGGATAGGTGGGATGTATGCTAGCGTGTCTAGTTTGGAGGAAGAAATTTCAATCCTAGAGAATAAGCTTGTAATCAACTTAACTTATCCCAAGTTGTTTGGTTTCGACGACTTACTTTATCACTCTCCAATATATTAGATTTGTTGTCCCTATACAGCACTTCCCAAAACGCACGATAGATTAATCATCTGGAATTTACAACAGGTAGATGTTCGATCTGAACCTATCTTTCGTGTCGATTCTTCAGAGTTTTTATTTCTATTTTATTTCTGCCCGTATTGGAAAAATATATTACAGCGATTTTTAGTCATAGCCCTGCTAATGTAGGAAACCTCGACGTACGCGTTCATATTCGTTGATTACATGCTCACCTTATGTCACGAGTTGAAGCTATCCCGAGGGACTATCATGGAAATCATGAAAAAACAATGAGTGAGTTTGAAAAAAGGGTATGGAAAGGTGAATATATACATCGAGCTAGGCAAATAAGTAGATTTGCCACTGGGATAGTGAGTTGCCCAGTTGAAGACAACTATTTCGTGCCTTCATTCATAGAAGCTCTTGCCAAATGATAATATTTTCCTTGCGTCTTCTGGATCTGATCTAAAGGACCCGCAGATGAACCGAAGGGCTCGTGGACGAAGCAGTCATGCTTTAGACACCGTCATGGCTGTCGATTACGGCAATATTGCGGAGCTTCACTCTAAAATACATCTATATTGTCTTATCAAACTCGTACCTCTAGCCACGACTTTCTCCAATAAGTTTGCAGGGACGTAACCGTCTAGTGGGTGATGATGGAAAGTCTCTAACTGTAGATTTCTCCAGCTTCACGGATGTACTACTAGAATGCGACTTATCCGGGGTTCGTGGGCCATTAGGTCTTATAGTGTTCCCAACACCTATAGAATTCTTGCAGGACGCGTCTGTCATGGTCTTGGATGGAAACGGTCGATTTGGCTGTCTTGTCGATGACAGAAGAAAAACAGGCTCGTCACCACCGAGTTCGTCCGCTTCATCATCATCTACGAGGGAGACAAATTTTCTCTTACGCGTAGGAAGCACAGACGTTGGTGCGTCTGCCATATCTTCACGTTTTACACGGCCCTGTGATCCTGATCCATGGCGGGTCCTAGATCTGGGCTTAGAATATAATAAAACAAAATCATCAGCACAAGGACTGAGCTCGTCCAACTCATCAGAGGATGCGATATTCTTCAAGATTGACTTCCGTGGCTTTCCCTTTGACTTTGTAGGAGTGGTGAAGGACGGCTTCAAGTCCGAGAAAGCGGGTTCCTCAGCATAGGTAGTGCCATCTGTGCTCTCTGGCTTCACAGCAGCATACTGTTTAGGTAATGTCTCTTGACTCGCATTTTGGTCTCCAGGCGTGCTTATATGTATGTCCGTATGAAACATTTCGCCAGGTCGCTCCGAAGCTCGAGAACTTTTCTCCTTAATCTTGCAAACTATCTGATTGCCCGGTAGCTTCACCGTACCTGGCTCGTTGGCATGCTCCTGAACAGGTTGCAGATCGGTACCTACAATGACTTGGTGGTCTAGAGCTTCCAATTCAGTAACCTCATCTTTGATTTTCTTGGCGATGCCTAAAGTTTTACTTGCTCGCGAATCGTCGTTAGTTCCTCTGGAATCGTCGTTAGTTCCTCTGAAGCTGATTTTCTTAATCGCTTGAGAAGGATGTTCTTGTGATAAGGTATCCTTAGTTGGCTGGGCATGATCGCCGATAGGCTGTACGTCTTCATCATCCGAGAACTCATACGAAGGGTCTACCTTATTTTGCGGCAGCGCAGGTATGTTTAATTTGGTAGATTTATCAACAACCCGAGGTAATTGATGGCTTTCTGGTGTATTATCTGCTAACAACCCAAATTCTGGGACAGATTGCTTCGGTTCGAACTCGGGTTGGGGTTGATCTAAAACTGTCCTCGAAGATGTACTCGGAGAGTATTCATTCAAGACAAAGCAACCGGAGCTAACGTTCTTGCGAGGGGATTTGATTCGTAGCCTAGAAAGTGATGTGACATCCGAAGATAAGCTACGATATTCTCGTGTTATGGAAGTTGGTTCATGATGTTTCGTTATCCTATTAGTTTCCTGACATTCAAAACCTTTAGAAGTATCTATGTGGCGATATGGTTCTCTCGAGTCTGGTAGAAACCCCCGGATTGAGACCATTTCTACTGCTGGTATAGTTGGTAGAGTCATATTTATGGGCCAATTCGAGTTGGTAATACTATAGTCCTCTTCTAGATATAAGGAGCTTACGCGGCTGCGAAGTCGATTGAGGGCCTCAGGAGATGGGTGGGCGATCCGAACATGTCTAACGAGCTCTACTTGCAGACAAAATCCATGTGGACCTGTGCGATCGCAAGATGGTTCTCGACAAGGAAATGGTGTTACCTGGTGTGCTTGAAGGAGATGCAGGCACATTGGAGATAATTCCTCATTTGGGCGTCGGCGAAGTCGGTATGGTTTTGAGGAAGCGCAGTCTCTATAAGTACATGATTTGCTGATTGGTGATGCCAATTGGTGGTGTGGGGTAAGGGAATTGTCTTCCGCTAACTCGTCTGGATCATCTGACTCTAGCCAAGTAGGATTGCTTTTGATAGCTTTTGGTGGAGTTGTGATGGTGGAAGTCGGATGAACACGCTGGTTAGAATGCAGTTCAATAGTAAAGTTCTTGTCGTCTGCTTTGCTACGTGCTGTTGTCGATAACGTATAACGGAAAGGAGCTTCACTATTAGCGTGTTGGGAGTCTTGAACCAATGAAGAGTGAAGAGCCGGATCAACGGACTTAATTGTTGCAACAGCCTCGGACCAGTCAAGCATGGTAGGATCGCGTTGAACTGATTTTCGGACTCTAGTAGGTCGCTGGGTAGTATGGAGGGGCGGTGCTTGCTTATCCGTATGGCTTCGTCGAGGGGGCAAAGAGGGCCGTACTTCAGTAACCACGCATGAAGGTACTCCAGAACTTGACAACTTCTTTTCTTTACCTCCGTGGTGGAACGGTATTGGCTTTGCTTGCACCGGGGCCACACTTGCAGAAGCTTCAGAGTTCGACAATGCACCCTCCTCAACAGCATGGAGATACATGTACTTATGCCTATAACGATTTTTCCACACAATATAATTGTGTTGTGGATGCTGTAGTAAATATTAAACTTATGGGTTTAGAAATCCAATGATGAATCATACCTTCACGGCTAGTATTTTCCATGTTTGATGGGCCCACATATCAAGTCCTAATCGTCGTACCTCCGCAACGAATTCAAGTAATGAAGCATCTTCTTCTTCCGTAAAATTTGTTCGTAATCTAGCAGGCTTCTCTCGTGCATTATTAGTGGCCCAGACGGAGTATTGAGGAGAGGGAGATCTCTCGTTCTCGAGTCTTCGTATCGCGGGACGTGGTTTAGGATGCTTTTCCGTTCTGCCAGAGGCAATTGGAGGTGCTCGCCAAGCTGGCTCAATGCTGCTGTCATCTAAGGCACCTTTATTTTTGACATATTTGACAATCTCAGGGCCCAGTTGTGGCCCAAATTGAGATAGAATATCGGCACACGAGGGAAGCACATTTGATGGTGCAGTTGTACGAGAAGCTGGTAGTTGTCGCTGTGCTTCTAAGCGCTCCATATGTACATTCGTAGAGAGCACCTGCTCAGATTGCACTTTTTTATGGATGTATCGGCTCGCTTCAGAAAATCCTCGCAAAATCAGATCATCCTCAACCATATCCCCGTCACTTAAACTATCGTCTTCTTCTTCTTCTTCATCTTCATCTTCTTCTTCCTCCTCCTCCTCCTCCTCATCATCCCGTTCTTCCTTTTCATCGCTACTTTGTGCGTCCGTGTCGTCCCCGTCTAATTCGCTGTCCACATCCTCCATTCCCTCATCGTCGGAACTGGTGCTTGAATGATCCAGACTCGAGGTGCGTAATTCCGCCTCTCCAACATCTCTTTCGTTCTGCATCTGCATAAGATGACCATTGTTGACCAGTATTTCTCCCGTACTTAGATCAATCTCATCCCCAACACCGTCAAAATCTTTACCATACTTCTCGAATATGGCCTCGAAAGTGGACTTTAGCTTATAGTCTAATCGTGCTCTTTGAGTCTGCAGATCTTCATCTGCCTCATAGTTTTCACCCATTTCCTCGTCATCTACCATCTCGATATCTGCGATTCTTTGCCCTTTACCATGAGATGATATATTATGGGGTGGACTTGAAAGGGTCGTCGGGCCAAAGTCCACACGTTGTCGTTTCGCTGGCGGTTCCATTATGAGGTAGACTTTTCAAGCATTGGTTGATGGTGATATTGGATCAACTGCAAGCTTCAAAGGCTGCCTTTGAGAGCTCTTGTGCACCTATGCAGATATGTTCATGGTGGTGTTAGCTCAAGTCGTCGCGGTCTTTCAAAGTTGCGTCAGCAACGTGTATAGTGGAATTTAATCCCTGCGAACTCAGCCAACCCCACCACAGCTCTGTGAGGTGAGACATCTCCACGACCCGTCAGAAGATCTATAGACTATAATCCATAATGAACTTCACATTTGCACCATTTTCACTTCCTTACCCTGTGGATGATTCATGAAGGGCTTCGATGGTGCCTCCATTGCTAAATTTTCTATCCAGGAAAAGCTCCAAAAACCATTGAATTTCCAGCGTCAACACCCATAAGATGTTTTGCCAGAAGTGTCGCACACCTTTGAAACTTGATAGCTCTCTAGAGGATCTCAACCCAGCAGCTTTCGATCTGTTAGTTGGTGCGTCGCTTTCTTTTTGCGCTTGTAAATATGCTGACATCTGTTAAGGTGCTTCCGCCCCTCAACAAGTTAAGGATATCCCAGCCTCAAGACCAGCGTATCCCCAAGAGCGTAAACAGCTGTATGACCGCGTTTCCAAAAACCCCACGTCGCCCACTTTCAAGCGCAATATACAGGCTTCACGAAGGAGTGATGTAGCCTCTGATACTCTGAGGAGCGGGCTCCACAACCCAGCTATGTCGTTTGTGATGCTGACGAAGTCACAAGTGGTTCCACCTTCTATTGTCAAGTCCCCCGAAGATACAAATCCCAAAAAGAAGCGCCATGAAGAGATAGTAAGTAATGGCGCGGAGGATGAGGGGAAGGCGATGTCACAGGAAATGGAGAGAGCATCACGACTGTTTGAAATTTTATCCTCAAGGTCTGATATTGATCACCCGATATGCATCGAATGCACAGAATTACTGGTGGATGGATTACAAAGGCGCCTCGACGCCGCATCGAAAGAGCGTGATGCATATGTGGGATTTCTGAAGGAAGTTAATGCCGAAGTTCCCGCGGAGGAAGAGATTATAGAATCAAGAGAACTTTTAGAGAAAGCAAGGAAAGAAGAACTTGCCGCAATAGAAGAATTAAAGAGAGTAGAGAAAGAGAAGGCAGTTGTCGATGAGGAGATAGCAGAGCTAGAGGAGCAGGCTCGAGCTTTGGATGTTGAGGAGGAGAGATTCTGGAGCGGGCGAAACGACTTTGCCATGAAGTTGGCCGAATTCCAAAACACTAGGGACAGTGTAAATCTTCAGTATGATCACGACTCTCAGCAACTAGAAAAGCTACAACGTACAAATGTATACAACGATACATTCTGCATTAGCCACGATGGCAAATTTGGAACTATCAATGGGCTTAGGCTAGGGAGGTTGTCTAATGTCCCCGTAGACTGGTCTGAGATCAACGCAGCATGGGGGCATACTGTACTTCTCCTAGCTACCGTTGCTGATCGTCTAGGTTACAAGTTTGATGGCTATGAGCTCCAACCCATGGGTTCTACCTCGCGGATAATTCGATACGAATATCCGTCGCCAACGAGTTCACAGCATCAAAACAATCGACCACCCAAAAGGTCCATATTAGAACTCTATTCCTCGGGTGATATGCCTCTCGGTCTCACTTTCATGCACCGCAAGTTCGACATTGCAATGGTTGCGTTTCTAGAGTGCATGAGACAGCTTGGGTCATTCGTAGAGAAGGAGTCTGCAAAACAGTCGGAAAACAGGAAAGGGCTGAGGCTACCTTACCCGATAGATGGTGATAAGATAGGAGATGTGAGCATCAAGTTAGGAATTGCTCAAGATGATGCTTGGAGTCGGGGCTGCAAGTATACTCTGACTTGCTGCAAATTTTTGTTGGCCCATGCATCTAATATAAATGCAATGAATGGCAGACGATGAGGCAAAAAAAGAGATATGTGGCGTAAGGTTGGCATTGAGTTTGCATTAATAGGTTGAAAAGACACCTTGAGGGCGTTGTATGATGATACCCTGGCTTGTTGCTAGAAGAATATGTACATTCTTATCATCTCGTGTGTCCTACAGCGTGTGCTATCCTTCTTTTATCTCGCTCCAGATATAAGAACAGAGCGCTTGCGTGACTACTACTAATAAGGGAAGCAAAGAGCTCTTGTACACTTATGCTTTCTGCTTTGCTTCAATCCAGCCAGCGGGTTATCTCGACAAACAAAAGCTTGCCAGATCTGCCCGGAATGGCCTTTCGAGTAGTGTACTTTCTCTCAATATTCTGAATCTGTATCTGTATCTGAAAAGTGGGTGTGTTAAATATCGAAGTCATGATGCGCACTTGGTTTAAGATTAAGGCTTTGGGTGGTGGGTATTGAAGGAGGAATATGGATTTATTTTAGGGAGAAATATCAACGTCTTCTGTACTAGCTCAACTGGGTAAATATGATGGTTTGTAGGTGCCACCCATTGATGAGCGAATGCGTGTTCAAGTAGTTTATAAACCCGGTGGATCATATGGTGGAGTAGGATATGAATATGATAGACTCGTGAATTAAAGGAGACTACTAGCAAAACTGATAGTGGCGTTGAGTTTTCATTAAATGAAAGGGATGTGTTTGTTACATAACGTACAAATCAGAAAAATAACCGCGCAGAAGCAGGACGAGGAAGACTGAGAATATGTCTGATATGTATTTCGTATAGGTTACTGGCGACCGGGACGAAGTAATAAAAGATGAACTTAGTCATGCGGACCAAAATCAAAATTTGCCAGCCAATAACTGTGCTCAAAGACCAACTATCTTAGCAAAAGCAACGTTTTTTACTAATAATACTAGCAAGCTCCAAACTCCTAAATCCATCCATAAAACCCACCAGCTAAGAGAATAGAATATAGGCCGCGGATGTCCGCTAATCAAGAGAACTAAGAACTGGTTAGAAACGACAATTTAGAAGCCCCTGAAAACTGATTTGTACATACCTTCCAGCGGTTACCGCAGACTGTGCACTCGCAGAACGTTGTCATAGGTTCATCAGCACTTCGAGTCTGAGCTTGGGCGTAGCTAACTTTCTTCTGGTTACATTTACCACACGTCAAGTTGTCGCTGATGCTCTTCGCAACCATTGCCACCTGTGCCTTCTTCATGTTGTCCTTGTTGAGTTCCTCATCTTCCTTCCGTCGCTCTGCGGACTTCAATTCATCATGGCTCATTTTAACGAACCGTTCCGGGGAAATTTCGCCAGACATGACCCGAACCCCCAAATCCCGGTTGCTTACAATCTTAAGGTTTTGAAAGAGTGATCGAAGTTTGCTCTTATATTCTGCTGTCTCGCCGTTGAAAGCCTTGTGTGCAGCTGCTTCAACCTCCATAGCTTTCAACACAACTGTTAAAGGAGACTCCTCCGAGTTGAAAGCAAGGCCATTGTAGATCAACCCAATACAAGCATCTCGGGTCGGCATGCCAGTCCGCTTAATATCGACCTTATCTGAATCCCATTTCCGCTTCGACTTATCACCCTGGAACCCCTTCGTCTCATCTGCCGTGGGGACCGTCTTTGGTGGTGACGATGCCATGGATCTTTGCTTCCTCAGCTTCTCTGCCTCCACGGTCTTCTTCCACTTGCTGACAATCTCGGTCGCGAGTTTGGCTATTTCCTTGTTCGAGTTTCCTCGTTGCTTCGCGACTACCATTCCGGCTTTTGTAGCCTGGTTTGTAAAGGTCAGTAATTGTCTCCCAAATGGTTCCGCTTGCAGCGTTATGGAATGTAGCTATCTGGACATACCCTAAGAAGCTCCTCGGTTGCAACAACATCGTTTTTTAATGTCTCTAAGATTGCTAGCACGTTTGCAGGAGGTTCCTTGTCTGTGATTGCCTTTGACAATGACTTGATTCGCGAATCAAGCTCGCGCTGGTCCATCATATTTTGCGATACCTGCTCTGCTGTTGAATGAGTTTGATGGACTGGTTGCTATGGCAGCAAAATTCCAACGATTTGTTAGAAATGAAGACTGTTGTGTCTTGCAGATGCAACAAGGCTGTAGATGTTTATATATTTTGATTCGATGGGATGGAAGTTGGCCGCCAGTCCACAAGGCTGCCATTAGCGTCATTTGGTGACAGGGCCGCTGGTGCCGGGACCGGGTAACCTTAATGTTTAAAAAATTCGGTATATAACTTATATGTGATCACTCACAATAATAAGTACTGTAGTCCGGGCGTTTAGTCTTTTAGATTAAAATTATAACAGGCTCACAAGTGGAACTTAATTCCATTTACGACTTACAATTCATCAGTTGTCAGAAAAGGGACGGAATTTCACAGGCAACAATAGAAACAAAGCTATTGTGCTGTTTACTTGATAGCTGGGTAAAGATTACTCTTAATATAAGATACCCAATCGAAGCTGCCATTTTTGGATCATTCGTGCAGAAGGTAACATGTCATAATTTGCAATTCCTTAGCATTGGTCTCCCTCTTCGTTATGGCTTTGCTAATTACAATTCACGTCTAATTGAATAGCTCCTAGGCTTACAGTAGATATTCAAAGCAATCTGGGGTTTTGTTCCTGTGGCTGGTTTTGAGTAAGCCTAAAGGCCCATATCGAGTAAATTAAGACAATCGTGATGTAAGAGGCAGCGAAATGTTTATTACTCACTTAATATTAACAAATTGAAGAGCTACACTCTCCGGGGACTTTGAATAGCACGAAAACCCTCTTGTTGCGCCACCACCAAATTTGCTTCGGGGGAAATTTTTTGATAACAAATATACCTGATTACCATGTAGTTGGGAATAATTATACATGTAACAACTTGGAGATTATAGCGGAAAGACTTAGGCATAGAGAAGGGAGCAATGTGTGGAGGTTTCACTAAGTCACAAAGTCACGACTGCACAGTCCTGCCTTCGTCATCAAAGTATCATGATTACACATTCCTTTCGTGTATGTAGAGTGTCCTATGTACAATTACAAATTTATCGAGAGCCGCAGCTCCAGGCCATTATTGTCGACTTCTTTTGGCGCCGAAGCTGTGAAAGCTCGCCACCTCATTTTGTGTTAAAAGGAAGAGAGAACCCCAAATCCTTCCCCATATGAACACCGTTTGCTGAATATGTGCCCATGAGAATTTGGCGAAAATTGTGTTTATACCATGGTGTCAAAATACATCAAATCACGTTTGATAGGTGACACCAGATTGAGAGTGAAATTTATCACCCCCAAAGGCCATGATAGAAAAGAGTGCTTCATGAGCACCCAAACTGAAGTTCCAGAAGAAGATGAAACTTCCCGTGGATCAAATACTTGATACAATGATTGTCGCTTGTTTGATGTGACATATATACCCTCGATGATAAGGTCACAAAGCTGATTGGATTTGGAGGATGCAAAAGAGCGACGGAACGCAAGTCCCATAGTCTCCTACGACGGTGGATTCAGGACTCAAAAGAGTAATCATCTCCCTCGGTCTGCTCTGCGGAGTTAAAATCATCCTCCTCATCGTCGTCGACGTATGCAGTAGATTCGGTCTTGCGCTTGGGGATCCTCTTTCCTAATGTGACTTTGTTCCCTGGTGATGTCAACGCAAGAAATGTGTCGTACTCAGAAGGATATTGAGTTTCGGATGTTTCCCCGTCATCACTATCGTTTGCTCCGTCAAACCCTCCAAAGGATTTGTTGGGCTTTTTTGCTCGAGTGCTAGCTGCACGTGGTGGTGGTGGAGCGGGTTTGGCTCTCTTAGCAGAGGCTTTTTTGGACGCTGTGGTCTTTGGGGGAGCATTGATCTTAAGAACCGAGGCCTTGGAAGCTAGTACTTTTGTCGTAGGTGCCTTGATTGGAGGTGTTGCAGATGTCTTTGGAGCACCGGTCAGAGGCAGCTTGAGAATAGTAGATTTCCTAGGTGCAGGTGCAATTTCTTTGGGAATAATGGGTGCAGTATGGGCTGGTGGTAGTGGTACTGGAGTTGCAAATTGGGCAATTGATGTTAGGGGAGTGGGTTGGATAGGTACTTTAGAAGCCTCAGCTTCCTTTGCCGCCTTCTTCAATGCGTTATTAGCAAGGCGCGTCTCCTGGGCTTTTTTCATGCCTCCCATGGCCCATCTATTCTTCATGCTCTCGGACAACTTTCTGGATTTTTCCATCGCAACTTTAGCCTTGCGAAGCTCCTCTCTAGCCACAGGGTCCAAGGTAGACTCATCAATGTCTAAATCTGGGAATTCATATTTTACCTTCTTGGGTGCCTGGCTAGACTTGATTGTGCCACCTTTTCGCTTCTTGCCTGTCCCTTCCTCCTCGCCTTGTTGAGAGAGAATAGAGGCAGTACCTGGGTTGGAAGAGGCTGTGCTATGCTTGCGTTCCAAGTTTTCTTCGGATACATCCTCATCAAGTTGATCTGATTCCTGGCTTGGTGCTAGACTAGCTGATTGACTGGCGGATCGACTGGCGGATTGACTGGCGGATTGACTTTGAGCACGACTTGTTGCACGGATTTTGCGTCTCTTTGAGGAATTTTCATCTGCTTGGGCTGGGGTAGAGTCGACGACCAACGGACTATCATCGGTTTCGGCAGTCGTTCTCTTCCGCTTTGACCTTCCAGAGCTCATACTCCCTGGATGCCCTTGGGACCCATCGTTTTGCTCAGTAGATTGTAGCACACCATTCTCCTCGCCGAGTTGGACAGCACTATCATATGATGCAGTTTCTGCTTTTACGCTCGACTGTGGACCTCCTTGAGCCTGGTTCTTTTTTGGTCTTCCTCCTTTGTTCTTTGGTTTTGGAACACTGACGGGTCGTTCTGCAAAATCCATAGCTCCGGTTTTATTCGCCAGTGCCAATTTCTTTGGTCTTCCTCCAGCGTGCTTCTTAACAGGAACTTCTTCGGTCTTATCAGATACAGTTTGGTTGACAAGCGATTCGGCAGCTTCTTGCAACTGGGCTTTCTGTAGTGGAGCTAAATCTTGCGACGAATTTCCATGACCTGGAGTTGGTGATTTCGGTGCCATCTGCACTGCCTGCAACTTAGACTTCGCCGGTGGTCTACCAACCCTTTTACCAGACGCAAATGTCTTGACAGAGGGAGTGCCACCTCGGCTCTGAGGGCGAGAACCTCCAGCAGACTCACTGCCATCATGGAGGTACTTAGGCTTCCTAGTACGCCTCCCTGACGCTCCCTCTTCGTCCGAATCCGGTGTATCATCTGCATCTACTTCCCCATAGGCTCTCTTGGTCTTATTACGTGGTGCACGAGTCCTGCCCGAGCCAGTTACATCAACTTCGGAGGTAGCTGCATCAGCGCCACTTGCTATCTGAGCCTTCTTCTTCTTCTGAGCGGCACGAGAGGTATCTGCTCCGAGAGGTTGTGCTCCATGATGCTTGTTATGGGCTGAGTATTCAAATCCATACACGTCTGCCTGCTTCATGTCATCAAAGCGGACTGGGTCGATAAGTCTGCCCCGTTTTCGTTTCTCAGAGTTGATTTCATCTTTTGTTGGCTTTGATTCTGGAAGAGGCATGTTCTCGAATCTTACTTCCTTGTTGTGTCTCGTTGGTCTCCGCTTTTTGTTGACCTGGGCCATGAATTGCGGATTCTTAAGATTCGATAGGTGCCGGAGAGTTTCTACTGGGTCTATATCGATTTTTTCAACCTCTTCAAGAAAATCGGCCCATTCTTGCCCCTTTAGTGACAATTGATTTTTATACTTGTCTCGAACTCTATCACGCGCCTGATCGTCGAGAAGTCGCAGCGTCTCTGCTTCTGCCTTGGCTTTATCTTCGGCTCGACTCTTCTCGGCCTTTTGTATTGTTTCGTAAGCATAAATTTGTTTTTGAATATCATCCCATTCATTTTGCCACGAAATTAGACAATCTGAGACTTTCGCCGTGCGCTCATAAAGCTCTTCGTAAGTCATGTCATCTAGATTTTCAAGATATACTTCGAAGACGTCAGGATTGGTAAGTTTTGCAAATTTGTACTTCTGACTGGGTGCGGGTTTTGACCCTGCTTCGGGTTTGGCTAGTATTTCAATGCTTGGAGCAGAAGAGGAGGTTTCAGCGGTCTCTGATATCTCTGCCCGACCTTCAACAGGCTCGAGTTCAAGTGAAGGGGCCGGAGAGTCGTCATTTACAGAGGGTTTCAATGGATTGGACGTTTGTATTTCAACCTCATTACTATCGCCAGCAACGGATGGTTCGTAATACTCAAACTCAGCGTCAGGATTGATGTATGGGCGGATTGGGTCCAGGCATTCTTCGGCAAATTTTGAAAGTGCATCTTCAAGCTCAGCGACAACTATTTGATCGCCGTCGCCAGGTACGCTTTTGATATCTTCCAAAGTATCACGGGCAGAACTCTGAATTAGGTGGGAGGGCGACAGAGGCGGTGTTGATAGGGTACTGACGGAGGTCGTATTGTCATTACCAGTAATGTCAAAACCTAACGTACCGACACACTCATCCACGTGATACTGAAATTGCTGTGTCATTAGTTAGTATTGGATACTTATGCTAGATATGTTTGTCATTAGCCAGCAAATCATACCGAGTTTGTCATGTCTCTGACTACCAGCCGGCAATTCAAACAAGTCCGCGGTGCTTTTGGTGGTTTTGGGGTAGATGACGCCGCCATGGAGTTCTGGTCGGTTGTTGCGCTTATGGTTGCGTCGGATGATGATTGGAAAAGCGGTTTCTTCTTGGGCATTGAAAATAATGCTGGATGTTCTGTAAATGTGATGTAAAGGCTCCCAGAGGGCAAGGAACGATGTCAATGAATTGAGAGAACTGTCGTGGTTGGTCTGGAGATGAGGACGAAATTTCTGGATGTAGAGTGAAAGAGTTTTGGAGAAGACGGGGGCGTAAGAGAGCGGACGTGTGGAGAAGTATCCAAGTGTTGCTGACGAGTTTAAAATTGAATGGCAAAGTTATTGAGTAGCAACAATAGCAATTCCAAATCTCGCGTAGGTGATGGTATTGTTGTTTTCAGGACAATATGCGATTCAGAATTATTCTTGGACCTCTGATTACGGCCACACGGCCACACCTGTGGCTTGGCTTTTCTCGTGAGGCTGCTCTGGTCTTGGAGGTTGGTTCCAATCAGCACCCCTGTTCATCCCGCACGCTAATGCGCAAAGGAGGGCTCCACTTTCACCTCCCCATCAGTCGGGAGCAGCTGTTTATTCCACTACAGCTGTTGTTTATGATATCCCGTACTACATTCTTTATTGTGCCAACGTGATACGATACAGCTCTACTACAGCTCTACAACTCTCCTACAGCTCCCTTTCGTAGCATGGCTTCTAAGAAATCAAAAGCTGCCCCAACTGAGGATGAGCTAAATGAGCTCTTCGAGGGTCTTGGTGACGATGATGCTAAAGCCCAGGCACCGTTGAAGAAGGGCGCTCCCAAAGGCCCCAAGGCAGCCCCCTCACAGTCGGAGCAGGAGTTGCTGGCAGAGCTAGAGAACCTTGGAGCGCAGCCATCAAGTAGACCTGGTACACCACGAGTTCAGGCAGCAAAACGCTCAATCGCAACCCCTCCCCCTGGCTCATCGCGGACGAGCGAGGACAAGCCTGCACCCCCAAGGAAGTCTGGAGAGAGCAACCGTTCATTTCACAACAGCTTTACCCCTTCGGCAACAAGTAGCGAGCTTCAGGATGTGGAACGGAGAGCTCCTGCAGGGCAGCCAGCGGAGCAGGCAGCACCCGTAGCAGGAGGTGGTTGGTGGGGAAGCGTGTTTGCAACGGCAAGTGCTGCTGTAAAGACAGCTGAAAATGCTGTAAAGGAAATCCAGCAGAATGAAGAGGCGAAGAGGTGGGCAGAGCAAGTTAAAGGCAATGTTGGAGCACTCAGAGGTCTAGGTAAGAGCCTTACTGGCTTTTAGATATGTTGAGCTAACAAAACAAGGCGGTGAAATACGTTCAAGAGCACTTCCAACATTCACGAATATCCTCCACACACTAGCACCCCCCATCTCGTCCCATGAGCGACTTCAAATACACATCACACATGACTTTATTGGATACCCCTCACTTGATCCTCTTATCTACTCTACCTTTTCTCGTGTCATGGCCCAGGTGGAAGGAGGCGACCTAATGGTTATTCAGCGAGGACATGAGTCCACTGCCCGTAGAAACTCGGAAGTTGGTTATACAGGAGGAAGCGGTGGTTGGAGTGACGGTCCCTGGTGGCGCCAAGGAAGCGAGCATCGTGACCTCGGGGTTGTAAAAGGACTTGTCGAAGGCACCAAACTCGTCCGAGTAAGCGCAGAGGCCTATTCAACCGAGTACTTCAACTCCCATGGCGGCCTAGAGCTGGCGGCTCAGCGTGCGACAGAGGACCTCAGCGAATCAAACCCAGTTCGCAGCAGTGATATCTTTTTGGCTGTTCAAGCAATCTCACACGACGCTCCAGAAGACCTCTTCCAAGGTCCAGCTAAGGAGAAAGAGCAAGGAAGCGTTGTTGAGGAAGATGGAGCTCCAGATGAGCTTGTTTCTTTCGCCATATACTTACATGACCCTGTACATAACATTACTTTCTACACATTGTCGCAATCTGTTCCTGCCAAATGGATCAAGTGGCTCGATGCCCCATCTCCAATGACCCCGGGTTCGCCTATATCGCCAGCGCAGGAGAAGAAGGGCGGGCTCTTCAGCGGGGACGACGAGCAGCACCTGAGCCCAACTGTTCCAGAAGAGATTGCAGATATCATCGCGAACGGCGGGGTAGATCCAAGGGAATGGGTGGCCGAATGGGTGGAGGAGATTCTGGGAATAAGCACAGGTGTCGTTGCGCAACGATATGTTGCGAAGAGAATGGGTGTTGGGGAAGGAGGAATTGGCAGAGGCAAGGCAAGAATGGAAGAGGTCTTGGAGGAAGGAGGTGGCGAAGCAGCTCGAGCTGGGCTGATCTAAACCCTCAGACGCGAGGGCTTTCTGATTTCAGTGTTCGTTTCATTGTATGACTGCATTGAGTGTTTTATCAGAGCTGGTGTTTTGATTTTTATAACAATGAAGTGGACACCAAGCAGGTCTACGGATACCAGAGGGTGTTTTTATTTCACGCCATCGTTCTATTGCATCTACATACATTGTTTGCATCGAGGTTCCTTTCCCGCAATTTCAGTTTTCTAGTTCATCTATGAACTCTTTGTACAAGACACATCTCTGTGTTTTTCTTCTTGCTAATAAGAGATCCAACACCAAATGGATTGGCCAGTTGTAGTCACGTGTTCAGAGATACCATTATCCATGATAATCAAAAGGGGGGGTGAGGTGATGTAATCACGGGCCCCCGATCGGCGGAGCCTCTTCCGTCATGCCGCCGCAGTCAAGTTACTCTTTTTCTATGTTGAGCTTATCTATTGTGTCAACCACACATCTATCTATATTGCCCATAATTACTTTTTTCTTCTTCTTCTTTTCGTTCCCTTTCCCTCTTTTCATTTAATTTCTTATTATTCTCCCATCTCATCTCATTCTCATCCCCCCTTTCCCCCCCGAACAAAAAAAGAGGGTTTAAGTATATAAGTAAGTGCCAAACGAAAGAAGAAGAAAAAAAGTGAGGATGATTTGGGTTTACAGTTGAAGGAAGTACGGTAGCTGGCAAAGCTTTATCATACCATAAACCTATATAGCTCACGTGCGTAGATAAGTTTTGCTATGCGAGCGCCGCTCCCCAGAAAAGGATCTTGAAAGTTAGCAAACAAACAGAAGTTGCATCTAGAAGTCTCTCCCTCCTACCACAGTACAGTACAGTTTTGCACACCCCAAAAAGCTTCAAATAAACATATATACCTTCCCTCTACGATTTCAATACATGCGGAAAGGGGGGTTTCCCCCCCCTCAAACACATCCCCTTCGTTGCAACAACGAGGATGATGCTAACCCTCAACTTTTGTATTTTCTTCTATTTGATGATCAAATTATACATATATGTTTCCCCCATCCCCATCCACCTACGCAAGCCACGTACATATATAAGCTATCCCATTAGAAGAAATAGACAAAATAGAAGATGAGATCACATACAGAACAGCTACTAAAAGGGGGGCGGCCTGGCTGGGATGTTTGTTTGTTTAAACTCGACTTTACCTAACCTCGAGCCAATGTACTGTACTGGACTGGACTGCACTCGACTTGGCTGGATATATGACTTATCACCAGGCACAGTATTACCTGTGAACCACTTTTCTTTGCCCACAACCTCACATGAAAATGCATCATCCGTGGATCTAATTCCTTTTATTCTTTTCCTTCCGTGCTTCTTTACCTACTTACCTACTTACCCACTTATCACCACAATTCATGGCCCTATTATTATAGGGTAGTATATAATAAACCTTACGCAAAGTGCAATGTCCACCTTAGGAAATGGGTTGATTAGGATCTGGGGTTTTCTTGGCGATATAGTATCATCGTCATCGACGTTCCCCTCGTGCCACACAACATTCCCATTCCCATCATTTTCTCCACCATATCACCCCTCCCCTGGAGAAAGCATATCTGGTTGATGCATACGAAGGGTTAACACACTAACCACCACAGGCTTACAGGTACCGTAGACTCCTTCCATTAGCGTAGGCGAGATATGTGGTGTGTTGTGTGTTCGTGTGAGTAGTTGGAACGGACACTTGTCTCCGGGGGCGGCTGTTTTCATTTCTTTTTTTCGGGGGCCCTTTTCAGATGAGACTTGTGGGAAAAGAGGAGATGATCCTCTCGATAGTATTGTATGGATGGGTAAGTTAGCCTCCGTCCCCGCAGATACTGACGAAAGTATGACCGTGTTGGAAGGCAGCCGTGCGTTGGAAAGGGCTTGAAAGGGGGTCAGGTATATGTAGGTGGCATATTCTCTCGGGGCCGGATGAAGTCACGCTGCAGCACAATTAAACGACAAGTTCCAATTGATGATGCTTCTTTTTTTTCCCTTTGGCTATCTGGGCTGGTTTGGTGCGTTCCTTGCGCTTGTTTGTGGCCAGGGCATTGCATGGGGATGGGCTGTTTGTTTAGAATATTTCTTGCGGTTGCTTTGACTAGTAATAACTTATAGTAGCTTCTGTCGTGCAATTTTCCGATTTGCCTGATTTGTGACTAGAGGATATATATATGGGTTGCTATGCTGGACTAAAAGGTATCGCTGGTCATATATATATGTATATATGTGTGTGTGTGTGTGTGTGTTACGAGGTGATCCACTTGCTCATGCTCATGCTCATGCTCATGCTGATGCTCATCATCCTCCTCCTCCATGCTGCTGAACCAGCCTACGACTACTCCGTATTTGACCTGGGTATTCTCACTCTGCGTCATCTACGGCAAGCAACCATACCAGGGGGAGGCAATTACCTCTTTCTGGGTACTCTCGAGAATATAGTTTATCATCGTCTATCAAGCCTTGAAGCTGTTTTCTTAGATTTTGGTGCTGTACAAGTTTGAGTACCTCGTTACGTACGTATGGACGGGGAGTACATGCGGGTTGAAGCATAGTGTACGAGATGGACCCGGGTTGATGATGGATAGCGTAGCGTACCCTTTTAATCAGACGCCTTAGACCTTGGTACTGTACTGTACAGTAGGCCAATTCAGACTCAGGCTCCCTTTTTCGGACGAGTTTACAAAATGCAAGGGGAATCAGCTCATAAGATGCATGTTCCTTCACGTTTTAAAATTACGCAAAAAAAATGGGAAGAAAGAAAAAAAAAACCTGACAATATATAAGTGACTGCTGCAGTAGTTTAGAAGCTGAGGCCCTGCGTGTGGCATTTTTTTCCAGCCAAGTATTCCAAAAAGAATGTTCCGGGTAGGATCAAGGTTTTTACCATGGGATGGGCTAATGAGAAACTCGGCTTTTATACATTTGCAGGTGTATACAGGGTATGTATACGATACTACTTTATATGTAGTGTACTGTACCTAAGTATCAGTACTGCAATCATATAAATGTTATATATATATATATATATATATATGTATATAATATCACCAGAAATACTAGAGTCCAGTACTTAATCTGAAAGTAATTAATTGACGATGATGGCAGTAATCTTATCGTACAGTACAGTACAGTACAGTACAGAATGATCACTATCACCATCTCAATCGTGTTCATATTGATTTTAAATTATGTTACTTGTATTCCCGTTAGACTAACTGCACTTGCACTTGCTTTCGTACGTTTTGATAATTAGTAAGTATTGACTGGGCAAGGGCAAGGGCAAGGGCAAGGTGGTAGATGACATTTATTGGGTGATGATGATTGGATCCAAGTCTTTGCTTGGATCCACTATCTTCTTCATTGGGACCCACTCTCCACTCCACCCATCGCGATGACGTAGACAGGCTTGGCAGCGTCATACCCGCACGATGATTTCTAGCTACCCGTTACCGAGAATGCAGAATGCAGGCAGGTGGCAGCAGCTGCAGGGCTTGATTTCCTTTCTTTTCTTTTTCCCTCTCTCTTAATTCTTGTTCCCGCATGTGGGCAAGTTACTGTACGGTACGGTACTGTAGTGTACTGTTGTAGTAGCAAAGCAAAAGAACATAACCAAGTCGTTTAGTTGGGGTTGAAAGGCAGAAACAACCACACAGGCCCCCTCCAAAACCCCACCCCCTGGCTGACAAATGCCAAGAACAACGTCAACGGAATGTGATTAGACCAAGAAACCAAGATGATTGATTGATTTGGACGGACGGACTGGGTTGTGTGAGTGAGTGAGTGAGTGAGTGACTGGTAGAGAGAGGGAGAGAGAGAGAACCAGGTTGATGGTCGGTCCCCCAGGTTCCAGCTTCTTCTCCCTGGTCGGAGTGATTGGCAGGTAGATGGATAGATGGATAGATGGATAGATGGATGGATTGATTACATGATTACATGATTACTTGATTACTTGATATTGCACTGCTTGCTGTACTTGTGTACAATTACCTACTTATTATGATGTACAGTACTACAGTATCCTCGCAAGCAGTAGAACAATACGTTGACCCATATACAGCATAACTGACTATAACTGACTGACTGACTGACTGACTGACTTGAACTGGCTTATTTACTACTAGTACTACTACTATACAGCTATCCAGCTATCCAACTACTCTATAATTGTATATAATTAATACTACTTGCTACTATACTATACTGTATCACTTTATCGCTGTACTACTACCTACAACTACTTAATACCTACTAACTCTTTCTTCTTTCTTTCCACTAATTTAATTAACCTAATAATAACTACTACTACGACTACTACTACTACTACTACCACCACCATCGTCACGCTCCCGAACCCACCCCATTCCTCCATTCCTCGTTTCCTCGTTTCCTCGTTTCCTCGTTTCTTCCATCGTCATTAAACCACCCCTCCATCCTCTCCTCACTTTCTTTCTTTCACCACCAACCCAAAACCCAACCCAACCGCACACCACACACTACTACAACAAACCAACTTCTACTACTACTAGATAGATACTAGATCCAACCAAAATCTACCGTCGACCTAGGCTTTATCCACTACCACCACTACCACCACCACCACCACCCGTCGGAGACTTCAGTCCTCCCTATCCTTGCTTGCCCCTCGGCCGCCTTCGCCTCGTATCGTATCTACTACGTATCTTGCATATTATCGCATCCGACAAGGCAATAGCACCCAGCAATATCACCACCACCAGCAAAACAGCAGGCCAACTTACCAATCCACCCAATCCAACAATCCATACATACGTTTGGTCACCAGCCTGCTGTCTACTACTCGTCCTCCTTGTACTCAACTCATCTCATCCTCATCCTACTACCCTACTACCCTACTCTACAGGCATTAATCCACCATCGAGCCACTGAGCCACCGCACGCTTGCTGATCCCTGCCCCTCTCCTCGATCTCCGAAACCCCCCATTCAGGATATTTCACTCCTCGCACCTCTTAAACGCTTTTTTCTTGCACAAGGACCCTGTTTGCATGCTTGCTCCCCCGTTGACCATCTCTATCCCTCACCAACCATCCCATCTCATCTGTCGCTTCTGCTGCTTCCAGCTCCTTCTCCATCTATCTTTCTACCCTACCTCACCCTAACCTGCTCCTCCATCCGGTCCGCTGGATTATCCCAAATCGCACCTTAAATCGACACTAAACCTTCTGCTTTTCGCCCGGAGCACCGTTGGAAGGAAAGTACATATTACGCTCATAAATGATGTCTCTTTCGCAGTCGATCAAAAACTTAATCCGCCACGGTTCGTGCTTTCCTGCATCCTCCACGTTGTTGTGGGACGGAATGAAAAAGGAAGTTAAATATTGACAATCTTCTTAGGAAAGCAAGGACGAAGCTCTCAACCTCATGACCAACCCTCCACCAAAGTCTCGCCGGTAAATGCAGATACGACACATAATAACTACCCTCCACCACCAGCACAAAATCACTACGCGAACAGCGATCCAAACTTAGCTGGCAACCAAGGAGGACACCATCATCAAGCCATGGACGCCAACCACTACTCCGTGGCTGCCGGCGCCGACGGAAAAAATAGAGGCGCCCAAGCAGGCGGTGTCGCTGCGCATGCGGCAGGACAGAACCAGAAGGCGAGCGCATCCAAGCACAAGAAGATTGAGCAGGAAGAATTGGCCAGAATCGTGGCCGAGGAGAACGAGAGCAAAGGAAAGCTGCCCAATTACCCCGGGCTCGAACGATGGAAGTTACTGGAGAAAATGGGCGACGGTGCGTTCAGCAACGTCTATCGTGCGAGGGACTTGGATGGCGTGGCCGGAGAGGTTGCCATCAAAGTTGTCCGCAAATTTGAAATGAACTCAAGCCAGGTAAGTCAAGAACCTCCTTTCCATCTGCTTTTGCTCCCCTTTAATATCACATACCAACAACACGCGGTAGGGCGACGCCCACCTACACCCGGATTTCAAGAAGCCTAAAGGTGTCGAGGTGCGCAATCCTCTCTTTTAGTTACTTTTTCAAAGCCGGTCTACTCAGGCGGCTTGGAGTCAAGTATGAAGTAGTTCCTTATATAACATGCTAATTTCACATTCAGAGAGCGAACATCCTCAAAGAGGTCCAGATCATGCGACAATTAGACCATCCCAATATTGTAAAGCTAGTAGATTTTTCCGAATCGAAACAATACTATTACATCATACTCGAGCTGGCGCCAGGTGGTGAACTCTTTCACCAAATCGTCCGCCTTACATATTTCAGCGAAGACTTGGCCCGGCATGTCATTACGCAAGTTGCCGATGCCCTAGAATATTTACACGAGGAGAAAGGAGTTGTTCACAGGTTCGTGCTAATTAATCGTGTTCCTCCTCTCTGAGCCCAACTGACGTCATTTTTCAGAGATATCAAGCCTGAGAACCTGTTGTTTTCGCCCATACCCATAATCCCAACCAAGAATCCACAGCCTAGATCCCAAGAAGACGAGGACAAGGTGGATGAGGGTGAATTTATCAAGGGCGTTGGTGCCGGAGGTATTGGAAAGATAAAGATTGCCGACTTTGGTCTTAGCAAGGTCGTATGGGACACTCAAACCATGACCCCTTGCGGAACAGTCGGGTATACTGCCCCTGAAATCGTGAAGGATGAGCGATATTCTAAAAGTGTCGATATGTGGGCGATGGGATGTGTATTATACACATTGCTGTGTGGTTTCCCGCCATTTTATGACGAGAGTATCCAGGTCTTGACCGAGAAAGTGGCCCGTGGTCAATACACCTTCCTTTCACCCTGGTGGGATGACATATCGAAACCTGCTCAAGATCTTGTATCCCACTTACTTACGGTTGATCCTAACAAGCGTTTTACGATCAAAGAATTCTTGGCTCACCCCTGGATTCGAGGTGCAGATGAACCAACATACGCTGCATTTGACGCACCTCCGCTTGCAACTCCAGCTGTCGAGCGCAACAGGCAACTTGGTGGCGACGGAAAGTTACGAGCATTCAATCCCGATTTGTTAGAATCACCAGGTGCAAGAAAGATGGACTTCCGAAGTCCCGGTGCCGTTAATCTGCGAGAGGTATTTGATGTTGGTTATGCAGTCCATAGGCAAGAAGAGGAAGGCAAGCGTCGCAAGAACTTCAACCCAGGCTATGGTGGAGGTGTGAACGGTCTCAACCCGATAGATGACGAGGAGGATGAGTACGAAGGCGAGGATGCAAATCCAGCGAAAGTACCCAAAGCTGGCGACACCGATGTACACCAAGTGGAGCAAGGATTAAGGAAAGCCAACCTGAACGCTGCTGCCAATGCCAGAATACCACCAGCACAGAAAGGTTATGGACAGCACAGTGCAGCCGTCACGGCCGCGGCTAAGCAACAAGTCAAGAACCGAAAGGGCGCATTTGAGCTGAACATGGACGGAGCAACGTTGTTGGGTCGGCGCCATCAGAAAGGGCCAAGTGGACTGAGAGAGTCTACCTCGGTAGTATAAGCATAATACATTTGTTTGTATAGGGGATCGATAGATTTGGTTGATTGCATGGACTCGCAAGTCTATAGTCTTTTTTTGGCAAGGCGTTTGGCGGCTTATGTGTTCATGGACATGAAATTGTTCTATCTCTCTCACTTGGTAGTCTTCACTTCTACGGTGGCGGGATGGGTATACATGGCATTGGTTTGCGAGTTTGGTAAAGACGAAGTTATTGATTTGAACCATAGCATAAATGCATATTTTGTTTTTTTACGAGCTCTTGCTTTAGATTATTTGGAGACATCAAAAAACGAGATCTTGCATTCCTGAGTTTACTAGCAACTTTTATGATAAAACCTCGCGTGATAACTAGATGCATGTGGACCTCGTCAGCAACTGGGAGACCGAGATTCAAAGCTTGAATCGGTTCTAGAAGCCTATGTTATATGATTAGCATTAATCTCCTTAGTTGAGGTTATTTATGGTATCTTCACAAAACTCGGACTCCTCGCCAAAAAAAAAAAAAATCCTCTATCTAAATATGTACTGTACGATACGAACCTATAGTACACACGCTCGACGCTCGAGGCATATTTTGTCACCCCAATCTGTTGGTAAGCGCTGGGACCATTCGGTGAGAGCTATTTGCCAAGGCTCATCTGCCTCTATCTCGTTCTTATGCAACAAAGTTCTGTACGTATATCTATAAGTCGCCTTAGCCCACTCACTCGGTTTGGAAGGAACAAGCAAAAACAACTAACAACTGTCTAATCCCCATAAGCCCAAGAAAAAATATGGCGTCGAATGGCACGGCAGCGGTGTTTGAGAATTCCGTGCCTGTACCAGTGCCATCACCGGTATCATGGCATGTGGCATTTTGGGCCTTGTTGGCTCTGGCTGCAAATTCCATGGCCCAGCAATCTGCGTTTACCAACGACCACCGGTTTTACGCACACTGCTCGCCGCTTATTTGTGCCACGGAAACCGCATTAGATCTCCTCCGCATTGGTGTGGTTTCAATCACGCTCTCCATCTCACCCTCCAAGTCGATCCGATTAAACCACCAACTAAATCACGACCGCCTTCCGCCCAAGAGGCAACAGTATGAGATACGAGCACCCTATCGCCCCCATAGCTGGCCACGGTGGCTGTTCTTCATCATCGGGACCGTTCCGGCAAGCATCAAACTGGGGAGCTTTTCGGGCTTGCCGTGGACGAAAGCATGGGGTTTCATGTTCTTGTTTTCCTTTGTCGCCAACGAAATCACCACCGTATTCTCCAGGTCGTGCGCTGCTCCCAATATCACTAGCGTTGCGGAGATTCTCGGGCACACGTCGATTGATTGGAGTGATATCAAACATGACCGTCTCAAGTATCGAATATACCGCCTCGATCGCATGCTTGACGACTTTCAGTCGACGGTTAAATATCTTGTCCGGTGGTCCAACATCCTTCTCTTGATATGGGGAAGCGAGAAATTGTGGCTGGCCGCTTACAATGCCCTGCTGGATTCCCACCAAGCTCAGACCGTGATCAAGATCTTCTCCATATCTACTCTTATATTACAAGGCTTGTCCATACCGGCTGATCGCCTGCTCCGCCGTCCTCAGTACCAGTGGGCGTTGGATCCATATACCAAACAAAGCTATCTCGGCAGAGTAACCTGGCCGCTTGCACTCGCCGGGATGCTCGCGCCCAAGGAGCCGGTTTGGAATTGGAGTGAAAATGGTCAGCGGGTTTGGAGGTACATCACGGTCATCATCATCCCCTTTTACATCTCCGGGTGGTTTGAGTTCGGGATGATCAAATTGTGTGAACGGTTTCCCGTAGTCGGCGAGGCGCTTTATATCATTTACCCGCTTGCACAGGAGCCAAACGAGGAGCAGCGAGCGCTTTTGCATGAAGATTCACCCGCGGCAGATTCGATTCGAGCTGGCGGCTCGCGAGGGCAGGGAAATGATGTTGAAAAGTGGCAGTACATGAGTGAGCTTGATGAGATTACTAACCCTATAGATTCGCAAGACATCGTAGATGGCATGCTATTAACGGGCCTTGCTACAGGCACCCTTGTTGAGGATGATCACTTGGAAGAAGTAGCAGGCAAGTCCGAGATCGAGGACGAGGAAGATGAAGAGGAAGAAAAGGAGGTCCAGCCACCACGTGCCGAACCCGTCCATTTGGAGGACACGCCGAATCTAGAGGCCGCTTTTGCAGGAACAGAAAAGGCCGCTGCCAAGGAAGATATCAGGGTACAGTTAAGAACCAACATAGATCTGGACGCATGGAACGCATTCTGTTTTTTTATCCAACACATGCTGGTTTGTGTGTTATGGTATGCTTTTAAGTATGATGAGGCAGGCACCATTAACCCGAACTGGACAGAGGTTTTGGGCTGATTTAGAGCACATAAATATATATATAAATGTATATATATACACATACATGTATGAAAATACCATACACTGTTTTTGGACTTTGGGTACTTGAAAGTCAATACGGGATTTTGTGTACGCGGAGCTTTCTTTTTTTCTCTCCTTTTTCTTTTGGAAAGTGAGACTTGTATTGAAGAGATACTTAACAGTTAATCTCTACAATACAAAACAAAGTGACCAGAAGTCTCCAATCTATTCACAACAGCCGAGCGATATTCAGCTACGGCCGGGTTTTTATATTTCTATGTCTAGGAATAGTAGATGATGTTTAGATGTGAGATGCTTAGATTTGAGTACTATCTGCATAACAATTCGTCTATGAATAATAAAAGTCGTGCGCAATATTAGATACCGCGCCACGGGATTTTTTATAAGCTGACTGTATGCGTGAGAGGCGTCGATACCCTCGGGAAATACGAACGATAGGTAGTCGGCTGTTCCCCTTGAGCTCAACATACCGAATTAAAGCAATAGGATTGAAAGTCTCTATATCTGTAGAGACTACCTCTCGATGCAAGCTGCCTTCTGAGATACTTGTTACTACAGAACGCATATCACAATGGAACCCTCCAGATGAGGGACAAGTTTCAAGTCTTGTGTAAAACAGGTAAGCTAGGGTCGTTATTCCATTCCATTTCATTTCATTTCTATTTTTCTATTTTTCATGAAGAGGTGGTAGCCCCAGTTGCCCGGATTCTTTTGCCTTCCCTTTCGGACGAAAGATTTGAGCTTTAAAGAGGTGGTTTATGCGAGAGCGATGCATTCAATCTCAACGGGGACACCCTTTGGAAGCTGGTATACGGCCACACAGCTACGTGCTGGCTTGTGGGTGAAGAATTTCTCATACTATCACAAAACCAAAACACAGGTTAGAAAATCTCCACCACAATTCTTCTTTTTTGGAGATACGAGAGGGAGGGAAGGGGTAGGTGGGACGTGATAGATGGAGGGTGGATGTAGAACGTACAGTAGCATTCATCTCTGCGAAGTTATCCATGGAAGTCAGGAAGACGTTGACCTTGACCACCTTGGAGATGTCGGAACCGGCGGCTTTCAGCACCGCGGACAGGTTGTTAATGCATAGCTCGGTCATCTGGGTGATGCTGGCACCAGGCTGGGTGAGGATCTCGCCCGCAGGCGTGCATGGAATCTGGCCGGAGCAGTAGATTGTGCTGGAGGTAGCTATTGCTTGGGACTGTTGCAATTGTGTTAGTTTTTAAATCTTGAGAGGGGGGCTGGAAAAAGAGCGAGGTTTGTATTCGGGGAAGAGCTTTACATATGGGCCTGCTGCTTGGGGGCTGTTAGTGTTTATTTATATTAGGGGGGAAAGAGCTTTACAACGGAGACTTACGGAAAGCGGCATTCTCGGTGTAAACGGTCTTGAAGTCTGCCATTTTTTCTTACGAGTTTAGAGGGATTGATGAAGTTGGTAATGTAATGGAAGCATGAGATGAGTCCTACACTACTTTTTGGCGTCTATGGTTATATATGGTGGGGTTCACCAAGTCCGATCATGGAGCGAGGAGGGGTAATTGCTTATATAATATATCAGTCATCACAGCATGCTTAGATAATCAACTCTCCATCAATATCACCAGCCGAGCAGGGATCTAACTACATCTCATCAGGATACAGAACTACAGCAACTCGAAAACTACACCACTATGATGCCTAAAGATACCAAAATGGATGGTGGAGTTTGGGACCGAATATAAAGATTAAACGCCCGGTCGGACCGCTATTTAGTGGTGTTGTTGGCGTGCTGAAGACCCCGACAGTGCGCCTACGCTGCAAAATATGTGCTCTCCCTTGATGGTTGATAGACTGAGGCTTTCTGGCGGGGGACTACGTTGAAGGCCACACGTACTTGTCTCACAGCCTAGACACGATATTTCTTCAAGTTTGGATATTGGAAAACATAAACTTCATTAAAGTATCCATAAATCGCAAAGATACACCGTCAAAAACTATACCATATCCCTTACGCCAAGACACCGGGCTTCTCTCGAGAGGCACCTTCCTGCACCAAAACATCCAGCCCCAGCAAATCCTGTCTTTGGATAACCAACTTTTAAGCTCGAACGGATGACATCAGCGTCTCTTCTTGCCTTGATTCATATAGGCCATCGCGGCTTCCACTGTTCTTGTTAGCAGTTTATTGGTTTTGGGTTCTCGGTGGAAATGTACGCTGTGCATCCATTTTTGAGTAGCTGGGCACTATCTTCTTGCCAATTTCCATCACTGGAGCAAAAAAGTCACCGTCAGGAGTTGGCAACCTGGCTGGTCGCGGTGCTGGAGGGGGCTTTGGTCTTGGGGCATCGGGGACCTGAGGTGGTATGGCACGCGATAGTCTTGTCCTTGATATTTCACGTTTACGGTGGGGACTTGATCGCCTGGTTTGACGATCTGGATTACAGTTCGGGCTTCGATGCCTTGAAGGACTTATCTTTGCGGAAGTGTTTGGGCTTGATCTGGTGGGTGGTGATTTGTTTGATGCAACCGCCATTACAGGCAATGCTCTCGCTTTTCTCTCGTTATCGATAGTCCCAGGAGCCCATCTAAGCTCTTGAGGCTTTTTTGGTCTTGAAAGCATCGACAGCGCTGGCCGGGATTTGCAGTATCGATCAGCCGATGGCGCCAGCCTGGTTAGATGATGCGGGGATGCCGTTCTAGGTACGTCTGAAATGTTCTGATGATTGTCGCGCTGTACGGATAGCATTTCTGATTTCAAAATACGGGAGGAAAGTGTGTTCGAAATGTTTCTTGCTCAATTTCTCAATTCTTTTTACGTTGTTCCGGATAAATGATCCTGATTTGACGATGTCAATCGATGATCTCGATCAACATAGTCGTTGCCGACAATGAGGCGTCAGGTTGCGATGATTGTGTATTGGGTGGCTTGGCGGGTCCTGGTGAAGAGTCAAGCGGAATCAATATCGAGGGTACCACATATGCAGAAGTCTTCACTGTGGTCCTGAGATGTTCTAGTGAAGTGGGATGTTGATGTTGATGAAACTTACGATGCTCCCGATTGAATGAACGATAAGAAGAAGAGGTGGGAGAAGATTGGCGAGGATGAGGGGAGTCCTGTCCTTTATGGGAGTGAGTCTTTGGTGTCAGCCAATGAAATGCCAGCATTTCCCCCGATCCCTCCTCACACCTCCAACCACTCCAGTCCGGTCCAGTAAGCGAGCCCTTGAGCCCTTCATATAAACAGCCTAGCCCATCAGTTTTTTGATAGTCTGATCAGTTTTGTCTTAGATCTTTTCTTCTCAAGAGTTGTAGAAACCATTCACCGAAATGGAATCCTTCCTATTGGCTGCCGTGCACTACTGTTGCGAAATGAGCCATGCCATACGCTTCCTATACCTAGCGAACCCTTCCTGGTTTGCCTAGATGAAGTATTCATGGTAGTAGATGCTATTTTATGTGAAGATGTATAACCATACCAAAACATGTGGCCATCCATTATCTGATGGCTGTGATTGCCGACGCGTCGCTCGACGAATCATGACTACAGCCTGACCATATTTCAAAGGTACCATCGACTGAGCTCCTATCATCTCTATCAATGAGTGAAAGTCTCTGTTTGCCTAACAAATCCTTGGAACTTTCTCTATACATCATGGGTTGGAGGCCTGCCACAACCTCGCTTAACTTCACGTGACCTGTACCCTCGAACATATCACAAATCAGACTTTCTATGGATATGGGTACTCTCAGATTTTTACTAGAAGCATTCTGTGATATTAATTTCTTAGCTACAAAAGCCCTTAAACTTCGTCAGTTCCAAATGTATAATAACATATTTTTGAGGAGAAAGAATGCTTTGGAAGTCTAATCCATATTATCTCGCACAGTCTAAGCTGGCGGCCTCCATTATCATCCTTTGAGACATCCTTCTTTCCGCCTCAAGATTGAATAAGGCAACCAAACATTTGTTTGATACTAAGAATACGACATAAGCATGTTGCATTAAGACCAGGCTTTCTTGACTGCTTCTGGATCTGCAGAGTGTCAGTGACTAGATTACATGTCATGATACGTGCACATTGCCCCCATCACTTTGTGCGTTACTTAAGCAGTATATGATGGAGCTTTGGTTTTTTACTGTACTAGCCACATTTTCTACCACGTCAATATGATCATTTGACTCTTCGCCTATCGAGCTATCTGAAAGCACAGTCCCAACATCTTCGCTACCTCCTCCGCTGCTGGCTGTCCTCGATCTATATAGATAGCGCCAATAATCGCCTTTATCGCTTTAGCAATGATTATGGTCTTATCCTCAAACCCAAACGTGTCCTCACGAAGCTGCATAAAGTAGTTCTTTTTTTGGCTCGGCAATGGTGGTCTTATGAACTCGCGAATACGAGTCTTCTTAGAGATCTCGAAAAAATTCATTCGATGAAGGGTTTTTCTCGTTTGAGACTCCATCTCATCTATCGCAACATCAATGACGTTATCTTCTATCACATAAACGAGGAAATGAATAACTAAAGACTCACCTTTCGTCAACCGGAACGTATACGCCTGATTCGCTAGCAGCAGCTCCAAAGATCGCTTTCCCACAGAGGCCAATCCTAGGTTCCCGTCTGGAATGGCTCGCGATTTGTTCCCAACAACAGTCACGCCTGATCCACGACTCTCGAGCGCTTCTTCAAGCAATGATGGATTGCGGAATGTATAGTGCAGTGCCCTTTGGATTGTGGGTAGCCATTGATCTTGTGCTTCCCTGAAGCCAGCTGAGGAAGTAACGCCGCGAGGGTAGTACACCTCTATTCTTTCCCCACGTGAAGTGAGACCATCGGGTGAGTGCGGCGTCGTTGCTTGGGAGTTGACAAGCGTGGAGCCTGGAGAAATAGGGTAGTGTGGAGAAACCGGTGAAAGAGGAAGACTATCTGCTCTGTTAGAGCAGGGGGGCGGGGCGGCCAGGTTGGTGATAATAGAGGAGGCAGTGGAAACTGGGCTCTGGTGATGATTTTGTGAGTCCAAAA
>Ga0247734_1000273_pt1 | contig 46343 bp, 40 predicted proteins | sample UWRJL103311B2_FD_180933 | JGI IMG/M metagenome (GOLD analysis project Ga0247734, IMG submission 180933) | Plant litter microbial communities from Arlington Agricultural Research Station in Wisconsin, United States - UWRJ-L103-311B-2 | ecosystem: Environmental > Terrestrial > Plant litter >...
CCTTCCACGACGATCGTGGGCAAGGTGGTGTGGCACGACGGCCGGCATTTCGGGATTCGCACGCAAGATCGCATCGGCATTGATATGCTGGGCGATGGATGTTCTGCCGCCCGGCAGTATACCTCCGTGGAAAGGCGCGCCCGGCCACGATCCAACCAGACCGATCCGGCCGACGCATTTGCGCGCAGCAGGCACAAGGCTGCCCTCTTTCAGTTCGCCATTCTGTCGCTGGCCGGGATAGCGGGCGCGATCGTGATCGGCAGCACGGTCATGAACGTGCTCGGCCGCCCCTTCGCGATCATCGCCCAGCAATTATCTTAGCAGTGGCTGCCTCAGTGTCGAAGCCAATCGGGCACGGGCAGCTCTTTTGCCGCCAGCCATGCCGGATTGAAGAGCGTCGAGAGATAGCGCATCCCGCTATCGCACAGGATCGTCACGATCCGCTTGCCCGGGCCAAGCTCCCGCGCCAGCGCCACCGCACCCGCCACGTTGATGCCGGACGACAGGCCGACGCACAGGCCTTCCTCGCGCAGCAGGGCAAAAGCGTAGTCGAGGCCGGCCTGATCGCCGATCCGGAATTGAGTGTCGATCGGCGCGCTTTCCAGATTGGCGGTGATGCGGCTCTGGCCGATCCCCTCCGCCACCGAACTGCCTTCGGCCCGCAACTCGCCATGCGCGTAATATTCGTAGAGCGATGCGCCATGCGGATCGGTGAGCGCGATCGTGATGTCGGGATTATGCTCCTTGAGGCCTAGACCGACGCCGGCGATCGTACCGCCCGTACCCGCCGCGCAGGTGAAGCCGTCGATCCGCCCTTCCGTCTGCGCCCAGATCTCCGGCGCGGTGCCGCGAATATGGGCCATGCGGTTGGCGATATTGTCGAACTGGTTTGACCAGAGCGCATTCGGCGTTTCTTCCGCGATGCGGCGAGACGTGTGAACATAGTGGGCGGGATTCGAATAGCTCGTCGGGGCGACCTCGACGAGTTCCGCGCCGAGAGCGCGCAAAGTATCCTTCTTTTCCTGGCTCTGCGTCTCCGGGATGACGATGATCGTGCGATAGCCCTTGGCCGATCCGATCAGGGCCAGCCCGATCCCGGTATTGCCCGCCGTCCCTTCCACGATCGTGCCGCCCGGCTGCAACTGGCCGCGCGCTTCGGCATCCTCGATGATGAACTTGGCGGCCCGATCCTTCACCGATCCCCCCGGATTCATGAATTCGCATTTGGCGAGGATCTCACACCCCGTCTCTTCGCTGGCGCGCTTGAGGCGGACGAGCGGCGTGTTGCCGACAAGGGCTAGTACATCGAAAGCGGGGCTGATCATAAGCAGGACATGGCGAATGGCCGCTCCGGCCGCAAGAAGCGTCACCTTTCGTAGTACAAAAGCGGACTTTCATCGCATTCGCAGCAAATATGTTGCGATTGCGTGATACCTGACTTGACGAGTGTTGCGTCGCCAGCAAAAGAGCGGGCCATGCAGAAGCTCGCCCTCGCCCCCCTCGTCCTCCTTCTGGCCCTTTCAGCCTGCGGGAAGCCTGAAACCATCACCGCCGGCAACCTGATGGATCCGGATGCGGAGAAGATAAAGGCGGCTCCCCCGGTCAAACTGCCGCCGGCAATGCTGGCGAGCACGACCTATCGCTGCAAGGACAACACGGTTGTTTCCGTGGATTGGTTCAACGATGGCACAACGGCATCGATCAAGCCGAAGAAGGATGCGACCGCGGTTCCGCTGCTCGCGCCCGCCCCCGGCCAGCCTTATGTCGGCAGCGATTATGAAGTGACCGGCACGGCGGACGCCAAGACGATCACGGTCAAGAAGCCCGGCGGCAGCGCTCAGGCCTGCGACGCCTGATCGTCCAACCAGTTTCAGAATATAGCGGGCGGGGAGCGATCCCCGCCCGTTTTCTTTTGTACGATCTCGGGCGGGGCGTGACCCGGATCAATTGCTGGATTTAACGTCCGTGCCTTCGGCCTGCCTGCGGCGACGGCAAGGAAAAGGCTCAGGAACGAAAAAAGGGTGGACCAGCCGAAGCCGATCCACCCCCTCTAAGCCATTCGTGATCGTCAGAAATCGTAGGCGACGCGCCCGTAGAGATAGCGGCCGTTGAAGCCGAACGGCGAGAAGATCGAATATGCGATATATTGCTGGTTTGCCGGATACAGGCCGCCCCCTGCGCTCGCCGGCCGCGCGCCGAAGGGCGAACGATCCGGATAGACATCGAACACGTTGTCCGCGCCGACCGAGAATTGCAGCTTCTTCATCACCCGAACACGGACTTCCAGATCGGTGATCCACTTCGCACCCAGGAAGATGTCGTCGGGGCCATAGCCGGTCAGCGTAAGCGGATTGCTGGCGGGAGCGACCGTACCGGGCGCGACGACCTTGCCGAACCGCGTCGTCCGGGCGGTGATGCCGACCGGGCCGACATCGCCATCCGCACTGAGCACGACCTTGTCGCGCGGCTGGCCGTCGGTGAACCGAATGCTCTCGGTCCGCCCGAACAGGATGAGGTTGGGGATCGCCGCGAGCGGACCCAGCCCGTTGCGGTACTTCAGGATCTTGGTCGTGTTGTAATTATAGGCGGCCGTCAGCGACCAGCGCCCCAAATCCTCGGCCAGAGGCAGGCGATAGGTGGCGACGACGTCCACGCCCTGCGTCCGCGTATCGAGCCCGTTGATGAAGAAGCGCGCCGCGCCGACTGAGTTGAAGCCGTTGGCATCCAGCACCGCCTTCACCGCCGCGTTGACGGCGGCAGTGCCGCTGCCCGCGGCGCCGAGATTCTCGGTCAACACGACGCGATTGCGAATCCGGATGTTGTAATAGTCGGCCGAGAGCGACAGCCCTCGAACTGGATTTGCGGTCAGTCCGCCCGAAATGTTCAGGGACTTTTCCGGCTTCAGGTCGCGCGAGCCCAAAGCCCGGGCCAGCGGGCTGCTGACCGCGACCGTGCTGATATCGACGGGAAGGCCGGCGATGAAGTTGGTCGAGGTGGTGGTGAAATATTGCTGGTGGAGCGACGGCGCCCGGAAGCCGGTGGAAATCGCGCCACGCACCGCGAAGCCCTGCACGAATTCATAACGGGCGGCGAACTTGCCGTTCACCGTGCTGCCGAAGTCCGAGAAATGCTCGTACCGGCCAGCGAGCGTCGTCGTCACACCCTCGATCGGATCGGTGTCGATCTCGGCATAGCCCGCCACGTTGCTGCGGTGGACCGATGTCGCTGCCGACGCCGGCAAGCCGGGAAAGCCCTGCGCGCCCGCCGGCGCCGCGCGGCCGGGGAAGCTGCACACGCCGGTCCCCGCTGCGAACACGCCCTGCTGAGTCGCGCAATTGGCGGCAGTGGTGGCGAACGAAGCGCGGAAGAGCGGCCCCAGCGCATAGGATTGCGGATCGCCCGGCCGGATGCCGAACATTTCGCGGCGATATTCCGCGCCAACCGCGAAGGAGACCGGCTTGGCGAGGCCCATATCGAATTCGCGGGTCACATCCAGATTGGTCAGGAACTGCCCGTAGCGCAGCCGGCCGGCATCGAAGGTCCGCTGGCTGGCGGTGCCGAACGACGTATTGACCGAATTGGCCACCTGATAGCCGAAGCTGTTATAGCCATAGCCCGTCGACAGATCGGCATGCCACGCCCCGACATCGCCGCGCAGGCCGACGGTACCGGAATAATCCGTCAGCTCGGAATTGATGTTGGGGAGATAGCCGTCCGGCGTCAGTCCCACGAAATTGGCGTTGGTGGGCGCCGTGTTGGGCGCTAGCACGGCGTAATTGCGGTTGCCGGAATTGCTCTGCTGCCGCCAGTTTGCCGCGCTCGATGAATCGCGCTTGTCGAAGCTGCCGTTGGCATAGAGTTCCAGATTGCCGACAGGCACGCCGACATTGGCGAACAATACAAAATCGTTGGATATCGGATCGCCGAAGCGGAATTGCAGACGATCGAATGCCACTTCGCGCGGATCGAAGGTCGTCGCAGTCGGCTGCACATAATTTGGCCGCAGATCATAGGCCTGCCGATTCGTGGCGCCGCGATGGCGATATTCCGCGGTCAAGTTCACATAGCCGCCTTCGACACCGAAGAAGGGCAGGCCGATATTGCCCGAGACCGAATAGCTCCGGCCGTCATGCACCTTGCGTTCGCCGCTGGTGTTGGCGAGCAGATAGCGGCTGTCGGTGGGATCAAGGATGGGCTGGCCGGCGCCGTTCGTCTGCAAGCCGGTGACGCGCGAGACACCATCCAGCTTCGTATCATATTCGCCAAAGCTCGCGGTCATGCGGCCGCCGGAGCTTGCGGTCTTCAGGCGGATGTTGATCACGCCCGCAATCGCATCGGAGCCATATTGCGACGACGCGCCGTCCCGCAGCACTTCGATCCGGTCGATCGCGAGCGCGGGGATGGTGTTGAGATCGACGGCGGCCGCGCCGCGCCCGACCGTACCGTTGATATTAAGCAGGGCCGAGACATGCCGGCGCTTGCTGTTCACCAGCACCAGCGTCTGATCGGGAGACAGGCCGCGCAGCGTGGCGGGCCGGATCGCGTCCGATCCATCTGCAATCGCCGGCTGCGGAAAATTGAAGGACGGGACCAGCTTGTTGAGGATCTTGTTCGTCTCGGTCTGGCCACCTTCGGTGATCGCCGCGCTGGAGAGCACATCCACCGGAACCGGCGAATTGGCGATCGTGCGGCTCGCGCTGCGCGATCCCGTGACGATGATCGTGCTTTCGGGTGCCGGCAGATCGGGCGTGGCACTCGATTCCTGAGCAACGGCAGGCGAGAGCCCCGCGATGAGTGCGATGGCCGCGACACTGCCTGCCAGATAGACGTTTCTCATTGAGCCCCCTGTTGAGTTTATGTCTATTTTGTGAACGATCTCGCGCACTTGCTCAATCGAGCTTGCTGCGCCGGGACAACATTGCCGCACCGCTGTGGTGCATTCGCCACAATCGTTCCGCAGCGATCTGAGGCGCTGCCGCGCCATTCACGCTGACAAGCGCGATCGGCTCCGCTATCGGCTCGCTTCATGACCGCTATCACCCCAGAGATCGTCGCCGAACATGGCCTGTCCCCGGATGAATATGAGCGCGTTCTCGCGGCGCTGGGCCGGGAACCCAATATGGTCGAGCTCGGCATCTTCTCGGTCATGTGGTCCGAGCATTGCAGCTACAAATCCAGCCGCATCCACCTGAAGAAGCTGCCCACTACCGGCCCGCAGGTTATCTGCGGCCCCGGCGAGAATGCGGGCGTGGTGGATATCGGCGATGGCCAGGCCGCCATCTTCAAGATGGAGAGCCACAACCACCCCTCTTACATCGAGCCCTATCAGGGCGCGGCAACGGGCGTCGGCGGCATCTTGCGCGACGTCTTCACGATGGGCGCCCGCCCGATCGCCAATCTCAACGCGCTCCGCTTCGGCCGGCACGATCATCCCAAGATGCGTCACCTGATCGCCGGCGTTGTCCAGGGCATCGGCGGGTACGGAAATTGCGTCGGCGTACCCACCGTGGGTGGTGAGGTGAACTTCCACCCGGCCTATGACGGCAACATCCTCGTCAACGCGATGACCGTCGGCGTGGCCGAAACCGCCAAGATCTTCTATTCGGCCGCGTCCGGCATCGGCAATTCGATCGTGTATGTCGGCTCCAAGACGGGCCGCGACGGTATCCACGGCGCGACGATGGCCTCCGCCGATTTCGGCGAGGATTCGGACGAGAAGCGTCCGACCGTTCAGGTCGGTGATCCGTTTACCGAGAAGCTCCTGATCGAGGCCTGCCTTGAACTGATGGCGTCCGACGCGATCGTCGCCATTCAGGACATGGGCGCCGCCGGCCTCACCTCCTCATCGGTGGAGATGGCCAGCAAGGGTGGGGTCGGCATCCGTCTCGTCATGGACGATGTGCCCCAGCGCGAAGAGGGCATGACGCCCTATGAGATGATGCTGTCCGAAAGCCAGGAGCGGATGCTCATGGTGCTGAAGCCCGGCCGTGAGGATTTCGCGAAAGGCATCTTCGAGAAGTGGGAGCTGGATTTCGCCGTCATCGGCACCGTCACCGATTCGGGCCGGATGGAACTCGTCTGGAAGGGCGAGACGGTGTGCGACATTCCGCTCGGCCCGCTTGCCGATGATGCACCGCTCTACGATCGCCCGCATGTGCCGACGCCCCCGCCCGCGCCGCTGACCGATGTGCCGGAATGTACCGACATCGCCGCCGATCTGGTGACGCTGATGGGCTCGCCCGATATCGCCTCGCGCCGCTGGATCTGGGAGCAATATGATACGCAGGTCGGTGGCGACACCGTCCAGCGCCCCGGCGGTGACGCGGCGGTTGTCCGTGTGCATGGCACGCACAAGGCGCTGGCGATGACGACCGATTGCACGCCCCGCTACTGCTTCGCCGATCCCAAGGCCGGCGGGATGCAGGCCGTGGCCGAAGCCTGGCGCAACCTGACGGCGGTGGGATCCTCCCCGCTCGCCGTCACCAATTGCCTGAACTTCGCCAATCCGCAGCGTCCCGAAATCATGGGCCAGATCGTCGGCGCGCTGGCGGGCATGAGCGAGGCCTGCGTCGCGCTCGATTTCCCGATCGTGAGCGGCAATGTCAGCCTCTACAATGAGAGCAAGGCCACCGGCGGTGGATCGGCAATCCTGCCCACGCCCGCGATCGGCGCGATCGGCCTGCTCAAGGATTGGACGCGCACGGTTGGCGTCGGCTTCCGCAATCCCGGCGACGTGATCCTGCTCGTCGGCGCGCGCAAAGGTGAGCTGGGCCAATCGCTGTGGCTGCGCGAGTTGCACGGCCGCGAAGAAGGCGCGCCTCCCTCCGTCGACCTCGCGGTCGAGCGCAAGACTGGCGATTATATCCGCAACGGCATCGAACAGGGCTGGATCAGCGCCTGCCACGACGTGTCGGACGGCGGCCTTGCCGTCACCCTGGCGGAAATGGCGCTGGCCGGGAACATCGGCGCGCTGATCGACGGGCCGGAGCCTTTCGGAGCCGCGGCAAGCTGGTTCGCCGAAGATCAGGGGCTTTACGTCGTCACGGTCGATGATCATGCCTTGCTCGGCTTCCTCGCCGGCGCGAAGGCTGCGGGGATCGAAGCTGAGCCGATCGGCCGCACCACGGCCGGCCGTCGCCTGATCTTCGAATGCGCGACGGGCGATCATTGCGCGACGCTGGACGCGCTCCGCACCGCGCATGAGGGCTTTTTCCCGAAACTGATGGGTGTGGATGCGGCGCTGGCGTGAGCCGGCTTCCTTGACCCGCCCCACCCGCGTTCGTTTCGAGTAGGGTTCGAGCGAAGTCGAGAAGCCGTATAGAGACAGTATACCGGAGCCCCGGCCACTCGAAACACACCGTGATAAAGGAAGGCTGAAGCGTGCGCCTGCTCCCCTTCCTCGCTCTCGCCCTCTCCGGCCTCTGCTGGGGCACGGGTTTCCCGCTCGGCAAACTCGCGCTCCGCGATATCGGCCCGGCGCACATGATCCTGCTGCGTTTCGGGGTGGCCAGCCTCGTCGCGCTTCCGTTCGCGCTCCGCCCGGAAGCGCGGCGCCTGTTCCGGTCGCCGCCTGTCCTGATCTCGGGCGTTCTCTATGGTCTGGCCTTCATGATCCAGTTCGAGGGGCTGACGCAGGTGACGGTGTCGCTTGCGGCCCTGCTGGTCGGCGCGATGCCCGCGCTGGTTGCGGTCGCGGCGTGGCTGCTGCGCGAGCGTGTCTCCCGTGCCTCGTGGATCGGCGTTGCCGCCGCCACAGCCGGTGCCGCGTTGATTGCCGGCAAGCCGGAAGGCGCGGGCACGCCCTATGGCATTGGCTTGTCGCTGGTATCGCTGCTCGTGTTCCTCGGCTGGCTGATGGTGCTGAAGCGCGCGCCGCAAACCAGGGATCCGATGGCCGTCCCGTCCGTCACCATCCTTGTCGCAGTTGCTACCATCCTGCCGATCGCGTTGATCCTGTATGGGCCACCGCCGCTTGCACTGCGGCCGGTCGCGTGGGCCGGGATCATCGGCCAGGGCGTGTTCGCCACCTTCGTGGCGACGGCCGCATGGAACTATGGCGCCTCGCGGGTGGGGAGCGCCGCTGCGGGTGTGTTCATCAATATCGAACCTCTGATCGGCGCAGCCGTGGGCATCACCTTGTTCAACGATCCGGCCGGGCTGGCGCTGATTGCGGGCGGCGTACTCATCATCGCCGGGAGCATCGTGGTGGTCCTCGGCGAGCGCTCCGTACCCGCCGTGACCAGCCGTGGCCTCGGCATCGACTGAGCGCCGCCGCGACGTCAGCTCCAGCCAAACAGGAAATCGCTGCTGCCCAGAATGTGCATGTCCGGTGACGTGACGTGCAACACCAGATCGGCCTGACCGTCTCCGTTGGTGTCCCCCTGAACCAGCCAGTGCTTGCCATCCATGTTTGTTGGATCCTTGGCGGCGATGATCTGCCCCGCCTCTCCCGTGAACCTGTCGCCGGCAAACACGAAGTGATCTAGCGTGCCACCTGCCTTGTTGGCGACCGCATCCACCTTCGAGAAATCGATCTTGTCGCCCTCGGTTGCCTTGAAGTCGGTATTCTTGCTGTTGCCGGCGTCGATCACGAACTTGTCGGCGCCCATCGAGCCGCTCAATGTTTCCAGCATCTTGTTGCCGCCGGCGTCATAGTTGGCGGTGATCCGGCCGCCATCGACCTTATACTGTGAGTAATAATCTAGGGTGCCATCGGCATGATACCGCGTGACGCTGTCAACCGCACCGTCGGCGCGGTATTCGTCATGATCGGACGTGTAGCTCGGCCCGACAATGCCATAATGGTCATAGCTGCTGGTCTTGTCGGGATGGACCACCGTCATCGTCTTCACCGCGCCCGACGCCACATCGTAGGTCCAGGTGCTTGTCGTCCCGGCGACGATGCTCTGCTTCTGTGTGGCGTGACCGGCACCGTCATAAGTGACGGTCGTGCGGCCGCCATCGGCCGCGATCACCGTCTCCAGCGTCTTCTTGCCGGCTGCGTTAAAGTTATCGATCAAGCGGCTGCCGTCCGCATTATACTTGGTGTAATAATCTAGCGTGCCGTCGGCATGATAGCGGGTGATGCTCTGCACTGCACCGCTTGCCGCATAGACGATGCGATCGGACACATAGGTCTCACCGACGATGCCGCTATGCTCGATCGTCTTCGTCTTGTCCGCATTGACGACCGTCGCCGTCGTCACCGCCCCTGAAATGGCGTCATGCAGCCACGTTGTCAGGCCACCCTTCGCATCCAGGCTTTGCTTTTGGGTGACGCGCCCTTCGCTGTCATAGCTGATCATGGTGCTGCTGCCGTTCGCCGCAGTCACCGTCTCCAGCACCTTGTTGCCGGCCGCGTCGTAATTATCGATCAGACGGCTGCAGTCTTTGTTGAATTTCGAGTGATAATCCTGCGTGCTGTCCGCCGCATAGGCGTAGCGATCGGCGACATAGCTTTGACCCTTCACGCCATAATGATCGAGCGTGCTCGATTTGTCGGCGATGACGATGGCCATCGTCGTTACGGCGCCGGAGGCATCATAGGCCTAGGGATGGTCGCGCCCTTGCCGTCGAAGCTCTGCTTCTGCGTCGCGTGCCCCGTTGCGTCGTAGGTGATCGCGGTGCTGCTGCCGTTCGCAGCGACGACCGTGGCACGCGTCTTCTTGCCGGAAGGGAGCATCATTTCCAACAAGAAAACGATACCGCCCTTATCCGCGATAAATATCCCTCAAGCGTTACGCCGGATGGTGAATTTGTTGGAAACTGCCCTATTCTACAAAGTGTTACCCCGCCTCGCACTTGGACGACGGCGGGGAGCGCGGCGGCGCGCGGAGCGCCGTGTTCCGGTGCTTACGCTGCGGCTCTCGGCTTCCCGAGTTGGCTTGCACCCTTCGCGGTCGCTTCAACCGCGCCGTAATCCTGCGTGCCGCGCGGCACGATCCAGCTGCCACCGACACACAGCACCTCGGGGATCGCCAGCCAGTTCGGCGCCGTTGTCAGGCTCACCCCGCCGGTCGGGCAGAATCGGCATTCGTGGAACGGGGCAGCGAGCGCCTTCAGCGCGGCAATCCCGCCGGCCGCTTCGGCCGGAAAGAATTTGAAGTGGGTAAGGCCCAGATCCATTCCGCGCATGATATCGCCGGCATTGGCGATCCCCGGCAGGAACGGCACGCCGCTGGCGATCGCCGGACGGCCAACCGTTTCCGTCAGCCCAGGGCTCACGATGAACCGCGCACCCGCATCGATGGCCTTACGGAGCTGATCCTCGTTCGCGACGGTCCCCGCGCCGACGACGGCTCCTTCCACTTTCGCCATCTCCCGGATCACGTCTAGCGCCGCCGGCGTGCGCAACGTCACCTCCATCGTGCGGATCCCGCCCCGCACCAGCGCTGCGGCGATGGGCCGCGCGTGAGCGGCATCGTCGATCACCAGCACCGGGATCACCGGGCCCAGCGTCATGATGGAAGCGATGTCGTTCAAGGTTTTTCTCCGAGGCTCAAGATAGGCAGGCGGACGATTCGCTGCCGTCCGCGCAGATAGTCTATCGCCGTATCACGCCGATGGCATCCACGGCGGCGCGGGCACGGATATGCACGTCGGCGGCGGTCATGCCGGGGCGATACAGATCGCTGCCCAACCCGAAGCCACGCGCGCCTGCCGCCCACCATTCGGCCATCTGATCCGGCCCGACGCCGCCGACCGGAACGATCAAGGCTTCGCTCGGCAGCACCGCCGAAAGTGCCTTCACGTGCCCGGCCCCATAGGTCGCGGCGGGGAACAATTTTATGATGCGGGCACCGGCCGCCAGCGCCGCGAACGCCTCCGTCGCCGTGGCAAAACCGGGCAGCGGCTCCGCGCCATGTTTCACGGCCTGATGGATCACGGCCTGATCAACATTCGGCGAAACGATGATGGAGCCCCCCGCCGCCACGACATCGTCAACCCTGTCGGGCGACAGCACCGTACCCGCGCCCCAGACCATCCGGCCCTTCATCGCCGCCAGCCGCGCGATGCTGTCCAGGGGATCGGGCGAGTTGAGCGGCACCTCCACGATCCGTATACCGGCGTCGTCGAGCGCGGAGGCGATCTCCACCACCTCTGCAGGGCGGACCCCCCGCAGGATGCCGATCAACGGCATCTCGTCGAAGGCTTCATCGAACGTCAGCATGCCGCGGCAACTTCTCTAAAAAGGGCGCTCAACCCGGTCAGCACCGCATGTTCTCCGTCGAAGACATCGGCACGATAGCCCCGCGCTTCAAGCGCCCGGCGATAGTGCGCGCATAAGCCAAGATCGCCGATGATGGAAACTTTGGCCCCGTCACCAATGCCCAGCAGGCGCGGTGTCGAAGCAGCTTCCGCCCCGATCAATAGACCCGACAGATAGGATTCCGCGCTCTCGGCCGGGAGATCGCCCCCCACGACCCGCGATCGGGCCGTGAACAGCCGCGACGCCAATGCGCCCCCGTCGCCGGCCGCCTCAACGCCCAGCGCGAAGGCGTCAGAATCGTCCTGCGCTCCGGTAATGCGGAGGGCGCTGTGTTTGCGGAGCAGCGCGAACAGTTCGCCGGTCATCGACGTGACGAACGTCTCGATCCGGCCATCCACCATCCGCACCCATTTGGCATGTGTGCCCGGATGGCAGATCAGATGCTCGCCGCGCAATCGCGCTGGATCCTCTACCGCCCAGCCGAAGATATGCGTTTCCTCGCCCCGCATGACATCCGGCCCGCCGTCGGGCCGAAAGGCGCGAAGCCCGGGAACGATCCACACCGGCGCACCGCTCTCGTCGATACGATGCAGCGCACGATGCAGTCCCTCGAACGCCACCGGGCAATCCAGATAGGGGATCGCCGTCCACCCGAGTGTGGACCCGATCATCCCGCACAGCATGGCCGGCAAATTCTCCGCATCCATTGCGGGGCGGACCTCGTCATGGAAGCGGCGCGCGGCTTCTCCTGCGGCCAGGCCACCTACTCCGAGCGGAAATTCCCGACGCCGAAGCGCGGTGCCGCGCTCATCGACGATCCACGCGCGAAGATTGGTGGTGCCCCAATCGAGGGCAAGAAACGCCGCCGTCATCAGCAAACCCCTGCGACCGATGCATGGCCCATTCTGCTACACTCCGCATTTCAATGGCCCCGCCAACTACGATTTCGGACGCCCGGTGCACAGTCCGAACGGGCCGCAAAAGCTAGCGCGTCGGCCGGGGAGGATCGATGTCCAACGTCGCATCGCCGCCAAGCGCCCGGTACAGCGCCACTCGGTTGCTCGCGCCGACCAGCTGGGTCGAAATGATCGTGCGTTGCGCCGCATAGAGCGAGCGCTGGGCGTCTAGACGGGCTAGGAATGGGTCGATGCCGCCACGATAGCGCGCGTCGGCCAGTTTGAGCGTGTCGGTCGCGGCCTGCTCGTTCCGGCTGTTCGCCGTCAGAAGCGCCGCGAACGTACCCTGCCGGGCCAAGGCGTCCGCGGTTTCGCGGAAGGCGCTCTGAATGGCGCTTTCATAGCGCGCCAATGCCGCGTCGCGTTGCGCCTGAGAGATGCGAACATTCGCGACGCCCGCACCGGCGCGGAAGATCGAATAACTGGCCGTGGGCCCTACCGAGTAATTGAACGCGCCACCCGTAAACAGCGACGACAAGGTCGTGCTTGCAAAGCCGAGCGCGCCGGTCAGCGAAATCCTGGGGAAGAGTTCGGCGCGCGCCGCCCCGATCTCGGCATTGGCAGCGCGCAATTCATATTCCGCCTGTATCACGTCCGGCCGCCGCAACAGGATCCTGCTATCGACGCCCGCTGGGAGCGGAGCCACCGTCGGGAATGCAGCTTCGATCGAGGGGGGGAGCAGCGCCGCGTCGACAGGCGCACCCACCAAGAGCTGCAACGCATTCTGATCTTGGGCAAGCGCGGTCGTCAGATCGGCGATGTCGGCCTGCGCGGTCGCCAAGATCTGTTCGGCCTGGCGGACGTCGGTGCGGGGGGCGATCCCCCCTCGCAGGCGCGCCGACGTGAGATCCACCGTCCGCTGGGCGCTGGCGGCGGTATCCTGCGCGATCTTCAGCAGGCTCTGATCGGATGCGTAGGTGAGCCACGCATCGGCGATATCGCCGACAAGCGTCAGCCGCGTCGCGCGCGCGGCGGCTTCCGTGCCGAAATAGCGATCCAGCGCGGCGGCAGTGAGCGATCGGATCCGCCCGAACAGATCGATTTCGAAGGCGGTGGCTCCGATGCTCGCCGAATAGCTGTTGTTCGAGCGGGACGGTCCGGTCGTGACCACGGTGCCCCCGCCCCCCGTATTCACGCCCCCAGGCGTCACGGTGCCGGTGCCGGTGCCGACGTTCCCGACGCTGCGCGCGCCATTGCCGCCACCAGAATAACCATAGCGGGCGTTGGCGCCTATCTCGGGGAACAGGCTGGCACGCTGGACCCGATATTGGCCGCGCGCCACTTCAATATTCGCCGCAGCAACGCGCAGATCCCGATTGTTGACCAGTGCCTGTTCGATGATCCGCTGAAGGCGCGGATCGGTGAACACGTCGCGATAGCTGATCGTAGGCAGTGCCGCTTCGGACTGGCGCAGATAAGCGTCACCCACCGGCCAGGACGGCGGCACCGGCAGATCGGGCCGAACATATTTAGGGGCAAGCGAACAACCGGCGAGCATTGCGGTAGCCAGCGCGGGAACCACACGGCGCATCATGCGGGCTCCGGCCTGGAAGGACGCGGTGCGTCACCATCCTGATCACCCTGATACCCGGTCGGCAGGCCACGTACCCGCGCAAGCGCATCCCGCGTCCCGCGTCGTACCAGCACGAAGAAGAGCGGAATGTAGAAGATCGCCAGAAGCGTCGCCGTCAGCATGCCGCCGATCACGGCCGTGCCGATGGCGATACGGCTGTTCGCACCCGCACCGGTGGAGATGGCGAGCGGCAGCACCCCGAGGATGAAGGCGAACGACGTCATCAGGATCGGACGCAGCCGGATCTTCGCGGCGGCCAGCGCGGCATCGATCACGCGCGCGCCCTTCTTCTCCTCCTGCTCGGCGAATTCGATCATCAGGATCGCGTTCTTCGCCGCCAACCCCATCGTCGTCAGAAGCCCGATCTGGAGATAGACGTCGTTGATCAAACCCCTGAGCGTCACCGCCAGAATCGCCCCCACCAGCCCGAGCGGGATCACCAGCATCACCGCGACGGGGATGCTCCAGCTCTCATACAATGCAGCAAGGCACAGGAAGACGACGACCAGCGACAGTCCGTAAAGGATCGGCGCCTGCCCCGACGACAGCCGCTCCTGATAGGACAGCCCCGCCCACGAAACCGACGTACCCGCTATCTCCCCGGCCAACTGGGCGATCCGCTCCATCGCCGTACCGGAGCTCACGCCAGGCGCGCCCGTTCCCTGTATCTCGTAGGAGGAGATGCCGTTGAAGCGCGACAACGTCGTCGGCGCCTGCGACCAGCTTGTCTGCGCAAACGAGGAGAAGGGCGCCATCTGCCCGTTCGCGCCGCGCACGAACCATTGGCCAAGATCGGATGGCGACGAGCGATATTGAGCATCACCCTGCACATAGACGCGCTTCACCCGTCCACGATCGACGAAATCGTTGACATAGGTTCCGCCCCAGGCAGTGGCCAGAGTGGAGTTCACCGCCGCCTGCGTAAGCCCCAGCGCCGCCAGCTTCTGCGGATCGGCATCCACTTTCAGCGTCGCGACGTCGGGCAATTCGGTGAGACGGATCGAGGAGAGCTGCGAATCCGCCCGCGCCGTCTCGAGCAATTTGTCGCGCGCTGCCGCAAAGTCGGCCTGGCTCAATCCCCCTGAATTCTGCAGCTCCAGCGTGAAACCGTTCGATTGGCCGAGACCCCGGACTGCCGGGGGCACCAGGGAATAGACCTGCGCATCGCGGAACCCCTGGAAAGCCGCCGAGGCGCGTCCGGTGATGGCGTCGGCTGCATTCTCCTTGCCCTTCCGCTCGTCCCACGGCGCGAGCGCCACGAAGCCCTGGCCCGTATTCTGGCCGCTCGCGCCGCCGCCGCCGCCGCCGCTGACGGTGAACATCGTCATGACGTTCTTGCCTTCGGTGCGGTAGTAATAGTCCTCGATCCGCTTCTGCAGCGCGAAGGTGCGTCCCTGAGTGGCACCGGCCGGCAGTTGGAACTGCAAGCTCGCGACGCCCTGATCCTCGGTCGGCAGGAATCCGGTCGGAAGCCGAATGAACAGCACTGCAAGCAACGCGACGGTCGCCGCATAGCCCAGCAGGAATATCCACTTGCGATCCACCACATACTTCACCGAAGCGGCGTAGCGATCGACCGTCCGTTCGAACGTCTCGTTGAATTTCGTGCCAGCGCGCTTGGCGAAACCGGTAACACGCGAAAATCGGCCGTCGGTCCAGCGCTTCGGCCGTTCTTCGCCTTCCTTGGGCGCCTGCTTCAGCAAAGTTGCGGTGAGCGCGGGACTGAGGATCAAAGCGACCAGCACGGACAAGATCATCGCCGACACCATCGTCAACGAAAATTGGCGATAGATCACGCCCGTCGATCCGCCGAAGAAGGCCATCGGCAGGAAAACGGCCGACAGCACCAGCGCGATGGCGATCAGCGCAATGCTGATTTCGTCCATCGACTGGATCGTCGCATCCCGCGGCGACAGATCCGGATTTTCCTCCATCAGCCGTTCGACATTCTCGACCACGACGATCGCGTCATCCACCAGCAGGCCGATCGCCAGCACCATGCCGAACAAGGTAAGCGTGTTGATCGAGAACCCGGCCAGATAGAAAATGGCCAATGTACCGAGCAGCACCACTGGCACGGCGATCGCCGGAATGAGCGTGGCCCGCCAGCTTTGCAGGAACACGAACATCACGATCACGACCAGGATGATCGCCTCGATCAGCGTCTTCACCACTTCATCGATCGAAAGCTTGATGAAGTTGGTCGTGTCCTGCGCGTAGGCGAATTTCAGCCCCGGCGGGAAGGATTTGGCGGCGCTTTCGATCTGCGCCTTCACCAGTTCGGCGGTTTTCAGCGCGTCGGCGCCCGGCGCCATCAAGACGGCGATGCCCGCCCCCGGATGGCGGTTCACGCGGCTGCGGTTGTTGTAATTCTCAGCGCCAAGCTCGATGCGCGCCACGTCCTTCAGCTTCACGGTTGAGCCGTCCTGCTGGGTCTTCAGGATGATGTTGGCGAACTGCTCCGGCGTTTGCAGCCGGGTCTGCGCGGTCACGATCGCGTTCAGCATCTGAGTGTCGGGCTGCGGCTGGCCACCAATCTCTCCCGCCGCCACTTCGGCATTCTGGCTCTGTATCGCGGCCGTGACATCGCTGGGGATCAGCTGAACGGCGGCCAGACGGTTCGGATCGAGCCAGATGCGCATCGCATATTGCGAGCCGAAGACGTTGGTATCGCCCACCCCGGCCGTACGCCCGAGCTGATCCTGGAGATTGGCGACGAGATAATCGGAAACGTCGCGATTGGTGAGCTTGTCCGTCTCGTCGTAGACGCCGACGAGCAACAGGAAATCGGGATTGGATTTCCGGACGACCAGACCCTGCTGCTGGACCTGCGTGGGCAACCGGCTCAGCGATTGCTGCACCTGATTCTGAACCTGCACCTGCGCGATATCGGGATCGGTGCCCTTCTCGAACGTGCAGGTGATCGTTACCGAGCCGCGCGAACTGGACGACGAGCTGAAATAGAGCAGCCCGTCGATGCCGGTCAGCTGCTGCTCGATGACCTGCGTGACGCTGTTCTGGATCGTCTGCGCGTTGGCGCCGGGGTAGGTTGCGCGCACTGAGACCTGCGGCGGCGCCACGTCCGGATATTGGGCGATGGGCAGGCCCATGATCGCCCCGATGCCGCCCAGCATCACGATGATCGCGATCACCCAGGCAAAGATCGGGCGATCGATGAAAATCCGGGAAAGCATATCCTAGCCGGACGTTTTCTGGCCGGATTGGCCTTTCGCGTCGCGACTGCCCGGCGCAGGCGCCTTGATCTGTTCCTCGGTCCTTTCCGGCACCGCCTTCACGCTCTGGTTCGGCGTGATCTTGGACAATCCCTGCGTCACAATGCGATCGCCGGGGTTCAGGCCGGTCGTGACCACCCAATAGGCGCCCTGCGGCCGTTCGGTTCGGACCGTCTTCTGCATGGCACGGCCGTCCTGGCCGATGACGAACAGGGTGGCATTGCCCTGCGGATCCCGCGCGATGGCTGTCTGAGGAACCAGGAAGGCGCTCTGGTTGATCGCCTGCGCGAAGCGCGCGCGGACGAACATGCCAGGCAACAACAGCCCATCAGGATTGGGGAAGCGCGCCCTAAGCGTGACCGTGCCGGTTTCCCGGTTCACGATCGTCTCGGAAAATTCCACGCTCCCGACCGGCCCATAGACCTCGCCATCTTCCAGCGTCAGCCGGACATCACCGCGAGTGGCGATGATCCCGCCGCGCCCGAGCGTGCGACGCAGGGCCAGCATGTCGGCGGCCGATTGCTGGATATCGACGAACATGGGATCCAGCCGCTGGATCTGCGCCAGCGGATCGGCCTGGCTGGCGGAAACCAAGGCACCGACGGTATAAAGGGATCGACCGATCCGGCCCGTGATCGGCGCGGGAACGGTCGTGAACTTTAGATTGATCTGTGCGGTTTCCAGCGCGGCCGACGTCTGCGCGACAGACGCCGTTGCCTGGCGCGAGGAGGCCAGAGCGTTGGTATAATCCTGCCGTGAGATCGCCTCCATCTCGGCAAGGGGCCGATACCGTTCCGCCAGCGTACGGGCCGCCTCGGAGTTGGCACGCGCGCTTTGGAGGTTGGCCCGCGCCTCGTTCGCCGCAGCACGATACAGGCGAGGATCGATCTCGTAGAGGATCTGGCCACGCTTCACGAGCGAGCCTTCGGTGAAAAGCCGCCGCCGGATGATGCCGCTTACCTGCGGACGCACGTCCGAACTCTCGAACGCGGTCGTGCGGCCGCTCAGTTCGGTGACGAGTTCCACGCTGGTCGGCTGCACGACGACATAGCCAACCGTGGGCGTGCCCTGCTTCCTTTTGGCGCCCTCGCCTGCATCCTTCCCGCCCGAACAGGCCGCGAGCGCCAGCAGCGCTGCTACCGACACGCGACCCAGCAGAACGGGCCGAGGGCCCCTCGCGGTCCATATCAAGTTGGTTGATCCATCGTGAGGCGCATCTAACGGCACTTTTCTGTGTCTATGTTGGCGAAATAACGGGCTGTATTGCGGAAACAAATCGCTCTTATGTGTCAAAAACGAAACATTCACTTGCCCGGCAGGCAGCGATCTCCCCTGCCACTCCATCGCGCTGACGAACGGATGTCGGACAGATCCGCTTGAAGCAGGCCGTAGCGACGATGCGGCTTGAAATCTCTACTAATTTTTTGGGGCAGCACTACGGCAATAGGCCCCTTGGAGACAGATCCGTATTGCGTAACTCTTTTGTTGGACAAATAAGTACGCCGGAATATCATCGGACGAAACATAGATAGGAGGATGCCTGATGGCTCACGTAGCGGGTACGACGAAGCTGGCAGCCACTCTCTGGTCATCCTGCCTCCGCCTGTCGCTGATCGCCCCGATGGCCGCAGCAATCATCGCGCCGGCCTATGCCCAGACCGACAAGATGGCCGTCATTCCGGTGCCCGCCCAGCCGAACGCGATCGAGCTTGGAACGGGCGCCCTGCCGGGCGCGAAGGCGGCTGAAGCCTGGCACAGCCAGTATAACAGCGTCTTCGCCCGCAATGTCACCGTCGCCACATTGACGCCCTTCCTCCCGGATCCCGCAAAAGCGAACGGCACCGCCGTGATCGTAGCGCCGGGCGGCGGGTTCACGACATTGTCCATGCAGAATGAGGGCTGGGATGTGGCCCGCGCGCTCGCGGCGAAAGGCGTGGCCGCATTCGTGATCAAGTATCGCCTCAACCAGACGCCGCAGGATCTGACGGCCTATGATCGCTCGATGCGCGAGCGCTTCTCCGGCAGCACGCCGCCGCCGCGTCCCAAGCCAGAAGAGATGATGGCGGGGCTCGCACCGCAGATTGCGGACGCCCGGGCGGCCTTCGCGCTGATCCGGCGGCGGGCTGCGGAATGGCACGTCGATCCCAACCGTATCGGCATGGTCGGTTTTTCCGCCGGCGCGATGCTGACGATGGCGACGACGCTGAGCGGAGGCGATGCGAAACCCGCCTTCATCGGCAACATCTACGGCCCGTTGGCGCCAGTAAGCGTGCCGGCGGATGCCCCGCCCATGTTCGTCGCGCTTGCGGCCGATGATCCCCTGTTCGGCAATAGCGGCTTCGGCCTGATCGATAGCTGGCGCTCAGCGAAACGCCCGGTGGAGTTCCACCTGTTCGAGCAGGGCGGGCACGGCTTCGGCATGTATCAGAAGCCGACCACCAGCACCGGCTGGTTCGATGAATTCGTGCGCTGGATGGACATGCACGGCTATCTGAAAGCCGCCCGCTAGCGGCTGGCAAGAAACGCAAAGCTACGACACCGCCGGCTCGTGCCGGTGACGGCCTTCGTATCAACGAAGACCCGAAGTCCTATCGCTCGCACGACCAAACCTGCGTGCGGCGCGTCGAAAGTGTAGCAGGCTGCCATAGGACGGCGGTGGGAAAACGGCTGGGCTGATCTACCGACCATCATGGCGGATAAGGCTCGGTCATGGCGTCCGGAAGGTCATACAGCGCCTGGCAAGGTTGCAAGATGGTACAAGACCATCTCGCTTCCGAGGCAACAGCATGACTTAAAAAGCCTTGCTCCCGCGTCTCGTCGCCGGTCTGCTCGCGGCACACATGCCGTTTGGGGCTGGAGCCGCGGCTAATCCCCCCAGCGCCAGCCAGGTTCGGCGAGAACGTCTGAACAGCTACCCTGTCGTAGCGCTAGACGAGCGCTTCACCGCCCTGAACCTCCGCAAGGGTGCCTCGTACGACCATCTCATGGCCGCCGAGGGGCTATGGGCAACGCCGGGCATGCGGTGGAGCGATCAGCCGTGGACGCAGGGATACGGCTTCGACCTTCACCCTCGGCTGGATGCCGCACCGGCAGATATTTACACGATCACCAAGGACGGTCTGCGCCTGCGTTCGCGTGCCTTCACCGATGCCGAGCTGGCGAAACTTCCCCGCCATCAGCAAACGGTCGCTCGGGTCAACAACGACAAGCTGCGCACCGTTAAGCGGCCTTGGATCGGCGCGCATACCAGCACTTACTACAGCCTGCGCGTCCGCCCGCCTTTCTACGTCGAGATCGAAGCGACCCTGCCCCCCGCCTCGCTCGGGCGCGTGCCGTGGCCGGGCCTTTGACTCTATACGGCCGGCCGCAACCCCAAGAACCAGACCGCAGACGAAGCCGAAGTTGATATCCACGAAGGCTTCGACCCCGATGGCCGGGCCGTCCTCCGGTCCGGCATGATCGCGTGGAATCACGGTAAGGAGTCGGTCAAGGCAGCCCCGGCGAGCGACGCGCCGATCTTACCGGTCGTCATCACTACGGAGCGGAGCTTCAGGCAAAAGGCTTGCGGTGGACGCTCGATGGCACACCCACCGGCTTCACGCCCTATCCGAAGGGAATGCATGGGATGAGCCTTGGTATGTGCTGCTGGATCAGAGCGCGGGCATTCCGTGGGACCGGCCCGATTCTGCGGGCAAGATGCAGCCGTTCCTCTATCCGGCACCAAATGCGCCGCCCAGCGACCTGATCGTTCATCGGGTGACATGGCGCGCGAAGACTCAGAGCCAGATCTGGCGCAACGGGCTCTAGACCGGCTCCTCATCCGTAACACGCGCCCCGTAACCGCCCCCGCCCGGGGTCTCGATCACGATCATGTCTCCCCCCGATAGAGCAGCATCGGCCGTGCCGCCCAGCGCTTGACGCCTGCCGTCCGCGCGTTCGATCCATTGCCGTCCGACGGCCCCCGGCGCACCGCCTTCAAGGCCGAACGGCCCGCAAGTGCGGCGCGACGCGACGATCGTCGCCGTCATGGGCTCCAACATGCGGACCGCGCGAATCACCCCGTCGCCGCCGCGATGCGCGCCGGCGCCACCGGATCCATCACGGATGGCAAACCGCTCCAGCCGAACGGGATAGCGAAGCTCCAAGACCTCCGGATCGGTGATGCGCGTATTGGTCATATGGCTGTGAACGGCCGAGGCACCGTCGAAGCCCGGTCCAGCCCCCGCCCCGCCGCAGATCGTCTCGTAATATTGATAGGTCTCGTTCCCAAAAAGGAAGTTGTTCATCGTCCCCTGGCTGGCGGCGGAGGCGCCGAGCGCACCCAGCAGGGCGTTGGCCACGGCCTGGCTCACCTCCGTATTGCCAGCGACCACCGCGCTGCCGGGCGTGGGCGCCAGAAAGCTGCCTGCTGGTATGCGAATATCGAGCGGCACGAGGCAGCCCTCGTTAAGCGGCAGATCACTGCCGACGAGGCACCGGAAGACATACAGCACCACAGATGTCGTGACGGCGGGCGGCGCATTGAAATTGCCTGGGTGTTGCGCGCCGGTACCCGCGAAATCGATCACCGCCGAGCGTGCCGCATGATCGACGGTGACGGTCACGCGCAGCGGCGTGCCATCGTCCATGACATAATCGAAGCTGCCGTCCCCGATCCTGTCGATCACGCGCCGGACGCTTTCCTCCGCATTGGCGAGGACGAAGCCCATATAGCGTGACACGAGCGGCCAGCCGTGGCGGGCAGTGACGCGCCGCAGCTCCGCGATGCCGGCTTCGTTGGCGGCGACCTGCGCCTTGATATCGGCAACGTTCGTATCGGGGCTCCGCGCCGGATAGCGGGCGCCGGTAAGCAGAGCCCGGAACGCCGCCTCACGAAACATGCCACCGTCCAGCAGCAGGAAATCGTCGATGACGACGCCTTCTTCCTCCAGCGATTGCGAACGGGCCGGGGTGGAGCCCGGCATCGTCCCGCCAATGTCGGCATGATGCCCGCGATTGCCGACGAAGAAGAGCAGTTCCTCGCCCGCCTCATCGAAGACGGGGGCGATCACGGTCACGTCCGGGAGATGCGTACCGCCGTTGAATGGATCGTTGATGACGATCATGTCGCCCGGCTTCAGCGTCTTGCCCCGGCTGGCGATGACGGTTCGCACGCTTTCGCCCATCGCGCCGAGGTGGACGGGCACATGCGGGGCATTGGCGATCAGGCGCCCTTGCGGATCGAACAGCGCACATGAGAAATCGAGGCGTTCCTTGATGTTGACGCTGGTGGATGTGTTGCGAAGCACCGCCCCCATCTGTTCCGCGACCGCCATGAACAGATTGTTGAACAGCTCCAGCAGCACGGGATCGGCCGCCGCCGCCTGATCATCGGCACGGCCGGCGCGGGGAACGGTGCGGCTCAGCAGCAATTGTCCCTGCGGCTCGACCAGCGCGGTCCAACCCGTCTCCACCACCGTCGTACCCGTCGCCTCCCGAACGATGACCGGGCCATCCAGCCGGTAGCCCGCAGCAAGCCGATCCCGATCGAAGACGGGAACGTCGCGATACTGGCCGGCGACGTGCATTGGCACATGCCCGACCGCAGCAAGCGGCGTATCGCCCCGCGCGGCCAAAGGAGCCGACAGAACAGGCTCGCCCCGGCGGATGGCTTCCACCGTCACGCGATCGAGGATCAACGAACGCTCGGGCGTCGCGAAGCCGAACCGTTTGCGGTGCGCGGCATGGAAGGCACCGGCCATATCGTCGAGGCGTCCGAATGGCACGGCAAGCGCCGTATCGGTGCCGGCGTACCGCAGATCGGCCAGGCAATGCGTGAGGATATCGGCATCCTCTTCGCCCTCACGCACATCCTCTTCGGCATCCTTCGACAAGGTGTCCACAAACTCGCGCGCCGCGATCAGAGCATCGCCGTCGAACGGCCGCTCCACGGCCTGCTGCCGAACCGCGCTCTGATCCGCCAGCCCCATTCCGTAGGCCGAGAGCACGCCGGCGAAGGGATGGATCAACACGGCGTCCATGCCCAGTTCGTCGGCAACGAGACAGGCATGCTGCCCGCCCGCGCCACCGAAGCAGACAAGCGCGAAGGCGGCTGCATCCAGCCCCTTTTCCAGCGTCACCTGCTTGATGGCGGCGGCCATGTTGGCGACGGCGATGCGCAGATAGCCCTCGGCCACCTCCTCGGGGCTGTGCGGCTTGCCCGTTGCGGCCGTGATCGTATCGGCAAGGGCGGCGAAGCCGGTCAGGACAGCTTCTCTGTCCAGTGGTAGATCACCGTTCGGACCGAAGATGGCCGGGAAATGGGCCGGATTGAGCTTGCCCAGCAGCACGTTCGCGTCGGTGACGGTCAGCGGCCCACCGCGACGATAGCAGGCCGGTCCCGGATTGGCGCCCGCGCTCTCCGGCCCGACCCGGAAGCGGGCGCCATCGAAGTGCAGGATCGATCCGCCACCGGCTGCTACCGTGTTAATCGCCATCATCGGTACGCGCACTTCGATGCCGGCGATTTCCGCATCCACGGTTCGTTCGAACGCGCCGGCGTATAGCGCCACATCGGTGGAGGTGCCGCCCATGTCGAAACCGATTACGGTGTCGAAGCCGGCCGCGCGGGCCGTCCGCGCCGCGCCGACGATGCCGCCGGCCGGCCCGGACAGGATGGCGTCCTTGCCCCGAAACAATGCGGCGTCGGTCAGCCCGCCGTTCGATTGCATGAAATAGACGCGGCTACCGGGAAGCTCGCGCGTCACCTGATCCACATAGCCGCGCAGGATCGGTGACAGATAGGCGTCCAGAACCGTCGTCCCGCTGCGCGACACAAGCCCCATCAGCGCGCTTGTCTCATGGCTGACCGAAACCTGGGAAAACCCCGCTTGCCGTGCGATCGCGGCGATCCGACGTTCCGCCTCCGGATATTTCCACGCGTGGATCAAAGCGATCGCACAGGCCTCATAGCCTTCGCGTAGGCGGCGGTCGAACATCGCGCGCACCGCCTGCTCGTCGATCGGGCGCAGGATCGTCCCATCGGCGCCAACGCGCCCGCCCACCTCCTCCACCGCCTCATACAAAGGGGCGTTCTTGACGATCGCCAGATCGAATAGGCTGGGGCGGGCCTGATGGCCGATGTCCAGCAGATCGGCAAAACCTTCGTCCAGCACCAGCAACGTGCGCGCGCCCTTCCGCTCCAGCAGCGCATTGGTGGCTACGGTCGTGCCCATCTTGATCTGATCGATCGTATCGGTCGGCAGCGGCGCGCCGCCGGCAAGCCCCAGAGCGGCCCGGATGCCGGCGACGGCCGCGTCGCGATAGCGCTCCGGATTTTCGCTCAACAGCTTCACCGTCGAGAAATGCCCCGCCGGATCCCGCGCGACGATATCCGTGAACGTGCCGCCGCGATCGATCCAGAATTGCCAGCCGCTCATATCGGTCCCGTCGAAAATAGGCCCAGAAGCGAGCCCGAGAAACCGCAGGAAATCAAGCACCGGCTCCGGTCAGAACCCTGCTAATCAGACGAGCGGCCGACCAACGATTGGAACATCACAAGTGCATCCACGTCGCCGAACAAGGGGTGGGCGAAAGCGTTCGGAAGGCGGCCGACGGTCTCGAAGCCAAGGCGGTGCCATAATTCCACAGCGCGCACGTTGGTCGAGACGATGGAGTTGAACTGCATGCGCGGAAGCCCCGCTTCCGTGCATGTTGGAGGCTATGCGCGCACATAAGCGACGCACCCCCCGGCCCCAGGCCTCGGCTGCTGTCACGTACCCGCAATTCGCGACGTGACTTCCGCCACCGAATTGGTTCGCACGGAGATAAATTGTGCCGAGGACCCGGCCTTCGCTTTCCGCCACGAAGGTTTCTCGGTCTGCCCCGGTCCAATATGTGACCGCATCCACCTCGCTGATGTCGCGCGGCAGGGCATAAGTCTCACCGGTCCGCAGCACCGGAACGATAATCCCCCAAACAGCCTGGTAATCGCCAACGGCTGCTGGACGGATCGTCATATTCATAGCGGCCGGCTTGGACGCGAGTCTATCTTCATCGCCGTGCCTCCCTCGTCCCGACATCTACGCGCTTAACGCAGAAGGCTGGTCTGCCCGGCGATAGCCGCGCGAGCTATTGGATCGGTCAATTTTATACGCTCGGTGCAAAGCGCTGCCACAGCCCGTCCGCGGAAATTTCGAGGACGATGATCTCCACGCAACGTCGGCTCGAAAGAGGAACGTCGTCGATTCGTTAATTGCCGCTTACAGCCTGGGAAACTACATCATCGATGTTGAATCGAGGCCGATCGCACTCGTCGATGCTATGCCGGTAGACGGCGCATCTCGCGATCGGTCATGAACCCTTAATCTCGTTTTGTGGACTTAAGGCACTTCGATGCGCGTTCTGTTCCTCCTTGTCGGTGAGCCCCATCACCTCTTCCACTCGATCCCGATCGCGGCCGAGCTGGTGCGGCAGTCCGGCGTCGAGGTGGAAATTGCGGTGTCCGGCGAGGAACATCACGCACTTCTCGCCCGCTTCCTGGAAACCTGCCCGGAGCTTCAAAAGACGAAGATCACGACGCTCAGCGCCTCGCGCTGGCGTGCCGCCTTCGCCGCTACGCCCTTGAGCCGCTGGCAAATGCGCGTGCCTACGCTCCTGTCGGCACTACCCTACCTGCGCGGCTTCGACGCTATCGTCGTGCCGGAACGGACGACCACCGCCATTCGCCGCTTTCTGGGAAAACGGACCAAGCTGATCTTCACGCCGCACGGTGCGGGCGATCGCGCGATCATGCTGGATCCCCGCGATGCATTGTTCGACTTCGTGCTGGTCGCGGGCGAGAAAAGCGAACAGCGGCTGCTCGATGCCGGCACCATCCGCCCGGGCGCCTATGCCGTGCCCGGTTACGTGAAGCTGGATTATCTCGGCCGGTTCGATCCAAAGACGGAAAGATCGTTCGCCAATGATCGTGAAACCATTCTCTACGCGCCCCACTTCCGCCCGGAGCTTTCATCGTGGGATCGCTACGCGACGCCTTTGATCGAGGCTTTCCGAGCTCAGGACCGATATAATCTGATCGTCGCGCCGCACATTCGCCTGTTTCACACATCGGGCGCCAGCGAGCGGCGCGCCTGGGAAGCGCTGGTCGAGCCCGGCAAGATCATCATCGATACCGGCTCGGAGAAGCTCACCGACATGAGCTACACGCGGGAGGCGGACATCTATTTGGGCGATGTCAGCAGCCAGGTTTATGAATTCGTGACCAATCCCCGGCCCTGCGTCTTCCTGAATGCCCATGACGCCGATTGGCGCGGCAACCCGGATTACGCATTCTGGAATATGGGGGAAGTCGTCCGCGACGATGCCGTCCTGCCGGCAATCGACCGCGCCCGGATATTGCATCCAGGCTATCTGGCCGCACAACGGGACGGCATAAGATCGTCGTTCGGCAAGGTCGAGGGCGCCGCCGAGCGCAGCGCACAGGCGATCACCCAATATTTGTCGGCCCAGTTGCCGCGCGATCGGGCAGCGTAGGTCGGATCGTCGGCAGGCTAGCGCCGGATATCCGATCGCGCGCTCCGTACGGAGCGGGAAAGCTGGAGAATGCCGGTTTCGGGCGTGAACTGCGCGTCGAAAGACAAGCTGGCCCGCTCGGCCGCGCGTCGAAGTATTGCAGTCACCTGGATTTTCATACCGACGATAGGCGTCCCTGCGCGTCCGCTCATACGCTCGGTGGAAAAAGCCGCGAAACCGAGCATCCTTTCATAAAAGCGGCGATGGATCGGATCGACCGCGATCAGCACGTCCGTGCACGCATATCGATCGAAGGCATGTTGCAGAATGGCAGCGAACAACGCCGCCAGCAGCGGCCGGGATTCGGCCGCGTCGAACGCCAGTCTCGTTAATTCGCACAAGCGCGCGCCGGGCTGCTCGCGCAATGCGGCGACCTCCACGGGAAAGGTCGTTTCGATCGCCAAGCCGGCCGGCGAATCTATCCCCAGCGTCAGCGTACCGATCATCTCGCCATCCAGCATGACGACGAACGGGATGTGGTGCTCGTCGGACGTAGCCCGCTGCCCGGCTTTAAGCCCGCCATCTTCGAACAATTGACTGAGAAGCGCAGCCGCCTCGGCCTGCAAGGCCCGCATTTCCTCCAACTGGATTTGAGAACGCCTTGGCACGGCTGACCTGTGAGAACGAGCCGATCCCTGCGATCGATTACATTTTGTTAACATCGTCGATAATGAACATATTGTCCATTCCGATCGCCATGGCCGTGCGCCCTCGCAAGACGTGACCGACAATCCCGCCGCGAGGTTTCGCGTCGTAAGATCAGCGGAGCCAACGCTTCATCGCGACTTTCCACATTTCGCCGCAACTGCTATACGGGGGGCGGCCTTAGATAGGGGGCCGTTCGAGATGAGATTGCTTTCATGATGGAGCATTGTCCCGCGATGGAGCGGGTCATCGCCGCCTTCGAAGACGGCGCAAAATCGGCTGAATCCCGGTCCCGAACGGACGAGGATTGTCCGTTCGGCGATGCCGAGCCGGGGCTGCGCGAATATTGGCTGGACGGTTTCTACTCTATCCGCAGCGAGGCTTTGAGCGAGCCCGAGAAGAAGTTCGCGTAAGGCAGCCGTGGCGTCCACCTACGGATGCCGCCTTCATACTTGGCCACTGCGATCAGCCAGCGGGCCGCTCATTTGTATGCAGCGATCGGAACCGTGCAAATTAGCCGGCGTTAGGTTTGGGCTTGCAGCGCCCGTGCCCTTTCCGGGGGGCGAGGGCCGGATGCTCGCAGCGGGCGCGGTATTGCAGAATACCGCGCCCGTTTTCGTATGGGAACAGAGCGCTTCGGCGTTCGCTTCGCGTCGGTGACGTTCTTCGAGAGCCTGCTCGTGCTGCTCGCCACGGCAATTCTATTGCTGCAAGTGGCGCGACGGCTGCGCCTGCCGTACCCGTCCATGCTCGCGGCGGCGGGGGTGGCGGTCGCGGCAGTTCCAGGCGCACCCTCCATTCCGATCGCGCCGGGAACGGCGCTCGCGCTTTTCATCGCGCCCATCCTGATCGATGCGGCTTATGATTTCCCGTTCGGCGCCGCCCGCAAGCTGATGGTGCCGCTGATCGTCTATGCGGTTATCGCGGTGCTGGTTACGGCCCTGCTCGTCGCCGGCATCGGTTGGTGGATGGTCGGCCTTCCCTTCGCGGCCGCACTGGCGCTTGGCGCGATCGTCGCCCCGCCAGACGCGGCGGCTGCCACGGCGGTCCTTGCCAATCTTCCGGTCTCCCGGCGGATCGAGGCGGTTTTGAAGGGCGAAAGCCTGTTCAACGACGCCAGTTCGCTGCTGCTGTTCACCGCCGCCGTGACCATCCAGTCGCGCGGGGGGCTCGATGGCGCCACGGCGCTTCGGCTGGGCCTGGCCGTGCCGGGCGGCGTCCTGTTCGGCATCGGCTACGGCCTGCTCGTACGGCGCATCACGCCACTGGTGGAGAATACAGCGGCGGGCACGCTCATGCAGTTTCTCCACGCCTTTGCCACCTGGATCATCGCCGAGCACCTTCACCTCTCCGCCGTTCTCGCCACCGTGGCCAGCGCGATGACGTTGGCATCGAGCGTGACCGAGCGGGACAGCCCCAGAATGCGCGTTCACAGCTTTGCCGTGTGGACGACGGTCGTGTTCCTGCTCAACGTCATCGCCTTCCTGTTGATGGGGATGCAGGCGCGAACGATCTTTTCGGGAATGAACGCGGCGGAATTGCAGCGTGCCGGGGGCTTTGCCGGCGCGGTTGTCGCCTGCGTCATCGTGTCGCGCCTGGTCATCGCCTTCGTCTACCGATCCTATAATCTCGCCCGCTATCGGCGCGGCAAGGGGCCGAAGCCGATCCTTGCGTCGGAAAGCCTCCTGGTGGGATGGGCCGGCATGCGGGGGCTGGTAACGCTCGCCACCTCGTTCGCCTTGCCGAGGGATTTTCCGGAGCGGGATCTGATCGTGCTGACCGCCTTCGCCGTCGTGCTGGCGACGTTGGTGATCCAGGGCGCTACCTTGGGGCCATTCATTCGCGTGTTCGGGCTCGACCGCAAGAATGAGGCCAACGCCGAGCTGGAAAGCGCGCGTGGCGAACTGGCAGCGGCAGCGTTGGAGCGGCTGGACAAAGAGCCTGGCAGCGTCGCGGACGCGCTGCGCGCAACCTATCGGGACATGCGGGACGCGGCACAAAACAATGGCCGCTCCCATGCTTTGGCGCATCGTAATGGCCTCGCCACCGCCGTCGTGCTGGCGGAGCGGACCCGGCTGGAGGCATTACGCGCGTCGCACGCGATCGGCTCCGACGCCTATCTCGCGCTTCAGGAAGACCTGGACTGGAAGCAGCTTTCCGTCACGCATGACGATGGCGACCGCCGCATCGACGAAAGCTGAAGCAAAGCCGCTAGCTGCGGCCGCGTGCCAGCCTGTCGCGCAAACGCAGCGGTGCGGCGAGCCGATGGCGCCGGTCGACCGGCGCCGACCGCATCGCTCCGACAAAGATAGCATATGCCAGCCTGATCATATTCGCCCCCACAGCTCTGATCCCAGATGTGGCGGACTATATGCTGATGTTCTGACCGGATCGTTACAGTCTCCGCCAGTCACGGGAATGCGGGCGACGACGGTACCTGTCGCGATCGTGGAGAATGCCGGTGACTGTGCATTTCATCACCGGCGAGCACGCCGCGCGGATGCACGACCCACCCAGCCATGTAACGCTGGGCAACCGCTCCTGCCCGCTACAGAGAATGCTATGTCGCAGCGATCCACAGCGGCATGACGCTGGCCCGCTCATCGGCCAACTTGCCGGGATGGAATATTAGGTATTCGGAAGGCAGACCTACCGACGACGTTCCGACCAGAACGTTTCGTTTAGCGCCCCGGCCAAACCATTAGCGCCGTATCGACGACGTTCTTGAGATCGGCGCATGTGGCGCCTGTGCCGGCCTGGACCGTCAGGCCCTGCATCACCGCCGTGAGATAGCGGGCAAGGCCGACTGGATCGATGGCTTCGGGCAGATCACCTTCCTGCTTGGCGCGTTCAAACCGGTCGATCAGCGCCTTCTTCGATCCCGCCTGGCGCGCGATCACATCCTCGCGGATCGATTCGGCCTCCTGACTGCAGGCGACGGTACTGATGACACCAAGGCAGCCTTTGGGATCGCACGTGCTGGATTGCATCGCCAAGGCGCCATGAAGCAGCCGATCGGCGACGCCGCGTGAGGTCTCGGCGTCCAGCGCCGTGCGCATGAAGGCCATCTTCTCGCGCTCGTAGAGGTCCAGCGCCTTCTTGAAGAGCGCTTCCTTGTTGCCGAACGCTCCGTACAGGCTGGGCTTGGTCAGCCCCATCTCCGCCGTAAGCTCGGCCATCGAGGCGCCTTCATAACCGCGTTGCCAGAACACGCGCAGAGCGGCGGCCAACGCCACGTCGGCATCGAACTCGCGCGGTCGCCCTTTCGGAACGGGTGTGCAAACCTTTTCCATACCGAGCGGTATATAGGTAAGTCGTTACTGAATGTCCACGCCTCGAAACAAGCACTTAACCGGACCCCGCCACGCTTGGGCCACCCGGCCGTTTTCGTCGATTCGCAATCCGCCCTTTACGATCCGAAACGATCCACCATCTGGCGCGGGAGCACTTCACGGAAGGATAACAGATGATCATCGATCTCAGCGGCAGGACCGCGATCGTGACGGGATCTACCGAAGGCATCGGTTTCGCCGCCGCATCGGCACTTGCGGCGGCCGGCGCGACCGTCGTCGTCAACGGACGATCGCGCGACAAGACCGAAGCGGCCGCCCAGCGCATCCGCGACGCGATTAATGGGGCAGACGTCCGCGCCGCCGAAGCCGATTTGGGCGCGGCGGAGGGCTGTGCTGCGCTCGTCGCGGCAGAGCCCGTTTGCGACATTCTCGTCAACAATGCCGGCATCTTCCAGCCGAGCGACTTCTTCGACACCGATGACGCGACCTGGGATCGCCATTGGCAGGTGAACGTCTTGTCCGGCGTCCGCCTGTCGCGAGCATACCTGCCCGGCATGGAGAAGGCGCGGTGGGGCCGGGTCATCTTCCTCGCCTCGGAATCGGCCTTCAACATCCCGGTCGAGATGATCCACTACGGCGTCAGCAAGACGGCCGATGTCGCGGTGGCGCGCGGCCTTGCCAAGCGAATGGCCGGCACCGGCGTCACCGTCAATTCGGTCCTGCCCGGGCCGACCTTGAGCGAGGGTGTCGCGGCGATGCTGGACGATGGCGACACCAGAAAATCCATCGCGGAAAAGGGTGACGCTTTCATTGCCGCGCACCGCCCCGGTTCGCTGATCAAGCGCCTCGCCAGCGTCGAGGAAGTGGCGAACATGATCGTCTATATCGCCTCCCCGCTGGCCTCGGCCACGACTGGGGCGGCACTTCGCGTGGATGGCGGGCTGATCGATACCTTGATGTAAGGCGGGACGCCGCCCGGCGGTTACGCCACCACTGGCTCCAGGATCCGGATCGACGCCGCATCGGCGTCGATCTCGGCCCTCGCGCCTACCGGCAGGCTGAACTGGTTGGCGATATGCCCGAACATGGCGCCTTCGAACGCGGGTATGCCGAGCGGCGCCAGATGCTGCTGAAGCACCTCGGACAGCGTGAAATTGCCATAGCCCGGCCCCTTATTCACGCATTCGGTGCATTGGCCGAAGACGACGCCCTTGAGCTTGCCCAGCACGCCGCCCAGCGAAAGCTGGGTCAGCATCCGATCGATCCGATACTCGGCCTCGTTCGTATCCTCGATGAAGAGGATCGCGCCGCTAAAATCGGGCAGGTAGGGCGTGCCCATCAGCGTCGTCAGCACCGTCAGATTGCCGCCGAGCAATCGTCCTTGCGCCTTGCCGCCCTTGATCGTCCGCGTCCGCCACTGGCGGGGAACCAGGCGATCCTCCACGCTGACAGGGTTGCTGTAGGTGGGCGTCGCTCCGTCGAACACCAGCGCCCGGAACGGATCCCAGGATGCCTTGCCCCACGCGCTTGAGACATTGGGGCCGTGGATGGTGGTGAAGCCGGCGCGGGCCGCGAACGCCAGATGCAGTGCGGTGATGTCGCTATAGCCGACGAGCAACTTGGGATTGGCGCGGATCAGGCGAAAATCCAGATAGGGCAGGATGCGGGCGCATCCCCAACCGCCGCGCACGGCGAACACCGCCTTCACCCGATCGTCCGCGAACATCGCGTTCACGTCTGCGGCGCGCCCGCGATCTTCGCCGGCAAGGTAGCCATATTTCTGGCCGAGATGGGCTGCGGGCTTGGGAACCAGCCCCATCGCCCGGATCGTCTCGTACACGTCTTCCAGACGATAGACGTCGGCGGACGCCCCGGCCGGTTCGATCAGGCCGACCGTGTCGCCTGCCTTTAATCGCGGTGGTTTCCGCGTCGGCTGGAGATTTCCCAGCGCTGGTGTCGCCAGGAGCGCAGTCGCACCACCCGCTGCCTGCAACATGGTCCGCCGATCGATCATTGCCGTGCCTTTTCCCAGCCCATGGACCGGGGTGTAGCCGGTCCGACAGCCTCATGGAATCGCCCCCGACATCCATCGCGGTGGATCGCTTGGTCCTGACAGGAGTTATCGCGCCATCGGCCCGAAGGAGCAGACTATGGCGGCGTTCAACAAGGACATGACGAAGCTTGCCTCGGGCAACAAGGATTTCCAGCGCGAAGTCTATCTCGACAAGAATATCCAGATCGTCCTGATGAGCCTGCAGCCTGGCGAAGACATTGGCGAAGAAACTCACCGCGCCGATCAGACGACCTATTTCGTCGAAGGCACCGGCCAGGCGATCATCGATGGTAGCCGGGTCAAGGTCGGGCCCAACCACATGATCGTCATTCCGCAGGGGGCGAAGCACAATATCGTCAACAAGGGCACGGCCCCGCTAAAGCTCTTCTCGGTCTATTCGCCACCGGCCGAGGAGCCTGGCGTGCGCCATCGCACCAAGGCGGAGGCTGAGGCTGCCGAGGAAGGTATCGTCAGCAAGGCGGTGAAGGCCGTTACCAAGGCGGCGGGCGATCTCAAGAAGAAGGCGATGCGGGCCTCCGCCTGAGACGTCGTCCCCGGTCTGGCTTCACCCCTGGGCGAGGAAGGTAGCGGCGCCGAACAGCCCCGGCTCGGCATGATCGATCACGGCGACGGGTATGTCGTGCATGAGCCGCTCGAACCGGCCTTTGGCGCGAAACCGTGAAAGCAGCAGTTCGGTATCCAGCTTGTCTCCGATACGGGGCAGGATGCCCCCCGCAAACACGACGGCATGGGCGCCCTGTACCAGCGCGATGTCCCCGGCCACCGTGCCGAGCAGCATGAGCCAGCGCTCTAGCGACGCGAACGCATAGCGGTCCGTGCCCGACAGGGCCGCTTCCCACAGCGGGATATTCTGGGGCGGCACAATGGCGCGCCCTTCAAGCTCCGCCAGTGCGACATGGACGTGAACGAGACCCGGCCCGGACACGAAGCGCTCCGCCGAAACGCGCGGATATCGACCGAGCAGGAAGGCGAGCATGTGGATCTCGACATCGTCGGCCGGGGCGAACCCGATATGGCCGCCCTCGCACGGCACCACCCGGCTCACGCCTTCGCTCCGGTGAAGCGAGGCGACACCGAGCCCGGAACCCGGGCCGATGATCGAAACGACGCCATCGGCGGGGATTTCGAACCGGCCGCCATCCAGCGCGCGAAAATCGCACGGCTGAAACGCACCGACGCTTGCGGCGATCGCCTCGAAATCGTTGATGAGCCGCGCCGTCTCCAAACCAAGCCGATCGTCCAGCCCGGCCGTGCGCAGCACCCACGGGCTGTTGGTCATCTTGACCTCGGCCTGCCCGACCGGGCCGGCGACCGCGAAGACGCCATGCTTGATCGGCTCGCCCAGGCTCTCGGCATAATTGTGATAGGCGGCCTCGAAGCTGGGATAATCCGCCGTGCGATACTTCTGTTCTCTGGCAAGCCGGATCTGGCCTTTCGCGCCACGCGCCGCGCAGGCGAAACGGGCATTCGTACCGCCTATATCCGCCACGATTCCGAGCAGATCGCTGTCCGACATCGTTGGTCGCTCCCGTTTACGTTCCGCCTGTGCATCATCTGCGGCGCGCTCGCGCCTACTGGTTGGCACGCAAGCTTGGCAAGCCGCGTTACGAAGCGAGGATCATACATCAGGCGCGCTCGTTGGCACGAACGATGAAGATCGCGACCTATAATGTGAACGGGGTCAACGGCAGGCTGCCCGTGCTGCTGCGCTGGCTGGCCGAGGACCAGCCCGACATCGTCTGCCTTCAGGAACTGAAAGCGCCGCAGGACAAGTTCCCGGAACAGGCCATCCGCGATCTGGGATATGACGTGATCTGGCATGGCCAGAAAAGCTGGAACGGCGTGGCGATGCTCAGCCGCATCGGCCGGATCCACGAAACGCGGCGTGGCCTGCCGGGCGATCCAGACCTTGCGCAAAGCCGATACATCGAAGGCGCCATCAACGGTATTCTGGTCGCGGGGCTCTACCTCCCCAACGGCAATCCCCGCCCCGGCCCGAAATTCGAATATAAGCTCGCCTGGTTCGAGGCACTCATCGCCCATGCCGCCCATCTCATCGCCACCGGCGCGCCCGTCGCCCTCATCGGCGATTTTAACGTCATGCCGACCGAGCAGGACGTTTACAAACCAGAACGCTGGACCGAAGATGCCCTGTTCGCGCCTGAGATTCGCGCCGCCTATTTCCGCCTGCTGGATCAGGGCTGGACGGATGCGCTGCGCACGATCCATCCTGACGAGACCGTCTACACATTCTGGGATTATTTTCGGAATGCCTATGCGCGCAACGCGGGCCTGCGGATCGATCATCTCCTGCTCAGCCCCGCCCTCGCCGGTCGTTTGAAGGACGCTCAGGTCGATCGACATGTGCGCGGCTGGGAGAAAAGCAGCGATCATGCGCCGACATGGATCCGCCTGGAGGATGCGTAGAGGCGACGCCGTACTTCCGCCTGCGATCGGCACCGCCGGATGGTCCATTTCGCGGAACGCCAAGACCACATTCTCCGGCGTCGGATCGCAGCTGGAGCAATATGCAGCCGTGCTGCCGGCTACCGAGATTAATTCGTCCTTTCACCGCCCGCATCGGCGGGCGACCTATGATCGATGGGCAGCGAGCGTTCCCGCCGATTTCCGGTTCTCGGTGAAAGTCCCGAAGACGATATCGCACACCGCCCGCCTGGTGGGGTGTGACGAAATGCTGGACGCCTTCCTCGATCAGATCGGCGGTCTCGGCGAGACGCTCGAGGTCGTACTGCTGCAACTCCCGCCGAGTTTTGCGTTCGATCCGGATGTAGTGGTGCCGTTCCTGAAACAGCTAAATAAGAAGCTCCCGGCGATTGTCAGGGTCGCCTGCGAGCCGCGACACCCCACATGGTTCACACCCGATGTGGAGGCCTGCCTGACGGGCCATAAGATTGCGCGGGTCGCTGCCGATCCGGTGATCGTTTCGGGCGGCGATGAACCCGGAGGCTGGTCTTCGCTGCGTTACTATCGCCTGCATGGCGCACCGCGCATCTATTACTCATCCTACGATGACGCTTACATCAAGGCACTGGCCGAGCGCCTCTTCACGCACACAAAGCGTGGCGAGAGAATTTGGTGCGTCTTCGACAATACCGCCTCAGGCGCCGCAACCCAGAACGCACTCGATCTGCTGGGCAACCAGGCGCCGCTCAGTGACCGGCCAGCGCATCCAGCAACGTAAGCACGCGGTCGCCAAGAGCGTCCCCTGGCGTAGCCTCCACCAACAATAGCCGGCCGTTCTTCTCCGTCAGGCCCAGCGCCTTGGCATCGGCCGCGAAGCCCATTCGCGGGGTAAGCGCGATCGCGGCGGGACCAGCATCGATCCGCGCTATGTTCAGCGCCCGTGCGGTGTTGCGGATACGGGCCTGCGCCATCACGGCAGCGGCTTGAGGCGGGAGCGGCCCGAACCGATCCAGCAACTCCTCCTCGAACGCATCGAGCCCGGCATCGTCGTCGATGCGCGCCAGGCGGGTGTAAAGCGGCAGCCGCAGATCCGCCTCCGGGATCCAGCTTTCGGGCAGGCAGCCGGCCGATCCGAGATTAAGTTCCGGAGACCAGCGTTCGACATCCTCGCCACGCGCCTTGCGCAGCGCGGCGCTCAGCAAATGCTGATACAGATCCGTGCCGATCAGCTTCATATGCCCGGCCTGCGTTTCGCCCAGCAGATCGCCCGCGCCGCGCATGTCCAGATCCTGCGCGCCGATCTCGAAGCCGGCGCCCAGCCGATCGAACGTCGCCAGTGTGCGCAGCCGCTTGAGCGTGCGATCGGCGATCCCGTCCTCTTCGCGGGTAAGCAGCACGACCTGCCCACGCCGATTGCCGCGCCCCACCCGGCCCCGCAACTGGTGAAGCTGCGCCAGGCCGAACCGGTCCGCCCGCCAGACGATCATCGTATTGGCACGCGGCACGTCCAGCCCGGCTTCGATGATGTTCGTCGCCAGCAGGATATCGCCCTTGCCGCCCGCAAAGCCGACCATGGCCTCGTCGATTACCGCCGCCGGCATCTTGCCATGCGCCTCCGCCAAAACGAGGTCCGGCACATTGCGGCGGAGCTTTTCGGCCAATTCTGCCATATCCTCGATACGCGGCACGACGACGAAGCTCTGGCCGCCCCGACCCTTCTCCCGCAGCAAGACGGTGCGGATGCGGCCGTCGTCGTAGTGATCCAGGCTCGTCCGGATCGGCTGGCGCCGTGCGGGGGGCGTCGCGATGATGGAGATCTGCTGGAGGCCGACCAGCGCCATCTGCAATGTGCGCGGGATCGGCGTCGCGCTCATCGTCAGCAGATGGATTTCGCCCGATCCGCGCAGACGCACCTTGTCCGCCGCGCCGAAACGCTGCTCCTCATCGATAACGACAAGGCCGAGCCGCGCATAGCGCACGTCCTTCGCCATCACCGCGCCCGTGCCGATCACGATCTGGATCGATCCATCGGCAAGGCCTTCCTTAACCGACTTCTTCTCGGCCGCGCTCGACAGGCGGGAGAGACTGGCGACGGCGATGCCCGATGCGGCGAAGCGCTGCCGAAAACTCTCCACATGCTGGCGGACGAGAACGGTCGTGGGGGCAGCGACGACCACCTGATAGCCTGCCAGCGCGGCAAGCGCGGCGGCTCGCAACGCAACTTCGGTCTTGCCATAGCCCACATCGCCCACAACCAGCCGGTCCATCGGTTTGCCACCGGCCAGATCGGTTCGGACGGCGCTGATCGCGCGGGCTTGATCGGCCGTCTCGTTGAACGGAAATCCGTTGGCGAAGCGCTCATACGCCGCCGGATCCGGCTCGATGACCGGCGCGGTAAGCTTCGCGCGGGCATCGGCCAGCACCGCCAGACCCCGCGCACTCTCGGCGATCGCCGCATCGATATCGCCGCGCCTCTTCCGCCATGATGATCCGTCCAGCTTATCGAGCGTCACCGCATCCGCATCGGTACCGTACCGCCAGATCCGGTCGGCATCGTCGATCCCGACCAACCGACGCGCGCCGGCCGCATATTCCAGCACGATCATCTCGCCCGGCTCGCCCTCGTTGGCGGGGCCCGGCTCCAGCCCGGCGACCCGCGCCACGCCATGATCCTCATGGATCACGACATCGCCCACCCGGATCTCCGCCGCGCCTGCGCTCCAACCGGGCGAGATACCGGACGGCGCATCGCCGGACAGCGCCCGGCTGCCCAGAACGTCCGCCGCAGCCACCACCAGCACCCGCTCGTCGTAAAAGCCGTGATCGATAGGCATTTCGATGCAGATCGCCTGGCCGTCCGGCAGATCGCGGAGCTGATCCAGTCCGGTATAGTCCGCCATCTCGACCGAAAGCGCCTTGGCGATTTTCGAGCGGAGAAAGCGCACGTCCCGCCGATTACCGGCAAGAACAAGTATGCGCCCCTCGGCAAGCAAGGGACGCGCGAACCGGACGAAAGCCGCCAGCGGCGCGCGCTTTTCGGCAAAACGCGGAATGGTGCGGATCGCATTATCCAGCCCGTACGCTCGCCATGCACCGAGCGCCGCCGCCCATCGATCCTCGTTAATCGCGTCGATCGATCCACCGCTTCGCCCCGCCGCATCCCGTGCAAGTTCGATGAAGCGCGCGCGCCGGTGATCGGCCTTTTCGGACAGCATGATGATGCCGGGTTTCACATGCGCGAGGATTGAAATTCCGTCGCCCACCGATGGTTCGGCCGCGCGCCCGATCTCCAGCATATCCAGATCGTCTATGGTGCGCTGCGTGACCGGATCATAGGAGCGGATGGCCGCGATCTTGCCGTCTGCAATCTCGATCCGGGCAGGTGCGCCGGCGTCGGCCGGGAAGATGTCGATCACTTCGCCCCGGATAGCGATCTCGCCCGGTTCATCGATGCGATCGTCCGCAAAATAACCCAGTTCCCGAACCAGCGCCGAGAATGCGTCCACGTCGATCGCGTCGCCTGGGCGCATCCCCGGAGGGGCGCTGTCGAACACCTCCGGGGCGGCGTAACGGCGGGCGGCCGCCTCGCCGCTCAGGATAAGCGCACTATGAGTGCGATCCGGCCTCTGCTGCACCTGCCGGAGCGCCCGGAGCGCCGCAACGCGCTTACCCGTGTTGGACGGCGAAGGAGGGGCTGCGTCACCCGGCAACGCATCGCTGGACGGCAGGAAAATGACCGTCCCGTCCGGGACCAGCGCCCGCACCGCCCTCGCCAGCGCCTCCGCCTGCTGCTCGTCATCCGCTAGGAAGACGATGTCATCATGCTCAAGCGCTTCGGCCAGCCGCAAGGCGGTATTGATGAGAACGAACGGCGACGAGGCCGCAGACACGGTGGCCATATTGAGCAGCTTATCCATGATCGGGATGATCTTAATCCACGTCGCGGGGGTGAAACGCGCCCTCGATAGCGCTCATTTTGTGGTAAAATCGCTTCCATCGAATTCCGCGAAGGCAGCGCGGATTGCATCGAAATTCCCGCCGTCTTGAACATCGACGGACACGACCACTTTTCCTGTCAGCGCGGCATCGTGCCGCTCCTCGGGGCTGGGGAAATCTGATTCCGTATCCGATCCCGCAATCTCTTCGCCGGCGGAGTTTTCCGACCCCTCGGGCGTTATGAAGATATCGGTCCGCTCGATATGATGCGCCTGAACCAGATGCTCGACCGCCATTTCGGCCTCACGCCTCGTATCGAATTTCGCGGTGATCGTTGACGGCATCCGGCGCTCCCTTGGTTCGGACACGCTCAACGTGCCGGCGCCAAAATCGGGGGCAGGCCTGGATCAATTTCGATCTGTGCATCGCTTGCCGACATCGCGCGTTCACAATGGGAGAGTGCAGATAACAAAGGAAAATATGGTGGCCGATCAGAAAGTGCCGATGCAGGCCGACGGCGGCGGCAAGCATGGCAGCGCGGAAGACTCGACCGGCCGCGGGAATGGCGGCGATTCCGGCGGCGGCCCCTATCCGAATCCGCACACGGACAAGAAGCCCAAGGATGGCTTCCTGGGGCACGGCGGTCAGACCGAGATCAACGAGAAGGATTCCGGCGGCTCAACGTGAGGCAGCAGAACTGCGTTATCGCGTTGCGCCTGATACGGTCTGGCGCCCGAAACATTGGTCCAGAAAGGCCATAGCGGCTGTCCAAGATATCGCGTCGGCAACCGGATCGTACCGCATCCGCGGATCGCCGAGCGCATCGACGGCAATATTCGAAAAGCTGTGCAGCGCTCTGCCGTGGTTCAGCATGTGCCAATCCGCGCCAGCCTCACGCATCTCGGCCTCGAACGCCGCGACGTCTTCCGACGGCACGAGCGGATCGAGCGCCCCATTGGCGACGAAGATAGACGAGCGGATGTCGCGTGCCTTGGCGGGCGCTACACTAGTGAGAAGACCGTGGAAACTTGCCACCCCCGCCAAGTCGGCGCCGCTTCGTGCCAGTTCGAGGACCGCATAACCGCCAAAGCAATAGCCGATGGCAGCAGTGGAAGCCGGCGCCGTGTCTGCAACGTCCATGAGGGCATCCAACGCAGCTCGTACCCTGCCCCGAATCAATGCGACATCAGCCTTGAAGCGGGTCGTAGCCGGCGCAATTTGGTCGTCATCTAGCACTCGGCCACCGCCGTGCATATCGGCGGCACCCGCTACGTAGCCGAGCGCCGCCAGTGCTTCGCAGCGACGCCGCACGTTACCGCCGATGCCATCCGCCTCATGCACGACCAAAACCGCACGGCCGTTCAGCGCGCCTTCGGGACGATAAAGCTCGCCGTGCAATTCCAGCGTGTCGTCGCGATAGTCCCAAGCCTGCCCTGCCATTCGTCCCTCCGTTTTGCTCGCTCATCGGCGTAAGCGATGCAGGGTTTTAGTGGTGCGCCAGATAGAGATAGGCGGGATCGAACTCGGCTACGCCGACAAGCCCATCCAAATCGAGAATACGAACCCGGCCGCTCCGGAAATGGACCAATTGTCGCTCGCGTAGTTCCTTGAGGGTCCGGTTGACGTGGATCTGGGTCAGCCCAAGACACTCGGCCAGATCGGTCTGCGTAAGCGGAAGCGTATATTCTCCTCCCTGCGTCAGCCCTACGATCCCGAGCCGAACGTGAAGCTCGCAGAACAGAGCCGCGATCCTGGCGAGCGCGCTCCGGCGGCCGAGCGACAATTCCCATTCGCGATGGATCGCCGCATCCAGATTGGTCTGGAACCAGAAGACGCGCGCAAGATGGGGATGTTGCTCCGTGATCGCGGTGATCGCCGCGTGCGGCATCGTCGAGATACGGCACGGCGTGAGTGCCATGATCGAATGATCGAGATGCTTCAGCGAAAAACTGTGAAGATCGACGAAATCACCAGCGGCGTGCAATTCCGTGATCTGGCGCTCGCCATTCTTCAATTCCTTGAAGCGGCACATGAAGCCTTCCAGCAGGATCGTAGACTCGGTCAGTTCGTCTCCGGCCCGGATCGCAACCTCGTCGACGCGCAATGTCCGTTCGGGCGTGACCACCGATCGCATCGTCGCTTCTTCCGCTTCGCTAATGTCATGACGCGCGCGCAACTTACGCAGAAATATGTCGATCACTTCCATTCCCCAGCGTAGCCGGCCCATCACTTGCCATGTGTGATGGGCGTAGCCAGCATTAACCAACGTTCATAACTGCGTCGGGGCGGGTTAGGTCCCAGCATAAAGGTCGTCGGGCTGGCGCTCGCTGCTTACCGGCGCCTTTCGGATCGTTTGCCCAGTGATCGGAGAGGCATTGGCTTCAAACGGGGCTAGTCGGAACGAAGGCGGCAGCGTAGATCCGATATATCACCAACCCTCCTTCCGGGGAAAGGAGTATCGAGATGCTTTGGCCAACGAGCACATTCCCCGGGAAAGTGCTGCTGCTTTCCGAACCGAACAACTTCAATGCGACATATCTGCGCCGCACCTTGGAATTATACGGGACGACGGTGATCAGCGCCTGCGACATTGCCGGCATATCGCCCGGTGCCCTTTCGGACGAGGACGCCGCCTCGATTGTCGCCTGCGTCGCGATCGATCAGCAACCGGACGCCGTCAAGGCGCTCACCGCGATGCAGACCGCATTCCCTATTCTGTTCGTCGGCGGCTATCCGGGCGTACCGATGCCAAGCGCCTATACGTGGATGCAAGCACCGTTCGCCTCGTTTCAGGTCATCGAGCGGCTGATGGGCCTTGTGATACGCGCGCAAAACGGTGCCGCTGCATCCGAGTAGGCGGTGTCAGCCAGGTGGTTCAAACATCGACATTCACCGCCTGCACGCCGGGCGCACCGATCGCAATCGCGCCGTTATGCAGACGCTCGATCAGCGGGCGCACAGATGCGAGGCCCGCGACCCAACGATCGCGGATCGATCGCGGCGAGAAATCCATCGCTTTCCCCGCGACCTCGGCCGACTGATCGGCATAAGCGATCCGCGCGAACGCGATGCTAGGCTGCGCTTCGATTGGTAACGATCGATAATGCTCAGTCCATCGGGCGATCGACCGCCGCGACTGCGCTGCGAACACGATATCCTGCATCCGTGTCGCCGCTTCCCCGATGGTCGTCGGGCGTTGCCCATGCAATGGAAGCAGATCGACCGCGAGACACAATGTCGGGACCGAAGGCGGCTCCGCGAAGAACGGATCAAGCGGGAGATTGGCGGACAGACCACTGTCGGCAAGCCAGCGGCCTTCGATCTCGATAACAGGAAAGGCGACCGGCAAGGCCGCGCTGGCACGGAAATGATCGGCTCGGATGGTGCCGTCGCGCGTGTCGAACGCAACGTCTTCCCCACTCTCCACGTCCACGGCCGTCACTGTCAGGCGCTCGCATCCGCCATTCAGCCGCTCGAAATTGATCAGGCGATTGAGGGAGGATACGAGCTGCTCGGTTTCGAACAAGGATGGCGTCTTCGCAGCCGTGGCGAACCGAAACCAGCGCGCGCCTGAAAGAAGCGGACCGAACACGCCACGGCGCCCGGCCATAAGCGTCCACTGCACCGCCGCCGAACGCCGCGTCGTCTCGAACGGTTGATTAGAGGCAAACTCTTCCATGGCCGGCGATGGGCCCCAGAATTCGGCAAGTTTCGCCAGTCGCTCCTCCGGCTCGTTTCCCACGATCAGGCCGGCGTTGATGGCACCGGCGGAAGCGCCGATCACCCAATCTGGCTCCAGCCCCGCTTCATGCAGCGCCTGATAGACGCCGGCCTGGAAAGCCCCCAGCGCATTGCCGCCGCTCAGGATCAGAACGAAGGTGAAGCCGCGCTTGCCGTGTGCGAATTCAACGGTCACGCGTCGCTCCATTCGTCAGAGCCAACGTCCCGCCGGCTATTGCCAGCGCAACCAAGGCCATCAAGCCTGCCCGCACCGGATATTTCTGAACCTGCAATGTGAAGCTCGAACGGCGCGCGCCGACATCCTGACTGCCACGTCTCTGCCCATCCGCTTTCGGCTCGTAGAGATTGTCGCGTCGTTGCGGATCACCCGGCTCGGCGGGCTTTTGCTGCATGCGTGTGCCGACGGCCTCCATCACGAAGTCGGTGAGGCGTGGCGCCGCACGCCCGATCAACGCGGACAACAAACCACCGCCTCCCACATAGAGGCTCCGGCGCGGATGGCTGCAAGCGAACAATATCGCTTCGGCGACGAGATCGGGATGATAGAGCGGCGGCGGCAGCCGGGGCGGCGCATCCATGTAATTGCGAGCATGTTCGGGAAACAGCGTGTCGATCGCCCCGGGCTTGATCAACGTCACCGAGATCCCAGCGCCTTCCTGCTCCAGCTCCATTCGCAGCGTTTCGGTCAGCGCTTCCACCGCGTGCTTCGTGGCGGAATATGGCCCTTGCTGGAGAATCGCGCGATCGCTCAGGATCGAGCCGATATTGATGATCGCGCCGCCCCGTCCGCGCAAATATCGCGCCGCCGCCAGGCTTCCATGCAGCACGCCGAAATAGTTGACGTCGAAGATGCGCCGGTGATCGGCAACCGGAACCTGCTCCAGCGTCCCATACGTGGCCACCGCGGCATTGTTCACCCAGCTGTCGAACCCTCCGTAGGCCATCACGGCGGCATCCACGATGCGGCCAACCGCCTCTTTCTCGCTCACGTCAGCCACGCAGGTGACGGCCCGCCCGCCCGACGCTTCGATCCGCGTTCTCACCGTATCCAGTGCCGCCTCGTTTCGCGCGACAAGGATGACGGCCGCGCCTTGCGCCGCCGCCATTTCGGCCGTCGCGAGCCCGTTTCCGCTGGTCGCGCCGGTGATGACGATCACCTGTTCGTGGATCGGCTTGAGCGTCATGATGGAGGATCTTCCTGTCGGCTCTTGAGCAGAGCGCATGTGCATGAACCAACCTGTTGCGGTGCCGATCGATCCCAGCAGGCGGCTTCCACCCCGTCATTTCCTGCCGATCGCCGCTGGCAAGCCGGTCGCCACCCGGCCATAAGCGCCGCAGCGAGGCGTAACCGCCTCCAGCCATGCACCCTGCGATACGGAAGCTACCGATGGATCTCAGCCCTCTGCCAGTCAGCAGCTTCATCGGTGCCTTCCTGCTGGCCTTCCCCGCTCTCTTCTCGATCGTGAACCCGGTCGGCGCGGCACTGATCTTCAATGAGATCATGGAAGGCCGGTCCCGCAGCGAGCGCCAGCACATGGCGGATCGGATCGCCGTCTATTCCACGATCGTCCTGCTCGTGTCGCTCTGGCTGGGTGGCTATGTGCTCAACTTCTTCGGCGTCAGCCTGGAGGCGCTCCGGATCGCCGGCGGGCTCGTCGTAGCGATCCGCGCCTGGAGCCTGCTGATGCAGCCGGGCGTGCATGAGGATCGGAAGACCAGCCAGGCCGAGCCCGCGCAATATGACGGCGATGATGTCGCCTTCTTTCCGCTGACCATGCCGTTCACCACCGGCCCGGGCACGATCGCCGTGGCGGTGGCCCTGTCGTCCCAGCGCCCGGCTAGCGGCGCCGGGCTGCTGTCCTTCTTCGGCGGCATGAGCCTGGCTGCGGTCTGCATCGCGGGCCTGATCTGGTTCTGCTATCGCTGGTCGGACAATGTGATGGCGTTGCTCGGCAATTCAGGCGCACGCGTTTTCTCCCGCCTGGTCGCGTTCCTGCTACTATGCGTCGGCGTCCAGATCATTGTCACTGGCGTCATCGGAGTCGGAGACGTCATGCTCACGCACGGAACGCGATAGTTACGTCCGCAGGCTCTCGATCATGTCGATCGTCTTCGCTGCGATCGCATCGATGCCAATATGCCGCTCGGCAAAGGATCGGCACGCGAGCGCCATCGTCTCGCGCTCGGCACCGGTCAGGCCTAGCGCCCACCGCAGCGCTGCCGCGAACGCGTCCGGTTCCGATTTCTCGACGATGTAGCCGGTGACGCCGTGTGTGACGACATCCGTCGCTCCGCTGGCGCCGCAGATGATTGGGATCACGCCCGCCGACATCGCTTCCAGCAACGCGTCCGATTGGCCCTCCCGCATCGATGCGGAGACAAAGAAATCCGATGTCAGTAGGTGCGGATACACATCCTCCACATAGCCCTGCAGCACGACATTGCTCGCGCCGCGCGCGGACGCAAGTGCAGCGAGCGGCGCCTCCTCCGGCCCATCTCCCAGCATCACCAGCAGCGGCGGTGAGGGCGCCGTCGCAAGGCGGATCGCCGCTTCAACAAGCACATGCGGACGCTTGTCGGAGACCAGCCGTCCCGCGAACACGAAGCGGTTCCCCGCACGTTGCGTGAGCGTCTTCGCCAGCTCCGCAGCGTCCGGTAGCAGCACGCCGTTGGGAAAGGCCGCGATCCGGTGCGGTGGAACTCCGAGCGCGGCGAGATCCCGCTCGATCTGTGCACCGTTCGCCACGAACCGATCGGTATGGCGGAAGAGATGGTCCTGCAGAGCAAGAGCGCCGCCTCAGTCGCGACGCTCGCGGTGACGACTGTCCGCAACGATGCGATGTTGAGCTTTCTCACGCGCACGGCGAAGACCTCGCCGGTCGATGATTGGTCCCGCGCCTCGATGTTCGATCAGCTGGACGAGGCCTATCTCCGTGCCGCCGGTCCGGCCTATCGCGGCCACGGCGTCGATACCGCGCCTGTGCGCGTGGAGGAGCCCGCCATCGCATCCATCGCGACCGCTAACGCCAATCGCGGTACTGCGATTATTGCGCCGTCCAGCCCCCGTCGATCGGAATGGCGATCCCAGTCATCTGCGCGGCCGCATCGTTAGCGAGGAAGGCGGCCAGCTCGCCGATCTGCGCGGGCGTCACGAACTGCTTCGACGGCTGCTTCTCGCTCAGCAGCCGCTCGGTCGCCGCCTCGATGCTGATGCCGTCCCGGCCCGCCATATCCTCGATCTGCTTCTGAACGAGCGGCGTATGCGCCCAGCCGGGGCAGATCGTGTTGCAGGTGATCCCGGTGCCCGCATTTTCCAGCGCCACCACCTTGCTCAAGCCCACCACACCATGTTTGGCTGCGACATAGGCGCTCTTGTTCACGCTGCCGACCAGGCCGTGCACCGAGCCGATATTGACGATCCGGCCAAAGCCCTTGGCCTTCATGTGCGGCAAAGCATGATGCATGCCCCAGAACACTCCGGAAAGATTGAGCGCGATGACCGCGTCCCATCGATCGGCGGGAAAGTCCTCCACCCGCGCCGTGAACTGGATACCCGCATTGTTGACGAGGACATCAATCGCCCCGAAGTTCTCGACGCACAGATCGATCATCGCCTTGATCTCATCGGAGCGGCTGATGTCGGCGTTGCTGTAGATCACCCGCACGCCATGCGTCGCTTCCAGCTTCGCGCGTTCAGCTTCGATCGC
>Ga0247734_1000274_pt1 | contig 46306 bp, 46 predicted proteins | sample UWRJL103311B2_FD_180933 | JGI IMG/M metagenome (GOLD analysis project Ga0247734, IMG submission 180933) | Plant litter microbial communities from Arlington Agricultural Research Station in Wisconsin, United States - UWRJ-L103-311B-2 | ecosystem: Environmental > Terrestrial > Plant litter >...
AAAAACGTGCCGTACGTAAACTTTACGCTCTCGGTACTGCCGTTCCTGAAATAATAACGGAGCGGTTTGGTTTACCTGAAAACATACAACCTAAAAGAATACAGTGGTTAAAAACCGGATTAAAGTTTCTGCCTGCCGAAACAAGTTATCAGGTTTTTATCTTTTATTCTTATTTTCCGCTATTGTTTTCAGATGCCATGACTAACCCTTTAGATAATAAGCCCAATACAAATGACCAGGCAATTGCTGCAAGCGGAAAACGCTTTGGGGCGTTGGTAACAGCCATCTCTGATGTAGTATATAGCATGAGCCCGGATTGGCGTGTAATGCGGCAACTGGATGGCCGGGGCTTTTTACCGGATACAGATGAGCCTACAGATGATTGGCAAATTAAAAATATTCCTCCGGATGATCAGCTTAAGGTAACAGCCGCTATTACTGAGGCCATAAGGGATAAAAAGATTTTTCAGTTGGAACACCGGGTAATAAAGGTGGATGGCACAACCGGCTGGACATTCTCGCGTGCCGTACCCATCCTGGATGAGAATGGCGAAATTATAGAATGGTTTGGCACAGCCAGCGACATTACCGACCGGAAACTGGCAGAAGAAGCCCTGCAGCAAACCAGGGAACAGGCTGAACAGCAGCAAAGGGTATATGAAACAATTACCTCGGGCACGCCCGATCTGATGTATGTATTTGATCTTGAGTACCGGTTCACCTACGCCAACAGTGCCTTGCTTACCATGTGGGGTAAAACCTGGGATAATGCCGTTGGCAAAGGTTTGCTGGAGAATGGCTACGAACCATGGCATGCCGAAATGCACGAACGGGAGATAGACCAGGTAAGGGCAACCAAACAACCTGTTCGCGGCGAAGTATCTTTTCCGCATGCTGTTTTGGGCAGGCGGGTTTACGATTATATTCTTACGCCTGTATTTAACGAGTATGGCGAAGTAGAAGCCGTGGCCGGCACCACCCGGGATGTTACCGACCGTAAACGCCTGGAGGAATCGCTGGCGCAGAGTACGGAAGAGTTACAAGCCATTAACGAGGAAATGACAGTTGTTAATGAAGAACAGGCCGCTTCTAACGAAGAGCTGTCGGCAACTAACGATGAACTGGCTTTGGTAAATAAAAAACTGCTGGAAGCACAGCACAAGATAGAAGAAGGGCAGATAGCGCTGCGTTTAGCCATTGATGCCGCTAATTTTGGCACCTGGTTTATCCATTCGGTTACGCGGGATTTTATTACCGATGCCAGGCTGAAAGAGCTATTTGGCTATTACCCAGATGAAGATCTTACTATAGAGCAAGCCCTGGCGCAGATCACTGAAGAGTACCGCGGCTACGTGGCAACCAAACTGGAGAACGCCATTTACCATAACGGCGATTATGATGTAACCTACCCGGTAATTGGCCTGCACGATAACCAATTGCGCTGGTTGAGGGCAATAGGCAATTTACAAGCGGATCCATCCGGCGAGTTTTCTGCATTTACCGGCGTGGTGATGGATATTACAGAACAGTATTTAGCAGCCAAAAAAATAGAAAGCGCCGAAGAAAGCCTGCGGATAGCGATAGACGCCGCTAATTCGGGTACGTATTCTATAAATGCCAGAACCTATGAGTTTTTGGCTTCGCCACGATTAAAGGAGCTTTTTGGTTTCAGGCGCGACGAAGAAATGCCCTATGAAGCATGTATGCAGCAGATTCGCGAAGACTACAGGCCTATAGCTTACCAAATGGTAGAAGCAGCCCTAACCAAAGGCGAACGCTTTGAACTGGAATATCCTGTTATCGGCTTCCACGATGGTAAACAAAGGTGGCTGAAAGGCGTGGGCACTTTACAGAACGACAGTAACAGCGAGGATAAGTTTTTTGCCGGTATAATTATTGATATTACTGAGCAAAAAGAAGATGAGCAGCGCAAAAACGATTTTATAGGCATGGTGAGCCACGAGCTTAAAACACCGCTAACCTCATTAACGGCCCTGGTGCAGGTGCTTAATGCCAAACTAAAAAACACGGAAGACTCTTTTGTACCTGGCGCTTTAGAAAAAGCCAATGCCCAGGTTAAACGGATGAGCACCATGATCAACGGCTTCCTGAACATCTCCCGACTGGAATCGGGCAAGATCCTGATAGAGAAAACGCATTTTGATATTGAGCAATTGGTACAGGAAATAGCCGACGAGATGCGGGTAACCGTTACTACGCACACTCTTTCTTTAACCTTGTGCCAGTCGATAGATATTTATGCAGACCGCGATAAGATCAATTCGGTGATCTCTAACCTCATCAGTAACGCGGTTAAATACTCGCCCAAGGGTACAACCATACAGGTTTCCTGCGCGGTAAATGCTGAAGAGGTAATAGTGAGCGTAAGCGATGAAGGTATTGGCATAAAACCCTCCGATGCAAATAAAATATTTAACCGTTATTACCGTGTAGAGAGCAGTAATACCCGCCATATTTCCGGCTTTGGTATCGGGCTTTATTTAAGCGCCGAGATAGTGGAGCGCCATGGCGGCAAGATCTGGCTGGAAAGCGAGCCCGAAAAAGGCTCTACCTTTTACTTTAGCTTGCCTTTAAAGTAATCAGTAATATAAAGATTTAAAACGAGCGCCCTATTTAATAACAGGGCGCTCGTTTTGCTTTCTATACAATTTAATATTTTCCCGAGTCATGTATCAGGCATTTTCTATTATCGCCCCGGCCTTTCTTATCCTGCTGAGCCTGTACATCTGAAACAGCAGCGAACTTACTATTAACGCCAGCCCGGTGTAAAACGCAGGTGATAATACCCGCGCCTCGTTATAAATAATAACTGCCAGCAGAATGGTATACAGGGGTTCCAGGTTAAAGGTAAGGCTAACCGTAAACGAGGGGATCTTCTTCAACGCGCTGTTGATCAAAAAATACATCAGCACAGTACAAAATGCCGATAGCACCAATAGCCACAACAGATCTGCACCCGACGGAATTAATGATTTGGCCGGGGAGATAATCAGGAACACCGGCATAAGCAAGGTAAGCCCAAGGCAGCCGCCCCCCATCTGGTACAGCATAAACGTTGCGCTTTCATATTGTTTAACAATGCGCTCGCTATACAAGGTATATAATGCAGAAAACATGGATGAGATAACGCCCAGGATGATTCCGGTTCGGTAATTTACATCCATACCAAAAATCAGCGCGATGCCGCAAAGGGTAATGCCGCTTAGTAATAACTCCTGTACTGATAGTCGCTTTTTATTAACCAAAGGGGCAAAAACTGCATTAAAAAAACTGCTGAGGGCAAAACAAACCACCCCTACCGAAATATTGGAGTATTTAATGCTGCCGTAAAACATAAGCCAGTGGATGCCCAGCAAAAGGCCGGTAAAGCCGATCTTCAGTTTATCGGCTGTGGTGGTGGATGGAAAAGATCTTTTTGCTGTATAAAAGATCAGCATGATCAGGAAAGAGATGAATAGCCTGTACCAGCTGATGAGGCCCTCGTTTAAAGTGATGAGTTTGCCAAATATCCCTGTAAAGCCCGCCAGGATCAACGCTATGTGTAATTTAATATATGCTTGTTTCATTTTTTATAAGCTGTAATTATACCCTCCCTTATTGAGGCGGATATAGTTTGTAATAATAAATTATTGGGGATTGAAGCCATATCACAACATGCTACTACCTGTTAAGGCATAGCAACAGCGTTTAATGATATAACTTTTATTAAGCTATAAAAAACGAAACCGGAGGAGAAATACAGTTAGTATTTTGCATAATTTTCAAAAACGGTATAATATACCGTAAGTCCAAATGTAATTAAATAATTTAATTAGCACTACTCTCGCATCTATCCTTTCTAATTTATCCGCCTGTTTACCGTGACATTTATCACCACTATTTTCTGTCAAATGCCCTTGTTGCCGCCGGCTATATTGCCCCACTTTTGCCTTGTAATAAATACTTAATAAATGAAATTAAAAAACAAAGTAGCCGTGGTTACCGGGGGTAATAGCGGCATAGGATTTGGCATTGCAGAAGCGCTTAAAAACGAAGGCGCTGTTGGAGCTATCACCGGCAGGAACCAGGCAACACTGGATAGCTCGGTTAAAGAACTTGGCGCCGGTTTTATTGGCATTAAAGGTGATGTAACCAACCTTAATGACCTGGAAAGCATTTTTAAACAAACGTTTGACAGGTTTGGCAAGATTGATACGCTGGTAGTAAACGCTGGTGGCGTTGTTGATGGCGTATCCATGGCTTCGGTTACCGATGTAACCGAAGAAAACTACGACCAGTATATGGATCTGAATTTAAAAAGCAGCTACTTCACGGTTCAAAGGGCGCTGCCCTATTTAAATGATGGCGCTTCTATCATCCTGATCGGATCGAGCGCTGCACACCGCGCCGCGCCGGGCATGACTATTTATGCCGCCGCCAAAGCCTCCATAATATCACTGGCCAAAGGTTTATCGCTCGATCTTTTATCAAGAAAGATCAGGGTAAATACACTTTCGCCGGGTTCTATAGATACGCCTGTATTTGGCAAGATAGTTCCCCAGGAGCAGGTTGATGCCGTTAAGCAGATCTGGAAGGATATAACGCCCGTAGGCAGGCAAGGCCTGCCTGCCGATATTGGGAAAGCAGCCGCCTTCCTGGCATCTGATGATTCAGCCTTTATAGTAGGCACCGAAATTCTTTCAGATGGCGGGCTAACCAACATCAGCCTGATGAAGTAATAAGGAGGCAGACGGCGGGCAACATGCTGCCGTCTGCCCTTTATATAATATTATAAATAGGATGTCGTTTTAACGTCAGCCTATGACCATCTTTTTTGCCGCAATTTATTTGATGAAATTTTTTAAATAGCTTTGGTAAAAGCTGTTTAAAATGTTCGAATCTTTAGCCAGATACTTATCCGAGAAAGGTAGCCTTACAGGTGATGAGCTGAAACTTGTGGAGCAGGTTTGCATACCGAAGAAGATCCGCAAGCATCAGTACCTGTTGCAGGAAGGCGAGATTAGCCATCATAATAATTTTGTGGTTAAGGGGTGTTTCCGGTTGTACCGGATTGGAAACGACGGGCAGGAACATGTAATGAGGTTTGCCATAGAAAACTGGTGGATAAATGATTATTATAGCTATCAATCGGGCCAGCCTACCAAGTGTTATATCGATGCGCTGGAGCATAGCGAATTGTTAATGATAGAAAAAAAGGATTTTGACGGTTTGATTGAAAAGATCCCCAACTTTAAGAATCTTATAAAAAACCTGAACGAACGAAACTTTGAAGTAAACCAGGACAGGATCTTCAGCAACATCAGCGAAACTGCCGAAGAGAAATACGATAACTTTATTAAAACCTACCCAACCATTTATAAGCGGATCCCACTGCATATGGTGGCATCTTTCCTCGGCGTGTCGCGCGAAACGCTTAGCAGGGTTAGGAAACAAAACACCACAAAACGTATAGTAGTTACTAAATAATAACCTATTGAACCTTTTTTCTTTCAATACGTTTTCGGATACGGCTTAGCGATGGGTTGGTAATACCCAGGTATGATGAGATGTGATAAGCCGGTATGCGCCTGGCAATATCCGGGTGCTCTTCCAGCAGCCTGATATAACGTTGTTCATGCGAAAAGAAAATAAACTCTTCGGTACGGGTTTGCGCAATATTAAAAAACGATTCGGCCAGCAATCTGCCAAATTTACCCCAGTTTGGGTGGGTTTCATAAAGGCCGTTAAGATCATGGTAAGAAATAAAGAAAATTTCCGAGTCTTCCATTGCCTCTATAAAATACCAGCAGGGGTTGCGTGATACGAAGCTCCTGAAAGAAACCACAAACTGGTTTTCAGAGAAAAAAAAGATATTCTTATCCTCCTTTGTATCCGGGTCGTGATAATAGATTCTGAATATACCTTTTACAATCAGCCCAAGGTCATTGCAAACCATGCTTTGCATATTAAAAAAATCCCCTTTATTAATTTTACGCGCTTTCCAAAATGGCTGGCTATCGCTGATGTCCTTACCATTTAAAGGGGCAAAATTCCTCAGATGCTGAAATATCGTATCGTTTTTATCGGTCATTTGATCATTCTTCAATAACTATAGCTTCCCAAGCTTAAACAGGTTCAAACTCAGCAAAGTTGAGCATTATTTGCGTTTAAAATTTTCACTTAAGTTAACAAAGAAATCTTCTATTATTAAGTAAGATTTTACCTATAACAGAAATGCAATTGTAACGTAATTTTCGACAGCCATTTTAACTTAAGTGAAAAATACGCAAACCAATACCGCACATCTTTGGCGTAACAAAAGCATTTAAAATTAAAATCATGACCACAAGCACTCAACCGAATGCAGTAATAGCCCAACAGGCCGCAGAAACTGCCAAATCATTACGTAAACTTTATTTTATCCGTGCCACATTTTCGGTTGCCTGGGTAATACTTGTTTCGCTTTTTGCAAAAACATCTATGGGCATTGCAACCGCTTTGCTTATTATTTACCCTGCCTGGGATGTAGTGGGTACCTTAATGGATATCCGTGCCAATAACAGCAATGTTTCTAAAACACCACAATATATAAATGCTGTAATTAGCAGCATTACTACTATAGCTGTGGGTGTTGCTTTACAAAAAGGTGTACCCGAAGCTTTGATAGTTTTTGGCATCTGGGCAATTGGAACAGGATTGATACAACTGATACTAGGATTGCGCCGCCGCAAGTTATTAGGCGGCCAGTGGCCTATGATCATCAGCGGCGCACAATCTGTATTAGGAGGCTCCTCTTTCATCATTCTGGCCCACGATCCTACAAAAGGAATTACCAGTTTAGCGGGATATGCTGCATTTGGTGCCTTTTACTATTTGCTTACAGCATTTCGCCTGTCAAAAACAATTAATCAGGGTGCTACGGCATAATTGAACAAGGTATTTATACATAACTTTAGCCTCACGCGTGCGTGGGGCTAAGGAATAATTGCTAAATTTAAATCCTATAGAATAACCAGTGTCAAATTAATTATACCTTGTTATAAAATAGAAGATGTATACGAGTATTGCTAAAAGCTTAGTGTACAAATCAGTTTTACAGCTTATTTTCAGAAATTTTTAATACCTAATGACAAGTTTAGCCGAATTTAAAGCATCATTAAATTTAGAACAGCCAGATAGCGGGCTGTCTGTACAGTTAAAAAGCCTTTGGTACGATGGCAAAGGCGATTGCACCATGCGCATGCACAGGTGGATCAGTTGAACGACCTGGCATCGGCATGGGTACATGCTTACCTGCACCGTAAAGAAGGGGATATTTGGAATGCTGATTACTGGTATAGCAGAGCGCGAAAAACTAGGCCAAATGTGTCTTTGGACGAGGAATGGGAACAATTAGTATTAAATTTCCTGTGATTGATACCGGTTGTATTGCTTGGGTTTCATCCCCACATGTTCTTTAAAGGTTTTTGAAAAATGGCTCAAATTGGTAAAGCCTAATTTATACCCTACATCCGAAACAGATAACTTTTTATCCTTCAGCAATAAAGCGGCCTCTTTCATTCTAAACCCCTGGTAATAGTTAAACACACTGTTGCCGAAAATCTGCTTAAATAACCGTTTTAGTTTGGTTGGGCTCATACAGGCAAAGGCTGCCAGATCCTTTATTACAGGGGGCGTTTCTAAATGCTGAAGTATACGCTCTTTTACTTGATAAAGGGTTTGGATATCACGCGTATTTAAATCGTAAAGCTTCGTTTCATTCCGCTTTTCCAGTTCCATCAGTAAGCAACAAATTAACTCTTCTGCCTTTACACGCAGGAAAAATGATTTAAAAGTTTCGCTAACCGATTCAGATAGAATCTCATCTACAACTTTTTGTAAAGAGGGATAAACCGCTTGTTCAAACAATAGCGGCTGTGTATTCTGCAACAGGCTTTGTAATACCGGCGATTTTACCGAGGCATCAAATAGCCCGCTTAAATAATTGGCATCTACCTCTATATTAATTGTTGCGTTATTAGAATGGATGGGGATGATGGAACCGGCATGAAGGTTTTTTGTGGTAATTAATACGGAAGGTATTGCTTTTGGCGGCGTATTTGCCGGTATAGCCGTTTTATGAAAAACGTTTGTAAACTTAAAAAGAATCGTTCTATCAGTATCCTCCTCCTCGGGGTTCACTACAAAAACGTCGTTATGCAGTTTATAATCAAAGATCATCATCCGGATAAATTTGTTAAAAACAAATCCCGTACAATACCCCTCCCCAAATTCTGCCGGAATCTTTAATCTACCTTCATGAAGTTCCGTGCCTAATAATCGGGCAAAGGTGTTAAGGATACTTGGTTCCGTTTGCTGGTGATACATCTTATAAAAGTCTTTTACGGTTATTTTTATGCCTCTTGAAGATATTTTAGCTCTAATATACTCAGCAATTTTGTATTGTATTTAAAAATGATAACTGATGCTGAACAATAAAAAAATAGCCATTGTAGGTGGCGGGCCGGGAGGGTTAACCTTAGCCAGGCTTTTACAGCTTGGGGGCGCTGATGTAAAGGTGTATGAAAGGGATTTAAATAAAAATGCCCGTGTGCAGGGTTCCCCATTGGATATGCACGAAGGTTCGGGTTATAGTGCTTTGCAGGCTGCGGGATTGGTTGAGGAGTTTAAAAGTAATATACACGTTGGTGCAGATAAAAAAATCATCGTGAATGAACATGCTGAAATATTTTTTAGCGATCATAACGATGCTGAAAGCGATCCTCTCCGCCCTGAAATAAGCCGTGGTGCATTGAGAAAAATATTTCTGGAATCCTTACAGCTGGAAACGGTGATTTGGGATAGCCATTTTATTTCTATGGAGAAACACCATGAAGGCTGGCTGCTGCATTTTAAAAACGGATCATCGGCTTATGCCGATCTTGTTGTTGATGCTGAGGGAGCAAATTCCAAGATCCGCCCGTACATCACAGGCATTAAAGCTTTTTATACCGGCGTTACTATGATAGAGATAACCATTACTAATGCCCAACAATCGGCGCCACGCATTTATTCTTTATTAAATGGCGGAAAAATAATGGCTTTTGGAAATAAAAAATGTGTACTTGGGGGCCAGAAAGGCGCTGATGGCCTTGGCTTTTACGCGAGCTTTAAAACCGATGAAAACTGGGCATTAAACAGCGGTATTGATTTTAATAACAAGGCACAAGTGCTGGCCTGGTTTAAAAAGGAGTTTAAGGAATGGAGCAGCATTTGGTATGAAATATTTGAAAACGCAGCGGTACCCATAATTCCGCGGCCAATTTACTGCATGCCTTTAGACCAAACCTGGGAAGTGATGCCAAACCTTACTTTACTTGGAGACGCAGCGCACGTTATGCCCCCGTTTGCCGGGGAAGGTGCAAATACATCCATGTTTGACGCACTGGAATTAAGCGAGTGCCTGTTTTCTGACAAATACGATAATTTGCAGGCAGCAATTGCAGCTTATGAATTTAGTATGCGTAAAAGAGCATCGGCCGCAGCAAAAAGATCGTTGGACAATGGTGAACGAATGTTCTCAGAAGGAGCGCTCGAAAAAATGCTCACATTTTTTGGTGTAAAATAGTATTGACCTTTTTACCCTATACAAGAATTAATAACCTGCTCAATTCATAAAACGGTATTTATTAGGTGTGCAACCCATACGTTGTTAAATAAACGGGGAAAGTGCTGCGGGTGCTTAAACCCAAGTTCATAGGCTATACAGTTTACCTATTTGGTGGTATCAAAGATCTTTTACTTAACGGTTATATCGATTATCTCTATTATGAATGCTTCCAGGTGATCGATCTGTTACACCCGTTTAATATTCGATAACTTTTCAAAATAATAATGGCTGTTACTCCGCTTGATGACAGCCATTATCACTTGCAACAGTAAAAATAGAAGTTAAAAAACTGATATTCACTGTTTATTCATGTTTTAAGGCGTGGTGACTATGATAGTCGGGGTTAGCCCGCTCCGGCTCAAAGTGAACTCCCGGTGTTAACCAGAATAACAGGATGATCCGGGAGTATTGAAAAGTGAATGGCCAGAACAGGAAAGCCGGGATGAGAGTAGCAGCAACATATACCCAGGGATCCATGCTGTGGGTGAGTATGTAAGTAGCCATGGCAAATGTTACCATAATGGCCACGTTCATCCCATAACTTACAAACATAGCTACATAGAAGTAACCAGGCTCTATCTCGAAGTGAAAGCCGCAATGCGGGCAATCGTCATTCATCTTCTGGCCGAAAAATTTCAATGGGTTTGTTATAAACATATTGCCGGTGCGGCATTTGGGGCATTTTCCGTGCAATGCTGCTTTAAATTCCGAACGTACATACGGCTGCCCGGGGTTTATATCGTTGGTTTCCATTTCCATAAAATAATAAACGTTAAGTTTTAATAGCCAAAACCAGCAAGGGTTTCAACTTTACCCTCTATCCGGATCCATATTTGTAGCGCTTGCCCGCAAATGCTTAATTTCATCTTCCAGGCCTTTTACGTAACCGTTACGTTCGGCAAAGGCTGCTTCGATCTCTGCAAGGGTATATCTTGGTGTAATATGCTGCGGGCAATTCCAGTTATAGCCTTTCACCGAAAACAGGAGCATGCGTTCTGCTTTGTGTTTATAATTTGCCGGATCGAGCCGCTGGAACAGTTCGGGGTTGTCGTCAATCTCTACTATTTGCAGTTCTGCGTACAGTTTTAGCCTTGCCCTGCGCGGGTAATCCATCAGGAATAAGGACACTTTGTTATTGGTTTCGGCATTACCAATAGAGATATATTGCTTGTTACCACTAAAATCGACTACACCAAGCGTAGACTCATCCAATACCTTGATAAAACCTTTAGGGCCTCCTCTATGCTGAATATATGGATACCCTGTTTCGCCCATGCTTGCCATATAAAAGCTGTCCCTGCTGCTGATAAAATCAATTTCTGATTGGGTGAAGCCTTCCTCCTGGTAACCCCTTTCCATCCTTTCATAAGCAGCACGGCTACCATGCATCTCCTGTAATTTCTTTACCGCGTCGGTAAAGGCTATTTCTTCATAGTTCATAGCTTTCTGCCGCTTTCCTGAATCGGCAGGTCGTTGATGCTGGCATAACGTTTTCGCATCAGGCCGTTTTCATCAAACTCCCATAATTCATTGCCGTAGCTTCTGTACCATTGGCCAGCTACATCATGCCACTCGTACTCAAACCGTACTGCTATCCGGTTTTCCCTAAAATCCCACAACTCTTTCTTTAATTTATAGGCCTGTTCTTTCTGCCATTTCTTAGTCAGAAACGCTTTTACTTCTTCGCGGCCGTTGATAAACTCGGCCCGGTTCCGCCATTCGGTATCAATAGTGTAAGCCAGGCAAACCCGCTCCGGGTCTCGGCTGTTCCAGGCATCTTCTGCCATCTGTACCTTTTGCAATGCGGTCTGCAGATCAAAAGGCGGTAAGGGTAATTTCTGTTCCATAATAATAAAGGTATACGAATGGTTGCATAAACCGGTTAAAAGCAGGATAGAAACTTAAGCCCTATCCTGCTGCTGATTGATTGTGATAGGTTATTAATGTTATGCGCCCAAGTCCCTAGCTTGCTAAGGGTAACTTACCGGCTTACTTTACGGTCCAGGAAATCCTTAATGGTAGCGCCGATGCATACGCCATGGCTTTCCAAGGCAAAGTGCCCTGCATCATAAAGATGGAATTCAAGGTTCTTAACATCCTTTTTGTACGCCTCCGCACCGGATACCGGGAAAATGTAATCGTTCTTTCCATAAACAACCAGCATCTCCGGGTTGTGGTCGCGGAAGTATTGCTGCCACTCCGGGTAGTGTGGCGGGTTGGTTCCATAATCATAAAACATGTCAAGCTGGATCTGCCCGTTCTCCGGTCTTTCCAGGTGGCGAAGATCCATTTCCCAGTTGTCGGGGCTAACGGTAGAAGGGTCGGCAACGCCATGCGTGTACTGCCATTTCAGCCCATCCGGGTTGTGGAAAGTACTCAGGGTATTTTCGGCCTCTTTGTTGTTGTGGTCGGCCCAGTAAGCTCTGAACGGGTCCCAGAATGTTTCCAACCCTTCTTCATAGGCACAGCCATTTTGAACGATCAGCGTATCGATCTTTCCGGGGTGCTTAGAGGCAATCCTCCAGCCAACCGGGGCGCCGTAATCCATCAGGTAAAGGCTGTATTTGTTAATGTTTAGTTTTTGCAGAAGCTCCTCAATTATCGCTGCATAATTATCAAATGTGTAAGCAAACTCAGCAATAGGCGGCTGCTCGCTTCTGCCATAGCCGGGATAATCAGGGGCTATCAGATGGTATCTGTCAGACAGGTCATTGATCAGGTTCCTGAACATAAAGGATGACGCCGGGTAGCCATGTAATAACAATAAGGTAGGGGCATCTTTAGGCCCTGCTTCGCGGTAAAAGATATTTACTCCTGCGATGTCGATAAAATTGTAAGTGGTTTGATTTTGCATGATTTTTAAAGATTAAAGTTTTATGTTAAGTACACTGCTAATTTTCTTTTAGCTAACACTTGTTCCCGGTTTGTTAAGCTTATTGTGCAGGTTTTAGTATTTATAACCCACAGCGCTGAAACTAATACCTGGCTGCAAAATGGCTGGGCTTGGCCGCCACTTTTGCTATGATTAGCGTATGATCAAAAGTAGAATTAGCCCCCCTAACCTGTATATTACCCGGCTGATAACTGTTATCAGTATTGTGTTAACTGGCAGGAAAATGTGGTTGAATAATGCCTTAGTAATGTTGGCAACCAGTTAGTAACGGTGTAAATAATTATTCTGAAATAAACGTAATCCCTTCCGCTATATACCAACTGCCACCCGCGCTGTGTTGGCTACTTCAATAGGAAACGTTATGATAATAGTTACACCAGCCGTTGTATGGATATCAAAATCCCCTTTGAGCTGGCTTGCCAACCCACTGATCAGCGTCATACCGAGTGAATCGGCTTTTATCATATCGAAACCTTCGGGCATACCTACACCGTTATCGCTAATCTGCATCATTATATTCTCCTCTATCTCTTTAACTACTATCCGTATCTCACCGGCCCTGTTGGCGGGAAAAGCATATTTTAATGCATTGGTTACCGTTTCATTTAATATGATGCCTACGGGTATGGCCTGTGAAACATCAAGCATAATTGCATCTACATTAAATCTGATCTTAACTTTATCGCCTCTTTTATTAAGGGAATAGTTGAGAGAATATACCAGCTCGGCTATATAGGATACCAGGTCTATTTCGGTGGCGCTATCTGTACGAAATAACTGGTCATGAATAAGCGCAATGGATTGAACCCGGTTCTGCCCCTCTAAAATGGCCTCCTGAGCATGTTTGTTTTGCAGGTAGCCCGATTGCGACTGCAGCAGGCTCATCACAATCTGCAGGTTGTTTTTAACCCTATGGTTTACCTCTTTAATAAGCAGGTCTTTATCCTTTAAAAGCACGTCCTTATCTTGCAGCAGCATATCTTTGTCGCCTATAAGCCGGTTCTTATCATCAACCAGGTGTTTAAGTGCCACGTTCTGCTGGTCTATCTCAGATTTTTGCCGCACCAACAGCGCATTGCTTCGCTGCTTTAACCGGTAACGGCTGTAGATAAGTATGGTGATGATTACAAGCATTACGCAACCTGCAATAGTTACTTCCTGTATCAGCCTATTGCGCTTTAGTATATTATCTTTTACCAGTGCCTGCTTGTTCAGAGCATCTATCGCATCACTTTTCCTTTCCGTATCGTTTTCTATCTGCAGAAATGAGATCTGGTAGGCTTTTGTTAAGTTATCAACAGAGTCCTTTATTCTTTGGGCATTGCGGTAATGCTTAAAAGCAGATCTAAAATCGCCCCTTATCGAATCGAGCCGATAATAAACATTTTCTATTGACTTGTTGGTAACTGCCGTGCGGGCCCCGGCAGGAATTGTAGCAGCATACAGGTTTGCATAATAATAAGCCATGTTAATTTGCCGGCTATCTGTATAATAATTAGCAAGAAAACAGTAGGGTACGGTAAATGCGTTAAAATCGTCGGGCGAAAACTTTGCTAACTGCTTTATTAATTTTTGTGCATATACTTCCGCTTTATTAAACTGCCTGTCATAATTAAGGTTAGTTAGATAACAAGCCGTTGCAATCATTTTATCATGATCTTCGGCAGCATATCCTTCCATCTCTTGCAACAGCGGTAAGGCTTGGGCAAATTTATTTATACGGGTATATGCACCGGCCGCGGCAAAAGCCACCGTGGTAATGTAATCCGGATTATTGTAACGCCTGGCAATTTGCAGCGCCTTTAATGAATAAGGGAGTGCCTGGCGAAAATCAGCCATGCTGATATAGGTAACAGCCATGTTGTGATAGATGCTGCAAAGTTTAAGTGTAGAATCTCCCACGGTTTCTGCGGTCTTGATCGCTAAAAGGTTGTATTTTACGGCATCCGGATAATCGTTCAGGCCATTTGACGTTCGGGCTATCATCCAGTAAATTCCTTGTACGGCTTTGTTGCCTATAACTTTGTTCACATTTAGAGCTTCGAATAATAATTTAATAGCTTCGGTTTTTTTGTTGGCCAGAAAACACAATTCGGCATCATCCTCAAGCACGGCAGCAAGCCGGCGCATGTTATGTTCTTTTCTGAAAATGGCCGTAGCCCTATTATAATACAGCGTTCTGATACGGAGCCCATTGGGATTATAAAATGGGTAGTACTGGCCCATAACTATGTATGACTCGGCAACGCCATTGTTATTCTTTACCTTTTTAGAAAGTGCAAGCGCCTGTTGCGCCACCTTAAAACCAATATCTTTTTTGTTTTTTTGATTGAAACAAAGCGCCTTTAGTACCAGGGCATTGATAACACCTTCGGTAAAACTGATCTTACGGCTTTCTGCTTCTGCCAGGGTACCAAGGCTCATCGCTGAATCTATCGTTTCGAGTTTCGCCCCTGCCCTGTATAATATGGCACGCCCTAAAGCCAAATGAATCCTGATCTTATCAACCCCTTCCTGGCTATTGGCCAGTCTTTTTCTTAATATTGGTTCGGAAGTATCATTTTGATGGTTGAATTGTGCTATGATGGGTTGCGAAATAAATATCAGGAGGATACCCAGGTAAAGTATTTTCATGTAAATGAAGCATTAAAAATTGATGGATTTTTGCGTAACCAATGTAATACGCCGGGTTAAAAACAAGCTATCAGTAGTATGATAACTCTTATCAGCCATCTGATGAATGCGCAGTTAGGCACCTACTTAAACCTTGCAAATACGGTTTACGCAAGCAAACGCCAGGAGGTGTTATCCTGCAACGGATTCCCCAAGAAAAGTAAAGCCGGCTGGGTGGCCGGCTTTACTTTTCACATGATTTTACTGAGGCACTAAATTATCGCCAAATTACTTTTTACTTGCTATCGGGCGTAAAGGTGCCCCCATCAACATCTTTAAGGAATTTTACCAGTGCGCCAAAATAACGCTGCTGATCGTCATACATAGCCATATGGCTTCCCTCCGGACAAAGATAGGTACGGCTATTAGGCAGCAGACGGCCTTCTCTTTTGATAGATTCAGGGTTCATTTCATCATGTACTCCGCCCAGTACCAGCACCGGCACTTTAATCTTCGGCAACTCATCCCAAAACTCCCAATTCTTAAAATTACCGGTTACGTGGAATTCGTCAACACCCTGCATTTGTATATAAATGTTACGGTTCATTCTTTTAAATGCCCTGAGCAGGGGTTCCGGCCATTTTTCAAGCGGCAAACGGCAAACCACCTGCGAATAGAGTTTACTCATTAACAATTCGTTGTATTCCGCAGATTCATATTTGCCAGCTTTATCGAGCGCATCAAACGCAGCCCGTTCTTTAGTATTAAACAGTTTCCCTTTCAGTACAGCAAGGTAATCAGTAAAGTCTTTCATCCCCGCGGTCATGTTAGAGATAACTGCACCTTTCACATGGCTTTGGTATTTTTTCATATACTCCATAGCCAGCAAGCCACCCCATGATTGCCCCACAATGTAAAAGTCATCTAACCCCAGCCCTTTACGAACCTGTTCAACTTCCTCCACATAACGTGGAATGTTCCAAAGCGTGGTATCTGCCGGTATATCCGAATTGCCGCAGCCCAATTGGTCATAATAGTAAATCTCCATGCCTTCCTTTGGCAGAAAGTCATCAAAACACTCCATGTAATCATGCGGTACGCCCGGGCCGCCGTGCAACAGCAGCACTTTGATCTTCCCGTTGCCCACTTTCTTCGTCCATACATTGTATTTGCCGTCAATCGTAATTAGTTTATTGCCCCCGGTTTTAACAGAGTCGCTTTTTTCAACGGAAGCCGGTGCAGAGCTCTGCTTGTCGTTGTTACACCCGAATGCCGTCAGCATGGCCAGGGCCAGAAATAGTTTTTTCATAAACGTTGTTGATTTTTATAGTAAATAGATAGAATTAAGATTGAGCCGGTATAAGCCGGCAAGTTGTTTATTTAATTTTCTCCGGCGTGCCGGCCATTTATCACTTATATAATTACACTTATCAGATTAGTGATGAGCCTTGCGAACCCAAACTTGTACCGACGGCTTAACTTTGAATGCCAGTCGCCATTGACCGGAGCGACCTAATAATGACTAATCATTCAAGACCAATAATCATGACAGAAACGAACAACTATACCAGCCGTACCACCTACCGCACTGTAAGCATAGAGGGCACAGATATTTTTTACCGCGAAGCCGGCAACGCCGGGAAGCCAACGCTTTTACTGCTGCATGGGTTCCCTTCTTCCTCCCACATGTTCCGCCAGTTGTTCAGCCAGCTTTCTTCAGACTTTCACCTGATCGCCCCGGATTATCCCGGCTTTGGCTACAGCGCCAGCCCGGCCCCGGCAGTATTTGAATATTCATTCGATCACCTGGCAGATCTCGTTGAAAAATTCATCGATCAGCTTGGCCTCAGGGACGTTGTCTTCTATATGCAGGATTATGGCGGCCCAATCGGTTTCAGGATCGCCTCAAAACGGCCCGAACTGATCAAAGGCCTTATTATGCAAAATGCCAATGCCTACATGCAGGGTTTGGGCCCGGCTGTACAACAGATTGGTGCCCTAACGCAAGCTAACGACCTGGCAGGATTGGATGCTGCGGTTAACCATATGATGTCTTACGAAGGCATTAAAGAACAATACGTGTACGGCGTAAGTTCGGCAGATGCTATTAGCCCTGATAGTTATACCCTTGATCACTCTCTGATGGAACAGCCCGGCAGGAAGACGATCCAAAAGCTCCTGTTCAACAACTACGGAAGTAATTTTCCGAAGTACCCGCAATGGCAACAGTACCTTCGCGAGCATCAGCCGCCCGCTTTGATCACCTGGGGTAAAAACGATGTGATCTTTCCGGGAAGCGGCGCCCTGGCTTACAAAGAAGACCTGCCCAATGCCGAGATATATTTATATGAGGGCGGGCATTTTTTGCTCGAAGAATACGGCACCGAGATTGCGGAATTAATCAGGATATTCATGCAGAAACTCTATTAATAGTATCAGGTGTAACAGCATCCATTCCCCCATTACTTAACCACGCCTACAATGGCATAGTCGGAGGCCATACTTCCTGTACTTTGCCCCTGTTGCCTGCCGGGTTTTAAATACTCCAGTACTTGTGCAGGGTGGCCCGTACCATCAAAAAATGCACGGAATTTGAAAACGATTACGCCTGCATCGTTTATAACAAAGGTTTCCCTGCCTGTTATGAACAGTGCAGGCTTAATGCCGAAGCTTTTCAGAACAGCATTGCCCGGGTCGCTCAAAAGCGTAAATGGAAGCCGGTTCTTTACCGAAAATTTCGCATGGCTTTCAACGCTTGCACTATTGATGCCTATAACCAATACACCCAGGTCGGTAAATTCTGTAAAGCTATCGCGAAAGGCACAAGCCTCTTTGGTACATACCGCGCTTTCATCCTTAGGATAGAAATAGATAACCATTTTCTTCCCTTTATAGTCGTCGCTGCGGAATCTGTTCCCATGCTGATCCGTTAAGGAAAAGCCGGGCATCTGATCTCCAATATTTAAAGTTTTCATCTCCTTGTATTATGAGGGTCAAAACTAAATCAGTAAAAGCATGCAGGCATTAACCTGGGTTAATAAATGATATAAGCAAAAGATTATCTGCTTATGGCTAAATCTGACCGGCGCGGTCAGTTATCATTTTACTGATAACACATACAATTTTGGTGATAAAATTTGAGGGTTATGCCGCTCTATCTTTGGCCATTAAATAACATTGTTCGGTGCGCTGTATGCGCAGGATAAAGGCACATCTTTAAGCTAACTAATTTTACCAATGCAGCATTCAAGTACAAAACGTTCCATTTTTATACCCGGAGAGATACTGGGCATATCCTGTATGTTGCTGATGGTTTATGCCTATGGGTTTGCTCCCTTACAACCAACGCTGACCAAGGAATTCAGTTCGCCTTTAACAGCGCTGGCAATACCCGTGTTCGCACTTTCCTTTGCGCTGGCCGCAGCAGGAACAGTGCTGTTGCTTCGTTGGATGCAATTAGAGCAGTGTTTCCTGTTCTCACTGATCTGGCTATGTGTTGGCAGCCTTTTGCTCAGCATGGTACGCTCTGCAGGAGCGTTTTTATTGATCAGGGCAATAACCGGCCTTGGCACGGGCATGATGCTGCCAACAGCGCTGATGCTTGCCCCCGCCGGCAGAAAAAGAGGAGCAATTGCAAGCCTGATTATGGTGATGTTTGCATTAGGGGCCGGCATGACATTTGGGCCAAGCCTGGGAGGGTGGCTGAACAGTTTGTGGGGATGGCGGTTGCTGTACCGGGTACTCGGAATACTTACGGCCGTATTGATCCTCTTAGCCTGCTTACGTAAAGGGCAGGAAGAAATGGTACGGACCATGCATAACCACTATTCAAAAGCGGGTAACACATTCCGTACCATTTGGAAAAGCCGGTATACCTATTTGTTTGTTTATTTAACAGCGGTTTTTCATTCCGGTGTATTTGTTTGGATCAGCAGCTACTTTACAGTACAGTACAAGCTAAGCGAATACGATATTGCTAATGACCTGATGATCTTCGGGCTGCCGGGCCTGGTGGTTACCTTTATGCTCTATCGCTATCACCTGGATAGCAAAGTGCTCAGGATTCTCTATGCTGGCCTGGCCTTAACAATAATCGGCCTTCTGATCCTGATGACGAATTTACCTTTATGGCTGGCAGAATGCTTGCTGGCTGCCATCTCCATTGGGTTCAGTTGTTCTCAACCTATATTTATCGGCATACTAAGAATGCCCTCTACAATAAAGCCCTTAGCTATAGGGAGCGCAGTGCTTTTTGCAGGATATGGCAGCGGCCCATTGGCGATGATAGCATTACTTGACATACATATGTGGGTAGCCATGACTTTTTTGATAGTGCTGGTAACAGTACTGGCCGTTGTGGCCCGCCTTGTATGGCGGCAACCTGTTTTACACGCCAAAAAGCGACACTATAATCATGCGGAATCCCCAATCCATGTTAGCCAGATAGATGTACTATAGCCTGCCGGTCATATCCATCTCCCAGATTTAAGCATAGTTCGGCTGGCCGCTCACCCAGTTTTTAATCAGCAGATCCTCCAGTTGCCTGAGTTCAGCGGCATAATAAGCATTTTTACGCTTGCCAAAATAAAGTACCTGTTCAAGTGGCTTGTCATCCTCCCAGGCTATGCGTATGGTTTCTTCGCACAGGTCTTTATGGCATAAAAAGTCGGGAACAACGGCAAAGCCCGAACCGTTTCTCAAGCACCTCAAAATGGAACTGAAATAAGGTAGAACGTAATTTGGTTTAAACCCCGGCATCTTATCAAAATTCTGGCGCCAGAATTTCTTCAATGGATCCATATCTGCAGTGGTATACCAGGTTTGGGTACCCAGCCAATCCCTTATCTCATCGCTACTCCCTATCACGGTGAGTTCTTTCAATTTATCCGTAGGTGTTTTGCTTCCGCACACCAGGACAAGGCGCTCCCGGGAAAAGGGCGTAAACTCCAAGTTGTTTTGCTGGCTTTTGTGAGGTGTCAATATCAGGTCTAATGTTCCATTCTGCAACTCTTGTACAATCTGAGGCGAGTCTCCAAAATGAGCGATCAGATTGAATGGCAGCTGAGCAACGTGAGCCTCCAGCGTATGCTGAAAGGTTTCAAAATACATCCCGACGCTTATCGTCGGCTTTTCCACTTTTGACCGCCGCTGAAACATCTGTTCGGCTTCCTCCAGGCGGCCGATAGAATCGATCACATAGTGGTAAAGCATGGTGCCTTTATCAGTTGGTAACATATTGCGGGTATCGCGATCAAAAAGCCGGTAGCCGGTGTAGGCTTCCAGGGAGTTCAAATGCAGGCTTACGCCTGGCTGTGAAATAAACAATACGTGGGCTGCGGCTGACAGCGAACCTGCTTCGTAGATTACTTTAAAAGTTCTTAACCATTCGAGGTTGAGCATAGTATGATCAATTAGGTTTTTGGTATTAATTGTGAGTAGAACTGCTGTTTGCCCGTAGAACGGGGGGTAATGGAAACGACGCTTATTTTGCAGGCATCCGGGCTCTTTCGTCAAGCCAGTGGTTAATATCCCTGATCACGATCCCGTTATACTTATCGTTTAGTAGGTCATGATAATGCCCTTCATACAGCTTCAGTTGCTTATCTGATGATGATGCATTTTCCATAAAGTATTCGCTTCCGCTTGGGTTCGTCGCTTTGTCTGCCAGCCCGTGGAGTATGAGTAGGGGAAGGCGAATGGCGGACATTTTTCTTTTTAAATACTCTGCAGCAAGCAGTAGCTGCTGCATGGTTCGGGCCGGCTGTTTCTCATCTTCCAGCAAAGGATCTTTGTTGAGTTTGTACACCATCGCCGGATCACGGGAGAAATCGGCATTATTTAATTTTACCACCCGTACATGAGGAATAATATAGCCCATGAGTTTAATGGCAGAGAGGGCGAGTGCCGGTGCCGGGAGATGGAATGCGAAGCTTTCACAGATCAATCCACCCAGTTTGTCTTGGTGTTGTACCGCGTAAACAGACGCGAATACCCCACCTGCACTATGCCCGAACAGAAAGACAGGTATTGATGGATGCGCACCTTTTGCTATGCCAACCAATTGGTCAATATCACTTAGTATGTCCTGATAATCCGGGATGTAGTAGCGCTCTCCTTCTGACCTTCCGCGGCCGCGAAGATCAATGGCATAAACTTCGTAATTGATATTTGTAAGTTGCAGCGCAAAATTATGGTAATACCCGCTGTGGGAGTTTAATCCGTGGATGATAATGACAATTACCTTGGGCTTGCCATCACCAGGCAGCCAGTTACGGTAAAATATGTGCTGGCCATCACTGTTGGTAAATGTCGAGGTTCGGGGGTTTTCTATGTGTTCCATAACCCAACAGGCATGAATAATATGCCAACCGGCCGGGAAAGATGAGAACGAGAATTAAAATAGCATAAAAAACTGTTTATCAGTTAATTAAAACAAATGAGCAATTTATTGAATTTATTCAACCTCCGAGTTTTTCGGAGGTTATATCGTTTTTCTCCTAAAAGATCGGAGGCGGATCATTTATTTCGGAGTAGCAGTTTATCTACAACCCTTATTGGCAGATGTACCAACCGGAGTTTACCTAAAAGCAGCGATGCCATTCCGGATCAGGAATGGCTTGCTCCCAGGATATCTTCTTTTTTAATACCAAGTTTAACCATCTTTGATTCTAAAGTGGTTGGTTTAATATTTAACAATTCAGCCGCCCCGTTTGTTCCACGGATGCGGCCTTCCGCTTTTTTGAGTATTGATATAATGTAAACCCGCTCTGTTTCACGCTGTATCTTTTTAACATCTTCAAGCGTTCCCAAACTGGCCGGCACAGAGGGGGCGGTTACCGGCAGGCTCCGTTTCAACTCTAATGCAGTACCATCCTCATGCAGAATAACGGAACGCTCCACAACGTTCTCCAATTCCCGGATGTTTCCGGGCCAGTTATAATCAAACATTTCGTTCAGCATAGCTTGTGCCGCACCAGTAAACCTCTTGTTGAATTCTTTACAAAACCTCACTGCAAAGAAGCTAACCAATGCTGGAATATCGCTCTTACGTTCGCGCAATGGAGGTAACGTAATTGGAAATACGTTAAGACGGTAATACAGATCGAGCCTGAAATTCCCGGCCGCTACCTCTTTTTCCAGGTTGCGGCTGGTTGCAGCTACTACTCGTACATCCACCCTTTTTGACGACTTGCCACCTATGGGGTCTATTTCCTTCTCCTGTAATACCCGCAATAATTTTACCTGCATCTCCAGTGGCAGCTCTCCTATTTCGTCTAAAAAGATAGTACCGCTGTCTGCCTGTTCAAACCTGCCTGCTCTTTTTTCCACTGCACCTGTAAATGCACCTTTTTCATGACCAAATAATTCGGATTCTATCAATGTACCTGGGATAGCAGCACAATTTACCTTAATAAACGGGCCGTTCTTTCTTGGCGAAATCGCGTGTATGGCCTGCGCAACTCTTTCTTTACCAGTGCCGCTTTCACCGAGGATCAGCACCGATGTATTATAAGGGGCTACCTGCAGGGTCATGTCTAAGGCGGCCAGCAGAAGTGGGTGGCTGCCAATTATACCTAAAAACCCCGGATGATCATTATCGCGGTGTTCTGCCTTGTTGCCTGTAGCCGGTTGGCTTAACAGGCGCGCATCCCGATTGATCAGATTCCCTGTAACCTTTACCAGGCATGGTTTTAATCGGTTCAGCAGATCAATGTGCCCCGTAGTGTAAATCTCACGCTGACGGCTGTAGAAATAATAATAAGCAATGTTGCCGCTACCTGATATGACAGGGCAAGCGAGATATGACTCTACCTTGAAACAATCGAATAACATTTTTTCTATTGGCCCGAAAGCAGAATTTGTGTTTTTGAGCCCGTGATGAAAAACGGGCTCTTCTGCATCCAGAATGTCTTTAGCGATGATCTGTGAAAACCAATTGTTCTGCCGGCCTGTAATATTCCTGATCTCTTCCTCGCCAATGGGCTGATATTCATCAAATCCCGTCCGCAAATAAGCCGTATCAACTACCGTTGCCGCTTGATTTTGCCTGTGGCCGAATACGAAAAGATCAAATGGAATATGTGACTGTAGCAAACGCGCAATCGTCAATAGCTTTTGCTGGGTATCAGAACCGTCCCTGGTAATCTCATTTAGCTGTTTTTGCAATGATTCCTCATTACGTAACCTCGATTCCAGGCTGTGCCGGTGCCTGTACCAGGCAATATCCAGCATAATCAACAAGTCTTTCTCTCTGAAAGGCTTAACCAGGAAACCGTAGGGCTCGGTGGCTTTAGCTTCCTCAAGTACCTTCTGACTGGAGTTGGCAGATAAATATATGAATGCAATATTGCCTGTTCTTAATTTCTTGGCCAGGTCAATACCCGTTTGTTTACCGTTTAACCGGATATCCAGTAATACAAGATCTGCACCTTGCGAACGCAGCACCTGATCTGCCTCTTCAGCTGAAGTAGCTATGCCGGTCACATGATAACCGGCCTGTTCCAGGATCAACCGCAGCCCATTAGCTACTACAAATTCATCCTCAACAATCAGTATCTTTTTACTCATATTATTAAAATTTTTCAATAACTTCTCAACACTTCGTTTTTTTCAATTGTGAAGCTTACTGTAATGTGTACGCCGTTATTGTTTTCTATTTTAAAGTTTCCGTCCAATTGTTTGGCCAGGCCCTGCATTAGTTGCAACCCCAGTGAGTTCCGTTCCATTTGATCTGGCGCTACGGGCAGGCCTATCCCATTATCCGAAATTTTTAATAATAAAGTGTCGGCGTCTTTAAATTGCAAGGCAATATTCACAATTCCTTTCTGCCTATTCAAAAAAGCATATTTAATGGCGTTAACAACACTTTCTGTAATGATTAACCCGAGCGGGATCGCCTGAGACACATCCAAATCGAGGGGATCGACATGTTGCTTAAAAGTAATCCTGTCATCTGTATCAAAACTGTCACGAAGGTAACGCACCAGATCTTTTACATATCCAGGCATGGCAATTACCGATGTATTCTGATCCTCGTACAATTTCTGATGAATCAGCGACATGGCCTGCATGCGGTGCAGGCTATCATTTAAAGCCCGTTTGGTTGCGTCACTTTCTGAATAAACGGACTGGGAATAAAGCAAACTGGTTACCATCTGAAGATTGTTCTTAACCCGGTGATGTACTTCCTTTATCAGCCATTCCTTTTCTTTGAGTAGTTTTTCCTGTTCCAAACTGAGCGCTTTCAGGTAAAGATCTTTTTGATCCAGTTCCCGCCGGTTTGCCTCCAATAGAATTTTATTCTGCTTCTTGATCCGGCAACGGTTAAATAATAGCCCGGCGATGGCCAACACTAAGACGATGTTAATGAGCATTATATTCATTGCTTTATCTGCTTAGGAAGTGTATAAAGGTGTAGAATATCATAGCCATTTTATTCTGAATGTTACCTGCCCTGAAAATTAGCCAGGATAATATTGGCGTCTATACTATTGATTTAACCAGATAACGAATATACTGAATAAGTAAATACAATGGCAACCACGCTGATGAGAAACAACCGGTTTGGTCTGCTTCCATGAAGCATCCACTGAAGATCAGGCCAAGTAGCGGAAGCGTTATGCACAGGTGCATTTTGTTGGCATTATTAACCCAGGTGAATGCATACCGCTAAACAGGCAACGATCTTTGGCGACCGAAAAATTAACTTTCGGCTTAGGCTACTACCCATGGAAAATAATAATATAGAATTACCCGGCTTCACAATCACAGTAAGATCTGAACCGGCGAAAAGTGCCGGTCACGGGGCTGTATTAATTCACCCGGATGAGTTTGCGGGGAAGATTGCAGATTTTATTCAAAGCCACATACGCACAAACCGCGATACAACGGTTCGGCTGAATATAGCCAGCTGGAACGAAACCTTCGATGTGGAAGAATCGGTCTACGATATCCACGCTGATGCACCAACTATTAATACTATTGATAAAGCCAGGAATTACTGGATTGAAATTGAAGACAAGCATGAATAAATTAAAAATAAACGTTAAATTACTATTGCCTGCAGTTGCACTGCTGGCTTTGAGCCAGCAGGTAAACGCGCAAGCGGGCAAGCAAACATCAACAGAAAAGCAGCAGGCACCTGTTATGCGGCCTTTCTCCATCATCGAAAAACTGGAACCAATAACGCTAACCAATACCGGTGCGCACCTTTCCACTCAAACACCAGAAATGTTTGGCTTTGATATTTTAAAACTTAAACAGCTGTTCCCTCAGTTGATCCGTACGGAGGCGGTTTGGATACAAAAAGGAAAGAACAACCCGATCGCAATCAGCAAAGAAAGGGTTGATTTAGGGCAATTAGTACCAATACTTGTAGCCGCATTACAACAGCAAAGAACAGAAATAGCAGACTTACAATTAAAGCTGGAGAAACTGCAAAAACAATAGGACCCTAACTATAAAAGCAATTAAGGACTGCATTGCAGGTAAGGTTGAATTACAACTAAGGACAACGGCTAAATACGGTATTGCCTGCAGAAGCGGCTTAAAAACACCTTTCACTAAACCTCGATTACAATAATGGTTCTTTGAAACCATTCGGAACAAAAGGGACAGTAGATGCTGTCCCTTTCTGCACTTAACATTTTTATTTTAGTATCGACATAACAGTTTCCTGTCAAATTAAACAACTGACTAATTGTAAATTAAATCACATATTAAGTGTTGCTGTATCAAATTATTCTCTTTTTTCGTTTCTGTAAATACCTATTTATTGCTTGTTCAAATATCGGAGATCAGGAGTTATGGTTATGGATGAAAATTTGGGAACGTCGTATTCAAAGAATAATTTGCAAGCCCCCTTTTACAACCCTTTTTTAATGCATATGGAACAGAGCGTTCCTGCCGATGAAGAAGCGAAAGCACTTATCCCGGGGCATTGCAAACTGGTAACATTTCCTAAAGGTTATCGTTTATTGAATATGGGCCGTGTATGCAAGTACGTTTATTTTATTGTTACAGGGGAATGTATATCTTATTACACCGATTCCCACGGTAAAACAACTACCTGGTTTTTCCATTTCAATCAATCACAAAGCAACGTTAAAAACTTATTTGCTGTCGACTATAAAAGCTTTCTTTCCGAAAAACCGTCAACCATTTCCATCGAGGCCTTATCGCCCGTTACTGCAATCCGGTTTTCCATTAAAGATGTTCAGGCGTTAACTACCGGATCCGGCGCCGTTGAGCGCTGGTTGCGCCTGCTTAACGAGCGGGCATACATGCAAACGCAGGACCGTATCACTTCCTTGCTAACCTTATCGGCACCAGAGCGCTATAAAAGGTTTTTGGCTACCGAGCCCCATCTTTTAAATATGTTTTCCAACTACCTTGTGGCTACCTATTTAAATGTAGCACCCCAGTCGCTAAGCAGGATCAGGAGGAAGATAGCAACCGGAATGTTATAAGATGATCGGCTTCAGTATTGACCTTTCATTATTAAAATATTTAGGATTTCGCTTCTAAGTTGCCATTGTATTATCTTAGGGGAATAAAACCATTATGTATTTGAACAAATAAAAAAATAGTAATGAAATACGCATTGCTATGCATTTTCTTACTCCAATTTGCTATACCAGCGCTGGCTCAAACCAGTAATCTGGATGAATTGCCTTTGCCCGTACTAAGGCAAAAACTGGCAACAAGCAGAAACGATACCAATAAGGTTCAGATACAACTTGCCTTAGGGCATTTAATGCTTTTAAAAGCTACTAAAGGAGAAAAAGATATTGATTCGGCGATGAACTTTGCCTCCCAGGCCTCAGTTCTTAGCCGTCAGCTTAACTACCATTTCGGAATAATAAATTCCATACTGCTTAGTGCAGAAAGTTTTAATAATAGAAATGATAGGGAAACGAGTTTAAAGCTCGCTCAAAACGCGCTTGCATTTTCTCAAAAAAATAAAAACAGTGATGGCCAGGCAAGGTCATACCATGTTATCGCTCAATATTATAAAACCTCTGACCCTGTTGAACTTCGTAACCGGATACTTTACATTAACAAGGCTATTGCCATATTCAGGAAAGACCGGAATGTGCTCTGGCTTTCCTTTTTGCTGACGGCAAACGCAGACCTACTATTTCAAGCGGGACGAACTACGGAGGGGCTCAGGTTACTATTCGAAGCTTTAAATTTGGGAAAAGGTGTAAGCCGCAGAACTGTTGAGGGTATCTACTGGAATATCGGCAGAACATCATTTAGATTGGGCGATTACCCTAATGCCCTAAAATATAACCTATTGGCGCTTAAAACGGCCGGGGAAGTTAAAGATACAACCTTGCAGCTTTGCGGAATTAACCATTCTATTGCTTCCACTTATATTAAAATGCAAGATTATAGCCGGGCAATTCCATACTCCATAAAGATGTTGAGGATGGCCAAACGTTACAATGACAGCGGTTTTATCAATACAGGATCTTCGGCACTTGCATTGGAATACACACATACTAACCAACTCTCCAAAGGCTTAACTATTCTTAATGAAATGAAAAGCCGGGCCAATAGTAACCTGGATAAACTATCGGTAAGCGTGGATTTTCTCAACAACCTGATTTATGCAAAACACCTGGTACAGGCTGGTGAATATGCGCAGGAGGTCAAAAGGTTGTTAGCGGGAATTCCGCCGGATAATCTAAAAGAACTCATGAATGCGTATAATTCGCTTGCTTCCTATTATTCGGAGACTGCTCAGGTGAAACAGGCTTATCATTATACAGAATTATATGCCACCATGGCACATAAGCTGAATTATATCTCAGGTATCAGAACGGCCGAATACCGTTATTACAAGCTGGTTTCTCTGAAAGGGGATTTGAAGTCTGCCATGGGGCATTTCCTTAAAGAACAGGAGATAAAGGATTCCATTGATAATATCGAAAAAGCTTATCAGATTTCCCTGCTGCATATTGAAAATGAAACACTGGAGAAAAACAGGCATATCGACTCGCTCACCCGGCAGGCGCAGATAAATGATAGCAAACTTAAGCGCAACCAACTAATTCAGAAGGTAACCATTGGCGGATGTATAATGCTTTTAATAATCACCGGTTTGATATACAGTCGTTATAGATTGAAGCAACGCAGCAATGCATTGCTTACGCAGCAAAAGTTAGAAATTGATCGAAAGAATGCCTCCCTTCAACAATTGGTAACAGACAAAAACCAGCTCCTGGAAGATAAGGATGAGTTACTGGTAGAAAAAGACCTGCTTTTAAAAGAGGTGAACCACCGGGTTAAGAATAATTTGCAGATCGTGATGAACCTGCTGCAGTCACAATCCGTTTATATGTCTAACGAAGGTGCACAACAGGCCATTTTGGAAAGCCAGAACCGGGTTCAGTCGATAGCGCTTATTCATGATCAATTATACAGAACTGAGCATGTTGCTGAAATTAACCTTTCATCGTATATAAGTGAATTAATAAGTTCATTAAATAGTTCTTTGAATACAGGTGTTAATAGAATCTCAATTGATTGCGATATTGATGATATATCTCTTGATGTTTCTCAGGCAATACCTGTAGGCATCATATTAAATGAAACAGTAACCAATGCGTTAAAATATGCCTTTCCTGCTAACCGCGGCGGAAAAATCACAATCAAGGTTAAGCAAAATGATGCATACATAGAGATACAGATCCGCGATAATGGTACGGGGTTGCCTGCAAGCTTTAATTTAGCAAGTACAAATACACTTGGCATTACGCTTTTAAAAGGGCTAACCGCTCAGCTTAAAGGTACATTTTCAATAGAAAACAATAACGGGCTGACTATCGCTTTAAGATTTCCTGTCGAGCTCGCCGCAACCCAGGCGCAACTGATGGATAGTTAAAAACAAGGCTTACTTTGCCAAGCATTTATTTCATCTACATTAAACATATCCGCAACAGCAGTTACTCATCATGGTCAATTCCGTTGATCTTTAGCGGGGTATCGGGGTCAAAATCATACCTGTCACAGCGGTCTTCGTACCAACCGTTTACAAATTGTTCCTGGCTTTCTATATAGGCATCAATAGCCATTAATCCTGTTACTTCCTTTTCGCTATCAACTAACCGGGGCTGTGTAGAATTGTGGTCTTCAACAAATTCATACTTTAACGATATCCGGTCTAACCGCTCTGCCCAGCCAGTGGTATCATAGCCACCTGGCTTATAGTATATTGTGATCATTTTTAGTTATGTATTAACTTCTGTTTTTGTTATCAATATCTCAATTGCAAGCTATAATAATGAATATATAAATACATTAATCCAGCCGATCAGATTGTTAATAAGTGTTATTAATTAAATAATAAATCCCCAGCTATTTTATCAATCTAACTCCTGTTCAATTAAATCAGAAATTTCTGAGAAAACGTTCTCCGATGCATTCATTGCCGCTTTTATCTTCCCCTCTTTGCTAATCACAAAACTGGTGGGCCAGGATGATACCTGGTACATTTTGTCTACCTCTTTTGATGACGGGAGCAGGGTGTAGTTAAATATATGTTCTTTCAGGAAGGCGTCAACGGTTCTCTTGTCATTAAAAGTTAGTCCAAGGAAGATCACGCTCTTATTACTATATTTTTTTACCAGGTTATTTAACTGCGGCATTTCTTGTATACAAGGCGGGCAGGAAGTAAACCAAAAGTTAAGGATAACCACTTTCCCCTTAAGCTGGCTTAATGTCCAGGTTTTGCCCGTTCTGTCTTTGATGCTGAAATCAGGCGCGGCCTTACCGGTCATTGCCAGCATTGCTTGCTGTCGTTTTTCCGCAAGTTCTTCAAGCATCTTAGCCATTTCCGGCGTCATTCTTACCAGGTGCATTACCTGTTTTTTATCATCTTCTTTGTTATGCTGAAATAATATCCGCTCGCCATTCCAGGCTTTTTTTACACTGTCCAGCTTATCCGGCGAAATTTCTTTCCCATCAGGCAGAATAAATTTAGTTTTAGGCATATCCTGTCCATAGGCTACAAAAGGGAATACAAGTATAAAAAGGAAGAGCATTTTTAATGGATCGTATTTTTTCATCTTAAGGGTGTTTATCAAATGTGATGCAAAAATAGATGATGCCTGATGACGGAGTGTTAACAACAAATAGCGGAGTGTTAACTAGTGTTAACCCGCGGTATGAACGATGTTTAATATCTTATTTTTGTACTACAATGAAAGACAGACTAAAGTTCGTTTTCCTGGTTACGGGCGTTGCCGCGGCAATGATTATCATATGCCAGTTATATTGGGTCTATTTTAATTATCAAACAACATCATCAAATTTTACAGTTTCAGCCAACTATGCGCTTAAACAAAGTATCGATCAATACCAGCTTACACAGATCAAGTTGCCAACGTCATTGCAAAATAAGCGCCCAACGCTAACTTTTATGACACGTACCCTACCCAGTCAGGACCCGATAGCGTTGGATACACCCAACGCTAAGCGACGCTTCAGTGCGGAGTTTTCTACTGTTGCAGTAGATGAAGCTCATCTTCCGGAATTGAAAGCGCTGGTTGCCCGGTTAACATCTCAGCAGCACCACCACCCTATCAACCTGGATACCTTGAGCCTGCTGTTTCACCAGGAATTAAGGCGAAATAATGTTACTGAACAATTCCGGCTTTCGGCCGAACGCGGAGCAGGTAGCATTGAGACGCAGGTGGCAGCAAAAATTAATTACTATAAAGACCCGATGCTAATTAAAGCCACCCTAACGCATCCCCGGATGTTTATATTGAGGCATAATTTTGGCCCCGTCATCATATCAACATTGCTCATATTATTATCCGCAGGAAGTTTGTTCTACATGGGGCGCATTATTAAAAGACAAACGCAGCTGGACGGTATGAAAACCGATTTCATCAATAACATTTCCCATGAGCTAAAAACCCCTTTAAGTATTTTAAGAACATCAAATGAAGCATTGGCAAATTTTGGCGCGGCGGAAGATCCGGCATCATTAAAGCGCTACCTGGCCATCAATGCACAGGTAATTGACGAACTGGACACCAATATAAACCGGATGATGGAACTTCCGAAGGCCCGGCCCCAAAACCATCAGCCCCGGCTCCAAAAAATAGTATTGCAAGAACTGGTTGCCCCTGTTATCTCAGCGTTCAGCATTGGAAACAATACAGACATTCAGCTGGTGCTTAACGAAAATCCTTTTGAGATATATACCGACCAGCAAATGTTAGCCGCTATTTTAACTAACCTGGTTGATAACTCCGTAAAATATTCCGGAACAAACACACAGGTTTTGATCAGGGGGGAGCGCCATGTTAAAACCTGGCGGCTTGAGGTAGCCGACAATGGGCCGGGAATAGCTGCAGCCTATCTGCCCTACATTTTTGATAAGTTTTACCGGGTACCTACCGAAAACATATATAACATAAAAGGGTATGGCATAGGCCTATCCTACGTTAAAGATCTTGTTGCTACCCTGAACGGCCAAATAGATGTTACAAGCAAGCCCGGTGTTGGAACAACCTTTAAACTTACATTTAACAGCTAATGGAAAAAATTAAGGTGCTATTGGTAGAAGATGAGCCGGTACTGGCAAGCATTGTAAAGGAATCTCTGGAAAAACGGGGATTTGCCATTGCTATTGCACAAAATGGTGTAGAGGGCTGGAGCATGTTTAAACAGGAAAAGCCGGATGTGTGTGTAATAGATGTGATGATGCCAAGGAAAGACGGTTTTTCTTTAGTAACCGATATCCGGATGATTGATGAACAGACGCCACTCATCTTCCTAACCGCAAGGGTGCAGACTGCCGATGTATTGAAAGGCCTGGAACTCGGCGCTGACGATTATCTGAAAAAACCCTTTAGTATGGAAGAACTGATCCTTCGGCTGAAAGCCCTGGTAAAACGGCGTACCATCCCACTTACAGTTACAGATACCGATTTAAAGATAGGGCAGTTTATCTTTCAACATAAACGGCATGAATTGCTCCTGGGTGAAATAACTTTTACACTATCCCAGCGGGAGGCCGACCTGCTGCTCTTGCTGATTCAGCACAAAAACCATTTGCTCGACCGAAAGCTGGCTCTTACTAAATTGTGGGGAGATGATACCCCTTTTACCGCCCGAAGCATGGACGTTTACATCACCCGCCTGCGAAAGTTGTTTTTAAAGGATCCCACTATAGGGATAGTCAACAGTCGCGGGCAGGGTTATTCCCTGATTGAACAAAACCCGTAAGTTGTTTGTGATGCTTTACAATTTTCAGTAGGTAAAACATTCCCTAACAGAGCTTTAAGGCAAATCATTGATACTGTATTGCTGAAGAATTCCGTTCTGATACCACGTAAGAAGTTATCTGCGTGTTGGCAAGGGGTGGTTAATTGAAGCAACTGGGATGATAAAATACCGGTAACGCGCCTCATGTTATATTTAAAGCTAAATTAGTGTATTAGCCTTTAGTTTTAAATGGCTTTGCGCTTGCTTTTGAAATTCTTCTGCAGTTTGCGCGGTTTGCTTTTTAAAAAACCGGCTAAAATAAGGCCGATCGGAAAACCCCAGTTGATAAGCAATTTCTTTTATGGTATGCTCGCTGTGGATAATCAGTCGCTTGGCTTCCAGGATGATCCTGTCATGAATAATCTGCGTACCCGTTTTGCCCAATTTGTCTTTCAATATCTGGTTAAGCCTTTTAGAACTGATATCTAATTTACCGGCGTAAAAATCAATATTACGCACCTGCAGATAATTGCCTTCCAGCAGCATCAAAAATTCATAAACTCTTTTCTGCTGTATGTCATGCCCGGTAAATTCCTGCTCTTTTACTTTTATCAGTTTCAGTAAAAACACCTTTAACATCGCCTTCACAATGATCAGGTTTTCCCGCCCTTTCTGATACTCGCCAATCAATAATTCATATATCCCGCCCAACTCCTCCGCGGCAGGCCTTTCTAACCTTAAGCAGGAAAATTCTCCCTGTACGTTAAATATTTTAAAAATATCTAATAAAAACTCTTTGTCTTCTTCTTCAAGTATCTCTCTTTTAAATGATATCAGCTCGCCATTCTTTCCGGCTTTATTCAATTGATGTACCCGGTATGGGGGGATCAGGTAGATCCAGTCGCCCTTAACTTCAAAATCATTGTCTTTTAAAGCATGCAGAGGGTCTTCATTTTTTAGCCATACTATCTCGAAGAAATCTTTTCTGCCGGGGTCATTCAAATAACTTGGCGGGCAGTTGTGCAAATTTCTGATATAGATCATCGCACTTTCCAGGCGGCTTTCTGTAGACTGGTTTATCATGGCGTAAAGTTAAGTGCTTCTATTTTAAGGTGGTGGATAATCGGATAATTGCGGTGGACTATTCGGAAATTACAATATAATAATTGCCTGTTTATGACTTTTAACTGATCAAATATCCAGATAATCCACCTGTTGGGGCTGTTTGTATAACCTTTACGGCTAGGCACAGCAATACATTTGCCGGCGGATTGAAACACACGATATGGATCAAAGTCAGCAAAACAGCGAACAGACAGCAACAGCTATCCGCAACCATCTTAAACAAATACTGCAAGAAAACCTTGGGCTCGCCGAGCAGATAGAATACTCCGGTTTTTCAGACCTGATTAATGCTATCCGGCAGGCAAAAGCAATCTTCCTCATCGCGTCGGGCCGCTCCGCCTACGCTATGCGGGCCGCGGCCATGCGCCTGATGCACCTGGGCCTTAACGTATATTTTGTGGGGGACACCACTACACCGGCAATCGGGCTAAACGATTTGTTATGGGCAGCATCCGGCTCGGGCACAACAAGTACAATTGTAAAAGCAGCCGAAAAGGCAAGGCAGGCAGGTGCACGCATTGCCGCTATCACTACAAACGCATCATCGGTGCTTGCAGGCATCTCACATATCCACCTGCTTATTCCTGCTGCCGAAAAAGAGGACCATGGTGGTAACAAATCAAAGCAATATGCCGGGAGCCTGTTTGAGCAATCGCTGCTGCTGACAGGCGATGCCGTATTTATGGAGCTATGGAGAATAGACGGCACACCAGCCGAAGAGCTTTGGAAACGCCACGCCAACATGGAGTAATGAACAATAAATCAAATAATTAAATTTTTAATCGATAAATAAAATGGCAAAATTACAAGTAGCAATAGACCTGTTAACAACCGAAGATGCACTGGCGCTTGCCGCAAAAGTTGCACCTTATGTAGACATTATTGAATTAGGGACCCCATTGATCAAAAACATGGGATCATCTGTTATCACAGCGATGAAAAATGCCCATCCGGATAAATTGCTGTTTGCTGATCTTAAAACGGCAGATACCGGCGAACTGGAAGCTGATATTGCCTTTAAAGCAGGTGCCGACCTGGTAACCGTTTTGGGCGCTGCAGGCAATGCAACCATTATTGGCGCAGTTAAAGCTGCAAAAGCGCACGGTAAAGGCGTTGTAGTGGATACCATTGGCTACGCAGACAGGGTAAAACGCGCACAGGAAGTTATTGCCCTGGGTGTAGAATTTGTTGAGCTGCATGCTGGTTTAGATGAGCAATGGACAGCAGGATACTCAATACAGGTGTTGATAGACGAGGCTGCAAGAGCAGGTGTACCTGTTTCTATCGCAGGCGGAGTTAACTTAAGCAATATTACAGCGGTAATAAAAGCCGGTGCGCAGGTTGCTGTAGCAGGTGCTGCAATTTATGGTGCAGAAGACCCAGCCGCTGCCGCAAAAGCTTTGCGCGAAGCAATTGACGCTGTTTAACCGCAATTTGCAAAGATCATTCTGTTAAAAGCGGGGTTTATGGGAAATCCATAAACCCTGTTTTTAAGTATGTTGCTTTATGTCGCTTCTCTTTAATGAACGCGCGATAGAAAACCTGATAGTTTCTTATGCCTATGCAAATGATGATGCCAATATTAAACGCCTAGCGATCTTTTTGAAAAAGCGGTAATACCATTTACAAAATTACTGCAAGCGGCCGTAAAGAGATAGAGGCCTTAGCGGAGCAGCTAACAGTGCCAGGGGCTGATGGCAGGTCGTCAACTACTCACGAAATTACAAACATCATGATTGAAATGAATACAGATGGAAAGAGCGCACGTCAAACAGGAATTTCCGGGCATTGTCGTTCGGCAGTTTGGTGCCGGGCCCGAGTTTCCGGATAGTGTCCGTCAGCCTCAGGATCTTATCCGTTTCCCCTTTCAGATCAGGAATGACGCAGCAAATGCCTTGGTACTGCACCCTTCCGGCCAGTTCCGCGAATGATTCCGGATCTTCTACCGTACATTCAAGCCGGGGATAATTGACCCTGCTGAGCTTTCCTAAGGCGTTTCCCTTTTTTTTGTCATTAAAGTAAAAATCCTCTCCCTTCAGCCCCAGCAAACGTTCCTGCTGGTCCTGTATCCGCAATTCCGGGGATTCTTCAAAGAGGTATTTTTCTAAGAAGGAATCATGGATTTGAACGTCGCAATCATCGAGTTCAGGGAGGCCGCTGAATTTATCACGGAGTTGATCAGTGACGAACAGTTTATCACCGGGGCGGTAAAATTTGCGGAAAGTGAGCTTGTTTTGCCCGGCATGCCGTTTAAAAGTAAGGTCGGGCAGTTTTATCTGGAGTGATTTTTCTAGTGCAGTAATGTCATTGTCGTACCGCAAAACGAACCGGTAGCGGTGGTCGTGATCGAACCCCTTGAAGTCCAGGTAGTCAAGGCTTTGCAAGTAGTTGGCCTTTTCACTGAGCTGGGCGGCATCTTCAAAATCGAAGAAGATGGCGTTGTTATGTATACTCAGCTGATAGCCCCGTGGTAAAATATCAGCACTGAGCTGCCGGTAAAATGCCCCGTTATCGATCCTTGCTAGCGTTTCCTGGTCCCAGACCAGACCGCGTTTGACCTGGTAGCGGCTAATATATTCGAAAGCAAATTCTAGATCAGGGAAGTACCGGGATATTGCAGCTGCAAGCCGGTGATATTCGTCTGAAAGGTCAAGCCCGGTTGCTTGTAACTCTTTAACCCGGAATTCGAACATCAAGGTGCCATTTACGGGCTTGGGAAACAGGTTATATTTTGAATTTAATTCCTGCCAGGTCCGCTCGAGTTCCCGGACCCCGCTGGTGATAAATTGCAGTTCGTAACCGGTGAGGGACAAGCCGAGCTCATCACCGAAAAATCCCGCGACCTCCGGATGGAGCTCGCCGTTCAGCCGGAGGTCCTCCCGGGTTGCAGTAATCTTTGCCGTCGGATAGATTAAGGCGCGTTGATAAGGTATCACTTCATAAAAGTAATTTTAAAAAATGGCTCTATAAAAATCAATGGGATATATATGACTGTCTGCAAATGACAACCAGTGTATCCGAAAATACCTATTATGTGCAAATTTGAATCGTTAGGACCCGAGCGATAAATAGGTATTAGCTGCTTAATTCTCAGTGAATGATTTGATTACTGTATTGCTCCCGCTCTTGGATAATCTGTATATCCTTTTTCTTCTCCGCTGTAAAACAGGTCTTGATCGCTTTCAGCAAGCGGTAGTTGGTTCTTGAAGCGCTCGACCAGGTCTGGATTGGCAATGAATAGCTGACCGAAAGACACGAGGTCAGCTTTACCTTCATTAAGGATCGCATTGCCTGTTTGCTGGTTAAATCCCATATTCACCATTAGTTCCCCCTTGTAATGATGGCGGAAGTGGCTGTAATAATCGTCTTCAAGTGCCTCAACTGGTGTGCAGGTCAGATTTTGTGCGGGACCAACTATATGTAAAAACGCCAAGTTGTAATCATTCAGCTTACTCAAAATATACTGAAACAACGGAATCGTTTCTTCGTCAGGGGTGACAATGCCAACATGCGAGTACATGACAGGTGTAAACCGGATTGATACGCGGTTACTGTCCCAAACATCTTTGATCGCATCCAGTATCTCAAAAATTATACGTGCCCGGTTCTCAATGCTTCCGCCATACTCATCGGTGCGTTGATTGGTAGCCAGACTTAAAAATTGCGGAATCAACATACCTGCCTGTGCATGAACTTCAACACCATCAAACCCCGCATCCTTCGCATTTTGAGCCGCTTGTTTGTAATCCTGGACTGTTTGTTTGATCTCGGCAATGGTCAGTTCCCTTGGGGTGAGTGAAGCTTTAAATCCTTCTGGTGTGAACGACTGCGTTTGGGGATTGATGGCGGACGGACCTGCAGGGAGCTCGCCATTCAAATGATCGGGATGGGATGCCGAGCCGATATGGCCAAGTTGTAAGAAGATCAATCCATCATTTTCATGTACCGCTTTAGTAACCAGTTTCCAACCCTCGACCTGTTCAGCTGTATAAATTCCGGGTACGTTGATGAATCCGATTGCGTTAGCGCTCACCCAGGTGCCTTCGCTTAATATTAATCCCGCTGATGCACGTTGCGCATAATATTCCGCCATTAACGGTGTAGGCACTAGACCGCTGTTCGTGGCACGCCCACGGGTCATTGATGCCATCACCACCCGGTTTTTTAAAGAAAGATCGCCTAACTGATAGGGTTCTAATAAAGGCTGTGTTGATTTTTCCATTGCTTTTTTTAGCAAACCTCGGACATGCATTGCCGGATAACAATATGGGAGAGTTTAATGGCCTATGGATAAAATTATCCCCTATGCCAAAATGAGATACAATGCCTACTTTTGAAACAAGAGAATGAGATATGTACGAAAGGAAGATACCCCTCACCATTGATTGTGGCTTGCACCTGACTAAAGAAGTGCTGAACGGCAAATGGAAGCCTGCGCTGCTTAACGCAATATCCATAGGCGTTAAACGGCCCAGTGAGATGCTTCGTCTGCTACCGGCTGCCACCCGAAGAGTGTTGAATGTACAATTAAAAGAATTAGAGGAACATGGCCTGGTAGAGAAAAAAATCTACCCGCAATTACCCCCTAAGGTGGAGTATTCGCTGACGGAGATAGGTTGGTCGATAATGCCTATCATCGATGCCATGAACCAGTGGGGTGATAGTAACCGCGGATTTCTGGAAACGGTAATCAAACAGGATCCAAAAACACCACAAGTATCAAAAACTACCTGCCAGGCGTACAAAGAAATGTATTCAGATCGTGAAACCGGTTAAGAAACTTCCCTGTCAACGTACATGGAAGTTTTTGTATTAGACCTTAACCTTCTGATAAAGAATAACCTTTAAATCAACGGCCGGCCTAAAAAAGCATTAACCAGCAGCAGCAAAACCACGGCAAAGTAGCAACATGCGAACACGATTGCTGGTCTTTCGCGTTCGAATCTGGTTAACAAAATAAACAATGGTATTGCCTGGAGGGCATGCATTCCCACGAAGTGCGCTATGCGCAAATCGCCGGCAATGCGACTCCAATTTAGTAAAGGAAGCCCGCGGCTGCCATCAGCAGTACCTACAGTATGTGCCATCTTCGCCGCCATTATACCACCCTCCAGCGCAAAAAAACAAGCCATCAGTATACCTAACCTGATTGCCCATAACATTGCCGGAGTTACATGTACAGCCTTCACCTTAAAAAAGCGAATCCCGATGTATAGCGCAAACAGGGTTTGTGAAACGATAACAATGCCCATCAGATTAAATAAAAGCAGGTTATAAGGGCTTGAATGGTTGTAATGCGATAACTGTCCTCTCGCAGCTTGTGAGGCGATTGCAACCATCTCAAAACTCATCGCAAAAACTGTGAACCGGGAGAAACGTCGTTTCAAACGTTCAAATGGAAAATATTGTAAAAGCAATGGCCAGGTTAAGCAGTAGATGGCTATTGATATGGCAAACTTGATTGGCTTTACCCACAAGTTTACGCCCAGCAGCAGCCGCTGATCTATTTGTGAAATGATGATCAGTAAAACAAACAGTAGAACGTGCGCCACGCCACAATAATATAACACTGGGCTATTGGCCTTTATGCGGCTAAATAGAGATTTCATAATTATCTTTAATTTTTGGGATGATCTGATAAAGCATAAAGCCGCATGGGCCGAACATAAAAGTCATTATCAGGCAGGGAATGACCAGCCAGTGCGTAATGTTCTTTTTTTGTGAAGCGCTGACTATGGCAAAACCAATAAGCAGGTCGAATGCCAGGTAATGTACCCAACCGGCCAGCAACAGGCCGTCGTCGGCAAAAAGTGTACGTACCTGCTGCAAAGAGTTATACCCGCCGCCCGGCGTGTTGAAAAAGCCAACGATGTAAATGCAGTAGATTACTGACAACAATACAGGTACTACCGGATACCTGATCAACCATTGTGTTACCCTCCATTTAGGAAGAATGATCAATAGCAGCCATTGTAATGCCGCTACTGTACCGGCCAGTGAAAAAAGGTGTGATGTGCCCATATACTTATTTTGAGGGCGCGTTGAAATGCGCAGTACAAAATTGCACTGAGCAAGGCTTTAAGAAAATGTGGCGGGGTTAAGAAAACGATAAACTTTGTTAACCTATGTTAACCTGATCTTAGCTACATCAGCGCGTATCCGGCTCAGGCTTTGCGGCTGTATGCCTAAATAAGATGCGATGAGGTGCTGAGGCAACCTTTCAAATATCTGGGGCTGGCTGGTTAGCAGGGCGATATAACGTTCTTTAGCAGTTTGGAGCATCAGGTTACTTTTGCTTTTAGCCGTAGCTAAGAAAAGCTGTTCGGCCATGATACGGCCAAACCTTTCAAAACGCTGGCTATGCTGGTAAAGGGCCTGCATGTCAAGATAGCTGAGGGTGTAAAGTTCGCAATCTTCAAGCGCTTCTATGATGCAGCCTGATGGCGTTTGCAATAAAAAGCTTTCATAATCGCCAAGCCATTCGCCCTCAAAAGCAAATCCAATGGTGTGATCACCTTTTGCACCCCTTGAGAAGTACCGCAGACCACCTTTGTGTACCAGTACCATCTTTTTGCAAACCTGACCTTCCTTTAGATACAATTCATGCTTTTTTAGTTTCAATGGTTTGAGTTTTTGCATAAAAAGGAAAAGTTCCTCATCAGTGAAATCAACCAGTTGGCGTAATGATCGTGTGATAACCTCGTACATGCTTACCTCCCTTATGTTTTTTTTCTGATCCTGCTTAAATGCTCCGGCGTAACGCCTAAATAGGATGCGATATAATACTGCGGCACTTGCTGAACAATTTGCGGATAGGCGGCAGCAAAGTCACGGTACTGTTCTTCGTGTGTCGTGGCAATGATCTTTTTGCGTTTCGCCTCTACGCCGCAAAAAACACGCTCTATGATCAACCTGCCGAACCGTTCCCAAACTTTGTATCTGTCAAAGAGTGAATTAATACCGTCTTTTTTCAGGATCAGCAGGTCGACGTCGGTTAGCGCCTCCAGGTATTGCATGGTAGGCGTTTGCATAATGAAGCTTTGGTAATCGGTTATAAACTGGTTCTCTGAAACGAAATCAACGGTAGTTTCCTTGCCGTTCTGAAACGAGTATTCCCTGATAACACCGGAATTGATAAAGGCAATAAAATTGCATGTTTGCCCTTCTTCCAAAAGCAGCTCTTTCTTTTTTAGTCTTTTGGCTTTTACGATATCCGCGAAGGCGGCCCATTCTTCCGCATTTGGCTGAACGATCTGTTTGATGAAGCCTTCTATATTTTCCAGATGTTGAGGATCGTTCATGATGATTGTCATTTTGTTGAACGGTAAAATTGGGTCCATTCAACATCGCTGCAATATACAAATTGAATGAAGCAAGTTATTAAACATAAAAACGGGCCGGTAGCCAAAATAGCTGATCGACCCGTCTGAAGTACCGGTTACTTAGGTAAGAGATACGGAACTAATTTTTGATACTAGTCCTGATCGATCCTAAAAAGTTGATGGACGTTTCAATGTGATCGCCTGGTTTAAGATAGCGTGAATTGGATAGTTCCTTTTTTAAATACTGCTGCAAAATATAAGGATGCATTTTATTGCTCAAGAGCCCACCGGTAAAAATGTATTTGGTGACGGCGCCAAATATGAACCCTTTCGTTGGCGCGTTGAATACCACGCCCGACGGTGTGCCTGTGATGATGATACTGTTGGCCGGGATGCAGTCACCCTCGAACAGCTTTACCATTTTATCCTGATAGAAGCTCTTACGTTGACCTTTAACTGCAAGAGATCGCTCAATGATTTTGTCGATGTTCCAAACCATCTCTTTCGCATACCCGCTCTGGCGGATATGGCCATTCACTGAAAGCGTCAGATGTAGTTCCTTTACAAACGCCCGCCAGTTTCTGGGTATAACCATGTAAGGGCCGGTTGGTAAAAAACCTTTCTTGCTTTTGGCATCCGGAAAGCCTTTACCGCCAGTTACGTTTTGGCTATCCATCTTGCGCATGAGTGTCGCCCGGTCAGTAAAATCATTCACCACCAGGAAGCCGATCCTGCTGTGGTTAAGATCAGTTGCATTGCATACTGCAGCGGGAAAAACGATACCCAGTTCCACCTCGTGGTCCAGCAGCCAGCCTTTAATATATTTGAGTTGGTGGATAGCCGGGTCGGTATCGACGATCTTAGGGAACATGAAAGGTTTGACCTGCCCGGTTTCTTTACCATGTTCCGCATAATTAATGCCGATAGCCAAATGCGCCTCACCGGCAACGCTGGGCAGCAGATCCTGATATCGAACAACAGTGTTTGCTGCGCCTGTACGAATGATCTTTACCATATCGTCAAATGCCAGACCGCTGATCACATCAAAGGCATTCTGGTCGTATCGCTTTACTGCTACGCTAAGGTCGATACCTGAAACCTGTTCGCCATTGTCGCTTAATACAGCGAGGGTGTGTATCTGCCCGTCTTTACTAAACCTGCTTAACGTAAGTGCATCTTCAGGCCTTTTAAGTGTTGGTGTTTTTTTTTTGCTGCTATCTGCAAGTAATTTCTTACGGTTATTACTGTCAACAGGCAGTTTGCCGAAGTTCAAGATATTCCAGGGAGATAAGACAACTCCGTAGATGGGATAAATATTTAATATAGTCAGGAAGCATCCAGCCACCAGGCCAATAGTTATTCTGGTCATGATAATAATAATATTGTTGGTTACTTTTTACCCGGGAATATCCGATAGCTCAGGCCGATCTTAAATGCTAATCCTGCAACCACTTCAGGGTTGATCGGGTCTTTTCGGTCGCCCAACTCGTAAAAATCTATAAATCCTTTGGCCTTATATGTTTTATTGTAGATCTCCATGTTGCGGATCAGCGTATAGGCAGCCGTGGCCCTCACGGCCCATTTAGGTGAAATATAGCGTTCAATGAAAAGGCCCGGATTGACTGTATTGTATTCAAAATAACGATCCTGGTTGTTTAACCGGTAAGTTGCGTTTTGCACAAAAAGGTTGAAGCCGGCATTCACTTTTTCATTTACCCCATAGCTTGCGGTAAGGCTGTGCGGTACGTCGCCGAATATCTGCCATTTTTCGTTTACCTTCCAGTCCATACCCACCAGGACCACGTATTGCGGGCCGTAGAACTGCCTGCGGTAACCTAACACCGCCCTCCAACTGATATTGTCATTTGCTTTCCAGCTTCCGCGAACGATCGCGCCGAACTTGATGTCGGAGCTTTTTACATCTTTATAGTCGCTGTTCATAGTTGGTGTAAGCAGGGCGGTGAGATTAAAGGACTTGCTGACCATAGTGCTGTAGCCAAAAGTGGGCGAGATACTGTACACGCGTTTCACATCGAAGTCGGGGTGCGTTCCCGAAAAATTGAAGGCTTCCAGATTACCGCCTACAATCAGGTACTTAGACTTATTAGCCGCCAGGAATATGGGTATCGATGTGCCGATCTTGAGGTTGTTACCCGTAAACTTCTGGTCACCGTTCGGCGTTTCAATTTTCATGGGCATGTGCTCGTAACTGATGGTAACGCCTTCTACATAACCCTGGCCAAAGCTTAACGCCGGCGCCAGGAGTATAAACGCTACGGTTATTGCTGAATAATAAATTTGCCTGATATGCAGGCTTGTTGATGTGAGGTTTTGAATGCTGAGTTTCATGTGTTGTGATGTTGCTAGTTGTCATCCTTATTGGACTGCAACAAAACTATCTTGCCGGTTATCAGAACTCATTGATGTTTATCAATAACTCCAATGGAGCATCGGCTGCCATAATAAATGACCTGTGAAAGCCTTTTAAACAAAGTAAATTAGGACGTTTGAACAAAGTTTGATAAGCGAAGGGCAACTACTTTTGTGTTCTGATTTAAATCCAACAGAAATGGACAAACTAAAAAATGTACTGATCACCGGCGCGACCGGTGGTTTTGGGACGGTCATTATAGAGGCTTTACTAAAAGATGGTTATACAGTGACCGGCACATTACGTGACGCAGCGGGCAGGAATAAGCAAGTTGCGGACAAGTTGAAGCAGGATGGTGTATTCGTCGTGGAGATCGATGTTACAGATGACGACAGCGTAATAGAAGGAGTCGGCAGGGCCGCTGCTCAGATGGGCAGCATTGATATTCTGGTCAATAATGCCGGGATTGGAACTGTCGGCATTCAGGAATCGTTTACTGCTGACGACTGGAAAAAAGTATTTGATGTCAATGTGTTCGGTGTGCAGCGCATGACTCGTGCCGTATTGCCCTTTATGAAAAAGAACCAGCAAGGATTATTACTTTTGATATCAAGTCTGAGCGCCAGGCTTGCCGTACCTTTTCCAGGCCCTTACTGTCCGTCAAAATGGGCTGCCGAGGCATTGGCTGAAAGCTATCGCACAGAAGTGTCCAATCTTGGGATTGAGAGTTGTATTATTGAACCGGGGGCTTTTCCTACGCAATTCATCGGTTCTTTACTTCAACCGAGTGATCCGGATCGTACTCTGGACTATGGTCCCATCAAAGATCTCCCTGCGGCTATGTTGGCATCCATTGATGAGGTTTTTGCTTCAAACCCTGATCAAAATCCAAATATGGTCTCCAATGCTTTAATTAAATTACTTAAGCTGCCGCACGGTTCTCGTCCTGTCCGCACCGAGGTAGATAACATGTTTATGGGAGAACTGGTAGCTCCGTTGAACCACCAATTGGATGTGGCAAACGAAAAATTGTACCAGGCATTTCAAATGATCCATTTAACGAAGGTGAAAAACTGATAGCTGTAAAACCGGTACCGACCGGCCATTCTTAATTGCTTTTTTGTATGTTTAATTATGGAGAAGAAGCTCAAAGATACTGCGGCTGAAGTGGTATTAACTTGCCTGGAAGAAAGGTATTTGAAGAACCAGGTAATGTTAGAACACCATTGCTTTGTCAGAATACTTTCTGGGGAGGTTAAAATCGTATCAGCAGATAGGAATGAAGTATTCGGTCCTGGGGATACAATTCTCTTTCCCCGGAGAGAGCTGTCAAGAGTTATTCAATATCCAAAGGACGGCCAGCCTTACAAATGTATCCTGATCATCCTGAAAAATGAGCGGTTGAAAGATTATTATTCGCGCAATCCGGTTACCATGTACAAACCACACCGGTCAGCGATACACAGCTATGGTGCACATCCATTGCTTAATAGCTTCTTTTCGTCACTGATTCCTTACTTCGATCTGCAAGATACACTTCCGGAAAAGCTCTTAGTACTAAAGATCGATGAGGCATTGACCATTTTGAGAACAATCGATAACGATGTAGATGCGTTTTTAGCAGATTTCTCGGAACCTGGCAAGATCGACCTGGCTGACTTCATGGAGAAGAATTACAAATTTAATATGCCGCTGGTAAGGTTCAGCTATCTGACAGGAAGAAGCCTGACCACGTTTAAACGTGATTTCAAATATATTTACGGCATCACTCCACAGCGGTGGCTTACAGAAAAACGTTTGAAGCTGGCTTATTACCTGCTTATTAACGGTAATCAGACCCCAGCAGAGATATACAGGGAAGCAGGTTTTGAAAATTTGTCTCACTTTTCATTCGCATTTAAAAAGAGGTTCGGATATGCACCGCAATCAATTATAATAAACAAGTTGTCTGTAATTCAGTAGGCCACATTAATTAACCGGATCATCAATGAATTGAGGCGAATTACTGTAAATGGATGCTACCGTTAATTAAATAAGGGAATCAACCATCGGAATCGAAGAAGCTATAGGCTAACGCCGTTTTGCAGTCCAATCGCTTTTCTTGTTATAAGTGTGTTCCGGACAACCCCTTTAAAATACCTGCGCATTGCAGTACTCATAGTCAATAACGGTGTCAATAAAGTTCCGATAGCGAGTGCAGCGGGCGTTATTATCACTATGCCTGAAGTATTAAAGCGATTTCCAAATTTACTTGGATCGCCTTACAATGCGGATAGCAAACAATATCCAGACTCCAAATCCTACAATGAAGGCTGGCCATGGATTATGAAGCGTAGTGGCGGCCAGAAAGGCACCGGTACCAATAATACAGGTAAGAAAAAATAAGATCAATGTTCTCATAGCAGATGTATTAGGCGCTTATCAGGCGCATGGTTTTACGTTGTACGTCCGGATCCTTGGTCGGGTTTTTGGCAGATTGGTCGTCCTGCTCCGTCGAAATATACTGCGCCGCCATGTCTGATCCGATCCCGTCATCTGTTGGTATCAGCAGCGCGATAACTGCATCCTGCACCTCATCAACAATGTCCAGTCTTTTTCGAGGTAGATATCTGTTGTTTTCCTTCCCTGGTCGACATGGTTTAACGCAAGCGCTACATCGTCTTTCGATTTCCGGCATTTGTTCCTTGCCAGATTACCAAAGCTATGCCTTGTCCAGTAAAATGAAAGTTCAGGTACGCCTATACTATTACCGATAACCTTCAGTCCTTTGTTCAGTGCTTTATTAAGGTTTCCGATTGTCGCAAGCCGTCTTACGGTCTTTAGTGACCCGGACTTTAACATTGAATGTACCGTCCTTTTTTTCGTGGTGCTTGAACACCTTGATACCGAAAGTGGCCATAACATTTGGTTAGCCACGGAAAAGCTGTAAAACATTTGTAAAACATTTCCGTGAAGTTTGACAAAAAATGTTGCTAAACTGAGTTATGGATGTCTGCCTCCTGAAGTTCGGAATAGAGTGATCAAAAACGCAAAAACTTTGTTTTTGACCCCGCAAGGCTTTTTTTAAACAAAAAACGCCTTGCGGACATGCAAGGCGTTTGTGCTCC
>Ga0247734_1000277_pt1 | contig 46025 bp, 36 predicted proteins | sample UWRJL103311B2_FD_180933 | JGI IMG/M metagenome (GOLD analysis project Ga0247734, IMG submission 180933) | Plant litter microbial communities from Arlington Agricultural Research Station in Wisconsin, United States - UWRJ-L103-311B-2 | ecosystem: Environmental > Terrestrial > Plant litter >...
TCACACCCCTCATTACCCATAATCTTAGCTCCCCCCGCATTGTTCTACCAATGGAAGCTTTGAACTCGGCGATACGTCATTCGTTCACGGCGGTTTGGCTGCAAGCCTGGCCAGAGTCTACCTGGGTTCAAAGTCACCTCACCTCGCTCTCCTCAATCTCTTCTCTCCCCTTCCGTTTCTTTATTCACCAACATACCTCTCTCTTCATTACCTACAATCGCACATCCATACCAACAATTCCAACCACCCAGCCACCTGCTATCCCAATCATCAACAATGGCTGCACCAAAATCCAGACTTCCCCTCGCTCTCGGCCTCACTGCTGCCGGTGGAATTGGTTATTACCTCTACACTGCAGGGGGCAGCCCCAAGGTTGCTGAGAAGCAATTCGAGAGTACGTTACTCCCGCTTCTCCGCCCATTGCCTTGAGCCCAATGCTAATAGGAATTGCAGGCGATATTGCTCGTGCTTCAGCGAAGGTCAAGAGTGAACTACCCGGTCGGGGAACAGAAGCCAAGAGGGAGGGCGAGAAATGGGCTTCTGAGGCGGGCTCAAAGCTCGACAGCGCTGTATGTCCCCTCGTTCTCCTCCAACATCCCATCCCATCAAATCCCTTCCCCCAAACCCGTAACTAACACATGTAAAAGACCGATAAAGCTCGCGCCGAACTGTACAAGGCAGAACAATATGGCAAAGACGCAAAGAACGATGCTTTGAAGAAGATTGATGCTGCAGATAGAAAGATCGAGGCCAAGGCTGCTGAGGCCAAGAGCGGCATCTCTTCGTGGTTCGGTGGAAAGTAGAGGGGTTGGGCCAGGCTTAATGGATGATGACTCGATGCGCTTTTATTATGGGGCGGGGCGATTTGCCAATTCACGAGGGGTTATAGGTGCAGTGGAATGTATTATATGAGACAAGATTACTGGCCAGCCTTCTCAACTCAATGATACCTTGTCGTGAACTGCTGTTGCCCTTCCTCCGGTGCCTCTTTTGTTTCATGCTTCTTGAATATGACCTATTTTATGAAGTGGAGTATCACTATCGGATCAGAAATTGGGAACCAGCATTACTGAATAACTCAATATAGTACTGTCGGTTTCAAGATCAGGGCTTATCCAGAAATTTCATTTAGTACTAACAAACAATCGTCCACGCGCATCATTATTATCAATATCAACATAAGAATACTGACGCTTTCAAGTTTTATTAGCCATTATCCTTTAATCTGTGCATCCAAATATTTCCCAATTTTCTCAAGTCTTCATTTTCAAAAAGAACCAAGAAAATCGCATTCCTTCAATACTAGAATAACAGTTACAGAGCGAAAGATAAACGATCACCACCTTCATAATGCATTATTTAACATAAGGCCCCCTTTAATTTATGCAACAAGGTAGGGAATAACATTTGAGATAGCTCCTTAAATCACTTAGAACTTTCCGATTCCCCATCATCCTTCTGAGGAATAATCAAGCTGTACCGTATTATAAGACATGTTTGTAGAACCTATCAGAATTAAAAAAGATAGATGAGAATCATTCAAGGAGAATTACTTTGGTGGTCCTAAACATTGGCACTATCACATATTAAACCTTTTGATGGGGCTTTGTATGGGACATATACATGTAAAGTGTTATTGTGAAAGCACATTTTTCTCTCCTAGCTATCATAAAACATGGAGGATGTAGAGCATAGATGGCAGAGATCTTGAGGTGAGGTATGTGGAGATCATCCCATTTCTTTTACATAATGAGAGAAACTTTTGGTATTGGGCATTAACTTATGTGCCTATTCACTTCAGGAATCCTCAGAATCAGAAGCCTCCCAACTCTAGATACGATGCATATTACCCGGACTTCTGGGTGGCTACAAGGCCTGCTGGCAATCCAGCATATCGTCTCAGCGAGCCCACGGTAGATCCGCTGGAACTGTACGGATGGAACAAATATTCTCGGCAGCTCTCGTGGCGAAGGGATTTAGTTGCCAGAACGACGTTTTTCAGAAGTGGAGGAAGGCAGTCACCGGACCAGCTTGAGTGAAGTACTAGAATCACTATTCGTGTGTAACATCATCAGGTATTTATATATGAAGTACTTATTAATACAATGATCGAACACTCAATGAGCCGACTTTTTTCTTTATCAAATACGTAGATACGCGACGAGGATAGAATGTTTATGGTTCTCTGACGTGTGATCATGTGATCCAAATATGCCCCTGCTAAGGGCAAGTTTAACCTTACAGCCTTGTGGAGGTCGATTGAGCCTCGCGTGAGACCAGAATGCTCTCGAACATAGATCTATACAAACTATTGATTATGTCGAACTCTTCAACGCCTGTTCCTCCTCCGCGGGGTACAGGTCTTTCACTCTATGCAAATTTACTGGATCCATCAACCTCAGCTCCAGGATCTATTTCCAAAGGACCGGTTCTCAAAAGCGCAGAACAGGCGCAAGAGGAAGCCTCCGCTAAGAAACGTCAATTGGATTCCGGTTAGCTAAACGATCTACTTCCTTTTTACTGGATATTAATTCTCTCGTTACAGCTGCTCTGCGATTTCAACCTACAAAAAGACCGCAACTTGCTCAGAAGCCAAAACCAAAGGCATCTTTCCCCAAACCCGCACACTCAGAGAATGCCGTCAAAAATTCTCTCGCCAAATCTAACTCACCAGTACCACCTATAAACCCAGTGAGACCAGCCGTCAAAAGTACATTGGCGGATTGGACAGCAGATGATGATGTGAACGGTTTTTATGGTGGAGCTGCTGGCGAGAAACGACAGAGGGGAGGGAGAAAACGGAGAAAGAAGAACAAAGAAGAATATGTAGTTGCGCAGGATTGGGATGATATCTATGATCCAACTAGACCAAATAGTTACGAGGAGTACAAAAATAGTGATGAGAAGGTCAGAGAAGTTACGGAGTGGAAGGATAGATTGTACGCGCACAGGAAAGCACGTAAGCCACCCAGCGAAGTGGACAGTGATGAGGAAGAATACCGACCAAAAATGAGCAGTAAGTATAAGATTGGTTGCAACATGATTTATACTAACAGTAACGAGATCAATTTGCACCACCATCCGGTTTCTCCTTTGCTCCGCCACCTATGGATGGCCCTTCTCGACCAACTGCTCGTGCAGATAGTCCCAAGTCCGATTCTTATAGCCCTATTCTTGCTCCTACAGTCATCCCTCCACCTCCTCCACCGCCACCAGAGACTGCCCCTCCACTTCCTCAAGAGCCAGTTACTGCAGGCTCAATCGCTCGTGCACCCGTCAGATACAATCTTCCACCGCCACCAAGTGATATCCCCAGCACCGAAGCCGAATTAGAAAAAGCCTTAGCTGAAGAACCGTCAGAAGATGAGGCGGAGGAAGAAGAAGCACCAAAATCAAGTCGACCTGGCCAGCAAGGATTTGCAGAACGACTTATGTCAAAGTATGGCTGGAGTAAAGGAAAAGGTCTTGGTGCTGACGGAAGTGGCATAATCAATCCTTTACGAGTACAGCTCGAGAAGCGGAAGAAGAAATCTGATGCGGAAGGAGGTGGTTTCAGAGATCCAGGTGGGAGAGGTAAGATTGTTGGCGGGCAGAAGAAAGCTGTCAAAGAACCCGAGGTCGGCAAGTTCGGACCTATGTCCGAAGTTATTGTTTTGAGGGGAATGGTGGATGGCATGAATCTCGATGATGAGGTCGAGGGAGCTGGCGATGGTGGTTTGATGCAAGAAATCGGTGATGAATGTGCTGACAAGGTATGTTGGTTTCCACCCATTGACCCTCCAATGATTAATGTCCCTACAGTATGGCCGAGTTGAACGTGTCTACATTGATAGACATGGAACTAGTCCTGCGAAGGTATTCGTAAAATTTACGAGCCAGCTTTCAGGCCTGAGAGTAAGTTATTCGACTTTCGCTTCCCGATTCCGTTCTAATCTGATATAGGCTGTAAATGCGCTGGAGGGACGCATATTCAATGGCAATACGATCTCAGCGCTATTCTACGACACGGAAACATTCGAAAAAGGTATCTACGAGTAGGAGATGCGGCCTCATATGTAGGAAATAGTTTTACTTATGACGGACTGTTTCTACACCCTGAAGTTCGGGTCAAGAGATATAGCAAGCCACACATTATTAGCCCTCATCTGGTCGGGTTGAAACAAACCATGCCACAGGAGTACCAAACGAGACGACACATTAGATAGGGAATGCTGGGTTGTGGCTCTGGAATAGAATTAAGATCCTACCACCCAATCAACATTCCATTTCTTAAGTCAAGTCATTTTACAAAGCGTCACAGATATCTCAGAATAAAGAGCATGCATTTACTATTTCCAATCCAATGAGTCCTCCCACCCACAATATTCATATACACATCAATGAAAACAAATACTTGACAACTGTGCAGATAAGTCGAAACAGCTAAAACCGGGAGAAAACTGGAAAACGAGGTATTTCCCTATCGCTACGCCTCAACGCCTTCCTATGACCTCTCGATCATCGTGCCGGCACAAGAGCGGAACCGTGAAAGAAAAGCAAAACATGGCACCGAATGATCGAGTCTCTCCCGCCGGTGCGTACTCAATGCTTTCAAGTAGCTCCCCGCCGCCTATTACCATGTCGGTCGAAACCCCCCTATATATACGAAACATTTAGGGTGTCGTGAAAGAAAGAAAAAAAAATATTGCAGTCAGTAGAACGCCCGGCACGCCATTTTTTGCGTCTCTTTAGTCATGGTCCAAGATGAGATTGTACTACTTCTTGATGGCGTCGTACAATGTGACAAGTGTTCCGATACCGGTACCGACGAGGACTCCCTTGTAGCCGCCATAGACGGCGGAGTTGATGCGAGCTACGTTTTCGAGATCGATCCAGCCACCAAAGGTGGCATCCTGACCAAAGACTACGAAAACCAACAATGCCTTTACGATGTTGAAGACAAGTGGGTCAAATGTGTAGTTGAAGCTAGGACCATGCGAGCTACGGGTTCTGGGCTTACTGCTCAGGTTGATGAAGTAAGACGCGAATAATGGGACGAAGAATGTAGTTGTCGCCCACAAAGTCGCTGGACCCCAGAATGACGCGGTCAAGAGGAGGAACAGATCTGGGATCGAGATTGGCCATGGCCCTCTGTTGATTAGGGAGATGGCTGGGATCGTAAATGCGTATCTGTTTGGCAGAATCTCGGGGCGTAGTTTGTAGAGCTCGAAAAGTATGACAAGGCCTTGGACAGCTACGACTGAAGAGAGTGTTTCACGCGCCGTATCAGCTACTTCGGTGATGCCTGAATCTTCATACTTTTCGGCAATCTTGGATCGTATGACGGCTGTTCGGCGATCAATCGCGTCTACAACAACCGCTGGAGAGGGTGGGAGAGGGACGTTCGACGCAAGGTTTGAGAATGAGCGCCCTGGTGTGCGCATCAATGCGGTTCGCGCGCGCGTAGTCGCTGGTTCAATTTCGGAATCATCGCTAGCAAAAAATTAGCAGAGGTATATATTATTGAAGCGCGTAATGCGCGAGGATTCTCACGTCGCGCCAATCTCTTCTGCGGCTCTTGTAGCTCTACGCCTGACAGCCTTCACCTTAGACTCTACCTCCTCGAATATAGAGGGCGCTTCTTTCTTCACTGGCGAGCTTTCGGACCGTCTCTTGTTGTAAAAGTTGGCAAAACGGGGTTCGGTCGAGTGCTTAGTGCTATTGCTTATCAGGTAATCTTCGAGGGACAGCTCAAGCTCGGTCTTCTTTAACCCCTCATGTCTGTGTTACATGTTAGCCAATGCGCCAAAAACGAAACAAAGAGAATTTTCTGCTTACTCAAGACCTAACTCTGCCGCGAGATCACTCAAGTCGGCTTTCTTCTGCCTTGCGAGGAAATTCGATACCCCAGACATGATGGTTTTGGAGCGCGTATGTAATATATTGGTATTACAGGATTTGTAATAAGTCTGATCAGATGCCCCAAGGAATGCGACTGCAATGGATCTGCTTAGAAGTGATTTCAAAAAGTCCGAGTTTGTTGTTGATCAAAGGCTATTCCGAGGGGTTGGGGATTGTTTACATTGGGGGACAACAGCGCGAGCTCCCCGTAACCAATCAACAACAGTGAGTTGTCTGGACACGTGATGGTATATACAAATCACGTGACAACTAGAAGATCACGTGAGGCAGACTTGGCTTCATCTTTACTGGAAGCCCCTGAGGAAGCGATGCAATGATCTGCTGAGACCGTACTTTGTTATTTTTTATTGAATCTGTATTTAACCTTTCATCTACTGATGGATAAGAAATTCGAAGACGATACTATCGTTGCATGGACGTGCCCAATTATATCTGTACGCCGTCTTTTCTTTCTGTCAAATGCTCCTTGACCTCGCAAAGCAATCGATGACAAGATTTTAATAGTCACTCGGTTTCATTTCAATCCTTTATTGGAAAACTTGTTATCCGTTTACGCCAACTTCTCGAAGGGGATAGTCACGTGTTATTTAGAGCTCCCCATCACGTGCTTTTAGTCATTCTCTTTCTTCTTTTCTAATTCCCCTATAGGTGCTTGTTTCCTATAGCCCATGTTTATATTATCATACATAGTTATTCCAACATAAATTCGCTGCTTCTTCTATAATCCTGTATCATATGAAACCCCGCATTGATCGAATAGCGCTCGGAGAGTGTCACTGAATCAAAAACAATTTTCAACCCGATTATCAGAGGCTGCATACTTGTGAGGAGCAAATAAGTTTTTGACAACATTGGAACATTATTGCAAGAGGACCGGATCAGATTGGATGTCAGAATAACAGCATTGACAGTAAATATTCCTCCAGAACTTTAGTTTCTCTTTGCAGTTCTTGTTTATTGCATGTGTTTAATGAATCTCTCTTCCCCCTTCTTCACCACTCTGATTGGAATCGAGCCGCTTTGCAACTTTAATGTGATCACGGTTCTTGCAGTCCTCATGGTCTGTCTCGCTTTCTCTTTTGCCTTCTCATACAATGATATCTTCTCATCTATGGACATCGCCGCTACTTCATCATCGGATGCCCATTCATCAACAGCCAACTCAATAGAATGTTGCTGAAATATAATTGCTAGTGCAGCCATGATCTCCACCTGAGCTAATCTTCGACCAAGACAAGATCTGGCACCCTCTGAAAAGGGAAAGTAAGAACCCGGTGTTGGTCGAAAAATATTCGAACTTTTTGTTTTAGTATTAACAACACCTGAACCGTGGTCCTTGGAAGGTTCTATGACCCCTTCTGGTTGCAATTTGTCCCCTGCACCGTGCTTAACAAGCCACCTTTCTGGCTTGAAGTCATCCAAGTCATCCCGCCGGTGACTGACGGTGGAGGGTTTTGTAGGCCAATATCTTGGGTTTCGATGAGCCCCGAATGCTATTAGATTGAGTTGTGTCCCTGCAAAAAAAGTGACCCTTTTCCCATCAACCATAATATCTTGATCCTGTAGCACTGTCTTAGGAATTGTTATAGAAGGTGGCATAAGTCGCAACTGCTCGCTGAGAATAGCTCCGAGCATCCCACCCAGAAGCTTGTTGATGGTCGAATCATAAATCCAATTCTCCGGTGCTTTATCTCCGTAGATCTCTTGGATCTCCAGTTGGGCTTGTCGTTGTGATTCAGGTTTGATGGCCAACTCAATTAGACTGATGAAGAGAGAATTGGCCGTCGTCTCATGGCCAGCTATGATCATCACGAATGCATTCCCCAGTATATGAGATTCTGAGAGAACTCCCTTGCTTGTTATACTCTGCCCGTGTTTTTCAGTAGGGTTTGGCTCTTGTCCGTAAGCAGATCCGACCAATGAGCCCATTAGATCCATTCCCTCGACATTTTCACCGCTCCGTACCTGATCTATTTTACGATTAAGTAAGTCTTGCATATACCGAGACCAGTTGCGATAAGCTTCAAGTGCCTCGTGGGCTGATTTGCTTGGTAGATGTTCTGTTGCTTTTGTGTCAGTTTGTATCATAGACATACTCCTTGCTGATACTCACTCAATAACCACTCTGGTGCCAGTAATATCCAAACTATCCGCCCAGTTAAAACAGTCAGAGATTTTTCAAAGCTCATGGAAAAGCCTTCGGGCGCACGATCAGAACTGTAGATGCCATGGGGGCTATTTTCCCCATCGGTCCTCGCTCCTGGCCATAGCAGACGAACCCCAAATCCGACACTACTAATCACGTACAAAGCAAACCTCATGGTATCCGTAGCAACACTATCAACTTTTCTTCCTTTCTGTTCTGCATTTGACCATCTTTTTAACATCTCCTGAGCTTGGCTACAAGCTTCTGCGAATACCAAGGAGTTGTTTTTCTCGTTGAAGCTTGGCGACGTGATTTTACGATGCGTTTTCCATTCAATACCTTCTGTGGTGACAACATTCCGGCCAAAAATATCAAGAATTTTGTAAGTTTCTACGGGTTTGGGGAAAGAGGTGCGCCGTTCGGTAATCTGTCGAATTGCTTCAGCATTCGCGACCCATGCATGATTAAGACCAGGAGACACGGTAAGGAAAATTTCTCCATTCTTCGCCCAAGGGCTTTGAAGCGATTTCCACGGCCAATCTCGATCCGTGTATCTAAATATCTGTCAGCTACGGATTCGGAAAAGGCCAAACTGATGTTGTCGACTCACTCAATCCAGCTCTCTGTCCATGACTTTGGGAGTCGCGCAAGAAGTGGAAGCAAATATTGGGAAGATGCCATCCATAGTGGGTTGTAAAGATTAATTGCTAGTATCTGGTAAGCTAGTGACCTGAGAACAAGGGGAGTTACTGACGGGTGATAACATAGGGTAACCCTGTGCGTTTAGCTATAGCAATGTTCTTCAATAAACTTGATGTGTTCAAATAAAGAACGAATGCACAAATGGCAATAAGGACAAGAGCCAAAGAGGCAAACATTGCAACGAACTTATTCTTTTCAAAGGGATGGAATAATGAACTATGGGCCAGAGGGTTCCAGAAAGTGTATTGAAAGTTGAGGAAGGAATCACGCTTGCAAGCATTCTTCATCGGTACTAAGGCGCGAGGTTTTGAATAGAGCGATCGTACTACCACACCAGTGTTACCGTTACAAAATTAGACCATATATGACCTCAAGGTATAAATGGCAACTTACTGCTGATAAAACAGGGCTCAAAAACTGTCTTGGTGGCTTTCGTATCTCAACGGATGCCCGATTCTTCCAGTAAATTTGCCTGAGATTGCAAGTTTGATTGCTCGGCTTTGAGTTTTGGGAAGTATAAGTATAATGGTTTGAAATCTACTTGCGCATTTTTGCAGATCCAGCAGAGATGTCTCCCGAAGCGTTCTACATTATACTTCGGGTTCGTCCCTAGCCGGTTCATGTGGTGCAAACGAGAGGACGTGTGAAACATACTTCTTACTGCTTGATATGATATTTGATTGCGCATGTGTGTAAAATAATACAATGAGTTATTCTATCAGATATGTGTAAAACTGGGTCCTGACATATCGAGATTCTTACAATGGGGGCGTTCACTGGCAAGCGGGTCGTTTTCGTCATTAATTTGAAAGTGATCGAGTCGACTTATTAATGAGGAGCTACTTATTGAAGTTGAGCATAGCACAAAAACTCGTATCACCATAACGTCGATTGTTCTTCCGTAACATGGGAGATGAGTAGGAAATATGTATGACAAGCTCGTGAAACGTTGCCAAAAAGAATTGGTCCTTTCGTCCAGTGTTTCCAAAACTACTTAGCACGACTGATAGAATTTCAAATCCAAAACCTCTGTTAGGCAAATGATCAACAATATAATTCTTAAATAATAGGCCTTGATAAGGCTCCAAAGAAAGAGCCCTGGGTCACGCCAGCAACAATTCTAGCATGTTTGGACCACGATCATGATTTCCAGGACCAGTCGAGTCTAGTTCAGCGTGAATAATTAAATAAAGCCACTCATATTAATTGTGATCCATATCTTTCTCAGTCACACGAGTGATCTTGCTGACGATTTACCAATACCAATAGTCTGAAGGAAAAAATCCCGATGGATGTCTAATTCGGATATTAAATTTAGACTGTAGGCTAGTGTGATGCTTTATAACCTGTACAGATTAGAAAGGCTCACGCCAAACTGGAAATCCACGTAAGATCTATGAGAAGTGCGGCTCAATCAAAATCGAAGGAACTCTCGATCTAGAGGAAAGAGGAAAGAGGAAAGAGGAAGTTTGAACTTGGTTAAGGCATATAGGTCACGTGTTGACGAAAGTAGTGTGGGCCGACGAAAGACAGGGATGCTCTCATTGGCTCGCGTAAGCGACTCAAAGCGCACCCCATCAACGCACTCGTGGACTTTGATCAAAATCTGTACCACTTTTACGACCTCACCATTTCTCGACAAACAAGCCGTTATTCAAGATGGTACGTGAAAAATCTCTCTACCCTAGGTCACGGCGATGGATGGGATATAAATTGGGAGAAAGTCGAGCTCGGAGTGAGGGGGAATGTTGAATACGAAGCTCGAATATTGATGCGCGACCCCACGACTCCACGATGCCTTCAAAATAGCAGAATTATGAAGGATATGCAAGCGCCTTCTAAACTTGGCCCAGGTGTATGAGTTTTGCAACACACGGGGACCTCAAATGGCTCGGAGGCGTGGGAGAGGGACTGGGGAAGGTCAACAGAAGTAAAGACTTGAGGCTAACGAAATTCTGTACAGGTCAACGTCCCAAAAACCAGACGCACCTACTGCAAGGGCAAGGAGTGCCGAAAGCACACCCAGCACAAGGTTACACAATACAAGGCAGGAAAGGTAGCTCAAACCATCGCATCCACGAATTCCCCCCTCTGACTCAGTTCCAGGCATCCTTATTCGCACAAGGAAAGCGTCGTTATGACCGAAAGCAATCTGGTTATGGTGGTCAAACCAAGCCCGTTTTCCACAAGAAGGCCAAGACTACAAAGAAGGTTGTTCTGAGACTGGAGTGCACAGCATGCAAGACAAAGGCACAATTGGCATTGAAGCGTTGCAAGCACTTCGAACTTGGGTATGTCCCTAAGGAACAGATTGTGGAAACGAGGATATATGGGGCTAACAATCTGATAGTGGTGATAAGAAGACTAAGGGTGCTGCGTTGGTATTCTAGATGTGCTGCGTCGGTGCTTGGGCTTGGGCATGGAATGGTTGGTTTTGCATGGGGAGTGAGATGGATGGGCAAGGTCATGAAACCGTGTACCTCTTTTACGACTTCTCCGAATTCGCATAGCAAAATCTGCTAATACCAAATATTCGGGGCCTCATTTTACTGTGATTGTGGACGTATTTACTCCCTGGGCTGCATGGCTACTGGGTGAGAGTCAGAAATAATGCAGTCCAGATCATGTTTGTGTGAAGAGTCAATATTAACAGTGGAACAAATTTGAGGGGCTGTAGTAACTATCTTTTCCAACTCGGATTCTCGGAGATATATTCTTATGGCCTTGGTGTGATAACTCAACTAATCTCGCAGCGAATCAGTATAATTACAAATTTCGCGCTTGAGCTGTTGAAAACTTCGAACTGCTCTAAGAGATGTTATACGAGTCTCTTACTATCGCAATTTTCACGCTCTATAGCCAGCATACTCACCCATAATACAGAAAGCGAGTTTTGAAACATAGCTCATACGCTCTTGGTCTAAGAAAAGCTTGACTAGTCATTTTGATGAGTTTGGTTCCGCGACCCCTCCTAAAAGCTTAGAAAGTTCTCAATTCTCTATCTCTGTTTCGGATTCAATTTGCGAATGCAAGTCTCGGTATGGAATGAAAAGTGATCATTCAGCAATTCCCACATTCAAAGCTGCTTCTGCCACTCTTTCTCTTTGCGCTAATATCTTCAACCAGAACTGTTGTTCTCATGCAAAAGTCTTCTTATCTCTTCCCATCCTGTCACTTGACTAATATATGTTCCCTCCGTCTCCCATAAACTTTTCGAGGGCTAAATTTGCAATAATTGGAAGCAGCCTGACAGGGCTCGCTGAATCCACTGAAATATCTCGTCTACCGCTGCTGGCACTCCTCCCCTTAGTGCGTTCTCTTTTAGCGTCATCGCCACGTTCGAGTAAAGCGGGAAGAGCAATCGACTTTGGCAAATGGAGAAGATATTGAGCTTTATCCATAGTATTCCTCCTTGAGATACAAGAGTATGCTCGATTGATCGAGTTTAGGAGACTAGCTTCAATCTGTGAATGTGAAACAGGATATTTATATCTTCTAGTGGAGTACAACGTCCCATATCATATCGGCTGACTGTTGTGACATCTGTTTCACTGCGGGGTATCCAGTATGATCAGTGAAGGAAGCTTCAATTCATCTGGCACAAGAAAGAAATAGATGACAGTATATATATATATATGTGGAGACTGAATACTTTTGATACTGTCCTGACAAAAGTCTAGTAACAAATTTTACGAAACCAAGTGGTGCGTAGCCTTCTTCCTTGGTGCTCTACAGAAAACTCGCCTTGCAAGTTTATCGAAAGAACATAGCTTTAGGACAAATATGTTTCACTGTTACTTTCTAATCCTTGTGAATGGTGCGCGGCTAGCTAAGATATTTCTTTTCTTTCAACCCGATGGTTAGTGTTAACGGCTGCCATGCTGTTAGATGCTCCATTGTTTGCGATGCCCCAAAAAAGGTTGAAATAATCGGACACCTCATCAGCGAAGGTGAGACGTGAGATTCATCTAGAGAGTATGTGCTTGGAACGAAGTTACTTAATGTGACTAGCTGGCGTGCTTGAGGGAGAGTTCAAAGGCTAACCTGTGAGCCGCCTTGTTCGATACGAGAAAAGTTTCAATGCTGGATACGCATATGTCAGAAGCATATGCAGAGTCTGTTGCATAGTAGATAATTGATAGCAGATAGTGTCGAAAAGAAAGTTAAATAGACATCACTCAGAGTGGCTTTATGATTAATGTCCCGTCGTTACTCCACTAATGGAGAGGAGAAGAGTGACAAAAATCCAGAGTTGACAACAAAAGTACGGCTTAAGCAAGTATACGGTTATGTGATGACGCTAGTTAATATGAATAATGAGATAGACAAATAATTGCATAATTGGTATGTCTATATCATTAACTTCGGCCTGTAAATTATAGCTTGGAATGTCGCAAGTCTCCTTTCGTACTCGCCATTAAGCTAAATGATAGCATGATCTTCAGTTCTATGTTTTAATGGTGAAGAGAGCTATGCTCAGAAGTTTCTTATTTTATACTTCTTGGAATCAAACTGGGTTGGCGATCATATAAATTAACGTGTGAGTTCTTGTATTCATTCGGTACCGCTTCAGGGTAGCTGAACAGATGAACCTTCAAGTGCCTGATACTAACTTTTCTGTGTGTGAGAAAGTCTAGTTTTTATGGCTTTGAGTAGTTATATACAGTTCTTTCTGTACACTATTAGAGATATTTGCACGAAAGATGGAAGGTGCTAGGTGGTGGTGAGGTCAGAATTAGGTATTTAAACAAGGAGTTATCACGACCTCATGAATAAAGCGGGGGTCTCCTCCCAAATTGCATGTTTTGGGACTTTGATATCATTTTAGAATCGAAATATACATAGGCAATCTTATCTGTTGCCCCCTAACAAACATGTGACCCAGGAAGAAGATATCAACACATCTCACAATTCAAACACTGCTTTAGACTCAAACAGCTAACGGTCACTTATGTGAAAATAAACAATGAAAAACTAAACTGAGGTGACTTAATGATACTCAGAGTTTCTGTTTACTCCTTTTCAAGTTGACAAATTTGCTTTCTCTTTCCAATATCTATATCTAAAACTCTGGATACATAAGGTATAAACTTAAGTTTGATAATGTGAGATAGCATTCTTCTCTTTCACCACGCTATAGGCTCCTAAAGCCCTTGCCCAAGCGCTCCGTCTTCCCACCTCCATACCAAAGCTGCCCCTGCCGACAATCCAATCCACTCTCCTCGCCCACAATCCACTCACCCTCTCCCCTCCACTCCTTCCCTTCCTCCGGCCAAAATGACTCCTCTAGCCACTGATTAATTCTTTCTACCTCCTCCAAGAACCTCGTCATTTTCTCGGGGCTATCATGATCCGTCTGCACTAGGAAACGTGCAAGAGTGATATGTGAGCTAGGCACAACATACCGAGAATCAATACTGACTCCAGTACTCTTGATAATGTTGAAAAGATCACGGCGGAGATGGTGGTAGGTGAAATTGTCATCAGCAACGGCGCGGGATACAGTGGGTAGCTTTTCATGGGCAGCAGGGAGGAATGATAACGCAAGAGCAGCACCATCATAGCTGAGAGTTGGCTTTATAAGACGGGCTCGGTGATAGAAAGTATAGTCCGAAATTTTTGCGATCGCTTCGGCGCCTATTGCTTGAACGACTTCATGAGATTGAGCATTAGTTAAGATTTTCTATAAATTTAGAAGGCTGGTCAAAGGCTTGAGTAGTTTGAAAGCTTTGACTTGGCGTTCAGTATTGAATAAGACCTACTGGAGTGTATCTCTGGATCTGTGAGGGAATGAGTGACTTCCAGGGCAGTGAGGTGCATCCTTTCGACAGGCATAAGCCATAGACCTTTCGTATAAAGTTAGATCAAGTAAAGATTTAAAGGATAACGTAGAAATACTCGGTGCTAAAGCTAAAAGCTTTTGTTGGATTTCGCTGGCTATACTTCGAATATGAGTTGGTGGGCGAGCCCAAAACACAAGGCCTAGAAAGAGAAGGATCAGTTATTTGCTAAATCCAAGTGGATCGCATGAGAGGTGTTTAATGTAGCCACCGTTTGGGCGGAAAGGCTTAATAGCTAATAAAGCCAACCGATCTAGATTAGGTTAAGGCTAATCGTACTGAGTTTTACTCACAGTGTCTTGGATCCTGGAAACCTGGCTCAACAGATGGATTCTCAAGTTTGTAAAGAATCTGGTCAATAATCAGGCCAGAAAATTCGGGCGACAGAAGCTTAGCCTTCTGCTGGCTGTTGCGGGTTGTCCGATGTGTATCATAGCGACTTTGAATCAGTTTCTATGTTCATCATTAGAATCATTTTGCGAAATAGGTATGTTACGAATGCAAGATTGACGAAGATCGCATGGGGCCGGAGAGAATAGGAAAGCTGAACCCACAGGATCATCTTGACAAGCTTCAATCAATGCATCGTAAGGATTCGCGTGCAGGCGAATGTCAACTCCGGACAAATCCTCAAACTTGTTACTGGCATCAACAGAATCGGGCAAGGTGGAAGGCATTTTGTTTGATTGTCTTGTTGACGGTTCGGCCTCATGATATATAAAGGCTAAGTTAGCAAGCCAGCTGAAGAAAAGGTGGGCTCCAGAAACCGAGCCCAGGCCAAGAAACATCCCACCCTTTCATTGTTAGTCGTGTTTCTCCATTATAATAAGTATGACTCTAGCTATAATATGCAGCTCAGATCTAGGATTTGTCAAAGAGACCGTACCTTATTTATTTATAGATACTCATTTTGCGTATTATGTCACTGGAATTCTGTGTCACTGGCAACGACACTTTAAGTAGCTGAGCGTCTACAAAGTATTTTTCTTTTCTAGCTGAGGTTACCCGGAGGAAACCAAAGATGGGTGCTAGATTTTAAAAATTAATAGGAATAATGATGTTACGTATTTGTTATCTATCAATGAATTATTTTGGTTCTCCTAAGGTAGTAAATACTTTGACTGAATTCTCCTCAGGCAGAGTGAATAAGACGATATGCGGCTCGGATTGAATGCGATGATGCCGGATATGCCAAGGCCGAAGCCGAGCTAGCAATGGTAGGATGGGGGCTGTCCTTTCCTGTTTCGGCCTAGACTAAATTCCTGTCTGTCTTTGACAGGGGTTCGGAAACCACCATTGACATAACACAACAACAATACAACTCCTCTCTTCTCCTCCTCTCCAACTTCTTAAAATTAGAGAACTTCAGAGAGTCCAATATTGTGGCTTTACCGAGCTTTGTGCTGCAATACCCAATTGGAGAATGCTTGAGTTCTTTTCTAGTGGCGAGTTGTTTGTCAATTATACCGGAACCGTCACTGATCGGTCCTCTAGCTCCCTTTGACAATGGCATAACACAAAGAGGGATGCCCACGAATTCACCTTTGGCATAGTGCTCCCCGAAAATATTTGTCGCTTGCCTCTTGAATTGATCGTGCGGACTGATTGGTATGGCAAGGAAAGCAATGATTTCGCCCCTTGGTGACATTTCTCGAGCGCTAGATGACAGTCAGCCAAGTATCTTGAAGCTGCGACTTATTGGTCGGTACGAGAGCTGGTGCTCTCCCCAGAGGCCATTTTGGAGGGAATATGGTTGTGAAGCAATATGTGCTTGACATCATCCAAAATTTCGATGCTTTTAAGAACACGTCGTATCGTATAGAAGCGCAGGCACTGGGGCCTTCATCCTTTGTATAGCCAACCGACTGCTTCTATAATCCCATAACTCGCAAGCAATTCCTCCCAACGATGGCTAGAGTATATGCTTACGTGGGATTTCCTGTGGATGCAGGGTACATCCTCCGTAACCATCGCTCGAACTCTACAATCAGACCGAGAGGAAAAATAGGACACCACCTCAAGCTGGCAACACCATGCGGAAAGAATGATGAAGAATAACCAAAAATCCATTCTCCATAATTATCGCCATATCCTTTGGGATAGACAATATCCCTAATGCGGGTGAAGCTTTTGAATGGTAATTGACCTTCAAGATGTCACTACGGAAATTTCTTGAGGCCACGTGGAGAAAATTGTTCCACATTAAACCTGGTGGAGTGACTGAAACTTGCGGACCAGATGTCTTCGCTACCGGGTCTTCTTCGTTGGAGGCACATTTCAATGCAACATATTCAGCTCGTGGAATCAGCTTTTATGAAACAGAAGCCTGCGATATAGTCCTCTTTTCTAATTCTAATTCTTCTTCTGCTATATCTGCTCTATACATCACAGATTCCCAATTAAAATTGGATTGGACCGGTTTTCAGAATGGGCTTCTTCTCACATCAGTTCCGTTCCGGGCCTAGACCCAGGTAATCCTAAGGGTTCATAAGGACTAATTTGGAATTGCTGTAGCGGATAGGTAGGTTTGGCCAGTTTCATATCTTGGTTCAAAGGCGTGGTTTTGTATCTCTGTTTTTTGAATTTTGAAGTTTGGTGTTGTATATTCTGAACTATTTCTCTGGCCAAGGATACAACAGGGGCGAAGCAGCTCAGAAAGCACTTTATAATGTGCTGAATGGAAGCTATCGCGTGCCCAAGATATCTAGTTGCTAGGGTTGTGTGCTGTGAAGCTCAATGATAGAGAAAATTGTCTGTCATGCTGGTTGGCGGTAATGCATCTGCTGCATTTATCCTGTTGTGGCATTCCCACCTATGTATTTTCTTAGTCTTGCCTCTAGTTCAATTTCTCTCTTTATATTTAAAGACCAGTTATCTCATATTTAAACACAGGTTGGCAGCAAGTGTTGCAGGACCAAGGCCAGTCAACATAATCTGTTTCAACGTGCCTAGCTAGGCTGGAGAAGGCAAAGTCTAATGATTGGGTAGAGGCAAACTGATTTGTAAAATGTTCCATTCCTGTCACCGCTAAAGCTCTGTTATTTATGGACAGTGTTGTTTGGCAAGCCACTTACTTTGTCTGCTTAATCCCCCGAAAGTCACACAGCTCATTCAGTTTTATGTTGCTATTAAGTGAACGGCAGTTGGTGCATGGTGCTGCGTAACAAAGATGCTACGATGTTACACCTAGCTTAAAAGTTTGGATTACCAACTTATGTATTAGGCATCCGTATCAGTTTTAGGAACTCAAGTTGGTGAGGTCCAGGTGGGGCAAGTTTGGCAAGTTTGGCAGCCTTGTGCTCGCTTAAGCCCCCTCGGGTAAAGTCTTGGCTTATAAGTTTACTTTGTGTCACTACTATGTACTAAGATTCTTCTTCTAAAGCAGAGTCTTGAAATTCAATGATTGACGTCTTTTTGCCTGAAGAGTACATAGTTGAGTTCTAGGACCAACTTGACATAGAACAATAGCATGACTACTTCATTTTAGCCTTGTAACTACATATTTACTGTTCTCCTTATCACATAGCAAGTTGATTTTTATATTTGAAGATCTTCAAGAGCTAACTCGGATTGACTTAAATTTCAGCTTAAGTTTACATTGTTGCAACTCTATCTACTTTTTAAACCTGAAACCTCCAGGTGGCAACAGGTATAGTGTTGATTACAAAGAGATGCCACACAAAGACACACCAAACAAAGGCATGCCAAACAAAGACATGCTAAACAAAGACATAGTTTGCCTTCTGTTATAGGGCCTCACTGGTTTATAAGTGATAGTTTCATATGGAATAATATCATAGTACATGATTAAATTAAATGTTTAACTTCAAAGAATCCTTAAGTATTATTTTAGTACACCTTCTTAAACTTTTCTTCTTTTTTTTGCTCTTCTTCTTACCCTAGCCACAATATAGAGTTACTAGGCCAACCAATTCACTGGCTGGCCATCGGCGATATACAATTATTTGTGTAACGCCGATACAGGCTTGACAGCCTCGCCTTCATCTTATATTATTTTCGAGCTTCACGACAGAGTATAACACTATCCACAAAATTTTCAAATCCTACCGAGCTACTTTACATCAACACCGCATCACTTCCTGAGCTTTTATTTAGCTACCGAAGGTTACGTCTCTATTTCAGACTCACGTTCGTTCAGTCTTTTGAGCGACTAGAAGACTTAGTCTAACCTCTGCGCTTCAGCGACTTAGAACGATTGTAAGTTACAACTCACTTTACATCATCGGGGAACGGAAAGAAAACTGGCCTAAGCTGCTAAATGTTTGTAGCCCAATGGGCAGCAATCTATAGCAATTACGGTGTATTTTGGATCTAGAGCGCCTGCTGCTGTTGGCAGCTCCGCTCTTATTAATCTTCCGATCCCCGTTCCTCTCTGATGACTTCTGCGAGAGTATCCCAAAAAGTTTACATTTCTGAGGTTTGAGCTCAAATAACTGGAGTGTGCTTATGGCCTGCAGCCTCTGTTGGTATTGGCGACCCTTAAGCGCATTCTAGTTTTGCCCTACCAAGTACACCAAAACCCCCCTCTCTATCCTCACCCTCGAAGTCTTAAATAAGCAGCAAGCGCCTGGATGACTTACATTCTGCAAACTACCAGGCTGCAATTTGAGGAATAGTCAAGCTCTTGGCCTTGAGTCTTCATCGATCTACCTGTTGGCTACCCAGCACACAAAGTGGATTCTTTACCAGCTCATCACCTTGAACCTAGCACGACTTATAATCTATATCACATACTAACTAACACTTCATTAGATCAGGACTTGTCGTCAGTTAACCCAATATGGCTGACCCGAGGGAGGGCCGACTCCCGGATGAATCTCATGTCTGTAAATTCCCACCCAAATCACCTCAAGCCTCGCTGCTAGAGGATGATATCAACAACAGCCCTTCTCATGCTGCACAGGAAACAGCTCAGGCTGCTACCATTTCACGTGCCAGTCCCATACAGGCTCTACAACCTGTTCAAGCCATCTCCAGCTCAAGAGTTATACAAGCCAATGATCCTAGCGAAGGATCCTACCTTGCAAGTGGATTTGCAGAATGGGCTGAGCAATATCGTGCTACGGATTTCCGTGGCACTTCTCCTCCTCCTCGACCGCCACTTCCACCTGTTTTCCAGGCATCGCGTGGAAACCCTACTCCGTCATCTTCCGATAGAGCAGGCGTTTCAAGTGTGCCCACCCAATGTCCGCCCTCCGATGAAGATATTGACAGTAGCATGTCGGACGATGGCGAATTAGGCTTAGAAGGATACGATTCGGAACAAGAGAACGAGCTTCTTTTTGGAAAAGATCAAGAGATACTTACCGAAAATATCGACTCTCCCTCTACCCATACCGTGCAGGCACCAGCTCATGTAGCTAGTGGCGTTGCCCCCCCTTCTCAACCACCTCTACCCTATTTTTCACCTCAGCTAAGCTCTTCCCATATGAAAGCTGCTGTTGATAAATTTAGCGAATTTACTCAGGCAAGCTCAGAAGTGGCAGAAAAGTATCTAGAAATGATGAATGGAAATTGCGAGCAAGCAATCCAGCTATTCTGTGATCACACAGCTGAATCCTTTCCCAGAATAAATGCTCCAGGTACTTCTTCGACACACCCGGCATTCAGTAGCACTGCTCGGCAAGCTGGAGCCGACCCAAAATCCTACAACACCGAGGATACGGATACGCCAATTAGAAGCTTGGATAGCAGTTCTGTACGAGTTCATCCCAAACTTACCTCCCCTATTTCTAGCAATGCAGCTCTTGCGACTGTACCAGTGGTGGCAACTACCTCTAGGGCAGGAGTGAAGCGAACCCGTGATGGCAAAAGTGTGGCTAGCAAGCAACCTGATAAGGCCAACCCGTCGGTCCGTCAATACTTCACCCCCTTAAACCAGCCTGAGGACGAGGCTGCTTCTGAAGAAGTTGCAGCCAAGAAGCAGAAGACCGCGACCGGTAAACCGATTGCCACCTCAGCCAAGCCGAAGGCAAAGAAGACAAGAAAGCCTGCCCAAAAGGTTTTCATAGAAAAAGAAGATGTGGAGGTTAACTATGGCGCCCTCGAAGAAGAAGATACCAGCAAGGCATACAAACCTCTGCCAGAAGAGAAGCTTACTAAGAGAGAGCTTAATTTCAAACCAACACCTGGTACTGCAGGCGACACTCCCCCCATTTCAACAACCGACGAGATGTTTGCCCACATGGGTTCTAAAGCAGAAGTCAAAGGTCTTTTTCGAGTGTTGAGCCGGCTTTCAGAGAGTCTTCGGGTTGCAACACTATGTTCCGGAACCGACAGTCCAATCCTGGGTCTAGAAATGGTCTTTTCTTGTAGGTTTCTATTCATTACCTTTTCGCATGATCAGAGAAGCTAACAAGGCATAGGGTTTCTACAGACTTACGGAGAGAATTTCAAATTGGATCATGCAATGAGCGCTGAGCTTGTTCCCCAAAAGCAGCGATTCATCATGCGCAACTTCAAACCAGATATTCTCCTCCGTGATGTGATGGACCTTCTGAGAGCAAATTTTGGAAAAGCGTGAGTTAGTCCATTATTTTGATTTAAACTCAATTAATGTTTGATAGATTGACTGTATATGGCAACGAGGTTGATGTACCCACCAACATAGATGTTTGTGTGTGCGGATTCTCTTGCGTAGACTTTTCAGGCTTGAATTTCAACAAGAAAGCCTTAGATGAAGGCGGAGAGTCTGGTGATACGTTCAATGCCTCTCGTACGTATGCGAACCATACCAGACCGAAACTTCTAGTTCTGGAAAACGTTTCCGGAGCTCCATGGCTACATAAAGACCTGAAATCGCAGGCCAAGAACTTTGGGAAAAAAGGAATTGATAAGCAGCTCGAAGAGATCGGCTATGCGGTAGGATTTCTTAAGCTTGATACTAAAGACTATTATATCCCACATACTCGAGTTCGTGGTTACATGATTGGTACAGATATCCAAGCATGGTATAACTTGCATCATGGCACTGCTTACTCAAAGAAGCCCTGGACTGATTGGCTAAGGGAAGTCGCCGACGACTTGAAGGGCGGAATGAAGGAGCTAGAAGAACAGGTCGAAGAGCTCCGTGGTTTTCTCGCCGTATATTTACATGAGTGGGCAGATCTGGTCAAGTACTTTAGAAGTCCTGCAAATGTTCCAGTGGAGCAGATGCTGATAGAAGAGGATTCGTACCTGCTATCCTCTCTCAGATCAGATAAGAGAGAGAAGAATAGGAAGCCTACCGCATGGAAGGCTTGTCAGGTCGGCCATGACAAGTATCGGGACGATTTAGGTGTGGGCAGAAAGCGCATGTTGACCGAGTGGGTCAGTGGTGGCTCGTACAAGCTACCTGACTTTTATGATCCGGCCCTAAATCTAGTAGAAAGAGTCTTGGACACCATGGAAATTGCCCATAATCGCAGTGTACAGAGAGGTTATGATGATAGAGAGTATTGGTGAGTATTGAGCCTGTAGTCTCTGAGCAAGCACTAACCTCTTTCTAGTCGCGTGCTTGAGTTGTCACAAAACGTGTACCGTGTTGAGGATATGACACAAAATGGAATCATTGGGTGTCTCATGCCCAACGGTTACCCTTGGAGTACTATACGTGGTCGCCGAATTAACGGCATCGAGGCTCTGCGATTACAAGGTCTGCCTGTCGAAAAGCTCGATCTGGCTGGACAGACCCAAGCGGATTTACAAGATCTCGCTGGCAATGCAATGACATCCACAGTTGTATGTGCGGTCACAATTTCAGCTCTCATTACTTTTGAAGAAATCCTCGAGAAGAAGGTTGCAACTGAGATTGAGCACGGGGAACATGGTGAAGTTATGGAAGTTGAAGAGACTCCTTTAGAGAACTCTGAGAAAGAGGACCGTAATAGACTCTCCAGTACTGAGATTGCTCTCAATTATGGCTCTAAGAATGCTGCCGACTATGCACCAATGTCTGTTGCCTCTGTTACCGGATTAGCTGCGCAAACTGTTCGACTTTGTATTGTTTTTTGCTCAAAGGATAACAAAGTTAACTTTCAATGTAAGAATTGCGGCTATACAGTGTGCAAGTCCCACTTTGGAAAGCCAAAACACAACTACGAAGTCTGTCAACCTAAATTCGCAGATATCACCGCATTTTCAAACATGATTAAGAATGCACTTCCCCGGGTGTGGATATTTAAGATCAATGGCGGAGGCGATGACTGGTTTTCTTTGCTTGATCACCATTTGGGTATGCAGGAGGACTACTACGATTATATGACCGTGGAGCGTATAAAAAAGGAGATCGTGGTCGCCCTGAAGTCTCCACTTTGGATTCAGAGCACAAAACGGGTAGGACGAACGTGGGTTGTGAGATATGAATCTCAACAGGCAATTCTAGTCTGTACAATCTCAGCAACATCTGTTGAGTGGCTTTTCTTTTTAAATGGTACTAAAAAGCCTTGGAACGACGACATTGGGAAGCAAATGCGAAATTTTCCAATTTTGCGTATGAAGCCCACCGATTTAGACTTGACACACGGTGACTGGGAATTTTGGCTGCCTCGTGTTTACGATGTTTCTGCCACAGTGACAAGTGGCGGTTCCCTCGTGGAGTCATATGCGAACAGACTCGGAATCAAACGTTTCAACCGAGATCTGGTGGCCACAGAGGTTACTTTGAAACTCAACAAGGATAGTGATAAGAGTTACTTCGAATCAAATATCGAAGGACTCTATCGACTACATCAAGAATGTGGTCAGGCTTTCGACACACTCCATGTTCTGGAAGATGGGTCGAAGCGAAAAGTCTTTCTTTTCTTGGATCATGAATTCCGAGAAGGTGATCCAAAAGACCACCCTTTTGTCATTACTTTCGACACCAGTAAATTAGCGTCTCGGGAGCCTCGCCAGAACGTTATTGGGCGTCTTAAAAATCCACCAAACCCGCAGAATCCGGATCAAGTTTCTTATTGGAGACAGCCAATCTCCCTCGCGTCTGAGGAAGTGCGAGAAGGTACGCTAGCGTTGACGAGTTGTCAGCAGCTGAAAATTGAGACCAAAGGAAGATGGTCAAACCCAATTCCAATTTCCTTCGATGATACTTGTATTCAAAGAATTAAGTATGGCCATTTACCTCGCACCTTTGCCTTTGGGTCACAACATGCTTGCACACACAAGCAAACTGTCTTCCATGCCCAAACTAAATTGCCTGTGGGATTCGATCCTTCGTGGATCATGGAGCAGTCATTTGAGATTACCAATTCGGCAGCTCCAGTGCTTCTAGGTAAACTCAAATGGGTTGTCGATAGAGTTCTAGAAAACGTAGATTATCGCGTTTCAGTTGGGTCATGGATGGACCAGACCGCTGGTGATCTCGATATTTGCAACAACTGTAGCCCAGTAGCACCACACTTTCAGTGGACCATTCGCAAAATCAAGGGCAAAGCAAAGCTCAAGATTGCACCGCTCGAAGACTGGAGAGAGACCAACGACTTTGAACTCAAAATTAAGCAGCAGCCGAAGGGTTTGGTCGCGAAGCTGCAGGTGCAAAGAAGTGGTGAGGTCAACATAAAGATCGAGGCTAATCCGACTACATTGATGCACCAGGCGAAGTCCCTGCTCGCAAAGTTCGGGGGCCCAGAAACTATCAAGACCTCATGGCGTATCATCAGCAACGATATGCAGTCCAAATCCTTGAATCTTGCCCCTCTTACGATCAAGGATGTCTCTGCAGGAGATGTTTCGTATAAGCTCCCATCACACGCAGGGGAATATCTTAAAGTTGAACTATTTGACTGTCAGCTGCGTGCTCTAAAATGGCTGGCTGAGCGAGAGAACAACCCGCCGAACTTCCTCGAGGAAGAGATTGTTGAGGAGAGGGTAGATCAGCTTAACCACTCAGGATGGGGCAGAGCCGAGCGGGAGATCACTAGAAGTGGCAGTCTTGCCGCTTTTGACGTCGGTTTTGGGAAAACCATCTTAACCCTTGCGTTAATGGCTGCACAGCGTCCGGTCGATGAGCAGTGGGCACAAACACCTCTAGATGGGGCTATTCCCATTAAGGCGACTATGGTTTTCGTGCCGACCCAGTTGACCTTACAATGGAGCGAAGAAGTGAAGAAGCACACTACTTTCAAAAAAGAAAACATTATATGCATCGCATCGATCGTGCAGCTCAAGAAGCTTACGATTCAGCAGTTCATCGATGCGGATGTGATTATTGTCAACGACCGCATCTACGGATCGAATGCCTACAGGGGCCGAGTGTCAAATTTCTCTGGAACTCTTGCGCATGCGCTGCACAATTCTGACGCCAGTGAACGTGCCTGGCGTGCCTGGCACGAATCCGTTGTTCGCAATGTTCGTGCATTTGTGCCGCATCTTCTCAACGATCCAGTTAGGCTTAGAGAAATCATTGAGGATACATGCAATCATGCTTTGAAGGTAGCCCGAGGCCTGAAAATGCTGATTCCCTCGCAGCGATACTCAGGTAGCCAGTACCAGAAAGCTAAGCAAGCTGCTGACAAGGATGCGGCCGAGGAGAAAATAGCTGCAAAATGGCGTGCTGAGAACTCTGTCGGTTACCTTAAAGGTGCTCGGAAGACAAACACGAAGAAAGGCAAGAAGAAGGGGCCACAAATGGATCATGCTGCAATTGGTGAAGGTGCTCAGGATGCCAACACATTAGCTAACGGTCCTGTGGAAGACAAGTCCTCTGCGAAGTTGGAAATTGTTGAGGAGGGCGGCGTGGAGGCCTTTTTGCGTCAGTTCCAGTATAGGGATCAATTCGACCTTGATAATCTCGGTGGTTTGGATGGCTGGAAGAACCTAAAAGGCCCTATCCTTGAGATGTTTGCTCCGGCTCGATTGGTAGTTGATGAATATCACTATCACAAGGAGACAAGCTTGATATTTTCACTCCTCCAGGCCATCGGTGAAAAGGCGAAGACTCGGCTCTTATTATCGGCGACACCTAAATTGGGAGGCTTCGGCCATGTAAAGACTTTGGCTAAGCTTCTACAAGTAAACCTGGGAGCCGATGATTATCGCTCAATGCCGAATGACTTGTTCATGGCCAAGACTAAGGACTTGACTGGTAAGTACTTTAGGTCATTCATTTCGAAATTTGCTAACTTAGAAAGCACGAGAGAAATTGATGGTTTCTGGGGAGCGCCTTTCAAATGGGCTGCTTCATCGTCGGCACTGTCATTCTCAAAATTTCCTCGACGTCTTTTGTGGAAGGGTAAGTTCTTCGCAGGAGTGTGCTAGAGATAGATGCTAACATCTTGAAGGGCGAGGCTCCCCCGATCCCAAATGAGCGTGTTGATAAGTTGCTACCTGTAAGCTTGCCAGCCGTAGAATTTTTTCAATACAATGTGGCTCAACAAGAAATCGAAAACTACCAAATGGAGAACCTCCAGGAAAATCAAGATCCCGTTGGTGAATTGCTGCAAAAAGCAAGTATACCAGAGTATAAAGACTGCGAAAAGGTTTATCAAGACAACTTCAAGGCTTTAGCTACAATCGAAAGAGATTTATTAGATCAGTTGACCAAAACTATGCATCTTCAGAAGCTGTGCAATGAGGACTGGGATGATTCTACTGAAGACTGGAAGGATGAATGGCTCAACCGAGGCAACGACTGGGTTCGCATGGCACTCGCAGGCACAATGGCAGACCCCGACTGTGATCAGAAGATTAGAGAGTTGATTGAGCTAGTGGGACTATTTGTAGAGGATCATATCTTCTCAACGCATGACATCTTCGGCAAGAAGGAAGGTATGCTATCAGGGAAGAAAAAGAGCGCACAACACAGCCACCTCCCTGAAAAGGTCGCATCTCTTTCCGACATTGTTGCTGGTCTGAATGATTTGAGAATTAAATTCATTGACCAGCTTAGATTAACACGTGTGTCTCAAACAGTGATGAGAGTGCATAGCAATGACCATTTGGATTGCGATGGCTGCAGCTCTGAAGTTCGATCTAATAGCTTGGAAGTCCTCGGGAAGTGTGGTCATCTCTTCTGTCACAAATGCCTTGAGTTTGTCGAAAAGGACAACCAGTGCATAGTTGGGAATTGCTTTGCCACAGCGCGTTCCTATCAACTCATGTCTGGCTCTGATTTGGTTCAGAAGCCATTTGAACCATCAGAAGGTGCAAAGGCTACTGCGATATTAGAATTACTCCAAAGGATTACGGATAGGAATGAGAAGGCTATTATTTTCGCTCAGGACCTGCAATTTCTGACCTTCTTGGGACCCAAGCTCAAGAAGCAGGATATCAAGTACACTCATTTACATATAATGAAAGATGAGCAGAAGGCCACTGCGTTGATGGCGTTTGCTAAAGACGATAAGACGAGCACAGTGCTTCTACTGAATATTGGAGATTCCTCTGCAGCTGGCAGGTAAGATGAACCTGTGAGATGAATTCGAAAAAATTGAGCTAACTTTTCCTAGTAATCTTACAATCGCAAACCATGTAATCTTTGTTGCACCTTACCACGTTGAAGGATCTGATGGTCAGCGAGATTATGATGCGGCTATGAAGCAATCCATTGGTCGAGCACTCAGAATGGGACAGAAGACAAACAGACCAGTTCACGTCTATCAATTCTTTGCGAAGAAGACCGTGGACGCAGATCTTTTAGAACATCGCAATTCTATGATTCTGAAGGGCGTGGGTGTAGTGGATAACGTTGAGGTTGCCGCCTTCGTCGACAAATCCTGGGGCAAAGGTGACTACACCAGTCCTTGTGCTGAGATGCTCTGTCGTCCTGATGATGAGTATGCTTAGGCGCCGCTGGGTTACCTGCTTGGCCGGTCTACTATTTGTTTTCTCTTGTTAGATTTATGATGAGCATGGACGGGAGTCAGGAGTTAGTTCGGAGTCTTAGGAGCATGCATAGCGCGAGGACTTTGTTTACATGGTGGATTTATTTTCTTGTTCTTTTTCGCACAAAAACCGGTGGCCTTATGGCAGAACCAGAGAGTATGCTTCTTGCATTTTAGAGAGTCGAAACGGTTATCACCAGACTCTTGTGTAGTATATATGACACACATAAAATTATGAAAATAAAGTACCAAGAAATCCCAAACATAAAAATTCCCTGTCCTCCTTGCGTGAGATCTTTCGAGTATATTTTTTGATATCGACCGTGGATGGTAGTATATGAGGAGTGAGCATATATTTGCGGTCATATATTTGCGTTCGTAGTATCCTAGAATATTGTCAAAGGATTTGTTTCTAACACTGTTGGAATTTCGAGGTTATTGTATCTCAATCCATTTGTTGATGCTTTTCGTTCACGGCTTACCCAATACTGTAAGAGATCTGTTCCAGGGTTTTAGTGTGGCTCGGGACCGAAAAATCCACTCATACCACACCGGCAACTGTAATACTATTGTTCACAAGATCAATTCATGGGCGACCAGCTCGGAGTTTCTCTATAACACATGCAATCTGAAAATGGCTTTAGAATGCTTCACCTTCAGCTAAATGATTGTTATAATAACTATCGAGAAATGCGATCGCTTTCCAGCTACCTTTTCCGGGAAGGTCGGCTTACGGAGTAACCTACGGAGTACTTTTGCTGACATATCTAAAATACGCTAAGGATTCGAGCATTTACCATCATCTTATCCCCATCCTTTTATCTTTTTCCTGTCATTCAATTGATGCTGTACCTTTGTTCGAAACTAGATTTTGTAATGGCTATCAAAGATCTAGGAACCTAAAGCTAAAACAGACAAAACGGTGGTCCTCATAAAGAGTGCCAAGCCAAGCAGCCAAACGAAAGAGTGGCTGATCACGGGATTCCTGTATGTAGCTTGAACGACGATCATCAAGATGGCTGTAGGAAATGGAACTACAGCGAGTCCGAGAACTGCTGAGGATACACCGCTGTTGCGAGAACAGAGGGAATATGATGGTGCCGATATACCGGAGCCGTCAACGCGTTCGCAAAGTCGAGATGGAGATCAAGAAAGCTTGATAGATTCAGATAAGGCAAATCAACATGTTGGAAAGACACGAGGCGCATTCATAATGTTGAGCCTTTGGGGCTTAATATTCCTGCAAGGTATGTCAACAAAAACTAAAGCGATATCCACGTCAGGACATCGCTAGACACAAAGGCGATGAATCTAGCTAAATGTTTGGGCAGCCTCTAATTTCTCTGGAATTACTATTGCACAATCAAGAATCGCTGAAGACTTGGATGCGTTTGCAGAAGTCACTTGGTTTGCCTCTTCTTATCTTGTAAGTGCTGATATGGTTCAACAATGGTCACGTGATAGTAATTGATATTCTTAGATTGCAATGTCCAGCTTTTCTCCGATAGCAGCACGGCTAGCTCAGATCTTTTCGCCTAGGTCATGTCTATTCTTTGCAGCTGTTCTCTTTTCTATAGGTGGTATCATCACCTCACAAGCTCCCAGTATCCAAGTGTTTTTACTTGGCCGAGTTGTGGGTGGAATTGGAGCAGCAGGAATAATGACCATTTCGTTCATCCTAGTGCTCGAATTATCTGGAAAGAAACGAAGAGGTCTCTTCATTGGTCTTGTTAATACTGGATTCACCATTGGAGTTTCGTTGGGAGCCGTAATTGTAGGCTCTCTTTTGCAAGTGAGAGGTTGGAGATTCCTGTTTTGGATCCAGGCGCCGCTGGGGCTCCTTGCTGGGCTGGGGCTTTTTTTGAGTATTCCAAGCTCTTTTACGAGTGGCCAGAAGAGTGATGCGAAAGTTTCTGTTTGGAATAAGCTGGCAAAGATAGATTATCTTGGTGCATTGACATTGGTATGTCCTTAATCAGCTCATCTTGATAACTTACTAACCTCTCCGGCAGATGGCAGCTCTAGCAAGTTTTCTCTTCGGTCTCTCATGGCCAAAGATTCTCTGGCCACCAATTATCGCTTCACCCTTTCTTCTCGTATGCTTTATCATCATCGAAGTCTACTTTGCATCGGACCCGATCGTCCCAGTTACAGTCCTCAAATCTCGTGGAACACTGTTTTCCTGCTTCGCTCAATTAGGAATGATGTCAACTAGATGGATGGTTCTATTCTACTCACCCGTCTACGCCATGGCGGTCAGAGGCTGGTCCCCAACAAGCGCAGGCTCGGTCCTTATCCCTACAAACCTCGGGTTCGCAATTGGAGGCATAGCTGTTGGAGCTCTACACATCAATCGCGGTGGTTCATTCTGGCTGTAAGTCCTTTTAATCCCACTGAGGAGCACATACTGACTTTAAAACATAGACCATCTGTGGTTTCCACCGCCCTTTTCACCGTATCCATCTTCATTATCTCCCAGCTCTCATCTCCAGACACCCCCGCAGTCTATTTCCTTCTCGCAATCTTCGCCAATGGCCTCTGTGCCGGCGCAACTATCAATTATGACCTTGCGCACCTTCTACACATTACGCCACCGTCCTCTCACTTTATTGCCACCGCTCTCCTGAATACCTTCCGAGGTTTTGCTGGCTCATTTGGTGCGGCTATTGGTGGTGGACTCTTCGTCCGAGTACTCAAATCGAGCCTGGAGACGGGATTCAAGGATAATGGTGGGCTAGAAGGGAAGGGGGAATTGGTGAGGCGCTTGGTAGGTGCACCGGCATTAGTGGGCGGGTTGAAGGGGGTGGAGAGAAAGGTTGCAGTTGCAAGTTATGCGGCTGCTACTGGGAAGCTATTCTTGACTGCCGCTTTGGTGGCGACGTTGGTGATACTCATGCAAGCAGGCACTGGCTGGACTGCTGCTAAGGAGGTGGATGAAAGTGTAACCGATGATGATTGGGAAGAAGGGCTGGAGCAGGGTGCTTGATTTTGTACAACATATTCTGTATAAATTGTTAGATATTTATTGTTGGGATTTGAAACAGGAAGACTAGAATAGATGGAGTGCTTTACAGAGACCTAGAAACGAAATAATTGATTTAAAAGAAAAGCCCGTGGACTTGGAGCTATCACGAATATAACTTCGTACCGTCATTTTTATACTTTTAACCTTGTAGGTGTGTCGTTTGTTTCCTTGCTTCTTTTCAGAAACGAAATTTTAGATGCACTCATTTCATCACCTTCTCGCCACTCTCGTGAAGGCCAGTATAGATACTGTAAATAGGTGCTTGGTGTGTGTGTTCTTGTGAGATGGTGGGATGTTGGAAGTTGTCTCGGAGATTCTGGTGCTCGCCGGTCATGACTGTTGTTTGTGTTTGGGTCCTCAGTTTTAACGGCAGCCTAGTATGCGTCGCACAGATTTTGTGGTGCTGTAGATCTACGGGTAGCATGCATTGTCTATCTATCTGGTGGTTCTTTACTATAGGGATCTGTGAGACCTTGTTTTTGAGGAAGCTCGGTCAGGTACTTGTCGTTTCAGCAATAGATTTAAAATGCGTCTGGTTTGGTTGTTCATCAGGGGTGGCTGCAGGTATTATCCTTCCTTGAAACAGTTTTCTGTACCCATATCATAGAGCGGGATTTTGTCGACACTTCACTAAGGTCAGAATCAACGAAAATTATCTTGTGTTTAACCTGACCATCCAAAGCACGGCTATCTCCAACCTCGCCGTCGCACGCATGACGATGCCATCTCGTAGCCACCTCGTTGATTGTCAAACATGAAATTACCCGAGAATAATTACCGGTGGCGATAATCCACGCAGGAACCGGGAGAATGTGGCACAATGCGGTTGCACGTCAGATTGACAGCTGGAATTCCTCGAAGGGGGTGTGTCTTGGCACGCTGTCTCCATCATCTGGACATTGGGGATTGCCTCACTTCGAGCTCAATGGGAGGGCATACAGCAGTTAATTGGCTTGAATTGTATGAATTATGTAAAATAGGCGGCCTGGAGATATGCCGGTCGGTACCTTTCCCTTTGTTGGTATAACGATAAAGCCTGCTTTGGCAAGCGGCAACCCTACATTGTCAGCCAGCATCGTACCAAACTCAAGTTAGTTTGCAGAGGATCTTTGTGGGTTGATGAACTGCGAAACCTTCCTTTGAACCTATCATAAAATTATCATCCTGAGAGACCTTTTTCTTGTTGCTGGCTTTAAGATGTCTCAGAGGCTTTTGAGACAACCCTGCCTTGCATTTTGCTGGTGGTAGAAATGAGGGCAGGAACCCATTTCAGCCTCCTTCCTTTACACCAATTATTACACGATGAAAGAGCTCACGAGGCCCTAACTGCCTATATATTACGTCCTCATATTAATCTCTTTTCCAGAATCAACTACTTTTGGAACATTACATTTTCACTTCTTTAAACTTTACTTCTTCACTTACCAAATAGCCCTGTCCTCAATATAACTCCCATACATCTCTTTCTATCGACCAAGACCTCTTAAAATGTTGACCTTGTTCTCTCTTGTTGCGCTTGCTTCGGCGGCAGCTATTCCATCCGAATCCTCACCAATTGCGCAATCCACCTCGGTTCGCTCTGTTGAAGCCTCATTACAGACCGCAGTCACCAACCTTACTACAAACCACGTCCCCAGTCTCACTACTACTCCCAATCTCTATTGCCCTTTCGACATCAAGGGACATTTTGAATTCCCCCATCTCATCATCCCGACAAATAAAGAAGACCCCCAGCAAGCTCCTGGAACGGCTTATTGGGCTGAAATGACATCAAAGGTTGTTTTCTAATTTCATCGGCTCGGATTTCAATCTCTTTCAATTTCTGACTATCTCTAGAAAACCACTGTTTTCAATTTCGACGTCCGATATTCTGAAGAATATATTGGCAAGACCTGCGCCTTGATTTTTATGTTCCCATACCAAACCGTGCCACCTGCCTACGAGTGGTCGGGAATGGAGGCCCAGGAGTACAGCAAAGGCGGACTTATATTTTCAAAATTGGTTGGCCCTGCTAATTTAGCTACGACTTATGCGAACACCCCAGCGGTACGTATCCATCTTATCATTTCCTGCTTGAGCAATTTATTGCTATTACCAAAGACTTTTTGCTCATTGATCCGATTAGGTTGATGTCACTTATAACAAAGTATATCTGCAATCTGGAGGTGTACACCGGATTGCCACTTTCCCGTGCAATGCTGGCTCTCAACAGACATTCTCAGGTACCAGTGTAGGAATCGATGATTTGAAAATATTCCAAAGTCAGGCGGTGTCTGGCCCAGCCGGTCTGTTCATAGTCCCATGCCTTTAAGAAGGGCATTTCCTGTGCTTTAGTCTGGCATAGGATAAGAGCTTATGGCAATAATAATTGGTAATGGTAATGATATGGAAAGGGCTTATGGTTATGGCGTGAAGAGATAGGATTGCGTTGGATGCTAGAAGAACTTTGAGAAAAATCATTACAGACATGAATTAATTAAGATTGAGTCACTGCTTCTTGAATCAAGCCTCTACTGTGTGCCTTTATTTCGTCTAGTAATGGCTCTGAGGTGCTAAGTTTCTGTTGAATGCTCCAGAAATTTTGGGGATAGTAACCCATCAACAACTCAACCCTGAATAACAGTCTAGCTAGAATAAAGATACGTGAAGTCTCAAAGTGAAATGCTATGAGATTGTTCCTCACCTTCTACCATGCGATGGATTTTGTCTTTGAGAACAGCTTCTCTTTGCCTCCCGCAGCCGGCGGCTTGAGAGCCCGTAGAAGCGGATTAAAATCAGTACGACGGCTTAGGCGGCCAACATTAGTTGAGGGCACCTACACTAGAAGTTGTAAGTGACGAATTGCTTGTATTTGTGTACTCGGGTTCATGTCAATGCTACGTCACCTCGCTGAATACATGTCTCTCTGAATACATATCAAACTGTTGTTGAGGATGGAGCAATCCGGAGACTTTTGTAATGAAATAGAAATAGTTTACGCCTCCATCGCTTGGTTGTTTTTAAAGTTAGTAAACCATATATATTCCTAATGTGTTGAGTATTTCTAGGTTCGATTCAAAGCGAGGCGAATTTGTTGCGCTATGATCATGGGACACTTTGACGATGGTTACCGTATGAAAAGAGTGAAAATCAGAAGGCTGAGGAAAGGAAAAGCACAGGCAAGATTTGAGTAGGAGTGCTTTCCATCTCTTTGTTCTCGGTATTTCTTCTAACAAGATCAAAAGTTGTTGCTTTCTCAGAAACAAAAGTTCAATTAAAGAGTTCAATTTCAGACGTTTTGAGTATGCAATATTAGGAGATGACAGCTTTTCATTTTAAACAAATTGTAATGAAGTATACACTCATAATATATTAGGGGAATAGATAAGAACAAACATATTCATACGGGTTATTTCACAAAGCAATAAACCATTTTGATTATGTTATGTTCATCTGGGCTCACGTGACTCCACGTGCCAAATTACTTTTTATTGATTTCGATGATATCCAGCGCCTCTAGTCAAGCGAGGCATTCTACTACTTCCTGCATTTATTAACCCTATGATTCAGTCCTAATCAAAGAGTGTGGCTACCATATACTGTATGTCTTTTCTTTCTACCAGTCGCTCGTTTGCATTCAGTGACGTACACCATCAAACATAGATCGCCAACTTTCAAAGTCATTTCACTCAGTCAGTCCGTATTGAGCCAGTGGTCTCCAGCATGGATGCGGATCTAGAGTATGTTTCTCCTCTTGCATTCCATCTACATTTAACCCTTACAATTTAAGCCAATTTTCTGAAATAGATGATTTTAGACGTGCTCTGGCAGCTTCACGTAGAGAGCAAGCAGACCTGCTTGAGGAAGATCGACAACTGGAAGAGGCAATTCGTTTGTCAAAGCTACCGCATGGGCAAGATGAAACATCATCGACTTCTTTCACCGCGCCAGTTGACGCCACAGCTGGCATTTCTAGCTTCCCAAATCAACTTGGAGATGCAAATGAGAAACTGAAAAAGCGCAAAGCTGAAGATGAGCTTCCAAAGGAGACCATCAAAGCCGCCAAACATGTGATTACAATAGCCTACCCAAATGGTGGCATACGTATCACACGAACACCCGGACGAAACAATTCCGCAAACTGCATTAATCTGGTGGATATCGTCCACAAGGACCATCTTGTCTCCGCGTGTATCTTTTCGTTCTTCATTGCCAATGAAGATTTATTTCAATATCTTCCACTGTCACATTTATCCAATGCAGTACCGGTATAAATTCTCAAAATTTACTGCCACTATTACATTCATACTAAATTTTACTTAGATCTACATTGGCCGAGATGTCAACATGGACCCAATGCTACAAGTAGCATGCACCACAACTGGTATCTCTCTCAATGAGCGAGGAAAGCTGACAAAAGCACAATTGGCAACTCTGACCTCCCAGCTCGGTGAACTACATCGCCAACAATACGGCAAGAATTACCATTCATTTTACGCCTGGTCGCCGGGCTCTTCCCACTCGAAGATTATGCTCCTGGTCTACCCTGCTTTCTTGCGCATTGTAATCACCTCTTGCAATATGATGGACATTGATACAGAGTTTGGCGACAATCACTGGTACATTCACGATGTACCTAAGCAACCCAAACAAAAGGCAAATGCCTCAGCGGGCTTTGAAACAGATCTGCTAGCACATCTGCAGCATCTCGGCACCCCTGAGGAATTCGTCGATTCAATTAGGGGTCTGTACGATTATTCCACAGTAAAGGTTAACCTCGTGACGTCCGTTCCAGGCGTGTGTGCCGGCAACAAAGCAGAAAGACACGGGCTGCTTCGTTTGCGGAGGGTTTTGTTAGATCTTGAGCTCGAACTCTTAGGGCAAAAAGGCAACGGTCAATTTCAGCTCGAAGTCTGTACTGCCAGCGTCGGTGATCTAAATGCCAAGTGGCTCACAGGCTTCTATGATTGTGCGCTCGGAAAAGAGGATATTTCGATCAGCAATGCCGATAATGACTACAAAGTCCCCGATTTCAAGCTCTTCTATCCAACTGTTGGTGATGTCAAGAGTGCTCATGAGCTAGCACAAGAGGCCGCAAGCAATATTGGATGCCACACACGACCATGGAACAAGGCTTCAGACGAAATTAAGAACCTATTTCACCACTACGAGTCAAAAGATAGAGGGCGGCTGTTCCATCAGAAATTGATATTGGCTTACGACCCAAGTGATAAGATGGATAGTTCGCTCCCTTATTACATCTACCTTGGCTCGGCAAATCTGTCACAATCGGCTTGGGGAGGTCTGGAGAAGGATAAAAAGAAGAACAAGGAAACCTGTGATGTAAAGTTGGTGAAAATGAACAACTTTGAATGCGGGGTGGTGATCCCAGGGCAATTCGTTCCGGGTCTACTGGCGCGAGGCACAACAGGCTGGAGGGAAGGGGTAGTGCCATATGTTCAAAATGCAGCACGGTACGACATTGCTAAAGATAGACCCTGGAATGATCCCCGTTGGGTGACAGGATACAAAGAAGGGAATGGTGGTGGAACGGATTTCTAGATTGCACATTCCTCGAGGTATAAGCTTAGTTGTGGGATGCTGTCTATGACTTGTTATACCAGGTAGGGACAGGTCAATATCAAATTACAGACAGGGGTTCAGGATTCGTATACCACAAAGTCAGAGATTTTCTAGCCTCAAACCATTTCCCTTAAATTAACCACCCTCCCTCCTAGCATCAGACTGCCAAAGGGAAAAGTAGTTCTCATGCTCCAGAATGCCAGATTTAGAGTTACGAGGGTGCTGGGCATCGACTTTAGTTGATCCTAGAAATGAACATAGACTTTAAAAGGTGCTAAAATGAAAGTGCTGCCAAACAGTGAAATTATGGGAGGTTGTTCAGGCAGCCACCACACCTATTCCATAGTGATTGCTCAATCCAATATCGCTTGCTTAACATAGCTACGTCCATAACAAAGAAGAAAAATCGATTAACAGTCAAAGAACGCCCCTTTTTACAACAAAATAATTGGCTAGCTGTGAACAAATATTGAACATGTTTCGGTTGTGAAATGATAAATATTAACAGTGATACAGAATCTTTTCACTATCAACGGAGGGACTGGCATTTCAAGATGGATTTGAAACGGGATTTCGCTGAGCAAAACGAACTGATTTGTAGCCGAGGTGTTAATAGGAGGCAAATTCGAAGATTACACATTCTTTACCACAAGTATTGGATGGAATTGCAGCTTTTGTGTTTTGAGTTTCCACCTCGAAAACCAAATGACGAGGAGAATGCGCAGGTGGAAAGACTGAGAGATGCTGTACGTTCACTACACGTTAACCCCAGGTACCTCACTAACATTGAGCTCACAGCACACTCAGAGTTACTTGACGAAATCCAGCTAGAATCAGACCTAAAGGTTACTGTACATCATCTGCGGCCTGTTAAGTATTCACTCATCATGTCGCTGCAATATCTTCGCCACAATATGAGCGGGTATGAACGAGAGGCCCAAGCAATGATGGATCCGGTTCTAATTCGATCTCAACAAACGGCAATATGTGGCGTGATGTACAAGGCCGCCGTAGAGGACTGTGACGATAGGGTTCCTAATGAGCGAATCCTAGGCATCGTAGACCTTTTGAAGTACGTTAATCCACAGTCAGAGAAACATGACGACTGTTCTATATGCTACGAGGCGCTTAGGGAACCGGTACCAGTGCTATCAGAAAACAATATCACGAGAGGAGCTTTTCAAGAGGAACTGGGAGTGTATAAAATGGTGGTTAGCGGAATTCTCCCACCCTTTTCCCACTGTGTCGCGCAACTTCCATGCGGACATCAGTTCGGAGCCAAATGCATATGGAAATGGATGCTACAAAACCTCCAGTGCCCTCTCTGCAGGCGAAGGTATGCTCTGGAACTAAGAAAGTATTACCCGTTACTCCATATAGTAGATTCAGAATCAGATAGCGAGGAAGATGACGATGACGATGATGATGACGCCGATGAGGACGAAGTCCTTGATTCCTCTTAAATATTACAGCCAGGGAAAACCCCCTCAAGGGTTAGTTTTTATATCACTTGGATTTCAGCTACCCCCTTTTTCAATGCAATTCAGTAAACAAATTAGCAAGAATTAATCCCATCTAACTCATAAATTGATACATATTCTCTGGGCTACTAGCGACTTTCAAATTCGTTAATTTTCATATAAACTCCCAGTAATCCTTATTAAGAATTTGGAAAATGCGCTTTGATTAAATAGAGAACAGATTGTCTAAATGAACAGATGAGACGCAGGTGATGAAAATAAATTTAGTCTTTTATCCTAGAGCCTTTCACCCATTCACCTCAACTCCCCAAATCTTTTCGCGCCCTGTTGGCATTAGTCCCAAGTTCCGATAAATTTCAACACTCGGGTATCGTCAAGATGGATATTTTGTTGCAGCTAGACCAGAACGAAGAACGAGATCTCACGCGGCGAAAGAGCTTCCTTAACCTTCGCGAGACTCGCCGGTTGTGGATTTTAAGGAGCAAGCTGAATCTCAAACACCAACTCCTAAAATACGATTGGCCACCCAGAAGCCCAACCGACGAGGAGGAGCTGCGGCTGTTCCAGCTCAAATCCGCTGCTGCCACTTCAAAGCACGCTCCCACCCCTGGGTCGGAAAAGGAAGGTCTTTGGGTGGGCTCGGAGATCTTTGCACGCATAGAGCTCTTTGACGACTGCGAAATCATCAGCAAAGACGCCTTCACGCCGCTGGCTAGAGACCAGAAATATAGCTTGATGATGTGTAAAAGATATCTAAGATTGCCGTGTCAGCCAAACTTCAGTGTTACGACTCGGTTCTTGCTAAATATACCTTTCATTCGTTCCCACCAAGATGCACTTGCGGTTGAGTTGAGCAAACGCGACACGGGTATTCCGCAAACATCACGGGTCTTGGCTATTGCAGATCTGATAACGTATATTCCGGTTCCCAAGGAGGTAGACAAAAGAACTCACGAGGGCTGTGCGATCTGCTTTGAGGAGTTTGAGGGGGGGATTCCGGAGGGTGCTGATGTTCAGGTGGTGAGAGACACGAGCGGAGGGACGATTAACACATCATACATCATCAGAGGAACCCCATCACGACTCACTCACCACACTGCACAGTTGCCTTGCCTGCATTACTTTGGCTCGCGCTGTATCTGGAAGTATTTCTTGGACTATTCGAGTTGCCCTTACTGCAGACGCGAGTATTCAGGCAACATTTCCAAGTATGGTACTTAGACACTAGGTGTTGCTGAGTTTTGATATCTTACTCTGCCACTACTCATATCGTCTTGCACCTTTTCTATCCTTGTCAGGCACCAGAAGGCATTTGACTGAGAGTTATCTCCCACTTGGCATGTGTATAGGCGCTTACGCAGGCATAAAAAGTACCTCATTTGATATTTGGACGGAGGAGACTACCTTCATTCACTTCAGGACTTTGTCGTCCCCATTAACTTTTCCAAGCACCAGACGAAGTAGGACAAAAAATAGAGGAATTTTCCCGCAAACCTAATTCCCAATCACCTGTAATAGTGTGATTTGATGTGAAAGGAGAGGATGACTATAAATTTCGATATCACCTTAATTCTCGCTTAAGACCACTACCCCTTTTTGAATAACCTGCTTAGAATCGGCCTCAATGAATAACTCCTGACGTACAGACCGAACGAGCCCAAGAGCCTACAAAACTCATAAACACCATCCAAGAAATATTGTACTGACGTAAGAAACATGATGAAACCAAGTCCCCTCAGATTTCTGTCGTGGTTTTCTCACCGCCACTCGAGTCAAGTCTTTTTTCCATATCCTAAATCTTCCGACTGTGCAACATTCCATCTATCGCCCCATCGGCAGACCTTAACCCTCAACTCTGTATGTATTTTTAGGAGAGGAGGGGAAGTTGTTTTCGGCAAGGCAAGATTCACGCACAGGCAGCCGTTACATGAACGCCGTTGAAACCCACCGCCGCCGATCTTGAAACAACGATCGAAACAATTTGGCGAACTGCAATCGATATACTCCCATGACGCTCATATAGCAGGGTTTGCCGGTACGTGATCGGTACGTGATCGGTACTTGGACGGTACGTGGTCGGTAAGTGTTTGGAAATGTGAAATGGTAATAGCGTTATGCCGGTGCATGGGAGGTGAAGTGTCAGTTACAGGGGAGGTATATGAACTACGGAGGTGATGTTTGTGTTTTGGAGATGGGATGATCTTGCTACAGTTGAAAGGTTAGAGGGATGGGCATGTGATATAAATGAATGTGAGTGGAGACTTTAGACTTGTGTGATTCTTGACACATTTGATAGAATACTGTCTGATTTTATTAAGTTGGCTGAGCTTTTCCAAATACTTGTGGCGGAAGTGAGTTTTGAGAGTACCTGAGAACTAAACCATGTGAGAAACCATGTATTAGGAGTGCCTATGCATAAATAAATAGCCCATAACGCATCATTTTATATGGTAACCGTCCTGCAGATAGTGTTTGAAGTTGTGTGGTTGAGCTTTCCCTTCGGGGCAACATCGGTGCGCTTTGAAGCTATACAGAACTTCATATAGCAAATCTTGGGGTCGCCGATGAGAGCATGTCATTGAAACAGGACGCCAATGACAATAAGTAGAGAACCTCTATGCTTTCAGGACTGCTTGTTGCTGCAGATCCCAAACGAACAGATTTTCTTGAGGCATCGTAAATCTATTTTGGATCTTGGTTCTGTCATGAAAATTATAACCTTCCAAATCGTCATATGAACCGTAACCAACATATCTTGGTAGGTAGGACCCATCGGAGATGGAAATATGATGATGGGGCAGTAAAGCCGGCTGTAGGGTCTCCCCGTCGTTGCAATACACGGACAACAAGAGTACCCTCTTGATCCTTGAGGATAAGCATGTTAAGCATGTTGACAACTGACGTCGGCATCTATGCGAAATATGCGAAATATAGACAAGCAGTTATGTCGGCACCTGTCTCCCTTCGTGTTGTTCACAAGGGTTCCCCAGAGATATGTGGACATCCATGGTAACGATTGATATTCGAGCACCATAAGGAAGTAAGGTTGACTAATTTAAGGTTTTGATCCTCCTCCCCACATAATAACAAGCCACCCTCAGTGCCACCAGATATCCACCACTGGACTGGTACTAGAAGGACCGAACGACGCGGGGTCTGAAAACTCAGATATATCCCTCAAACTATCCTCGCGTCACGTACGGGAGGCGCGACGATTCCGAGTAGTCAGAAAACCTTGTAGAGATTCCAAGCATTCCAAGCGAAGTGGAGTTGCTCAAAAATTGGCGCGGGATACGAAAGACGCGTGGATATGCAGCCAGCAGCGATTAATGGATAGCGCTGAATATCGTGAAAAAGTTGAAGTGCTTGTTTGAGATCTGGACGGATTTCCTTTCCTTGTGGCCGTTCGGGGCACTGTGCTACATATGAACCGTGTGTACCGAATTGTGTATAGTTATTGCCGTTGCTAATTTTCACTTGTGCCGAACTGTTCTGGGAGAAGTAGACGGAATATAACGAAATGTTGACTTCCATTTGGAGCTGTGGGGTTTTGTTGACAATAGGTGACCCTTTAGAGTTCTAGCAGAGAGGATGGTTTCATGCTGCACAACAAACAAGAAGATAAACAGATATAGACATACTTTCCAAAGTTTCTCACAAATCCACAGATCATCCGTATTAGCATCCGTTTCCTGCATTTTTAGCCCAAGTTATTCCTCATCGTGTCCATGAGCGAGACAGTCACCCGAAGCTCAAGTAAATGCACTCAAAGATACCAACCCATCACTGGTGTATATCAACGAGGATATAGCCAGTAAACTTATGCAAGTCGTCTATCCAATAAATCTGTATTAGGAATTATTTTCATGCTACTTGGAGCCGTTCGAACTAATCCCTAGGGTTGAAGGATGACCCGTGTGTGATCCAACTGTTACGGTTATCCATAGTGCCTTGCTATACATAGTGTCTATCCAAGAGCTGCCGGACCTGTAGATCTGGTAACGGCAGATAATTTGGAGTTGTAATAACAAGACTTGTGGGCGGCTCCAGTGTCCTTCGTAGCAGTACAACGGCGCGGTTGGAAATGGGAAGTGAGCTAAGCGAGTTTCTAGTTGGAGCTCTGGAGCTGTAGTGCGTGGGGTGAGATGTAAGAAGAGATCAAGCATTAGCATATCGACCAGTGGAATAATGCTTTCATCATGATTACGTTCTTCTTGAAGACTGCATGAATGTATGGCTGTAGTTGGTTAGCAGTTGTGTGTGGTGTAATAACTTCCAAGGCTTATCAAACAATCAAAGACGTGGATGGAATGCTGTTGGTTGTACTGGACTCTCGGTCCTGTAGAATGTAGCACACCTAAACCAAGACGAATTCTTTCTCGGGTCGGGTTTCATCACGTGGGTTTCAATCCAACAATAGTATAGTGCCTTGGTGCTTACAGGGACGAACAAGGTCTTAATAATCCAATAACTCAGCAGGCCAGGCTTGAAAGAGACATTGAGCAGCGGAAAATCATTCACCAACCGACATGTTGGATCTTGGTGTGATAGTGATAGTGATGTACTGTACCTACAGTACATTCTCATCACAGGCGCTTCCACTCTTCACTCTCAAGGCAGCCATAGAGATACAGCATATCCATGAGATATGCAGTTAGTTCAAGTTCAAACATAATTGTTACAATTGTATGGGCATTTGTATGGGCATTTGTATGGACATTTGTGTGGGGATGCGCAACACCTTGTAGGTCGGCTTTTCAGCCTGCAATATGAGGATCATCTATATAGATATTCAGGTCCATAGTACAGTAGCGCTCCCTTCAGCTCACAGCTCCGCCGTAAATATCAGCCCATACCAGTGAAGATCTTGACCAACAGATAGATGAGTTCTTAATCTACCCACAAAACTTTGCTTTTCACTCTAGAAGAAGAGAACGGGGCGATGATCTAAGCGGGAGCCCCATTCTTGAGGCTCGAGAGTTGGGCTGGGACTGGCAATTTCGCAACCCATGCTATGAATACTCAGATCGACTGTGAAGTGTGAAAGGACCATTGCGTGACGTTTCAAATGACTTGGGTGCCTAGGGCAACATTTGAGTTGGTGATTTTGGATTCTGTTAGTCTACAAAGTATCAGCTTTCGTGACCTCTTAAAGCGTTGGTATCGCTTGTAAAGAACGAAACACAAGAGCGTTTTGTTGCAAGTAAGTAAGTCGTGATAGAGAATATTCAGGTAAGCTTTGGTCAACGGCGTTTGAACGTGCACACTGACATTACATTGCTGGGGAGCCTGTTCCTTACTGGGCGTGTTATATGCATTATATTAATGCATGGATGCACAAGCACGCTTTGTTCCTCTGCACGTGTCCAATGCTTCGGAGGATTCGGTAGATCATCAATGCATCTGTAACCTGGGCCCATGTGAAGCACGAATCCGTGAGCATGTTCTCTGAGAAAAACGTGTCACCATTCATACATCTGCCGTTGCTCTGTATGCGAATGAAAAATCATGTATTTGGAAAGAAAGCAAGACAATTCCAACGGGAAGTAACTACGACGGATTTGTCTGGCCGGCATATAGCCGAGGCTGGATAACCGTGCCGTACCGAGTAAACGTCAGGAACAGACAGTACTGTCGTGCCCAATGGCAACCATGGCGAGGACCCTACAGGTCCGGGGATGCGTGGTGCAGGAGTAACGACGAGGGCCCCTGGAAGAGCTTTTTTTAACCCATGCTCACATACAGTCAGATAAGTCGTTGTAAGAACGTGCGTGGGGTTCGTGAGTATGTGAGCCTGTGCCATGCCCGTACGTTCCCACAATAGGGCCAGAAGTGGGTGAAGCAAGTGCAAGACAAGTCATGATGCTGCCGTGATACTGTATGTAATGTATGGTGTTAATGAGAATGTGAAGAACTCGACGACATGCTGGGTAACACAATGTGTACGTGTCAATACCTAGAGGGAATAGGAAGAAAGCATTTGGCGCTGGCTGTAGAAGTGAGGTGTGAAGAAGCGCCGATGAGGTTGGGCGAGGATGGTGATGTTGAAGAACGAGATTTGGGAGACGAAGGAGCAATCTCCTGAATAGGGGTCGATCATCGTTTTCGTTGGCCGCCGACGTTGAAATACTACCACACCGACGGAAATTCAACGTATCAGGAGCCAGAGATTATTGAACTTTGATGAATTCTTTGCCCGTATTGGGGGATTAATTTTTATTAGTAAACCGCAGATGCAATGATAGGCGGTGGTCGTAACGACATCCGTTGTTTGGGGGTGAAAAGGTGGTGATGGGTAATGAGTGGTACTTCGTAGATAGGGATGGCGGCGGATAGGCTGAAAGGCGTCAATTGTTTACTCCGTCTGCTAGTACCTAAGCAATTAAAGTCACTTAACTTCCGGGACAGGCGGAATGAACCATATTCGCACTTCACGTCAGTTTTGACTTTGGTGGTATGCCGTTGTTATAAGGAACAATATTTTGACTTGGACTTTGCCATGTACCTAGCGTGATGATTTAGAGTTCTAGCTAACAACAGCAAAGACCACTCCTCACCACGTTTCTGTGGAATACATACTTCTAAGAACGGAAGTTGGAGCAAAACAATAATCAAAACAGCAGCTGCAAACCCCTCAACTTGACGTACGGATGGGATTGGGCATTATCATAGGATAGGGAAAAACCGTAGAAGCACAACGCGGCGTAACCACCCGCTCGTATGCCGTGGGACCAATGCCACTTACTTCTGGCAAAGAAGCTCAAAGAAGTTCAGAGTCCAAAGCGTATGCAAGCCTTCAATACTACTGCACGCTTCACCTCACGGTCTCCGTTTGTTGGCGTTTTCGTGGCTCGCGCGCAAAAACAAAACGGATTTCCGAGAGGTGATGCTCGCCGCAGTGGTTGGCATGGAAAAAGGTGAAAAGTTTCCGGTGGTGGCTTGCTGTACCTCTCTGGTTGCATGGTCCTAACCGCTCTCGTGTACTCCTTCCTACAACAAGACTTTTTGGAATATCGTGGGGTTTTCCTCGCGGTATCAGAGGCCAATTGTCCCAGGGGAGAAGTCAATCTCGATGTCCTAGGAGGACTGTATACTTTCGTCCATTGCAGATTTCCCTCCTCACCCCACATGCTCCTGCTCCTGCTCAGCTCCCGCTCAGCTCCCGGTCTTCCTATACAATTCCTGCTGCTGCTCCTCAGTTGAACCGGCCTCATCCCGACCCTCCATGAATAATGATGTGATATGATAAGTAGTAATAAGTACGAAGAAGCAGGTCGTCATTCATCCACCCTCGGGTCCATTGGGACAGTAATTGGCCACCACCCTGTATTTACCGGACAGTACGTACATGTATGTGTACACGGTACAGTACCAGTACCAGCAAGTATCTGGCCGCGGTCGGTGCAGTACATACGGTAGTACAGTAGTACTGGTAGTACTTCGTAGTTGTAATAGCGGTGATGGTAGTCTTGTCTTGCCTTGTCTTGCTTTGTCTTGCCTTGTCTTGTCTTGTCTTGTCTGGGTCTGGCTGGCCTGTCCTGTCTCTGTCTCCTTGCCTCTGTCTCTGTCTCCCCTTTTCTCCTTCTCCCCCTGTAGAGTGCTCGTGCTTGGTTGGGCTGCTTGCTGGAGCTTGAACTGGAAAGGGAGCTGCAGAGCTGGAGCTGGATGGAGCTGGCCCTTGCCCTGGTCGTTCGTTGCCCTTGCAGTTCAACGACATGGGAGGCGGCGTTGGCGTTGGCGTTGTTCCTCCTTTGCCCCTAGTTACGGTACAACCGGTACGCTTCCACATCCCTCATCTCGTCCTCGCTTCTGGCCCATGGAGCCATGATCCGGCAACCACCACTACCACCACTACTACTACCTCCACCACCAAACCAGCCAGTCTTAGTATTAGTCCCAAGTCGCCCAGTCCCACCCAGCATCTCCAGCAAGTGGTCCAAGCTAAAGGTAAAGGTAAACTTCCATCCTCCCCTCCCCTACGGCGGTAGGATTCGACCAGTCTCCTCCAGCTCCACACTAGAGGAAAAGAAACGTACGGCGGATACTTACTGTACAATAACAGACTTTGTGGTAAAAGAGGCGAGACGAGCAACACACGAGCCTTCATTTGCTCCCGCTCCCGCCTCGACCTTACTTCGTCAACACCACATCTCGCGACGACCGACAGCAACAAACAAACAAACCCCAAAACTCCAGCTCCAGCTCCAGCACCAGCACCAGCAAACCGCGGACACGGCCGCTGTCTCGTTTCTCCGCGCAACGGCTTTGCTTTGCTTTGCATGAGCAGCATCACCGAAACCGTTGCTCTGGTCGCCCGTCTCGAACATCGAGTCCTCCAGTTTCACTCTTAGGCAATTGCTTGTTTCGAGACCCAACGCAGTGTGCGCACTGATCCTCAGCACCACATTCAGCAGCCTGACACATTCAGAGTGCTTATACCTTCAATTGATCCCGTCGTCATATTCTGACAGACCTCTCGCCGCATAATTGCTCTAACCCACAACCCACGGGTTCCCTTCCGAGTAATCTGAGCAGCCCCCGACCTAGGTT
>Ga0247734_1000278_pt1 | contig 45977 bp, 72 predicted proteins | sample UWRJL103311B2_FD_180933 | JGI IMG/M metagenome (GOLD analysis project Ga0247734, IMG submission 180933) | Plant litter microbial communities from Arlington Agricultural Research Station in Wisconsin, United States - UWRJ-L103-311B-2 | ecosystem: Environmental > Terrestrial > Plant litter >...
GTCCCCAGGCCTCAAGGCCTAGACTCTCGACCCGCCTACCCCCTCCGTGGCCGGGCGCCGAGGCGCGGGGATGGGGCGCCAGGGGGCGGAGGGGAGCGACCCGCCACGGCGGGACGTCCGAACGGCTTCGGCCCTGGGGCGCCCTTCCTGCTCGGTGCACCGCTGACCATGGGATGGGCCGAGTCGATGGGCCAGCCGTCGTCCCCGATCTCGGTCGAGAAGCCCCTCGCCTCGTCGGCCTGCGCCTCGCTGTCATGGTGCGGCTTGCACAGGCTGCGCAACGGGCCTTCGAAGAACTGGCGATAATCCTCGTTGTGCCGAGGGTGGTGGTCGACGATCGACATAAGACGAACGATCCCGTCCCTCTCGCACAAGCAACAGGTCGGGTGCTCGGCGCGCTGTTGCGCCTTGCGGATCTTCCACGCCTTGGACTTGTACCAGGCCCGGCTGGGCTTCTCAGCCCTGCGCTTGGCGTCATAGGTGCGGGAGGTGGTCACGCCTTGTCCCACTTCTTCCGCTGGTCAAGCTCATACGCCGCCTTCTTAGCGTGTGCGTCCAAGGCGTCCCCAAGCTTTACCCAGGGGCGCACCACGTTCCAGACAAACCCAACCAAAAGCGTGGTCACGAAAACCCCCTGATACCAGGGAAGGCTGTCGATGTAGGCCAATAGGGCGCTCACGACGGCTCACCCCTGCGCCGAGGCGGCTTGATACCGCCATCGGGAAGAGGCGGAACGCGCCTTATGCCCCGGGGTAGGGAAAGGTTCGGATCATCCTTCGCCCCGTCCGGGCCATCGACGATGGCAGGGCGGACCCACCCAGGGGGCGGCACGTCTAGCCGATCCTGGGCGGCCTCGCATTTCTCCATCGCCTCGCGAAGGGTAGCGCCTTCGTGAAGCACAGGAACGGGCTTGAGGCCAAGGAATGTCTGCGGCTTCGCCTCTGGATCGCCTAGGGCCCAGAGCGCCTTGTCGCTCTCTGGCTCCCCGATCTCACGGACCAGGGCCGGGTTAGGGCGCGGGTCGTTGCAGTCGACCACATCCCAGCGAATGCGCTCGCCGCTGTCGTCGACGGGCCCGCCATCCATGTAGAGCGATGGCCGGCCGTCCGGGCTTCCGATCGGCTCAACCCTGCGCCGAACGGGTCGAGCGCCTTCCGGTAGCGCCTCGGTGCCCATGGCCCTATCCCGGGCCTCCTGCTGGGCCAAGGCGCCGAACTCTCCGCGCCTGGCCATGTAGTCGGATCCACTGTCGCGCACATACCCCGGCGCCACGCTGTCGACCACGTCGGGCGCCTTCTCGGCCATGCGCCCGATCGCCGTCGGTGAGGTCCAGCGCTCGGCGACCTTGTGCGGGGGCGTGACCTGGTGATGATCCAAGGCCTGGCCGAGGACTTCGAAAAAGCCGGCGGCTTCGTGGGCCGCGCCTTGGTCGTCGTAGTGCGTCTCTTCGGATCCGACCATGAAGCACCGGCCCGCCCAGATAATGATGCTCAGCCTTCCGGCGAAGGCGTCGGGAATTTCGCCGGTTCCTTCAAGCACGCCCTGGCGGCTTATGAGGCGGAATTTCATCGGCGAACCCTCCCGCCGGCGCCGAGCCTGAAATCGAAGCCGGGCGGAAAAATACGACCCGCGGCGCGGGCGGTGCTTTCGGCGAACTCCCTCACGAACTCGGCGAGTTGCGCTTGCTCTTCGGGCGTGAGTTTCCGAGGGCCTGCCAGGAGGGCGGCCGCCTCGTCGAGCTCGAGCGCGGCGGCCTCATGGCTGGCCTCGATCGTTCGAAAGTCCCTGGCATCACCTTCGCACCGCTCAGCCTGGCCCCGGGCGCTTTCGGCCTCGCGTCGTTTGGTGATCGCCAGCGTCTTGAGGCCGCTGATAGCCTCCTGGAATTTCCCGGTCATCGGTTATTTCCCCTCTGGGCCAAAGGTGGCCGTTTTGCTGAATGGAGTAACGCTGATTTCGGCCGTCCAGCGCCCGCCCGCGCGACCTGTCGCCGAAACGTCCAATATGAACCGGCAGACACCGCCGGCGCTATAGTTGTGCGGGAATGGGCCCGTCCCGACGATTTTGACGCTCGGCGGGAGAAGGGCGAGGAATTCGCCGAGGGCGGGTACGGCGACGTCTATGAACGCGGTTTCCATTTATTTCTCCACTTCCGAAAGTCGGCCACGGCGGCCGCGATAAATCCGACGAGGTAGGGCCAGGCGAGCGCCACAACGATTCCGAACGCCCAGGCCTTGGCGATTTCAAGCGGGGTCATGACGCGTCGACCTGGGCGGCCGCCGCCTTCTGCGTCACGAACTGCCGGGCCGCCTCTTCCAGACGCTCGCCGGCCTTGTCCGCGGCCTTCTCGGCCTCCGCCTTTTCGAAGGCGTTTGCGATGGCGAAATTATTCGCAGCGGCGCAGGCGCGAACATAGGCGTGCGCGGCCATGCGGAGGTTTCCGGCGGTGATCATGATTTAATTTCCTCCGGCTCGTTCCTGCCCGGGCTTTCGAGAACAACCTGCGCCAGGCCTGCGAGATATTCGACGCCGTACTGACCTTTCGCGAGGTCGGCGCAAACCGTCACGATGACGCAAACGGCCTCGTCGAGCTCCAGGTTATGGCCCTGGACGGCGGCGACGATAAAATCGACGGTTTCGTTTGCGAGGTTCGCAAATCTTTCGTCGCCGCTCACGGTCTCCATTTTCATGCTCATGATTTAATTCCCCTGGTCAGATCGTGGCATCGCTCGCCCTGGTCGGCGTAGCAGCGACCGCAAGCGCCATCCGAGCGAACGATATTTGTTTCGTCACGGCAGGGCGGCCTATCATCGACTCCCGCCTTGGCTTCCTCACGGTTCAGCCTGGCGACCAGGACGCCCGCGCATCGAGCGCAGAATTTCCCGTGCGTCGCGTTCACGCGGTTGAAGACCTCGCAGACGGCCAGCTTGCCGCATCGGTCGACGGCGCATTTTCCGAAGTCTCGAAAATAGGCCATCGCTCAGACCTCCCCATCTGAGAACGCCTGTTTATCGCGGCACAGTTCGCCACAGAAAAAATAGCCGTTCTGATTTTCGAGCCAGCCGATTCCGCGAACCTCGCCCTCGGCGACGTGAAGGCTCTGCGCCTCGAGCTCGATCGTCTCGCCGCACCATTTGCAGGTGCACGTCCCGATCCACTGAAATTGCGGCTTGCCGTTCGGCCCCGAAAAAACGCCCGTACAGCCCTTTTCCGCGTCGCCCGCTACCTGGGTAGCAGGAGGGTCTCTTTCCTGCCCTCCTGAATTTTCCTGGGCCGCCTGAGGCCATCCATTTTTCAGAGGGGATGGCGGGACGTGATCCCAGCAGAATTTTCCGGTGCGGTATCCGTTTTCGTCGAACGTGTTGACCATGGCGTCGGCGCTGCACCCGTCGTGGAAACATTTTCCCAATTTAGCGAACATCGAATTAATTCCTCCGCTCGTTTGCGATCCGCTCGCAGACGGACACGAAATAGGGCTTGGCGGCCCGGGGGTTTGCTCGCCAGACGATGACGGCGGCCTTGGCGAGGTCGTCGGCGTCCAGGTCGTGTTTTTTCGACATTTCGCCGATGACGGTCCCGGCGGCCTTGGCGTCCATGCCGTTGACGACCAGGGCGCCCCGGATCATCCCCCAGACCTCGGCCCGGCGAATTTCGGCCGGCAGGGCGTAGGCTGGGTTTCGATTATCGCCGGACTCCTCGGCCTCGAGGCATTCGCGCAGGGTCAGCGGTATTTTCTCGCCGGCCTTGGGTCCGACCGTAATTTCCGCCACTCGAACGATAATCGAATCCACGGTTTGGCGGCCGTTCGCCAATGGGGGTTTGGGGGATTCTTCTAGCTTCTGGACTCTGGCTTCTGGTATCTGGGTCTTAACCCCCCCGGTTAACTCCGGCTTATCCGACCCGGAATTTCCCTTGTCTTTTGAAAGCAATGGAGAGCCGCCCTTCTTTCCGTTTTCTCGATTAATTCTCCGCTTTTTCTCGTCAGATTCCATCCGCGAGCTGTAGATCACCCCGTTCTTTTTCTTCTTGGCGACCTCGGATTCGAGGAGCTCGTCGAGGGCTGGAATTATTTCCTCGCGGTCGGATCCGATGATTTTTCCGAGGCTCTCGATCGTCATCGCCTGGCCCTTTTTATCGACCAGATGGCCGTAGGGTTCGGCCTCATGCATGATCGAAATTAAATCGATCCAGAGGCCGCGGGCGGCGAGCGAGACGTCGCGAAGGGCGGTGTTGGCGCGCCAATCGGCGGCATAGAATTTCATCCACGGATCGCTCATAGGCCCGTAGCCCTCCGAATAGCCGATCGGATCACGCACCGGCCAGCAGCGGCCATGATGCGTTCCCCGCGCCTGGTGGTCGCCAACCATGATTTTTTGTCGCTCATGATCCAGCCGCGGCGCTTGCAAGCGGCCTTGGCCTTCCGATGGCGGGTTCGAGCCGCCAGAGAGACAAGCCGGTAATGGTCCTTGCAGAGCCACCAGGCCCAGGACCCGCGACAGCTTTTGGTGCAGAACGGGACCTCGCAGCGGGTGCGCTCGTCGGTCATAGGCCGTCCCGCCCGTAGAAGTAGACGAGGCGCGCGGCCTCCAGGATGGCTATCCGCGACACGCCGAGGGCGAGGTCGCGACGGTACGTGTCCGGACGCCCCACGACGCCCGTCGGAGGTCGCGCAGGAGGGCCGCCGAACAGGTTGTCGAGCGCGACCCAATCGGCCAGGGTTTTAGGCTCGAACGACCCTGTCGCGGTAATCACGCCGCCCTCAGGGGTCCAGGTCGTATCCCTAAAGTCACCACAACGAGCAAACCCCGAGGGTGCCTCGATCGCGGCCTTGAGACTCGTCCACTCGCCGGCCCGGCCCTGGATCTGAATTTCTCCGGTTCCGAAGGTGTAGGAGGTCAAAACGGGATCTCCGTTTCCTTCTCCCAAGCGGCGGCGTCGGCGGCCACCTGGGCGATATTCGGGTTGATGACCACCTCTCGGAGCCTGCGCACCCAAAGCTCGACTCCGTCATCCAGGCGGAGCACCACATAGGGCAGAGAGTCGTTCGGGGTTAGGACGAGGGCGCTCAAGGCATAGTGGACGGAACCTTCGAACGACTGTTCGCCATCTATGCGACGATACATTTCGCCATGCGTGCGGTCGGAAAAGCCGTAGGCATAGGCCATGACGCGCGGCGGCTTGCGGGCGGACTCCGCCCCGGATATATTCGGCATCGTTGCGGCCCTCCTGCGGCCGTGACCTGGGCGGCTAGGTCTGATCACCTGCCGCCCGCCCTTTCTCCTCTCGGTTAAGCGACCCGTCAAGTGGGTTAAGCGAATTAATCCGCCTCGTCGAACCGGCGCAGGGGCGAATATTCGGGCGAGCGGGCCGGCGCAGGGGCGCCTTGGCTGGCGTAGTAGGCCCCGCCGACCGTCTTCCGGCCCCGGTTCATGTAGGCGACGACCTGGATCGCCGCCGCCTCTACCCGGCGCCGAAGGTCCGGGTCATCGATCCGGGAGCGGGTGACATCGTGGGTCATGGCTCCTCGCCTCCCATCATCCGAACAAGTCGCGCTGCACCGGCGGAGCCTCGCGCGGCAAGCCGAGTCGCATTAACTCGGATCGCATACGCGCCCGCCAGCGGATAAACGCCGTTTCCGAGCATGCGAAGTTCGTCCACCCGGGCGGCCACCCCATCAACCATTCGACGAACCGCGGGTTCAAGCTCCGGCGCTCTGGCGAGGACGTCGGCCCATCCGGCGACGTCGGCGGGTCCAGGCGGGTGCAGACGTCGCGGGCCTGGCCGGTCAGCAGCAATTCGTCGCTCCGAGGTCCCCCACGGTTCGCTTGCCCCCCCGATGCGCAGCTCACTTGCGGGGTTTCCCAATGGTTCACCTCGTGGTGCAGACTGATCCCCTTGCGGAAGCCGTTCGCGCCCGAGTCGATCGTCATTTGACGAAGCGCTACCCCGTCCCTCTCCGAGTCCATGACTGCAGGAGTCGGCCACACCTCCCCGGCAGGGAACGGCCGGGGAGGTGTGGCCGACTTGCTGAACTCCGCCGCCTGGGTCGGCAACGGAACCCCGCCGCCGCCGAACGCCATGTTCGGCCCGCCCTTCTCCCCGTCCGTTGAGCGCGGAGTCGACCTGGTCGACTCCGCGCTCATGGCCTTCGCCGCCGCCGGAAGAGAGGGGTTGCTCGGCCCCCGGCTGAAACAGTTCGGCGCCTTGTCCCCGTCCGTCGCGTTCGGGGTCGGCCAGGCCGCCGGCTTCGGCTGCTGAAATTGTTGCACCTGAACCCCCAAAGGAGTTCCCATGCCGTTTCCGTTGATCCCCTTTGCTATGACCTCCTGGCGCCTCGCCTCGAATTTGGCCGGGTCGTGTGTCAGGCCGAAAACGCCCGCGTCCGGGGTCGACCACCCCGAGGATAAAAACCCGCTGGCGTTCGTGCGTCGCGCCGACCTCATCCGCGCGGAAGAGTCCGCCCTCAACCTGGAAACCCAGGCGGTGTAAGTCTCGGCGGACTCGCTGCGCTCCCGGAACGAGGCCGGGCTTCGCCGAGAGCATGCCGGGAACGTTCTCGATGAGGACGAACCAAGGCCGGGCCTGGACGATGATGCGTCGGGCGTCGGACCAGAGGTCGCGCTCGTCATCGGATCCCTCGCGCTTTCCGGCGAGGCTATGCGGCTGGCAAGGGATTCCGCCAATGACGCCATCCACAAGGCCGCGCCATGGGCGGCCGTTGAAGGTGGTAACATCGCCCCAGATAGGAGCGGGAGCCAGGAGACCCTGTTCCATCGCGTCGACCAGGTGCGCGCAGGCGAAAGACTCCCTCTCCACGAAACAGACTGCTCGAGCGCTTGGAATTGCGAGATCGAGGGCGAGGTCAAGCCCGCCGCCTCCCGCGCAGAGGCTGATAGTGGTGATTGGCCCGGAACGTAGATCCATGTCACTCAAATTCCCCTATGTCATAGGCCGAAAGCGGCGGCTCTTCTGGCCCGTCGGCGGGCGGTGTTGAGCCTTCGCTCGAATAGGTGGTTTCCGTGGCGGGAGAAGGGTTTGCGGCCGGTGCTGAGAGCCCGTAGCTCGCCGCCGTCTCCTCGAACTGGTGAGCCCAGAGCCCGCCCCCGAACACGTTGTCGGGCTGGCGATCGCGCACGGCGTTGCGGGCGATATCGACCCAAAGTTCCTTGGTCCCGCCCTCGCCCTCGCGGATTTTGCCGATGATGACCTCGAGCACCTTGGACGCCTTTCTGGACTCCCAGAACTGGACTTGGTCGGCGCGCTTGGGCGTGGTCTCGCGGATCGCGTAATAGGCATCGCGGTAGAAGAACAGGGCGCCGTCGGCGTTCTCTTCCCAGGCGCCGGAGTCGCGCAGGTCGGGCAGGCTGGGCCGCTTGTCGTCGCGCTTCTCGACCTCCCGGTTCAGCTGGACCAGGGCCAGGATGGGAATTCCGAGTTCGCCGGCCAGTTCCTTAAGGCCGATGGCGATCATCGTTTGCGCCTCGGTGCGTTGGTGGCGCGGATCATCGGGGCGCATGAGTCCGACGTGGTCGACGATGAGCAGGCCGGGAGCGATGCCCTGGCGATGCCACGCGGCGACCTGGCGGCGCATGAGGGAGCGGAGACGCGAGAGCGTGATCCCCGTGACCTTGATCACCTGGAGCTGGTCTTTCAGCGCGGCGACCTGGCGGGCGGCCTCGTGGAAACACGCACGCTCGACATTGGTCACGTTGCGCTTGCGGAGCTTCGCATAGGACGGGGCGTCGCGCGGGGCGAGCTCGAACGCCAGGTCGGACGTATATCGGCGCATCATCGCCGACACGCCCATTTCGCCGTTCACGGTAGCGACGCCCAAGGGCCGGCCGTCGGCGTGCTTGCCGTGGCGCGCGATGTTCAGCGCCACAGACGAGGCGAACGCCGACTTTCCCATCCCGGGCCGGCCGGCGCCGAGCCAGAGTTCGCCCGGCATGAGGCCGCCGATCTCGCTGTCCAGGGTATCGAGGCCGAAGATCACGCCCGATGCGACGGCCGGGTTATCGAACTCGTCGATCATCTGGCCGACAGCCGTCTCGGCGTTCACGAACCCGGCGGCGCGGCCCTTCATCTGAATCGCCAGGAGGTCGCGTTCGGCGTGCTCCAGGATCTCCGCCGGCCGGATCTCGCCGCTCATGGCGAACTTCTCGATCTCCTCGGCCGTGCGCAGAAGCTGGCGGCGCTGGCTGAACTCCCGGACGATCTCGGCATAGGTCGACCCGTTGTAGCCGGGCGGGGCCCGCTCTGTCAGGTCGGCCAGGTAGCGGACGCCTCCGAGCTCATCGAGGCCCTTGTCGGCGCCCAGGCGGTCGGCGACGGTCATCGCGTCGGCCCGGCCGCCCATGCTCACCAGGGCGGATATCGCGGCGAAGATTCGCCCATGCGTCGGGTCATAGAACGACTCCAGCGTGACGATCCCGTCAATGTCGGCCAGGTGCGCGGACTCGAACAGGAGCACGCCCAGGAGGCTCTGCTCGGCCTCGAGGTTGTGTGGCTGCGTCCGCCCGGTCGGGTAGAGGATGGAGTCGCGGGCCATTAATCAGCCTCTCCGAACAGGGGCCCGGCCGCCTGTTGCGGCTTCTGTTTCTTTTCCTGCGCCGCGAGTCGGCCCTCGCCGCGGTAGAACGCAAGCTTGCGGTGAATGTCGGCCACATACTGCGGCTCCCGCTCGATCAGGATGGCCCGGAAGCCCTCGAGCATGGCCGCGACGCCCGTCGACCCGGATCCGGCGAACGGGTCCAGGACCAGCCCCCCGGGCGGCGTCACAAGCCGGCAGAGGTAGCGCATGAGGTCAACCGGCTTGACCGTCGGGTGCTTGGACCCTAGGCGGTCGTCGGCATCGGCCTTGGCGCTGTAGAAAAACCGGGCGGCGGAACCGCTGTCGCCGTGGAAAACTCCAGGAACCCTTTTTTTTGTGCCGTAGACGTCCGAGCCATGGACGGCGCTCGGTTCGTTTCCAGACACCCGGGCGAACGCACCAGCCTCGGGCGGAAACGCCGCGACGACCTCGTCGCTCTCGTCGTGGATCACGTTGGCGGGGAAGCGACCTGCAGGATTCAGGGTTTCCGCTTCAATCCTGCACCCGTCGATATTGATCGCCCCCGTCCCGTGCGTGAGCACGTTCGCGGCGACGGTCCCGATCAGCGGCTTGCGGGCCATGATGATGGGCTCGAGGGCAGGCTTTAGGGCGGTTCCCCAGCCTGACCAAGCCGCCGAGGCCGCCGAGGCCGGAGCGGTGATCTCGCTAAACCGCTCCTGCTTGAATTCTCCGAGCGCGCCATAGGTCTGGGCGCCACTGTCGCCCTTATTGTTTTGCTTAAGCCCGATGACCTTGCGGGCCGCTCCGGCGGCGCGATCGATCCCCTTGCTCACGTCGTGCGACTTCGGAAACCCGGTCCCGAAGATCCACGCGAGCTCGCCGCCGAACGTCGACTCCTCGATGCAGCGGAGAAACGCGCCCTGCTGCTCATGGGTTAGCGAGTTCATGAACGCGGCGACGTGCGTGTCGCACGCGATCAATTCGACGATGCGGTCGCGGATCTCAAAGCCCGCCCCCTCGATCGCCGTCGCCAGCTGGTGCACTGCGCGGCCGGCGCCGAACGCCAGGACGTGGCCGCCGGGCTTGAGGACGCGATAGACCTGTTCCCAGAAATCGACCGCGAACGCCGTCTCGCCGGTGTCCCAGGCCTGGCCCATGAACCCGGCCGAGGCGCGGGCGTATGCCTCGTTCCCCTTGGCGGGCGCGGAGTTGGCTGATCCGAACCGCTTCACGATCGAGACCAGTGCATAGGGCGGATCGCAGACGACCGAGTCGACAGAGTTGTCGGCCAGGGTCTTAAGCACGTCGCGGCTATCGCCGTGGTGGACGGTTACAGGAGACCGACGACGGCTCATCGAGCACGCGAGGGAACGGGCTTGTTAAGGCGCTTGGCGCAGGGCTCGCAGTAGGTTTCGAACCCGCCGATCCCGGAGCGAGACCCGCGGGGCGTCGCCTTCGTCTGGGCCCCGCAATGCTGTTGGTCGGCGCCGCCGGCCTTGCCGACGGGCGCGCGGCACATGCCGGTTTCGAGCTCGGAGCACGTCGGGCCGGCGCCTTCGCGATCGGGGATGATCGTCGGCGGCTTGAAGTCGGCGATGCGCTGCGGGTTGATGCTCGAGGGGGCCGGGGCCAGCTTGGGAAGCTTCGGCGTCGCCTGTTTGGCCGGGATAGCGCGAACCTTCGTCGGCGGCCGTTGCGTCGGAAGGCGGCCAAGAATAATGCCGTTACGGCTGCAAAGTCCGATGACCGCATTTCTTGACCGACCGCCGCCCAAGCGCTGGGCGATCTCGCTGCTCGAGAGCCCATCTTTCGCCCAGGCCCTGATTTTCGTAATTTGCTCTTCGGAATATTTAGACAAGGGAACCCCTTCCTCCGTTGATCCGCGCCAGCCAGCGCGGGAAATGTTGCGGCGCGTGGTGCTTGAGGCCGACGAGCCAGACCCCGAAGGCGTCGGCTTCGTCCTCACCTTCCGGCCCGGCCGAAATGTCGATCCCTGCGCGCCTGGCCGCGAAGATCATGTCGGCCTTCTCGGCCCGGCCGGAGCCGCCGAGTTCCTTTTTGACCGTCTGCAACGGGACCTCGCGGCATTCGATCGGCCATCCGAGTTCTTTCAGCTGGTAGGGCAGGAGCTCGGCCAGGGCGGCCAGGCCCTGGAGTTTTCGCGTCGTATAGATGTTCGTTTGCTGCTTGGCCTTCCACTTGCCCCGGACCTGTTCGACCTGGGGAGGCGGGAGAACTGGAGCCTCGAAAATCACCAAGAGAACGAGCTCATCCTCCTGCGGAGCGTTCGGGCCGTGCGTGTTTGTGGCCGCCTCGTTGCGCTCGGCCCTGGCGCTGTTTTCAGCGACGACCGGCGCGAGCAGGGCGTCCAGTTTGGCGGCATACCACTTGGCGAAGAACGCCAGGAAGCCGCCGACGTCTTCCTTGTCGACAGACGGCATTCGCAGGGTAGCGACGACGGGGGTGTTAGCCCCGTCGCCAAAAGCGAAGCCCGTGCTCGTCGCGAGATCGAGCGCTAGGATCATTCGAATTCGCCGCCTTCCCCTTCGCCGTGGTCGGCGAGAACCTGGTCGACGAGTTCCGGCTCGACCTCGGCGATCGCCTCGATCATTTCGGAGCCGAGATCCTGGGCCGGCGCGCCGCCGAACGTCTGGTCGTCGCCCTTGCCGGCCGCGACCAAGGCGTCGAGTTCGGCGTCCAGGTCGGCCACCGGCTCGGCATCGGTCAAGACGCCGTCGGGCTCGCCCAAGTCCTCATACGCCGGCTCATAGCCGGGTTCGCCCTCGACGCCCTTGGCCGGAGCCTTGAGCGGCCGCTTGGCGACGGTTCCGGTCGCGGGGTCCTTCCAGAGCACGACGACACGGTCGGCGGCGTCCCAGCGCTGGCGAGCATCGGCAAAGGCCAAGGTCGCCCGGCTGCAGTCGTCGGTATTGTCGACGGTGTCCAGGAAATCGCCGTTCTGGAAAATGACGATCGCCTCGACCTTGGGCGGGTCGGCCGCGGGCTTGGCCTCGTCCTTCGGATCGACCCAGGTGTCGACCTGGTCGTCGGGCTTGGCCTCGCCCTTGACCGAACCGTCGTCATTGAAGGCGCCGGCGGTGAGGCGCGATTTCTGCATCGCGACCTTCTGGCCGTCCTTATACCCGTCCTCGTATTCCGGCAGGCAGATCGGCGGGCAGTAGTCGGGGGCCTTGCAGGGCCGGCCGGCGCGGCCGTCGGTGTTGCCGATCGCACGCCATTTCAGCTTGTCCTGGTCGAGCGTCGGGATCGAGGGATCGAGTTCGAACAAGTCGCCCTGGACGAGCGGAATCCCCAGGAACTCGTGATAGAAGCGGCGGCGCTCCTCGCGGGCGACGTGGTCGACCCGATCGGTTTTCGAGTTCTCGATCGCCTCGTCCATTTCCTTGAGGACGATGCCGTCGGCCTTCGCCAGCTGGCGGGCGTCTTTCTTCCGGCCGTTGATTTCCTTGACGACCAGCTTCGCCGCGGCGAGTTCTTCCTCGATGCGGTTCAGCTGGTGCACGTGCGACAGGAAGACGTCGGCCGTCACCATGTTGGCGCCGAAGCCCTTCGCAGCCGGGGCGGGCTTGTCGGCCGCCGGCGGGCCGGTGTGGGTCTTGCCGGCCTTGGCGTCGGCCGCCTTGGCGCTCTGGCTTTGCGGCTTGCCGGTGCTTTCGATGATGGCGACCGCCTTGTCGGCCGCTTCCTTGCGCTCACCAGGCGCGCCGCTGATCGGCGCCTTTTTCGGCCTGCCGCGCGGGCGCTTGGCGGCCGGATCGTTGATGGATTGAGCCATGCGTGATGGTCCCTGCATTCGGCCGCGCAAAGATGCGCCGGCGGCCGGAGGCGCGACGGGATGAAACCCGATTCGGTTAGATCAGCCCTGCGGGGTGTGCCTGATTTTATCGAGTGAATCGGCATACTCGGCGTCGGCGGCGAGAACCTTCTCGAGGCGCGATCGCTGGGCTTCCTGGATGGCTTTTAGGTTGGCCAATTTGTGCTGGATCAGCGTCTCAAGAGCGGCTTTGCATGCTGAAACCTTGGACGGCCGGGGCTCGTGATGCCCGTTGAGCCAGCGTGAATATGTGCTGGCTGTCGTCGTGGTCCCCTTCAGCATTTCCCTAACGCTGATCCCGACCTCCTTTCGTCGGGCCTCGAGGGCCGCAAGAGGGGGATAGATTGACATCATGAAAATTCCAAAAGTTGCGGGTAACGACAAAATACATATTGCCATTTTCCGCACAATCCCTAAATTGATTTTCACAAGAGGCCGCCATGAGAACGGCCCTGGCAACCAAACCGGAGACTGAGATTATGGCCAAGGCCAGGAAGACCGCGCCGCGCTTGGATATCCAGGAAGCGGCCTATCAAGCCCAGATCGCAGCGACGGCCGGCCGGGTTCGGCTCTTCGCCTCCGAGCCCGGCCTCGTTGGCCTGCTCGCCCGCCAGGCGTTGCGCGCCTAACCCCTCCCGCCAGAACCGGAGTTTCTGAGATGACCGAAGTCGTTCACACCAACACGAGCCCCGACCTGATGTACGGGACGGACTTGGCTTCCGAAATCCACGCCGCTCACGATGCGGCCTACGATATCGCCAAGTCCTCGGGCAACGATGCCGCCTACTTCTTCGTGCAAGACCAAGACGGTCGCGGTGCGCAGTCGGTCAAGGTCGTCGAGGACGTGCTGACGGACGGGTCGAAGGCCTACACCATCGTCATCACGTTCGAGCACTGAGCGGCTGCGATGAAACTGACCCGCCCTCAAATGGCGATGTTGAACGCTTTCCCGCTCGACAGCCCCGAACAGGACTTCGTCATTTTTCGCGCTGTCGGCCTCAGGCGCGTCCACGCGAGCCGGGTTCTGCGCGCGCTCGAACAGGCCGGCTTGGTCGAAAATCCCGGTTTTGGTCAGTTCTACCGGCTGAGCAAGAAGGGGCTAGCCGCCAGAACCGCCTGACTTTCCGCTTTTCCCCTGGGTTCGCGCCCGGGGGATGAGACGAACGCCAGGGGATAACATGACACCGCTCGCCCAGAACATCGAACGCTCGCGCGCCGAAGCGGCCGCCCAGCGGTTGAAGGCCGCCGAGATCCGGCGCCGGTCCCTTTGGTGGTGGCCGTGCTTCCGCGCCATCTTGCGGGCCGATGCCGACGCCCTCGACATGGGCGCGGCCGAGCTCGAGCGGGAAGCCGAGCACTGGCAAGCGCTGAGCGATGACATTGACCGCCGGGATTTCCGGCCCATGCCCCAAGGATCATCCGACCATGCATGACGACCGCCAGACGCTCCAAGAGCGCTATGACCGCCTGCCGTTCTGGCTGCGGGCCCTGATCGAACTCGTCGTCATCTTCGCGGCGCTCTGCACGGCCGGGGCGGTCGTCGGGGTGTTCGGGATGGCGGCGACGTGAGCGAGTCGACTCTTCCTCCAGGCCTGCCGACGGCGCCGAACGACGAGCCGTGCATCATGTGCCGCCACCTGGACCCGGAAATCCTGCCGACCGGCCTAGCCTATTGCTGGCGCTGGTACATCTGGCGGCGGCCCGCCGAGGTCGTCGTCGATTGCAGCGGATACCAAGACGCCGATGGCCGCGAGCCGCCGGGGAAACTTCGATTTGAAAAGCCGAGGAGGGCTTAAACAATGACCACGATTGCGAATATGAACATTATGAACACTGAGGACACGGAACGGTCGACGCAGATCGCCGTGAAGTTTCTCGCCGATATGGCCAAGTCCGAAGGAATCCAGGACCAGGCCGCACCTGGACCGGCCTTCGCGATCGGCGCCAGCGCTGGACAACTGCTCTTCGTCGCGAACGCGCGCAGCTGGCCGAAGGATGAGGCGTCGCAGCTGGGTTTTGTCGCCGGGATGGCGTCCGGGTTCGTGTCGTGCCTCTTCCAGGCCATCGGCCCGGCCTCCGCCGACGTGCTCGGCGCAGCGCTCGAGGCGGGTCTGAGCGATGGCCTCGAGCGCTGCACGACGCTTTATGGTGCGCCCGGCCACAAGGGGGCCTGCTGACCATGGCGCAGCACTACTACATGACCCCCGAAGATCAGGCCGCCAACGTGGCCAGCGCCAAGGAACTCTTGGAGGTCGTCGCGGCGCGAGAGGTGGCCCGCGGCATCCGCCCCCAGGGAGAGGAGTTTGACCGCGTGTCGAACCTGCAAAGCGCCATCACGGCGACGATGGTCGCGGCGCTCGAAGGCGGCCTCCCGCCGGCCGGTATGGTTCACGCGATCGGGTTTTCGATCGGGACCTATTTCGCGCAGTGCGACTGCGTTGACGAGGGCCTCGAGGCCCTGGGCAGGGCCATGATGCGGGGCGTTCAAGCGTGCGGCCCCATGATGGCCGAGCCGGCGGGCCGGGCATGAAGCTGCGCCCCCTCTCCCTCACCCCCGAAGCCCGTCGCGCGCTCGAGCTCTTGCCCGACGCCTGGCGGATGATGCCGACCGGGTTCCGCGTCGGGGCCGGCCTGCTCGACATGAAGCGGCTCGCCCTCGTCGAGACGAAGCGCGACCGCCCGTTCCCGAAGGCGCCTCACCGCGTCTATGTCCGCCGCACCGCCAAGGGCCGGGAGGCCGTCGGCTTGGAGAACCCCTCCCATGACCAATAACCAGGGCGGTCAGCCCAACCCCGCGAGCCAGGATCATTATGCCGACGCCGGGGACATGATCGCGAGCCAGGGTGAGCGGGAAGCCGTGGCGCGGGAAACGCTCGACTACCTAGAGAAGGAAGCGCGCACCGAACTTGACGACCACAACGAGTGGCTGATCGAGAACGACGAGCAGCCCGACCCCGGCCCCGACGAGGTAGGCGTGCATCCAGAAACGCTGCTCAAGCTGGTCGCCCTCGCCCGCCATCCCGCAACCCCGGCTGGCCAAGGGGAGGCGGTGGAGGTTTCGCGCCTCAAGACGCTACTCGACGGGCGAGACGCTTTCATCGTCAACGCTGGCCTATGGTCAGATTTCGTCGACCAGCTTGATGACCCACCCAAGCCCTCCGAGGCCCAGGCCGTGGGGGAGATCAGCGAGGATATGGTTGAGCGATGCGCTCATGAGGCGTGGCGCGAATACCGTAGGTTCTACGGCGAATGCTTTTCTCCCGATGACCCAGGTTTCGACCCCGAACACGACGACTTGGCCGATGATACGTGGCCGGAAACACGACTGTTTCCGTCGGCCGATGCGTTCCGGGCCTGCGCGCGGGCATGCATCGTCGAGTCGCGGCGGGAGCCCGCGCCTTGAGCGCCCTTGTCCGCTGGATCTCCGAGCCGGGACTATATCCAGACCTCGACGCCGGCCGCTACTTCCAGGACCCGGCGCCTATGCCGTCGGTTTCGCAATCCTGGATCAAGCGGGAAGCCGAGTCGTCGCCCTACCACGCCGCCAACGATCACCCCCGGCTGAACCCCTACGGGACGCGGCGCGGGTCCAAGGCTGCTCACCTGTTCCTGGGCGACGCCGTCCACCGCCTGGCCCTGGGCAAGGGGCGGGAAATCTCGATCGTCCGCTATCCCGACTATCGCAGCGAGGCGGCGCGAAACGATCGAGACGCGGCGATCGCCAACGGCCGAATTCCGATCCTGCAAAAGGTTCAGGTCCAGGCTATGGACATGGCCGAACTGGTCAAGGCCAAGATCGAGGAGACGCTCGAGGGCGAGCCGTACGAAACCGAGGTCCCGATCTTCTGGAAAGAGGAGGTCACGCTCTCAAGCGGCCAGGTCGTCACGGTCTGGTGTCGCGGAATGCTCGACGTCTGGTGCGCGTCAAAGGCTCGGATCCTGGACGTCAAGACGATGGCCGGCCTGGCCACCGAGGACGGGATCGCAAAGGCCATCGAGAACAACGATTACGCGATCCAGGCCCGGTTCTATCCCCGCGGCGTCGAGGCGATCTTGCCGGAGCTCGCCGGCCGGGTGCGGTTCGATTTCCTGTGGATCGAGACGGCCGAGCCCTACGGCCACCGGGCCGCGCCCCTGGACGGGTCAACGCGCCACACTGGCGACCTCATGGTCGACATGGGCCTTATGGCCTTCGCCGAGGGCATGACGTCGGGCGTATGGCCAGCCTATCCGCAAGACGGCGCCCCGATCGGCGTCCGTTCCTTCTACCATCAACGCATTGAGGCCCGCGCGGCCGCGAAAGGTTTTCAGCTATGAGTCGCAAGTTTGAAGCGGTCCCTGCCGTCCGAGAGCAAACGCCGATTTTGTTTGGCCTGACCGGCGCATCAGGCGGGGGAAAGACCTATTCGGCAATCCGCGCGGCTATCGGGATTTGTGAGGTCCTCGGCGGAATGCCGTTCGTCGTCGACACCGATAACAGGCGGGCGCTCCAATACGCCGACGCCTTCCGGAAGGCCGACGGCTCGCCGGGGTTTATCCATGTCCCGTTCAGTCCGCCTCATGGGTCGCTGGACTATGTCGACGCCATCCGGTTTTGCGTTGCCGACGAGCGGTGCGGCTGCATGGTCATTGACACCCTCTCGCACGAACATAACGGCCAAGGCGGGATGCTCGATTATCAGGAAAAAGAGCACGCCAGGATGGGCGGATCCGAAGGGACGAAAATGCTCGCCTGGGCCAAGCCCAAGGCCGCCCGGAACGCGCTCCTTATCGAGATCCAGCGCCTCAACAAACCGGCGATCTTCACGTTCCGCGCCAAGGAAGGCGCCAAGCCGGTCAAGGTCCCCAACGGCAACGGCGGAACGAAAACCGAGGTTATCCAGACCGGCTTTGTTCCGATCGGCGGCGACGAATTCGTCTACGAAATGACGCTCAACGCCCTGTTACCCCCGGCGTCGGGGGGGGTTCCGGAGTGGAATCCGTCCGAGGCCGGCGAACGGAAGATGACGAAGCTTCCGATTCAATTCGAGAGCCTGAGGAAATCAAAAGCGCCGATCGACGAGGAACTCGGCCGCAACCTCGCCAAATGGGCCAGGGGCGGCGTAAAGCGGCCCGCCGCTCCTCCGCCGCCTGAAACCGACCTCCCGCCCCCTGACGAGCCGGAAACCGGGCAAGGCGGCCGGGAGCCGGAAGGAATCCGGGCCGCAACGCCGGCAGAGATCGCGTCGGCAAAGGCGGCCCAGGACGGCGCGGCGGCGGCGCATGCCCCCAAGCCCGACTCCCGTGAGGAGCGCCTCGCCGAACGTGGGTTCTCCGGTGAGGGCCTGGCCCCGGCCGGCGACGACTTCCCCGGTGATCGCCCCCAGGCCTCGGCCGCTGGCGGCGAGACGGCGGCCGACCGCCCTGCATCGCCTGCGGCCGAGAGCGCGACAGCCTCGAATGCTACTGCGACGAATGCCGAGAACAAGCCCACGCCCTCGGCGCCCGGATCTGACTTCGGCTTCGGGGACCTGGCCCACGCCCTGGCCGAGGCCAAGGAATGGGCCGACCTGGTCGCCGCCCTGCAGTCGCTCACCAAGGGAGAAGCGTGGAAGGCGGCCGAGCCAGCCATGCAGGCGCGGGCGCGGGCCGCTGTGTTCACGCGCCTTAAGGAGCTCATGAAAGACGGGCTCCGCATGGACTTCACGGACGATGCGCACGCCTTCCGCTGCTACATCGAGTTCGAAACGGACGGCCCGACGCTGCGCGGAAACTTCGGCGCCTTCAAACTGTCGCCGTCCTTTAAGCGCTTGCCGCCGGCCGCGCAGGCCGCGTTCGAAAAAGCCGTCACCGGCCGCCTGGCCATCATCGAGCCCGCCGACGGCGCGGCCTCTATCGAGGGGGATTTCAATTGACCAGGGCCGAACGTCGCAAGGGGGAGTCGCTCGATCGGCTCCTCGACGCCTTCACGGACGATGCGTCGCGAAAGCTACATGCGGCCGTCGTGACGATCGTGGAAGCAAGGCCGGCGGGGGTTGATGCCCTCGAGGCCGCCACGGGCGCGGCCGGGGCGCTGCTGTCGGTTCTGGTGCATGCCGTCGGGGCGATCATCCCGGCGGCCGCTGGGGAGCCGATCGAAGAACACGCCGCCCGGGTCGTCGGTTTCATCGTCGACGGCCTGGCCGACTCCGCGCCGATCTTCCTCGGCGCCGACCCTCATGGGGACAACGCGCTATGACTTTCACCCCGAACTTGATTCCCGTCATGGACGACCCGCTCGGCAAGCACTGGGATCAACCCAGCGACGTGCGGTTCGCGCCGATGGATGAGACGCACGTCATTTTGACCCCTCACCAAACCCGCCAACTCGCGCACTACAACTCGTCGATGCCCTCCGGAGTCTACCCGGGGAAGGTCTGGGGAAGGAAAGAGCCGGGGCGCTACCTGCTCGCCTGGTACGGCCCCGAAACGCCCGACCACAAATGCCCGATCATGTTCCGGGAAATCTTGGAGGTCGCGCCTTGAGCCCCGCCGACGCCGTACGCCTTGGCGAGGCGCTCGAGGGCATGCGCGCGGCCCTGGAGAGGCTGGCCGCCGTCCGTGAGGAGCACGGGCCGCCGCTGCGCGAGATCATCGTCTCGTCGATCCTGCCGTCTGGCCTGCGGTTCGCCTCTGAGCCCGGCTCGGCGGTCGAGCTCTCGTTCATGACTATTTCGCCGACCGAATGGGAGGGGGTGCAGACGGCCAGCCGGCGGAACGAGGCCTATGTCTCCGCCGCCGCCCTGGGCGCCGCCCCGGTCAGTTTCCAGGGCGTGCCGGTGTTCGACATGGACAAGGCCGACGCGGGAAAGTCCGGGGTGGCCGCCGCCGCGCGGGCCGAGGCGATCCGCTACGCCATAGCCGATCGGCTGGCGCGCGGCCTCTCCCTGTAGCATATCGAAAACCCGCATTTCGCGGGATAGGAGTCGACCATGAGAGAAAGAATTCAACTCGGCGTAACGCTGATCGAGACGGCCTTACACGGGGCCGAGCTCATCGCGCAAACGATCCCCGACCCGGCGGTCAGGGAAGACTGCATGCGCGCGCTGGCCAAGATCCACAAGACGGCCGACGAGGCCCTCGCGGCCCTGCGAACCCACTGCCCGGCCCAAACCGAGGGCGTGACCCTGCGTTCGGGCGGCACGGGAAAGAACGAGCCCCCGCCGCCCCCGCCCGGCGGCTAAGCCATGGAGCCGAGCGCGATCATATCGCTCCTGGTCGCGGTCATCGTCGCGGGGGCGTCTCTCGCGTCCCCGCGACGGTCAGTCATTTACCTGGCCTGGTGGAATCTTTTCAGCTGCGTCATTTGCAATGGACTGCAGCTGAAATTCCCGGCCGTCATGGGCCTTGACCCTCTTGCTCTGCTCGATGCCGTCGGACTCGCTTCGGCGCTGATCTTGACCACCGGAGACCCGCCGCGGCGCTGGCTCTGGGTCGTTGCCGCGGCCTTCCTGGTGCAGCTCGTCGGCCATGGCGTCTACGCGCTCGGCCTGGTCTCGACGCTCAACTATCGCCGCGTCTTGAACGTGTTCTTTTTCGTCCAGGAGGCCGCAATCCTGTTGGCGATCTTCTCTGCGACCGCCCAAGGAAAAGGCCCCGGACTTGCGCCCGAGGCCCCACCTCGTCGTCGTTCCGCCAGGCTCTAGCGGCGGGCCCACAGAACCCCGGCAATAGCCGGCTGAAACACGTTGTCATTGCAGGCGGAATTCGGGTGAGTCCCGTCGCCGCCCGCCATACAGCGCGGGGTCCAAACTCCCCCGTTCTGAGTAAGCCCGTTGTCGTTTGCCGGGTAGCTTATCGACGTGCTCGCCGTCGTTTGAGAGGCGCTGACCGTGTAGGTTCCGGTTCCGCCGGCCCCCGTCCCGAGGGCGGTGATATAGGTCCCCGCGGTGACATTCGTTCCGGTCAATACGTCGCCGACGTTGATCACGGTCGATGCATTGGCCAGGGCCGTTACCGTCAAAGTCGTGGTCGCAATCGAGCCCGTAAAGGATCCGGCCGGTTTCGTTTCGACCAAAGCCGCCGCATCCACAACGCCGGAACTCGTCGCAATGGCCGTGGTGCGAAGGGTGGTATTGAACGAAACCCTCTCGACGTTTGAGGTCGAGGCGCCGGAGATCGATTGCGCCGCCGCATCCCGGAAACCGTTCGTCGACAATGACTGCGGGGTGACGGTGAGATCGAACACGTTGATCCCGGTCAGTAGGCCCCGGAGCGTAGCGCGGTCGGTCAGGACGTTAGCGGCCGTGCGGCTGTTGGCGAAATCGTTGACGCCAAGGTTTATAAATGCCGTCTTGGCGCCGCCCATCTGGATCAGCGAAAGGCGGCGGGTGAAGTTGGCTGCGGCATATTGCGCGCGATCGCCGGGGACGCCGTAATTCAGTTGTGGACCAAACTGCGCCACGGCCCGGCCGACCTCGCCCCGCCCGCCGTTCGAACTGAGGACCGAGTCGTTGACACCCGCAAAAATGCTGTCCCCGACCAGCGCGTAGACCGTGCGGTCAGTTAGGCCCATGACGAGCTGGGGAATGACCGCCTGGGTTAGGGAGCTGCCCAGAACAGTCGACGTTTCCGTATAATCCTGCGTCGTGTTGACGAGGTACTCGTCCCCGCCGGCGCGGTCGGCCACGTTGGACCAGACGGCGGAAACCACCTGACCGCCGGAGAGGTATTGGTCATCACCGGCCAGGCGGAAACGGGCGAAAGCCGGAATGATCGTCGGAAGGGTGGTCAGGTCGGTGCAGCCGACGGCGTTGTCGGCGATGACACCACTGTTCGAACCCGACCACTTGAGAACGGTATAGGTGCCGACGGGATATTCGACCGTGATCTTGCTCGTCAGGGCCCCGCCTGCGCCCGTCTCGACGCCGCTAACGCCGCCGGCCGACCCGTTGGTGTAGCCGTTCCACCGGCAGACCTTAACGGCCGACAGGGGCGCATAGCTCATTTGCCACGTCCGCCAGCCCTGGCGGGTGGCCGACCCCGATTTCGTGTTGTTGATGGCGGTTCGGTTCGTGACCTGGCGGACGCTCGCCGGGGCGCGGATCCGGGGGTCGACAACCTGGATGGGAGCGCTAGGCGGGATCGCCGGCGCTTGGGCCAGGGCAGGGGCCGCAAACGCGGTCCAGGCCAGGGCGGCGGCTGCGAGAAATTTCATAGGTCAGTTTCCAGTCACGGCGACGACGTCGGTCGCGTTGGTGCAGATGATGAAAACGGCGGACGTGTTGGTCACGCCGTAGCTGATTTTTTCGCCGGGAACCAAAGGATACCCGGTCGAGACCGTGACGCCCGACGGGCCGACGTAGACCGTCCCGGTGTTCGTCGACAGCGACGATAGGACCACGCCGTTGACCAGCGCGTGCGCGGTCAGGGCCGCGGCCGTCACGGCGCAAGTCTTCTGCGCCGAATAGATGGTCGTCGGGTTGAGGGGTCGCCCGCCCGGTAGCGGGTTCCCGTCGGAGCCGAGCACTTGGACTCCCTGCCCGAACGACAGTTGCCCGTCGGCCCGCTTGTATCGGGGAACGGCGGTGTCCTGTGCCGCGGCCAGGATGGGGGCGGAAAGCGCCAGAAGGGCCAGCGCGGCCCCGAGCATGGCGGCGGGCCGTAGTGAGCGGAGCATGGCTTTAGACCTCTTGGCGGGCCGCCAGGGCGCGGCGTTCGATCAATGCCACAAGAGGCGATAGGCGGAAAGAACGTCAATCCGGCGCGGGCGTGAACCATCGGCGCCAGAATGGCAAGGCGCGCCGCTCGCGCGCCGCCTCCTGCTGGTCCTGGAAATCGTGCTCGAGCGCAGCAGTCTGGGCGAGCAGGGAGCGTTTGCCCTCGCACTCGGCGACGTCCAAGCCTCGAGCCCGGTCCCGGCTCTCAAGGCCGCTGATCGTCGGGGCGAGGTTCGTCGTCACGGTGCAGGGTTGCAACGCCCAGGCCGGAGCTACCAGGCGCACCGGCGAGGCCACGGTCGGGACACGCGACGGCCCGGCCGCACAAGCTGTCATCGCCAACGCGAATGCGCTCGAGCACGCTAGGGGGCAGAGCGTCGCTCGCGGCTGGATCCTGGCGGGCTTGATCGTCGAGAGCATTGGCGGCGCTCCTCATGGCTGCGGCGGAAGACTGCAAGGCGGACGCGGCGTCGCCGAGCTGTTGGGTTCCCTGGACCTCGAGGCCCCGGCCGACGGCGTCGTCGGTGGCATGCTCTCGGCCGGCCTCGGCGTTGGCGGTGCGGCCTTTCCAGTAGGACACGAACGGGCCGCCGAGGAAGAACGCCCCCGTCAAGGCGATGGCCAGGACCACCAGGCCCAGGACGAGGGCGCGGCTCATGGGAAAAGCTCGAAATGCGGGCCGTCTGGGAACGACGGCTTTCCGGCGGCGCGTTTGCGGGCGCCGTAGGCGTCGACGAGGGCTTTCATGGACGCCGGAGTCGGGTTCTCGAGGCCCCTGATCTGGATCCACGCGCCGCCCCACCGAATCCCAAGGCCCAGGTCTGTCGAGGCGATCGAGGCGGCGGCGGCGATCTCATAGATCGGCGGCCACTCCCAGCGCTTCTTTCCGTTGATGACCGGGACGAGGTCGACCGCATGGCCAAATCCGTCGTCCTGGACTCGGTGCTTGGACTCCATCGTCTGCGACACGCCCGTCCGCACGTATTCCTTCTGCTCGGCCAGGGTGCGCAAGCCATCGTGAACGGCGAAGTCGACGAGCGAGATCGTCAGGGTCCGCTGCGCGAACTCGATGAGGAGGGGATGCACGCCCCGGAGCTCGCCCAGGCTGGCGGTTCCGAAAATGTGGTGCGCGCTCACTTCGATACGACCGCGATCGAGTTGTCGAGGGCGTTCGCCATGGTGACGGCCCGACGATGCTTTCGCGCGTTGGAGACGTAGGACCAAAGCAAGGGTCCTACCACCAAGACAAGACCGACGGCCGGCTCGACCAGGCTGGAGTCGACAACGCCCTTCGCGGCCATGGCTCCGCCCACTGCGAGGGCAAACGCTCGAATGGTCGACTCAACCTGAGTCGTGGCGACCGACGCGGGGACAACGATCGGGTTTTCCGGGGGATCAGGTTCGATTTGCGACATGGCGCTCGGCCTCATGCTGTTGAAGCCGCGAAGATGCGCGCGCCAGGCTTTACCGTCAAACCTGGTCGGCGCGTACCGGGTGCAGGGCGTCGGCCGCGGGAGCCCAAACCGACCCGCTCTTTGTCGTGGCCGCCAGGGCCGCGAGTTCGGCCGGCTGTAGGATCTGACCGGCCGAGGCGGGTTTCCCCCGGACGATGGCGGCCAGGCGCTCCAGACGGGCCGTAAGGCGGGCTGGCAAGCGCTGAACGAGCAGGTTCCATACGAACGCCGACTCCACGACGGCGACGGTCGCCAGGAGAAGGGCGATCAGCTGGAGGCGGTCGGTAGGAGGAAGCCGAACCTGGTCGACCCCTGCAAAGACCAGGTTCATACCGCCATACAGCATGACGACCGATCCGCCGAACAGAACGCGGCAGAGCCAGCGGGGTGCCCGGGGCCATGCCGAGGAGCTCGGCGAAAGCAAGATGTGGCGCGCGGCCATCGCGAAACTTGCGACCATGGCGGCGAAGCCTGCGACGACCTCGAAAGTGTTCATTCGGTCTCCTCCGGGCTGATCTTCTTGAGGACCCTTCCGCTCATACGCTTAACGAGGTCCGGCGCAATAGGGTTGGCGATCATCCCGGCCGCTGTCGCCAGGGCGCGCATATCATGGTCGCCAGTGCGCGCGATAATCTCGGCGATGGCAGGAACGAAGGCCGCGGCCATGATCGGGCCGGTTAGGATCGCGACGACGAATGTCGCTGCGCAGAGGGTCCAGCCCGTGCCGTTCGTCTTGGCGCTGTAGATGCACGCTACAAGCTTCGGCGCCGCGTAGACGAAGGCGCCGAGAAATCCCCAGATCGCGACGCTCAAGATCTCGTCCACAAGCCGCCTCCGGTCCTGAATCGCCAACGCCCGCCGCTACCATAGCGACGGGCGTTGGTCTCGCCGTAGTTGATTTTCGGGCGTCATGATCGCGGGCCCGAAACGCTAGGTCTCCCGCACGATGAGCGAGGCGCATTGAATGCCCTTGGCGCTTCCGCCCAGGACAACGATCCCGGGATAGATCGGCAGGATCGAGGATCCAGAGCCAAGCGCGCCGCCCGCCCCGGCGTTCCGATAGACGCCATAAGCCCCGGAGACGGCGTTCGCAACGATCTTGAGAACGCCGACATAGTCGCCAGAGGCCGGGAAAAACGATGTCGCAGTGACGTCGGTGTCCACGCCGTTGACCCGGGTTCGAAGGATCAAGGTGCTCGGCGTGGTCGCGCTGCGCAGAACCATCAATTGATTGGCCGAACCCGACTTAAGCGACTGGTCCTGATCAAAGGCCATGACCAGGCCGACATTCCCGTCGTCCGGGATCGTGCCTCTAAATTCGACCTCCCAGCCGGCATAGGTCTTGGCCTCATAGTCGATAAAGCACCAGTCCCCCGTCTCGCCCATCTTGGAAGCGACGCCGCCGACGCTGGTCGCTCGATCGCCAGAGAACGGCGACGCGGTGGCGCGGTTCGGGGCCTTGAACTTGAGGCCTTCGAAAAACGCATCGGCCGCCGGCGAAGCGTCGTTCAAGATCGTCATGTAGCGGTAGCCGCGCGGAAGGCGCTGTCCGAGCACCTTGGACCGCTTGTTCCCGGTTCCTGGGCTTTTGATCGCCAGGTTCGGCACGCCAGACCCCGCGCCGGCGTAATAGATGGTCATGTCGCGGACGGTACCGCCCGCATTGTACGTCGTGACCTCCGGATAGACGTCCGCCTCGCAATAGACGCCGACGCCCAGCGTCTTGGTGGTCGCGATCGTGCGCAGGGCGCCGTCACGCGCGCCGGCGAACGTGAAGAGGACGCCGCCGTCGAGGCCGTTCGTGTACGGGGTGAGCTGTGAGCCGCCGGCGACGTGGGGAAGCGCCGCGCCGGCCTTGCTGCTGAACAGGGCGGCCAAGTGCCAACCGAGTTCGTTATAGCCGATGTCCGACAGGTGCACGCCATCGCTCCAGCGCGCGCCGCCCATCCAGGAAATTTGATCGTCCATGTCGACGTTGACGAGGCTGCGCTCAACCGCAACCTGCCGGTGAGCCTCGCGGTAGGGCTGGAGCGTGCGATCAGCGGCGACTTCCTGGAGGTGCGGCGGGATCAGAACGATCGGATAGGACCCGCGCGCCAGTTCCCGGGCGCACCAGCGGGAAATGTAGTCGCGGCTCTCCGAAATGCTCGAGGTGGTTCCGCCGTAGCCGTTGGCGTCGTTGGTGCCATACATGAGGACTGAAACTTGCGGGGCGACCTGGGCGAGATCCCAGCGGCCGGCCTGGATTCCCGCGCCGCCGCCCGGCCCCCAGCGGTCGTAACCCATCTTCGTCGTGTCGCCGGAGTACCCGAAATTGCGAACCGTAACGGTCGCGATGCCGGAGAAGGCATAGGCCAGGGCGGCCTGCAACCGGTCAGGCGGGCGGATCGTCGACGTCGCAAGGCCGCTGTTCACGACGCCACCGGCGCCACCCGCTCTATAGCCTTCGGTCAGGCTGTCGCCGTACCAGTGAACGAGCAGCGTTCCGCCGGCCAGGGCCGCCGCCAGGGCGTCGGAAAAGCCTTTCATGGCCGGCAGGCCGAAGGGCTGGAATTGCTGCTCGGCGACGGGCCCAAGCGCGCGGATCTCGGCCTTTGAGGGCTTGCGCGCGCCGGATGAGGCGTCGCCGTCGATGTTGAAGGCGCGCCAGGCGGCCGCAATGGCGGTGGCGAAGTTTCCCATGAGTGCGTCTTTCCTGACTATCGCCGGTGCGGCCAAGTTGCGGGCGGGAATATGCCCCTTAAGCTAGAGGTCGTCACGTAACGGTTGCGCTGTCGGGGCCGACGGGGCCCGACCCGTTGCCGTTGGCGTTGAAGGCTTGGACCCAATAATAATAGGTCCCGGCCGCGACCGTGTCGGTGATCGTCATCACTTCGCCCGTTGCGCCGACGATGGGCGATCCCAGCGGCGCGGCCGATCCGAACACGGCCGTCGTTCCGCGGTAGAGGATGAGGTGATCAAGGTTCGAGGTGGTCGGATTGCGCCACGACACGTCAGCATGTCCAACCGCCCCGACGGCGTCCAGGTCTGTCGGCTGGGCGGGCGCGACATTCTCCGTCGAGGTGTCGACCGTGAAGGTCGGCGACCACTCGGTGTAAGCCCCGGCGGCGTTCACGGCCGCGAGCTGAACCTCGATCATCGCATCGGCCGGAACAAAGCCGGTGACGATGTAGGACCCGCCGGTTATCGCGGTCTCCTCCTCCGGGCTTCCGGTCTCATAGCCCACGCCGCCGGCACGGCGCCAGCGCGCGGCATAGAGCAGATCGGCGGTAACGGCCTGGTCGCTGTTGACCTGCAGTCGCACGCCGATCGTCCCCACGCCGACCACGGCAAAGAACGGCACGACGTCCAGGATCGTCGGAACGGCCGCATAGATGGGCGCGAGCCTCGTCGTCTGGTCGACTCCGTCGCCCTCCTCGGCGGCCGGATTCCATGCATCAATCAGCGGGTCGGCGCGGGCGAAGGTGAACGTGATGGTGCGGGCCGATAGATCGAGTTCAGATTTCGAGATCTCGACCACCAGGTCGCGCAGCGTGGGGACGTCATCGGGGAGGGCGATTCGAAGGTAGCGTTTCCCGCGCTGCGTCATGCCGCCCAGGTCAGTCGTGATGGTCCCCGACGCGGTGGCATTGAGCGTCGACATGCGGCGCTTTGTGAGCCGGCGGCATTGGCCGTTCGACTGAACCCAGATCAAGGCGAGCTCGGCCGACTTCACTTCGCCGCGCTGCGCAATGTCCGTCTCGTCGCGCCAGGGGTCCGTTTCGACCTGGTTATAATCGTGGTCTGGCGAGACAAAGGTCGGGACCAGTTCGTTAACCGCGTCCTCGTCGTTTGAAAACCGGCGCAGGGTATAGCCGACGGCCGAGGTGATCACGTCGTCAGGGCCGGGCTCGTAATACTTGCCGGCGAAGATAGGGACGGCGCCGGATCCGTCGACGCTGATCCAACCATCGAACGTGTCCAGATAGTTGCGGATGATCGACGACGGCGAGGAGTTCCACGTCCAGGCCCCACCCATACGATAGCGCGGTTCCGTGCCGCCCGCCTTGAGCGGAACGGCCTCGTCGCAGACGGTGGCCGCCGCCTTCCAGAGATCAATGACCGGCAGGAAGCGCCGGGCGAAATTGAGGCGCGGGCCGCCCTCCGCAAGGCACAGGTACCAGAGCAGGCCCAGCACCGGATTCCGGCCCTGATCGTTGGGGATGTAAGCCCAGGTCGATTGATCGTCCGGGTCCTGGGCGGGATCTCGAGGGTCATAGTTGACCGCCATGTCCCATTCAGCCGACGGGACGGGCAGGCCGTTGGGGAAGTCTTCCGGCTGATACTTGAGATCGGAGTGATTGCAGATCAGGGCGAGCGAGGCGATCGCGTCGCCGCGGTGATCGTTGGTCCAGATCGTCGGGAGCGCGGCGACGACAGGCGCATAGGCGGTTTCGGTCGCCTCGCCCTTGCGGGTCAAAATCTGCACGTGGTTTGGCGTGTAGCGCTTACCGCTAAAGCCGATCACCCATCCGGCCCCGTCGATAAAGGCCTCGTCGTCATGCAGCCAGAACCGGCCCGTCGAGCCCTCGGTGAGCCCATCGTGCACGGCCCCGACGTCATAGGAGAAATTCTCGGCCGCCTCGAAAAGCATATACGAAATGCCCAGGCGGGCGCGGCCGCTTCCCGAGACTCTCACCGGGCGCGGCTGTTTCTTGCTGGCCTGGATTTGGGCCGGAGACGGGGCGTCCGGGGCGAGAGCCTGGCTCACAGCCGTCGCGGCCACAGCGGCGGCGACGTAGACGGCGGTATAGGCCGCCAGGGCCGCGATACTTTGGACGGCGGCAATAGCGCCAGCGTTGGCCGCCGCCGTAGCGGCGGCCGCTCCTGCGGCTTGCGCGGCGGCGGCGATGGCGGCGGGCATTAAAGAACCTCCCAGGCGGCGACGGTGGCGAACTTCGCGACCGTTATGCCTTGGTCTGATAGAACCGCCCACCCCGACGCCAGACGAACGGCGCCCATGAGGGCCAGGGTATCGGCGACGGGCCCCCAAACCATCCCAACGGCGCCGACAGGCGGGGCGGCGGGATCAGCCGGGGCGCAGCCGGCGGCCTCGCAGCCGGCGGCCATGAGCGCCTGTTGGCCGCCGGCTTCGATGATCAGCCTGGCCGCGCCGGCCGGGCAGTCGTACCGACCGCGCCAGGGGGTGGCGGGATCAACGCCGCGGGCGGCAAGGATCCAGTTGGCCGGCATCATGAGGCAATCGTTCACGCCATAGACGAGGCCCAGGTCTGCGGCGGCCTCGACGAAGGCGCCCGGATCTAGCCGCGGGGCCATGGCTTGCGCGAGTCAGAGGTGAGAAGCGTTGTGCGCTCGCAAAACCGATCATCCGGCGATCGCCGCCGCTGGTCTGGGGAGACCCAATATCCGAGGTTGGCGTTCTGCCGAAACGTGAACAGAGAGCCGACCGAAAGACTGACCTGGCGCTGGGTCTTGAACCCCTCGCTCGTGAACGTGATCTGCGTTGAGTCGGCCCGGCCGTTCCATGGCCAGGATATTTCCGTCTCCTGCTCGTTGGCGTCGAAGCCTATGAGGCCGATAAAGCATTCGGTCGAGCGCACGAGGGCGGCCTCTTCGTCCGCCAATTCCACGACGCGGCTCGTGATCGCCGCTCCGGAGAGGCCAAATTCAACCCGTTCGGCCACGCCATTGACCAGGGCCGAGATAACCGGAAGGTCGACCATCTGGCCGCCGCCCAGGTACCGCCCGCCTTCGACGTCGACCGCATTGGGAGCGATCTCGAGCCAGCCGTTCCCGCCCCATATCCTGACGGCCGGCTCGGTTAGGATGAGGAACAGGGGCGAGACCCGGACGATCTCGGCGCTCCATCTAATTGGCATAGTCGAAGCTCTCCATGAACGCGGCCGAGCCCTTGGCGTACCGGTGGCGCGTGACGGCCGGCGCGAAGCTGGAGGCGTCGATCTGGCGAACCACGCAACGCGGCTGCTCGGTTTCCAGGAAAGTCCCGGCGGCGATCGCCTCGCGCAACGGCGGCCGGAAGGTGATCACGGCGCCATCGCGCGCGCCGACGCGGTAGAGCCGCCATCCGGCCGTCGGGTGCTCGATCGAAAAATGCTCGCCGGGAGCGATCAGCGAGTCGGAATTGACCGACATTGAGGTGGCGCGCAGCGCAGCGGCGCCGGCATAGATCGGGGAGGTCGACTCCTGCGAATAGCCCGTGTCGTCGTCGAAAAGCGTGTCGTCGTCATGGGGAACGTTGTCGACGATGACATAGGGCCAGCCGGTCGACTGCCGGCGATCGCAGAGTTTGAGGATCACTTCGGTCGCGCCGCCGTCGAGCAAGGCCTCATAGGCCCGCCAGAGTTTCAGGCTTTGGACCTGGTTTAGGTTGCTGTCGCCCATTTCGAAAAGCCAGCGGCCGCCTCCGTCGGTCTTGACCGTCTGGACGGTGTTGCTCGTCGACTGGCCGCCGGTCAGGGCGACGCCGTCCAGGCGCGGACGCCAGGTCTGGAATGAGAACGAGGGAAATTCCAGCATGTCAGGTTCCCAATTTCGCGTAGCTGATTTGGCGGCCAGGCGCGGCTTTGTTGGCGGCGCGCAGGGCCCGCGCCGTACCCTCGGCCGCCGCCTGGTGCGCGATCGCGTAGATCGTCGCGTCGCCGTTGGCCCCGGTGAGGTCAATGGTCTGTTTGAAATTCAGCGTCTGGGCAAAGTTTTGGCGCATCGTCGGTTGCCGCTGCATCATGGCTGCGGTCTGCGCGACGGTGTTGACCCTCGAGCCCTTCGGAAGCTGGATCGTCTCGTTTTTGTGGACGTAGGCCAGGCCGCCCGGGGCGTAGTTGGTCCCGGTCGCAAAGCCGGGAATTCCCAGGGCCGTTCCGATGCCGGAGAGCTTGCGGCCGCCGCCCGTGAACGCATCGGTCAAGACCTTGGCCAGGCCGTCCAGGGCGGCGTTGCTGAGCGAGTCCGCCAGGAACTGCGCGAACCCTTTCACGCCGTCTTGCTTGACCGCGTCCAGGGCGCTGCGGATGCCGTTATACGTCGCATCATAGTTGGCCTGTTGCAGGCCGGTGAGATAGCTGTCCGTCGCCTTCAAGACCTCGCCCCGGCGCTCCAGGCCCTGGCCGATACCCTCGTCGACGGTCTTGGCGAACAGGTCCCGAATATCCTCCGCCGAGGACGTGACGGCGTCGACGGATTCGGTAACGCCGCCAGCGGTCAGGCGCGCCAGGCGGCCGGCGTCGATCTTTGACGCGAAGCGGCCCTCTTTCGCCGCGTCGGCTTTGTCTTTGGCGTCTCCGGTCAGGGCCTTGACCTTGCCGACCTTGGCGGGATCCAGGAGCGCCGGCGCACGGGCGTTGAGGATGGCGTCGGAATTGAGGATCGAGCGCACGGCCGCGTCATAGGCGTCCGAAGCCGCCTTGACGTTGTTCTGGGCCTGTTTGGTTTGCAGCTCGTTTAGGCGCAGCTCGCCCGCCGACGTCGGCGCCGATCCCTCGCCCATATAGGGGGAGATCGTGTTGCGAACCCGCGTCGCTTCGGCTTGGAGAAGGGCGATCGAGGCTTTCGCGCTCTGGAGTTTGGCCTTGGCGCCGTCACGAACCTGGATCGCCTCCTCACGGGCGGCGGCGGCGGCGTCGCGGGCGCTGGTCGCCTGCTTTCCGGTGGCGGTGGCGGCCGCGAGAGCGGCGTCCTCATAGGCCCGTAGCGCGCCCGCGCCGCTCTTGGCCATGTTTGCATATTCGGCCGTCGCTTGCGTCGCCTGGCGCTCGAGGGCGATGAGTCCGGCGATCGAGGCCGTTATCGCCAAGATGGCCACGCCGACAGGGCCGCCAAAGGCCGACAGGAGCGCCCCGCCCAGGCCGCGGGCCGCCGTGGTCGCAACGCCCATCGCTACCGCTTGGCTGCTGATCGCGGCGGTCTGGCTGGCGGCCGTGAGCGTGCCGCGAAGGCCGGCCGCCGCAAGCTGGGCGTTCGCAGCGGCGGCGGCCTCGGTGGCCAGCGTGGTTCGCACCAGAGCAGCCGTGCGCGCCGTCTCGGTGGCAACGAAGACGGCGCCGGCCGCCGCATAGCGAACGCCGATCAAGCCGACGATGACGACGAGGGCCGGGATGACGGTTTCGAGATTGTTCGCAAAGGCCACCAGGCCTTGAGAAATCCGCTCCGTAACCGACAGGCTGGAGTCCGTCTCGCCGATGTACTTCCCCAGGGCATTGTTAACGACTTGGAAGCTCGCGGCGATCGTGAAATTCGACTTGGTCGCCCGGGCCTCGAGCCCCGCGCTCGCCTTCAAGATCAGTTCCGCGAACTCGCGGCTCGTCACGTTGCCGGCCTTGACGTCCTTTGTCAGGGCCGCCACCGATCCCTTGTATTTGTCCGAAGCGCTGGCCACGCCCTGGAGGAGGGGCCGCAAGCCGTCGATCAGGCTGTTATATTCCTCCGCCTGGACCTTGGACCCGCCCAGCACCTGCGACAGCTGGAGGAGCGCGCCGGAGGCCGCCTCGGTGCTTCCGCCCTGGATCTTGAGGGCGGCGCCGACGGCGTTCGTCAGTTGCAGCTGCTGGGCGGTGCCGAGATTCAGTTCCTTGGCGGCCGAGGCGTTGCGGCCATAGAGCGTGCCCAGGGCCTCCAGCTCGACCCCGTATTTCTGCGCCGTCGAGAACAGGCGCTCTTGCACGTCCGACAGGTTGGCGCTCTCCAGGCCGGCGGTCTTGAGCTGATTCGTAAACCGGGTGTAACCGTCGGCGAAGTTGGCGATCTCGACCGCACCGAACGCCGCGCCGATGGACGCCGCCGAACCGAGCAGGGCCGACTTTAGGCCGTTGGACGACTGCAGGGCCGAGGAGGCGGCGCGCTCATAGGAGCGAGCGACGGACTTGGACATGTCGTCGGCCGACCGCGAGATCGAACTATTCGACTTGCGAAAGCCGTTCTCCAGCTGCGCCCGGCCCTTCACGGCGATTCCGTTGGCCTTGTCCAAGTCCTTTTTCAGGCGGTTGTAGTTGGCCGACAGCTCGGCGACGAGAAGGGCCGTGTCTTTTTCCGTCGCCATAGCCGCCGCTCTCCGTCATTCGCCAAGCCGCCGAATTTGGTCGTCGAACTCGTCCTCGCTGGGCGGCTCTACCTTGGCCTCGGTGTTGTCGTCATACCAGCCTTCGGCCAGCATGCCGAACTCCCAAAAGCTCATGGCGCGAACCTGGTCGGGCGTGAAGCCTAGGCGTCCGCCTTGCTTGTAGAGGGGTCCGAAGGCGATTTTTTGCCGGGGGAGCTCGTCGCCGCCTTCGCCCCCAGCCCTTTTTTTAGCGGTTCCTCCTCGATCCCCATGATCAGAGCCAGCATTACGGCCTGGGCGATCGGGACGCTTTCAGCCAGCGGACGGCCGGTCACATAGCGGTCAATGAGGAAGACGACGCGGCCGGCCGGCGTTCCGCCGCCCTCCAGGCCATAGCGTATCGGCGCCACCACGTCATTGATGCGCCAACGGTTCGTTGACAGGCGGTCCAGGACTTCCGGCGGGCCGGCGTCGCATGTCTCCTGGATAGCCTCGGCGCCGCCGATGCCGGGCCGGAACAAATAGGTCCCGTCGCCGAGGAAGAGTTCGACCTCTTGCTTTCGATTGGGGATCGGCTTGCGCGCGGCGACCGGAGTCGCCGCGCCTTTGTTGCCCTTGGCCATGGGTTAGGCGTTGTCCGCCGCGACGACCGGGCCGCTCGAGGCGAACGTCGCGTCGAACGTCATCGAGCCCTGTTCGGGGCCCGTATAGGTCAGGTTCGTCATGATGTAGGCGCCGGTATAGGTGCGGCCGCCGGGCATGTCGATCTTGACCTTGATGTTGCGCGGGTTCGGGTCGTCGAAGAGCTCGTCGAGGAATTCGACGTCGCCCAGCTTGATGCGGCCCGACCCGGTGATGTTGGCCGAATAGCTGTCCGTCGTGCGGGTCAGCCAGCCGGGCAGATCGGGCTCATCGCAATCCTGGTCGTTCTCGTCGGTGGTGGCCTTCTCGCGGGCGAAGCCGCGGTCGGCGTTGAAGCTGCAATAATGGGCGAAATTCTCCGGCGACGCCCCGTCGCCGATCATGATCAGCAGCTTGCGGCCGCTCGTATTCGGCTGGGTAGCCATGCGCGTAGTCTCCTGGGCTGGCCGCCGGCCCTATGCCGGATCGAGCACGTATCGAAGCGTGACGATCGAGCGGGCAACGCCGTCGTCTGGGTCAAAATGGCGGATTGTGACCGCTTGGCCAAGGGTGCAGTTAAAACCGGCCACGGCCAGGGGCTTGGCGGCGACCTGGCGCACGGCGGAGCAAAGCTCTTTTGTCCCCATCTTGCCGCGCTTGGTCGCATCATCCAGAACTTCGATGTCCTGGAAAACCTCCTGCTCGTCGTCGCAGTCGTCGGGGTTCTCGCCGCCGACGCTCTGGGCGGTGCTGAACGCCATGAATGGATAGGGCTTGGTCGGCCTGCCGTCGGCGCCGCGCGGGACGTAGTCGAAGATCTGTACGGGCCCTTTGTCCGCGAAGGCGGCCACAACCGGCGCCGCGCCAGGCAGGAGGGCGAACAGGGCGCGCTGGACGGCGGCCTCGGGCGTGGGGTTCGTCATGATGCGCCGGCCTCCTGCATGCCCTTTTTCCAGGCCCTGCGGATGCGGCCCAGGGCGCGCTTCCTCAATGCGCGATAAGCCGGGAAAAAGAAAGCCTGCGCGCGGGTGCGCGGCGTTCCGAATTCCAGCCAGCGGGCGGCGAACCCGGGGCCAGAGCCCGCTTCGACCCGCCAGATCAGGCCGGCCGCCTGCAAGATCGCATATGCGACAATCGACCGCTGAATATCGCCCTCTTTCACGGTCACAAGGCGGCGCATGAAAGCGGCCATTTCCTCGGCGCTCTTCTCCTGGGCCGGTGCCATGTGCTTGCGGAGGGTCGGCTCTACGGCGCGCAGGGCCTTGCGATAGCCGTCGCGGGCCATGCTTCCCATTAGAGGAGCGGGGTCCGTTCGGCGGCCAAGATGACCCAGCGCGAACGCGGTTGCAGGTCGGCCTTGGTGACGTTGAAGGCGCGGAAGGGAGTTGTGCCCCTGGCTTCGACGAGACGGTCGCGCACGTCGATCAGCTTCGTCTTTTCCGTGCGGCGCAGCCAGATCTCGAAACGCTCGGTGCTGGCCGGCTGGCCGAGGGCGTTGTTTTCGCCCCCGGCCGTATTGTCGACCTCGATCGAGGCCCAGAGCGGGCCGACCAGGAGGTCGTATCCTTGCGTGAAGTTGCCGGCCCCGTCACCCGCCGGGTTCGGGTTTTCGCGTTCGACCGTCACGCGGTGCGGGAGTCTTTTCGTCATGGTCGCTCGCCTCTCTGCTCGGCGCCGGGAGCTCCTCGGCCGCGCCCTTGGCGAGGCCTTGCTCCAGCGCCTCGCGCCTGCACCGCCCTTCATAGCCGGTTTTGTAGGCGACGAGCGAGCGCGGCTTTTCGGGCGGGACGAAATCGAAGTCCTTGAGAACCTTCATCCAGGCCATGACGGTTATTCCTTTCGCGTCAAAACGAAGGTTTCGATGCCTTCGCGTCCGATATCGGACTCCATGCTGTTCTGGTCCGCAACTGCAAATCCGCACTGGCCGGCGAAGTTGATGAACCCGATCCGCGTCCAGTAATGATGGTGCTCATCCTTGCGATAGTGCTTTGACCGCAAGACGTGCTGGACGTCGTCGAAGATCGGTAGCGAGACGAACGCCATATAGCCGACTTGGGCCAGGGCGAAATGCGCGTTCTCGATGTGCTCGAGGCTATCCCAGAACGTCGCGACCTGGTGGCCAGGATAGGGGTTATAGAGCTCGGCGAAACGTCCTTGCTCCTCGAGATAAGCGACGCCGGCCGGGTTCACGTCGTATCCGAAATCGAAGTGCTCGCCGCCGCGGCTGCGCAGGAAGGCGCCGTCGCCAATGCCGACGTCTAGGATCGAGCCCGTCCACCAGGTGCGGACCAGATCGCAGCGGGCCTTGTTCAGCGCCTGGCCGATCTTCGTGTCGGCCTGGCCTCGGTAGCGGTCGAAATACGCCTGGTCGTAAGGGGTGTTCTCGACGGGATAGAACCCATAGCCGAGTTCTTCGAACCACATAAGGCGGCCCTGCGCGAGGGTTTCGACCATTTCCGGGAGGCTCATATTGCGACCTTTCTCACCCAGGCGGCGAATTGACTATCGAGGTTGCTGATTCGCTTTGTGCAGTGGTGGCGCATGTCCTCGCAGCGGCACGGGCGGTCAGGCATGGCCCAGCCAGCGCGCGTGAGGTTCATGCGAGGGTCAGTGATGACGGCCGGGCCGTTGTGCGCCAGCTGGCCGCCCAGGATCGTAAACGAGGGCGTTGCGGCGGCGATCGAGGCCGGTGTCAGCCATCCGACCCCGCCGAGGGTGTAGGCCGCGCCCTTGACCAGGGCCAGGAGGTCACGGACGGCGAACTCGCCGCGGTGGAAGAACTCGTCAAAGCCGGGCGCGCCGCCCTCGAGGACTTCAGCGGCCGGGTCCAGGTCGGCCACGCCGATCACCTGGTCGCCGCGGTCCTGGGCCAGGAGAACCGCGCGCGCCACCGCCCGGGGGTCGGGGTTGCGGGCGGCGTTCAGCCATTCGCGGCGAAGGGTGACAGGACGCGCCAGGACATAGCGGCCGGCGATCGGCGACGGCGGCAGATCGGCCGGCAGGTCAAAAACGAACGGCGCGGCGTCCAGCGGGAGTTGACGCTCGAGCGTCTTGACGATCGTTGCGCGCCGGAGATCCGCCGTCCCGTAGGAAAGCTGGACGACTTCGCAGCTTGAGGGCGGCACGAACCACGCGCCGCGCGGCTGGCGGGCCATGTTCTTGGCCTGGGTTCGAAGTTTCGTCGAGGCGGCCACCGGCAGGACGTTGGGGAGATCGGAGAAGATCTCCGGCCAGGGCGTTTCGAGGTAGACCTCGCGGCGGGCCGCTGCGGCGCGGATGAACGGGCGGGCGAACAGGTTGTCGCCCAGGCCCTTTTGACCTTTGACGAGCAGGGGCCTCAAAGGAAAAGCCGGTTCGCCGCGAGCAGGTTATCGGCGCCGAGTTCGACCTCGTATGACCGCTGTTCCTGGACCGCGTCGCGGTGCTCATAGAAGTGGCCGGTGAGCAGCAAGACGGCCTTTCGCGTGAGAGGTGGCATCGCTAGGCGGGGATCATCGCCCGACCCGGTCGCGCCGGCGCGCTCATATCCGGCGACAACCTCGATCGTGACGGCGTTCGGGCGCGACTGCAGGGCGGGGAACGATGGGCCGCCGATCGTGTAGACGCTGCCGAACTTGCCGAGCTTCTGCCATCCCCACAGGCCTTGCGAAAACGTCTGCTCGGCGCCGTTCTCATCGAGGTAGCGGATCGCGTCAACGCTCGACACCGGGCCGACCTGGTCGACCATGAGCGGGAAGCACGGCCAGGCGCAGAACTCCAGGCCCAGGACCACGGGCGACAGGTAGAGGTGCGTTTGCGACTCGACGTAGGAGACCGCCTGCTCGAGCGCTTCCTCGACCTGGTCGTCGATCGCCGCGGCCGCGCCCGTGTCCAGATCGACCGTTTCAATTTGCAGCTGGGCCTTCACGAAATCCAGGTCCAGGACCGGCGCCGGGTCGCGCGAAACGATCTGATAGACGGGGGTCATTGCAGGGCGTCCTCGAGCGACATTTTCGGATAGGCCGTCAACGCCGACGACATGCTCGCGTTTATGACCTCAATTCCGAGCGCCGCCAAGGTCGGCGCCGCCTCGTCCATGTGCCGCCGCCACCGGGCCAGGTTCTGGGCGGTCGGATTATTCAGCCCGGCGGGGTGGCGGCCGTGCCAGTGAACCCCGGCCGCGAGCGTCATATCGAATCCCAGGAGAATGATCCGGCGGGCGCCGGCCTGGGCGGCCAGGTTGACGGCCTGAAACCCGCTATTGCCGCCGTCGCCGAGGACTCCGAACCGGTCGAAGAGCATTTGCCCGGAGCGGGCGGATCCGTCCTTCGGCGGCGGACGGCCGATCGACGCCAGGGAAAGGCCGAACTCGGCCGCCGCGCCCTTGTCGACCGTCACGCGCTGGCCTTCAAAGCCCGCCGCGCCCGCATGGTGGCGCCACCATACGCCGTCCGCCGCGTAGAGCAGATCAGCCCAGGGCGCGAGCTGATAGGCAGTGTTGACCGCGATAGACCGGATCAACCGCGACGGCGGCGGATGGTCTCTGAGCTGATCGGAGGATGGGCCGCCCGCGATGACGAGGACTTCGGCGCCCGACCACCTGGGGAGCCAGACGGGGGCGCCGGCGTAGGGTCCTCGCCGACCGCCCGCCCTTTGGCGTCCAGGCGGACCAGGGCTTTGCGCTCGAGCAGCTGGGCGACGTCCCGATCGGAAAGGCCGGCCTTGGCCTGGTCGATCTCATCGCCGCGGCGGCCGAGCGCATTGGACTTCAAGAGCTTGAGTTTCATGGATCCACCACAGAAAAGGGGCCCCGGTCTGCACCGGAGCCCCTTCCTATGCCTCAATCAGCAACGCCCGTCGATCAGGGGAACGCGCCGTCGACGATCGCTTCGGGACGGTAGTGCGCCACCGTCAAGCGCTCTTCGGCCAGGAGCGTGACCAGGTTCGAAGTGAAGTCGCTGGCGTGCTGGGTCGCGATTTCGACCGTGATGTCCTCGCGGTCAAAGATCTGCGAGGCCAGGCGGAAGGCGCCGACAGTGAACTCGCCTTCGGTCTGGGCCGTGGTTTCGACGACCGGGCGGCCCCACAGGGTCGGGGCGTTGTACCGAGCCGGGTTGGCCCAGACATAGGCGCCGTCGTCGGTCTTGGTGAGCTGGATCTCTTCCCAATCGTTCGGGTGCAGGACGATCCCCGTCGCCGAGTACTCGGCCACCCGGACTTGCGTCAGGGCGTGCGACACGACGTCGATTTTCGTGTCGCCGGCCTGGTTGCGGGCGGTCTGGTAGGCGGTGGCGACGGTCTTGAGGCCTTCGATCTGCTGGCCGGTGCCGGTGCCGTTGAGAAGCGCGTCCTCTTCCTTGTGGCGCAGGCCGAAGCGCAGCCGCCCGTCGATGTACGAACGCAGCATCGGGACGTCCGACAGGATCTGGCGGGTCGCCTTCACCCAATGCGCGATCGTGCGCACAGCCGCGGTCTCGATCGTGAAGGTCAGATCGGATTGCGGCTTGGCCTGGCCTTCGGTGACGAAGTTGGCGGCGTTGGTGAAGCCCGACTCGCGGATATACTCGATCGCGTTGCTCGAGGTGTTGCCGGGCATGAGGAGGTCACGGATCGTCAGGCCGCGTTCAGCCGGGCCGACGATGCCCGGGACGCGCATCGGAACGACCAGGTCGCCCGCCGCGCCGGCGCCGGCCGTGCCGCTGTTGATGGTGCTCGCGCCCGACGTGCCGCCGTTCCACCAGCTGCCGGCCATGGTGACGCGGCCGGAGGCAGAGTTGCCCGCCATGACGGCTTGAAACTCGGGGGACTCGATGGCGGTGGCCGAAATCGACGGGATCGTGTTGCCGGCGGCCTGGGCGATCAGCGAGGCGGCGCGCTGCTCGAGCTCGAGCACGCGGTTTTGCATCTTCGTGCCTTGCTCGATCTCGGCGTTCAGCTTGGCGAGCAGATCGGCGTTGGCCGAGCCGGCCGAAGCGATCTGCCGGCCGTGCTCTTCCATCATGGCCGACATTTTGGCGTCCGACGCGGCCAGGGCGTCGAGCAGATCCTTAAGTTCCTTGTCCATCGGGGACTCTCCTAGATGCGGGCCAGCTGGGCGCGCAGGGCTGCGAAATGAGCTTTGGCTTGATCGTCAAATGCCGCCGGAACCGGCGGATCCCCCGCCGTGAGCCCTGCATATCCGGCGGTGACGAACCGCTCGGCCTGCGCGTTAGACAATCCCAGGTCCCCTAGGGCCGCCTCGACTGCCCTTATAGTGGGAATTTCGCCGGCGGCAAAGGTGGCCCGCGTCTGGGCGCTGGCGGCCTGTTTCTTGGACGGCATGCCCAGGCGGCCAAGGGTGTCCTGGAGCGTGCCGATGCGGTCGGCCATGCCGCGCTCGACCATGGCCTTGGCGCCGAACACCAGGCCGTCGCCGAACCGGTCGACCACGGCCTTGCTCGAGACGTTGCGGCCCTGGGCGACGTTGTCGCGGAAGGCCTTGGCGGCTTCCTTGACGAGCGTTTCCATCTGCGCGCGGCCAGCGGTCGACAGCGGCCCGAACGGGTTGACGATCGCCTTGTTCTCGCCCTCGACGACGATCGTGTGTTTGACGCCGGCCTTCTCGAGCGCGACGCTCAAGTCCTCATGGACCGAATAGACGCCGATCGAGCCGCCGCGGCCGCCGGGCGTGACGACGATCTCGTCGGCGGCAGTCGCCAGCCAGTAGCCGGCCGAGGCGCCCAGGCTGTCGATCTGGGCGATAATCGGCTTGATCCCGCGCGCGGCGATGATCTCCGCATGCGCCTCTTCCACGCCGTAAGTCGAGCCGCCGGGCGTGTCCAGGTGCATGACGATCGCCTTGGCGCGGTCATCGTCACGCATCGCCCGGAAATTGGACATGACGCGGTCGAGCGAGGTCCCGCCGGCGCACATTTCGTCCATGGCGCTCATCCGCTGCGCCATCACGCCGAACACGGGGATAACGGCGATCGCACCCTCTTGGCGCTGAACCTCGGCCTCGCGCTTCTTGGTGAGGGCGGCCTCGGTTTCCGGCGGATCCAGCCCGGCCGCGCGGGTCGATAGGATCTGCACCGCGGCGCGCAGATAGTCGGGCTGTAGGGCCCAGGGCATGGCGGCGAAGGCCGCCAGAACGTGAAGATAGCGCATGGCTTAGCCTCCTGGGGGCGTGGTGGTTGTTTCGCGCGGCAAGGCGCCTGCGCTTGGCTTGTGGCCGGGCATTTGAGCCAGGTCCATGAGGTTCGATTGCACGGTGAAGACCTGGCCCCCGCCGGCCTGGCCGATGGCTGGCCAGTCCTCGAGCTCGCGAACCTCGTCGCGGTTTAGCCAGCCGTTTTGACCGGCCGACGAGTAGAGTTCGGCGCGCGCGGCGCTATCGCCGCGCAACAGGCCCTCGATCGAGAACTTGGCGAAGAACGTCCCGCGCTCCTCCGGCTTGAGAAGGCGCAGATTAATCGCCTCCTCGATGCGCTTGAGATAGGTATTCAGCACGAACTTTTGAAAGCCGAGGATCTGTTGCTCGAGGCCGGTTCCCCAGCTGGTCGTTTTCTCGGTGTGGCCGATCATGAACGGCGGGACTTGGAACCACCGGCAGATTTCTTCGACGTTGAATCCGCGCTCCTCGAGCATCTGGGCGTCTTTGGGATTGATCGCCATCGGCTTCCAGGAAAGCCCGGCCTCGAGCAGGATCTGCTTTCCGGCGTTCGAGGCGCCCGCGAAGTCGTCGAGGATCGACTGCAGCTGCGCCCGCTTTTCCTTGTCCAGCTTGATCGCCGGGTTATCGAGTTGGAAATAGCCGGCCGAGGTCAGGCCGTTGGCGAAGGTGCGGCCGACGGTCTCTTCGGTGGCCAAGGCGTTGCCGAACGTCTGTGTCCCATACTGGATCACGGATAGGCCGACGTCACGGTTCGCGCCGTTCATGAACCCCTTGACCACGAACACGCGGTCGGGCGGCAGATCCTTCTGTGTCCCGTCCGGGTAGCTTGTCCGATAGACGAGCCGGCCGTCGGGCAGGCGAACCGGGCGGATTTTGTCAGGATCCCAGGGGATGAGCGACGAGACGTCCCCGGCGCCGTTGATGTCCTTGAGCGCGTATCCCATGCCCTGGAGCGCGATCGAGGCCACCAGGCCCTCGATGAATTCGAGCGGCGTCTGATCGGCGTTCGGCGAGACATGCAGGAGCGACTGCAGGGTGTGGCGGCTGGCGACGACCTGGCCGGCGGCGGTGCGTTCATAGAGGTTTAGCGGAAGCGTCGCGATCGTTCCAGCCAGGAGGCGGACGCAGGCCCAGACCGTCGACAGCTGTAGGGCCGTGTCGATCGTGACGGGCTTCTGCGCCCAATTGCTCCCGCCGAAGAAAGCGCCCCAGAACCCGCTGTCGGTAAGTCCGATGCGCTGGCCGAACCATTTCGAAAGAATGCTCATCGCGTCATCACCGGGTTAGCGAGGAAGTCCAGCAAGGCCGAGCCCCCATCTGTGAATCGGGCCGCCGCCGCCCCGATGGCCATCGCAGCGGCGACCGCGCCGTCAATCCGGCCCGTTGCCTTGCGCTTGTCAAAGACCTTATTACCCGTTCCGGCCGGATCGTCACGCGGCGTCACGCCGGCGATGTTCCATCGCAGGACCGCGTTAACCGGAGTCCACAAGCGCTCTTCGATGATCGAATGCTCAAATTCCTCGATCGAGGACGGCATCCAAAGCGGGTTTTCGGCCGGGCTCCCCTTCTCATCGAACAGGCCGAACCGAATCGCCGTGGCCTCGTCCAGGCGCGCGGCGCGGCGGAAACCCTGCGGGTGCTCGATCATCGGCGGGTCGAACCCGCCGTCGGCCATGCGATCCTTGAGGTCCTTGTGGCGATAGCGGTCGAACGCCACGAACCGGAGGTCGAAACGTTCCTGATCTTCGTGCAGCTGGCGGCCGACCTCGCCCATTTGGACGATCTTGCCTTGCGTCGGCGTCAACAGGCCCTGTTTGACCCAGAGGCTATAGGGGACGCGGTCGCGGCGCTCGCGCTCGAGCAAGGTCTCTTCCGGCGTCCAGAACGTCAAAAACAGGTGATGGTGCAGCGCCCCGGCGATCGTTTCGGGGAAGTCGATCGCCCGGGCGGTGAGATCCTGCGAGAACGACAGGTCAAGGCCGCCGTAGGCCTCGGCGCCGACGAAGTCCTCGATGACCAGGTCGCGCTTGCGGTGAGGCGGCCGGCGCTCGGTGCGCTCCCAGGCCGCTTTCGTCATCCACGCCCGATCCGCTTCCGTCCAAATGCAGAAGTTGAGGCGCATGACGTCGTTTTGCTTGGACGGCTGGTGCAGAGCGTCGGCCACGCGCTTGCGGACATAGGACCGCTTGAGGATGACGTCGATTTCCGGGTTCGCCTTGGCCCAGCACGACTCGTCCGTAAACGGGTCGTCGCCATCGTCCAGGGCGCAGACGTAGGCGAAAAAGGAGTCGTCCTCGACTTCGCGCGCCGCCACGTGACAGGCGTGTTCGTGATACTCGTAGGCGACCGTTTGGCGGTCTGTTCCGCTGTTGGTGATGATGAAAAGCAGCGGCTGGGCGCGCGACTTGAACCCGGCCTCGATCATGTCGACCGTGTAGCGGTCCTTGTGTTCGTGGATCTCGTCGATCAGGCCGCACGACGGGCGCGGGCCGCTCTGGCCCTCATCGTTGGCGATCGGCTTAAAGAACGAATTGCTGGGTACGAACGACAGTTGCCAGACCGGCCGCACGCCCGACTTGACGACGCGCGATGACAGCTCCGGCGAGTTCGTGACCATCGAGACGGCGTCACGAAACAAGACCATCGCCTGGTCTTTCTTCGACCCGGCGGCGTAGACCTCGGCGTTCGCTTCCCCGTCGGCGAGCATGAAATACAGGCCGACGGCCGCAGCGCCTGGCGACTTGCCGTTCCCCTTGCCCTCTTCGATGAAAGCCGTTCGAAAGCGGCGCGTCCCGGGTTCGAAGTCCAGGGCGTTACCCTCGGCGACCTTCCAGCCGAAGATTGACCCGTATTTGAACCGCTGGGCCGGCGAGAGGATGAACGGAACCGATCGGCCGTTGACCGTGACGGTGCAGCACTCGGCGCAGAAGTCGAAAAAGTCCTGGGCGGCGCCGGCGTCGAAGTAGAGCGACCGATCCGGCCCCTTCTCGAGGTCGTCGAGGTGGCGATCGGCCGCGGCGCGAACATGGGGCCCGGCGATGATCTCACCAGCCTGGACGGCCAGGGCGTAGGCGGTGACGTCGTCGACGGGTTCAGCCCGCGCGGCCGAAGAACCTCGAGGAGTTCGCGGGCTCTTCGCTGAGCGGCTTGACGTCAAGACGGGTCCTCGCGCTGGGCGTCATTCCGAGTTCAGCGGCGAAGCGCAGCACGTCCGCCCGGGCCTTGTTCGCGATCCCGAGCAGGGGGTTCTGAACGAGGTTCCCGTTCGTCGTATACGCCAGGAGTCCGTCAAACGCACCTTCCGGCCGTTTCGGCGGCGCAGGCGGATCCTGGCCGGCCGCCTTCGCCTCGGCGGCCGCGACCAGGTGCTGGACCTGCAGTCGCTCGAAAGCCTTCTCCTCGGCGCGCCAGGCCTCGATTTGCCGCTTGGCCAGGATCCAGGTTTCGAAGGCGTCGCAGTAGCCGGCGAGGATGGCCACGTCGATGCCGGCGAGGCATTTCATTTTCCAGAGATCACGAACAACGCGCTTCCATTCGGCGGCCGCGACCTTGCCGAGATACTTCGGGCAGGTCGGCGGGCGGTCGAGCTCCGGCGGCTTGGGCTCATTGGCATTGATCGGGCGCTTGCCCGGGTTGCCGGCCGCAAGTTTCAGGTGAGACGGTTTCGGCTTCGGCCCGCGGGTGCTCATGGGCGGAAGATGCGCGAAAGGCCGCCAGCGGTCAAACTGGCGGCCAAGCGATGACAGTCCCGCGCGGCTTAACCCTCTTGGGGGGAGTGACCGGATTTGCCTCTACCGGCTACCTGCCATGCCGAAGCCGTGGCCGCTCTAAGCTATGAGCTACACTCTGCGTATGGCCGCGCCGCCTCACGCAAGCGGATGCATCCGCCTAGCCCAGATACACGAAACCCGCCAGCCAGGGAAGGCGGCGGGTTTCGCGGGCGGGTCGCGCCAGACGATTCGGTTAGCATCCACTCGGGATGCCCCTAGGCGTCGCCATCATGGCCCGGCGATCTGAGATCCTGATCGTCCTGCGACGGCTGGGAGCCTTGCGAGCCGTACCAGACCGGGCCTCTCGGAATGTACCGTTGCCCGTTCGGGCGAATTACGACCCGCCGCCAGGGCCGGGGGGAGACGATCGGGGGAAAGTCGGCAAACCCTGGCGGCGAGTTCTGGTCCCCCGGTTCACTGGAAAGGAACAGACAGGACCAGAAACCAAATCAGCCGCCTTGCGTCAAGCGCCCGTCGTCGCGCAGTCGGGAATTTCCGTGTCCTCGACCTCGATCGTGTGGCGATAGGCTCGCGCGACGCCAAAACCGCCGCCGACCAGGGCGACTTGGATCTCGAACGGCATCGAGACGACCGAAATTCGCTTTTTCCCGTCGAGCACCCCGTTCGCCAGGCCGGCCAGGGCCAGCGCGAGCGCCGATCCGACCTCCTCGAGCGCTTCGCTCGCCTGTTGGTCTTTTTCCGTCATTTTCGATCCCTTTCAAGCGTAGCGATGTTGTGGCGGGGCGGCGGCCGGATTGGCAAGCGCCGCGCGAATATCCGTGGCGAGTTCGTGAAGCCCGTCCTTTTCGGCCTCGTCCGCATAGGTGTTGGCCGCGACGATCGCGCGGCGGTCGGCGCCGGAGAAGTCCAGGACGAGACTATACCGGCGGTCAGAGGGAATCGGAGCGCCGTCGGTTCGCTCGATAATAAATCGAGCCTCGAGGCCCCCCTGTAGGGCCCTGGTAGGTTCCGTCATCGTCTTGCATCCAAGGCGCCTTGGCTGAGATCAGATCGCGGCGGCGCCTTGCCGCGTCGATCTTGGGAATATTCTTCGCGAACCTCGTCCCGCTACTGCCGTCGACGCTGTCGGCGCCCGCATCCTGGGCGGCGGCGAACCGCTGCAAGGTGTTAACCCGCGCGACATGGTACCAGCAGCCGGCCGCGGCTGCGAACTCGCCCCAATAGCGCATGGTCGACAGCTTCCAATCCGTCGTTCCTCCGAGAAATATTCCCGTGTTGCGGCTGACCAGCGGGCGAAGATCGTCGGCCGTCATGCCATCCTGCACCGGAATAAGGATCAGGTTAGAGCGAGCTCGACAGCGGTTATTCCACCGCATCGACAGATCAAGCGACCGCTGGCCGCCGGCGATAATGTCAGGGGCGACGATGAAATCGGGATCTCCTTTCATCGTATCGAGAAACCGGTCGAATTTATCGGGGTTGAACTCAAGGCCTAGCTGAAAGAGCGAATAAACGCCGTTGTCCCAGCAGGCCGGGAAACCCTCGTCGCGCCACGCGCCCTCACAGGAGACGAGCAGGCGGATTCCGTGCGCCCACATGGCCGCCAGGTTTTGTTTCGTCCCGGTTCGACTGGCGTAGAGGAGCATATCCGCGCCCGGTTGCAGCTTCCCCGCGACGATGGGAAATGGCCAAGGGCCGCCGAACGGGACGCCGGCGCGGTTCGGGGTGATCAGATCGGCCAAACGCGCACCGACGGCTTGCAAAGGCGGGGATCCGGCAGGCGGCAGGCCGCGCAACGTTTCGACCTGGTCCTATCAGTGATCGGGGCCGGGCAGACTTTGCAAATCCTGATTTTCTTCTCGTTCATGTCATCCTGGCCGAAAATCGACCCCCCTTCAAAATTGTGCGGCGTTGAAAGCGAAGC
>Ga0247734_1000279_pt1 | contig 45927 bp, 41 predicted proteins | sample UWRJL103311B2_FD_180933 | JGI IMG/M metagenome (GOLD analysis project Ga0247734, IMG submission 180933) | Plant litter microbial communities from Arlington Agricultural Research Station in Wisconsin, United States - UWRJ-L103-311B-2 | ecosystem: Environmental > Terrestrial > Plant litter >...
GAATTTTTTTAACTTATTGGTTAATTTGTGTCGGAGATGCTTAATTGAACTAGATCTACTTACAACCTCGTGTATATGACTTCACCGGAACTGGGGTTACTATAACCCGACGCTCACATCAGCACCCCCAGCTTATGTAAGCCGATTCGGAAGGTCAGTATACAAACAATTTGTATTAATTCTACTATATCATCTTGGAAACAATGACTTTGTCTCGACCATCTGAGGAAATTCTGGCCGCGTTATTAGAAGAATGTGATCCCTCAAAAGTTGTTGAGAATAATGTTAGTTCATATGTGTATAAGGATACATCGACTTGTAGGGAAGCCAAGCTAACAATTTTATCATCTAGAGATGTAGGGAGGCCTTCCAGAACTTCATCGCCCGTTTGAATAGTTCACATCGCCATGTATTACTTACAATCGAGTCCCGAGGATCGCCCTCAGACGCTACAGATCTTGAATACCCGTCGACCCCGTCACAAGTACCAGGATCATCGAGTGCCTTGCCAAGTCGTTCTGAACGACGCGAGACATCTTCGGAGACTGAGAGTTGGGTAGAAAGGATGGCCAGAGCATTTTTCAGACCCCACGCCGGCTCGGCTTCACGTTTGGTGCACATGGTCCGCGTAGTTCGGGGAATTCATGATGCAATCCAATATCCTCAAGTTGTCTACGAGTCAATTTGGCTAGCCGAAGAGGGTGTTTTCAGTTCATCAGATCCTGGCGAATCGCGCCTTCGTAGACTCGCTGACGGGCGGAAAAGGTTGGAGCAAGGACAGAGTAAATTCGAAATTGCCAACCGCATAGCGCTCATTTACCTGGCTCATGATATCGAGGTTTTGAAGATGAAGGAGTGGCAGTTAAAGTCCGGCGAAACGAGGCAGTCTGCTGCCGTGAAATGGATAGCGGGACACTTGAATATCACAACAGACGTTGTTAAAGCTGAGTGGAGGCGGAGCCAAAATTATATTAGACTTGTTGAGATATGTGGTCCTGGAAGTTTGATAGAGCTTGGTACGGGTGTGAATTGGTAGTAAGTACCATTCCATTTCTCCCCTTTCTTGTTCCCAACGCCCAGTGTAAGTAAGGTCATTGACATCGTCTACAAAAGCTGGGAGAAGTGTCTAGCAAAGAACGATGTTGCTTCTATCGTCGAGTTCCGTAAACGAGTCCTCCCAGATATTGATGCTCGCGCACAAAGCTTGAACACTTTCACAGGCCAAATAATCATCAATGGTATGATTGCATATGGCTGGACTATGGAAGAACTTTTGGCCTCCCCAAGTCGGTTGCAGATAGCACTTCTCAAGTATTGTCCTGAGTTACTCAAACCTACACAAAGCACAGCAATCACTTCACCATATTCACATACCCCCTTATCAGAAACAGCCATGACAGCCTCGAGTCCTATTAGTGGATCTACCCAGACAATCATGACACAGCCCGTGATGGATCCGTGTTTTGATGATGCCTCTCAAGTCTTGGATGACTCACGAAGCAATGCCAAGTCGCTTACATATGATTTGACTGCTTCCGAATTCGGGATACAACTCGATCGCAATTTTTCACCAGCTTTACTCGATATGGACATATGGATGTATGAAAGCGACCTCAATCTTGATTTGCAATTACCTCTGAGTTCTGGCGCCCAAGTTTACTCCCAAGATCCACTATTGTAGCACCATTGGGCGGCGTGGAAAAGCTAGTTATCTTTAGTTTGAACTTTAATATAGAATACTATTTGTTCATATGTTCATATTAGCTCAATTCTATTTAGATCAATCATCCCAAACTCGCTTGCGTGCCGCTGTTTCTCTCCAATCGCGACCCCAAACCGAGCATGCCCATACTAGAACTGCGCTGAAGACTAGGAATCCTGCTGAGATAACCTCGAACCAGCCAAGTCCAATTTTTTGAATAGCGGGCAAGCATGCAGCACTCCCAGCAGCCGCGAACATCCAGCGGATAAGATAGTTCCCTGCGGTCACCTCTGCTGACAAGCCTTTATGTTGCATAACATCCAAACAATAGGTATTTATACTGGGATACACAAAAAGCTGCGCAACGGCTTGCGAGAACATCATAATTACCGGTAGTGGGATACCCCCAAATTCTTTTTCAACAGACCAGCCATAAATCAGCATTGAAGCTGGAATGACAATGCCAAGGGCTACGAGGCATGATTTGAGTCGATCTTCGGCAACTCGCTCACCATTTCGCTTCTTGATATTCTTCATGACGACTCTGTCCGCCCATCGGCCGCCAACGAGAGTCCCAACGATATACCCAACTCCTGGAGCCAGGTAGAAAAGTGCGGACTGTATGGGAGACGAAAGGCCGAATCGCGGGTTCAAGACGTGCGTGATTGGGGTAAGTAGTGAATACATGTTCCATGAAAGTGCTGATGAGGCGAGACCGACGCATATGATGTTAGGGTATAAGAACAAACGCAATACTCGCATCGGGTTGACCAAAGACGCCATTTCCCGAAAATACGCACCACGAGAGAGAGCCGACATCTCTGTGGCTTTGGTAAAATTATGTATAGTCTCAGGTAGTAGGGGGGACAACATCAGAGCGGTACCCAGTCCACCCAGTCCAGTCTGCAGGTAGAAAATGACTCGCCAGCTTTTGTATGTCACGATAACACCGCCCATAAAAGCTGCAAAAAGTGTTAGTTGCTTGTTAATCAATATGGAAAACCATGCCGCCGGAGTTGAAATGATAAAGTAAACGTCTTACGGCCAAATACTGGCCCTAATTGAAAGCCTAACAAAAACCATCCGATTGCCGTGGCACGTTCTGTAGGGCGATATACATCTCCTAGACAATTAGAACCGACCACCAAAAATGCAGTTCCGAAGAAGCCAGTCAGGCTCCTGAATATAAAGAAGGCAGCTAGAGTCGGTGCAAGTGCAGTTCCCAGGGAAAAAGCGGTAAATAGGGTGGCGGAAATAGTAAGAATCTATCTCATTGATTATTATTAATCTGCAGAGAACAAAAGTAATTTACAAGACTTTTCTCTTACCTTTTTTCTCCCATATACACTACTCAGAGTCCCGACAAAAAAGGGACTCATGCCTGCACTCAGCATATATAATGCATTACTAATATCGATCATTGATGATGTCGTGTTATAATGTGATGCGATCTGTGGTATGGCTGAAAGCATTATCATAGAGCTTAAAGGCGACAGGAATGACCCATACGACACAACTATTGTGATAATAGCTTTTTGTGTCGGGGTGAATCTCTCAAAGACATTTTCATCATTTTGATCATTTTGCACAATAGTTGTATTTGCTGCTGAATCTGCATTGGACTTCGATTCGTTTGATGAAGGAGTAGGGTAGGATTTTGACATCTTGAAATCGGATTGGATTGAATTCAGTAAAAATGAAAAAGAAATTTCATTACCTTCTTTTGGGGAGGGGGGGTATAGTAATCAGGGGGATTTAAGCGGGTCCCTTGGTACAGTAGGGGGTGCAACAAGTTTGTACACGCCAAGTATACTACTTAAAGTTCACTAACCTAATCAAGTCAAACTGGCATGCCTTTTGAAAAACAGCTCCTAGCTTTTACATCCTCAGTTATTTACACTAATACTAGTAAGACACTAAACCAGCTTATTAAGGCAGCACAAGAAGCATGGTTTAATATAGATGATGGGATTTTGTATAGATTAGCTACTAAAATGCCTAAGAGAGTAAAGTCAGTAATAAATGCTGATGAATGGTATACCAAATATTAGAGAATAGATTTTCGATTTTCAAACGGCATGCCAGTCTGACTCGATTAGGTTAGTGAACTTAAGTAGTATACTTGGCGTGTACAAACTTGTTGCACCCTACTGTATATATATAAGCACCAGGTACAAGGGGCAATTAGACTGTGCGGGCAATTTGAAACTTTCCAATTCTCAGTTTCTATTTCACTCCTTAAAGAATGGGGAAGTCCAAACGAAAAATAAAAGTATATAAGAATCTTATTCTTTTTAGCAGATTCAATCAGCTGAAAAATTCGTATATCCAAATCAAAAGAATAAAAATCAGACTACAATCATTGTAAGCAGCCTCCATGTCCCGAAGCTGAAAATTTCGATTTCATTTATTAATAAGCACCTAGATGAAGCCTGCAGGACCATACGCTCAACTTCACACAATCAATTTCTCCAAATTAGTTGATGCTGATGCCCATGAGCTTGACAGTTTATCTAAAGCCTGCCGAGAAGATGGATTCTTCTATCTCGATCTCACCGCCGAGAAAGACCAGGGTATTTTGAAGGACTGGAAAACGCTTCTTCCTTGGGTCAATGATTGGCTCAATCAACCGGTTGAAGAAAAGATGAAGTATCATCACGGAAAACCAAATTATGGGTAAAGTCTTACTTACCATTCTAATTTTCAAGCTGCATATCTAATTGAATCAGATACACTCCTCTTGGAACCTATACAGGTATTGCCGAAGGCACCAAAGATGGCAAGGAGACCATTAAGATTACCAAATACGCATTCGAAAACCCCTCACTGCTTCCGACAATAGTTAACGACCATATGGAGGAATTCACCCGCTTCAACGATACATGCCGCTCTATCACTATAGAGCTTCTAAAACATCTTTCAGACAATCTTGGTCTTTCGGAAGGCAAGCGCCTTGAAGATGGCCATCGGGAAGGCCATGCAAGTAATAGCTGTCTCAACCTCATCCGATACGAGCGAGGCACAGACTCGCAGTATTTCGGCCTGAACAAGCATACTGATAACGGTACCCTAACGCTTCTGCTAACAGACCAATGGGGCCTTCAAGTTCTGTCCAAGGAGACTGAGAAGTGGGAATTCGTCGAACCAAAGCCTGGACATGCTGTCATCAATGTGGCAGACACGCTCCGTTTCCTCTCCGGCCTCCAATTCCGTTCCGCTGTTCACCGAGCCGAGCCCATTTGGGAGGAGGGTCAGACGCATCGTTTCTCTTTCGGATACTTTTTGAGAGCTGAAGACGAACACGTTTTCCCTACTTTGAATGGTGAAGTTATGACGGCGAAGGAGTGGCATGATCGAAAGTATACCAATTACCAGGCTCCTCATAGCGTGCAGAATAAAAATCATATCCTATTGGGTGGAATGGAGCAACTTGTTGCAACTTCGTAATCTGGTTGATAAAGATTTTTAGGAATGTATCGAAGATGTCAAGTCATTAGTATCGCAAATAAACTTCGTTATTCTCTTGGGAAACTTTCCATGGAAATAATCAATACTGATAAGTTGTAATCGGCGAATACGGAGTGATCCGAGTGCATGTTTTCTTGGATGAATCCTAAATTCGAGGCGGATACGATGATCATATGATACCCTTTTCTTTCAATATTTCTTAAAATCCTGCCAATGAATATTCTGCCATTGCCCGAAGGATAAAAAAACCCCCCGGTACGTATCCGCTGGGCGCTAGTCTCAGCACAGCCACACCCCGCAAGAAAGCCCCCCTGACTCCACTATCGAGATATCCGTAAGTGGAAATCTCAGCCGCATCCCGTTACATGCACCCCGTTACATTTCAAATATCATCTTATCGGCCCGTACCGTGCGCCAGCCGCATCCCGTTACATGCATCCCGTTACATTTCAAATATCATCTTATCGGCTCGTACCGTGCGTTAGCCTTACAGGGGTAAAGTCATTCATCATGTAATTCTCCCGTCTGACCTACTTTTTCCTGGCTAGATATCTCCAATATATATACCTTAAAGGGCCCCACATCGGAGTGCTCCTAGTCAAATCGCGCATTCAACTCACAAAAACTCGTGAAATACGGCTATTTGATGCCCTGATATATACAATCCAATTGGCACCTACATGAATCATAATAACCCTCGAAAATTACGAAGCACCCTTGAGACAGCCACGACATCCTGTCTCAGACGTACCTTGCATTTTGACTAGGGCTATTCCGGGCCCTTTACTGATTAGGGAAATCCGCTTGTACAAACTCATTTTCAAGTTGTTCAGTTATCGAATAATCTCTTGCTACTGGGATGTCAAGTATCCATGCGCTGATCACTGACATGGAGACAGCCTTTTCAAATTACGGAAGTAAGCTGCCGTGACTAAAATTTTGCAGTTATGTACAGATACAGTCCCTGGCCGGGAAAATGGCCAGCCCGTGCTTTGGAGCTTATTTAACAGTTTACATAGGGATTTAAAGGGTATTTGACTATATGATTGGGCCAGTTCTAGCTTAGTAAGAGAAACACATGGGTAGATTGTTTATTAGGATTAGATTGTGGATCATAAGCTACCCTTGAACTACCTTAAACTACACTTTAAATAATAGTTTATAGAATATTCAAGATTTTGGTTATTTTGAAATTAGTATATTAAGAAACAGCATGTCCAGCTGATTAGTTTAAGCTACTATAATTGATATATCGAGTAAGTAATAAAGAATAAAGAGCTATTTAAAAGTCCAATCTTTATGTATTTATAAGGTGCACGGGCTGGCCATTTTCCCGGCCAGGGACTGTACATACGTAGTATCCAATAAACCGAGACTGCGAGATAATGCGGGTAAGACGGTAGTTTGTTTTAATTCCATATACGGATATGTCGTTTCCGTGCTAACCTAACCATATGTGATCGACCGATTCAAAGGTAAAGGGGAGGAAAGCCAAGTTTCCCTTTGTTTTGTAGGGAATGCGGAGAATGCTCATTAGCTTTTGCAAGAATTTCCGGAGTATTTCTTCGGTATCCATCCTAAACTCTGCACAACTTGGCCTTCCCCTCCCTTTGCCGTACAATGATGATACAATCTCCATCTCCATACATGTTATCGTGTGCCAGATCCCTACATCCCCGGCGAAGTCGTTGGCCTTGGCTCTAGGATTGAATTTCCGGTCAAGATTGGCGACTCTGTGTTCGGACGTCTCGAACTAGGCTCCTTCGGAGCACTAGGGGAGTACGTTGTCGCGAAATCTTCCGGCTGCGCACTCGTACCCAGGGGCGTGAGCCTCGAACACGCAAGCGGCATAGGCTCGGTCGGCCTGGCTGCTTTCGCCAGCATCGTCCTATAAGATCACCATTTCGCATATTCATCAATGGTGGTAGTGGCGGCACCGGCACGTTCCGCATCCAGATCGCTAAACTTCCGGGATGCTACGTGACGACCTCATGCTCTGCGCGTAATATTGTCTTGTGTAAGAGCCTCGGTGCGGATGAGGTAATTGATTATAATCAAGGCGACTTGGTTGCTACATTGAAGGCTAAGGGCCAAATATTTGACCTCGTTGTCGACAACATTGGTTCTTCCCCTAAAGATCTATATTCAGCTTGCGGCGACTTTCTCGTCCCAAGTGGCCAGTTTGTGCAAGTCGGTGCGAGTATGTTGGTGGCAGACATAAAGCTCATGGCATCACGTATGATGCTTCTATCATCTACAACTTTAGCTTGCACTGCAAATTTAGTGCAGACAACGAGGAGCGACACACGACAGGCTTGCTTTGTGTCACCCAGCTGGGCAGCGTCCCAGGCTCCCAAGCTCTTTTCTAAGCAATAGGTAGGCAGGTAGGTATCTGTTGACCTCGTTCGCTTATATAATAATATTATGCCCCCTTCCGCCCTGTTTCTTCTTCTCTGCAAAAACAATAAGATTACCCCCATCGTGAAAGATAGCAAAGAATTGGGGTGTTAGGCTCTCTCTTCAACACTGGGCGTAGAAGACGCATATCTTGATAAAACGTTAGGTTATAGTAACTGGGCTGTTTTCTCTAATAACATGATACCAGCCTTTTTGCACTTTTTGCATTATAACTTACTTTACAGTAGTAAAGACGATAAAAATAAAACGGAACCCAGCGCTTGCTAGGTAGGAACCGAGCAAGTTTGCTCTTAATCAGTCGCTCCTCTTGGTGTCCGCTAAATTTGCAATGTAGGCAGATGATGTGCGGTGAGTTGCGGTGAGTGTCACAATCATACTGTAGCAAGAAAGTTGCCATGCATATTTAGTGTTAGGCGGCCGGGGGAATATATGCGCGATGCCTACCTACCTTTTACCTTACAAACCACTCAACCACTTTACTTCGTATCGATCAGAAAACACAACTCTTGCGAATCGAACTAAGACCCGGAAGGCTGCCCATTCTTGTAGGTATTATACAGGGTGCAGCTTACCATTATCATAGCCTTTATCATCTCAACATTGGCTAACCATACTTGTAGGTATTATACATGGTGCAGCTTACCATTATCATGGCCTTTATCATCTCAACGTTGGCTGCCGGCCATCGTCATCCCGAAAAATGCATATATACAACACAATGGTCAACTCGGTCGCAACCAGACTATCATCCCTAGCCATGACCACCTCCATTGTGCAAATATACAACACAATGGTCGACTCGGCCGCAACCAGACTATCATCCCTAGCCATGACCACCTCCATGGGGCAAATATACAACACAATGGTCAACTCAGTCGCAACCAGACTATCATCCCTAGCCATGACCACCTCCAGCACCTCCCCAACCCCCGAACACCTCCTTTTAATCTTCCCCTTCCCTAAGCCCACCGCCCTCCTCAATGCCCTCTCAACCCGCCACCCCTACCTAAAAATCACCTACGTCGAACTAAGCCGCGACTGCACCAAAGACCTAACCAACCAACCCCAGGTCCCGGACTCCCTCTTCGCCGACGCCACGATCCTCGGCACCCTCTTCTCCTTCCCCTCCACGCCCGCCCTGGCTAAAAACCTGAAATTCATACATCTCATCAGCACGGGCTCGAACCAGGTGCAGAATAAAAGGATATGGAAGGAGACGGATGTGGTGATTACAACAAACTCGGGGATACATAGTCCCATGATTAGTGAGTGGGTGGTGCTGCAGATGTTAACGCATAGTCATAAGCAGAAGTTGTTGTTGGAATGGCAGAAGGAGCATTTTTGGGGACCGCATGCTGCGGTGCAAGAGAGGAGTGATTATGTTGGGCAGAGGATTGGGATTTTGGGGTATGGGAGTATTGGACGGCAAGGTTTGTAGCTCCCCCTCTCTTCCCTTCTCCCTTCTACATACAAAGCGTATATGGTATTAACGGAACAAAACAGCGGCGGTAATAGCAAAAGCAATGGGCATGGAGGTCTACGCCTACACAGCAACCCCCCGCACAACCCCCGAATCAAAACACGATAACGGCTACATCGTCCCCGGCACCGGCGATCCCACCGGCTCCATCCCAGCAAAATGGTTTTCCGGCCTAGACAAACCCTCCCTCCACACCTTTCTCTCCTCCAATCTCGATGTCCTACTCATCTCCCTCCCCTTGACCGCCGCAACCCACCACTTCATCTCGACCGCCGAACTTGAGCTCCTTTCCTCGCCCGGTTCTCCTCCTTCCCCTTCCAAACAAAAGTTAGGCGGCACCTTCATCGCGAATATTAGCCGAGGTCAGATCATCGATCAGGTGGAGTTAGAGAGGTTTTGTAGAAAGGGGAAATTGAGGGGTGCCGCGTTGGATGTTACGGATCCCGAGCCGTTACCGAAGGAGAGCGGATTGTGGGATATTGAGGGCGTGGCTGTGACACCGCATATTAGTGGGTTAAGCTTGGCGTATATAGATCGGAGCTTGCAGATTTTAGAGTTGAATTTAAACAATTTGAAGACGGGGAAAAAGTTGATTAATATTGTAGATAGGGAGAAAGGGTATTGAGCATGTCTATCAATTGAGTCAGTCTACATTTTACTTATGGAGATAAATATTGATATGGGGTTTATATGGGCATATAGAATACCTAGAGATGCGTATATAAGTTTCCTTTATAGACTCCTTTCAAATGTTATATTCAAGGAGACTGATAATTGGGCTTTTCATAATTAAAGCGATAATAGGCATTGTTGGTATATTCTGACCTCGAGGCGGGTGCACGTGACCCGACTCGAGTGGCAGAATCACCCAAAGCGGTTCACCGCCTTGGAAACTATATCACCACTACCTTACGTAGAACTTACAATATAACCATCGATCCCACTGAATACAACTAGCACTTACGTGATCATATCACGTAGTGGTGCCCCGTATTCGAAGTGATCCGACAGTTCAGGTGCTTAGTCAGCTCGATCGATAAAGTTGAAGCGTTTAAAAAAGAACTGAAGTTGAAAGATTGGATTTAAAATTAATTCAAATAATATATAATTGTTAAATAGATTATATAAGATAGTGAGTTTCTTACAAAAAAGAAGTTTAACAGCAAACACTAGTTGTTATTAAATACTTATTCATGTAATAATAAACAATGATTGATTATTTAGATCAGTTAACGTGTAGGATAAGCGAAACCAACAACTAAGCGAAACCAACACTTTCTCTTGGCATTATTATTTTACCTTTTGAACTTAATTTTTAAATTAATAACATTATGATATAAAAAAATGTCGAATCTCAAATAAATCTTGCTTTTCAAGCTATTCAACGAACCCCTGAACTATCAGCTCGGCGTGCAGCTAAAATCTATAACGTAGATCATAATAAATTAAGTGCACGACTACGCGGTATATCCTCACGACGCGATCTTCAATCCAATTCTCGAAAATTTACAAATCTAGAAGAAGAGGTTATTTTTTAATATATTATCGATCTAGATTTTAAAGGATTTTCCTCTAGGCTTTGTGTAGTTGAAGGTATGGCAAATTGAATTCTCGCGACGCGTAGCTCAGAACGCGTCGGGCAACTTTGTACGACGATGACCAGAGCTTCGAACGCGTTTTTAAAAAAAAATACGACTATCAGAGAGCTAAATGCGAAGATCTAGCTATTATACGGGGTTGGTTTGAGCTTGTACGGAACACAATCGCGAAATATGCGATTCTCGACTCGAATATTTATAACTTTGACGAGACTGGGTTTATGATAGGAATTATTTCAACCGAAATGGTTGTAACTAGCTCGGATAGTTGCAAATAAATTAAGAAGATATAGCCTGGCAATAAGGAATGGGTTATAATTATTCAAGCTGTTGACTCGGAAGGTTATGCGATATCCCCTTACATTGTAGTGGCGGGAAAAAATCATCTTAGTTCCTGGTATGACGAAGCCGATTTTCCACCACAATGGCGGACTGCTGTATTCTCAAATGGCTGGACTATAAATTAAATAGGTCTAGATTGGATTCAGCATTTCGAAAAGCAAACCGCTTCTCGAAAAGTAGAGGCTTATCGGCTGCTTATCCTCGATGGCCACGAAAGTCATTATTCCGACGCGTTTGAAGAATATTGCACGACATATAATATTATAACTCTTTGCATGCCTCCTTATTCATCTCATTTACTCCAGCCATTAGATGTTGGTTGTTTTGGCCCTTTGAAGCAAGCGTACGGTCAACAAATTGAAGAGTTAATGCGTATGCATATAATTCATATTACTAAGAAGACTTTATTCCGGCCTTTCGAGCTGCATTCCAAGCTTCTTTAACCGCTAGCAATATCCAAGGTGGTTTTAGAGGTGCTGGAATTGTTCCTTTTAACCCGGATAAAGTAATATCTACGCTAGATCTTCAATTATATACTCCATCGCCTCATAACTCGCGTTCCGGTACCGCTCAACAATGGATTTCTCAAACGCCAAACAACCTAATAAAAGCTACTTCTCAAAGTACTTTTATTAAAAAAAGGGTTTCTGAACATCAAGGAAGTTCTCCAACATCAATTTTAGATGCTATTGATCAGCTTAGTAAAGGAGCGTCTAAAGTTATGACTAAATTGGCTTTAATGGAAGCTGAGATCCGAGATCTTCGAAAAGCAAATGATATGCTTAGCAAACGTCGTAGATGTAAAAAGACATGTTTGCAAGCAGGAGGATCACTTAATCTTGAAGGGGCTCAAGCGATTTTAGATAAAAAGGGCGTTGGAGCTCAAATAATACAAGAAATGCGTCAAGGGAGGGGGAGGAAGGAGAGGGAGGAAGGACGCGCCCGACATTGTGGTAACTGCAACGCGACTGGTCATAACGCTCGTACGTGTCAAATTGTAATAGATAGCTCAGATGAACATGATTTCGAGTAGTTTGAATTAATTTATGTTGTTTTGGTTGGGTTATTGAGATGTAAAGTTTAATGCCAAGAAAAAGTGTTGGTTTCGCTTGGGTATTGGTTTCGCTTATCCTACACGTTAGTTGTATTAACTATATTAAGAGTATATCAGTTGTATTTGTTTCGAGCTGGAAAGGCAGTTATTGCAAGTATTAGGCCTAGTGGTTGCTAGATAGGCAGATGGTTAAGTATCGCGGAATCGAGTTGTAAATCTCGCAGGTATCGGATCTAATCGTATTTGAATATTAGCAGGCTTATGCGTTGCTTTATAATGAGCTGCTTTCTAAGCCCGGGACCTGATTTCGATGGAATCGTAGAGACTTAAAATGACCTCAATTTCAAAGACTTTGGGGGCTCGTGATGCTTTTACCCTGCCAACTCAGAGTTGTACGAAGATGCGAAGCTAACGTTGTTTCGACGTATTTAAACCAATCCGCAGTTACGGGCCATGTTCTTGACAACAGACACGAAAAAAAACCTTATTTTATATATTCATACCATAGCTATCTATAATCTCATACTCAAGAATTCCTCAAGCACTTGCTGATTATTTGTCACATATCACCAGGTCTACCGTTACAAGAGTTTGAAATGATTTTTATAACGTAATTCAATATTGCTCAACAACGTCACGCCTTTATCTAGGAAAAGCTGTTTATAAAAGCTGTTCTGTCCATCTATACCTCCTTCAGCCATGTAATACGTTTGAAATACATTGGCACCCGATTGTCTAGCAAATTTCATGAGTTCTGCGGCCGAATACCCGTTTGCTTTTTAAGGTTAGCTAAATCTAACTCGGGTGATTTCGGAGAGCCTACAATCAGCTTTGACAAGACATTCACGCCTAGCATCATTGACAGTGATGTTTGTAAACCCAGCCTGTTGGGCTCCATCCGTTAGTTGCCCGGTGTGAGGACTCAACGTCCGACGCACCTTCCTTTAGCAACAGTAGAACTTAGGTATAAGGTCTTCAAGACCTTAGTAGAGAAGAATCAGACACTTTTACTACCTTTTCAGACTCACTACCGTGAACCCTGATACCCGGAGAATGAGCTAGCCTTTTGAATCACCCCAGTAGGGCCATCACGCGACATACTCTGGAAAACAGGCATATCTTTCATCTCATCAGCCCATTCCAGTATCCAGTGATCATCGTACTCTGGAGGTTCAAGAGCAAAGATTTCGTCCATTGTCTGATAATGCTTGAATGCGTTGCTAGCAAGTGCAATACCAAGAAAAAATAGGATCGGATTAAAGAGGAGTGATAAACCAGGAACATTCTCGAACATTGGATGTTCTGGTCTGTTTAAAAAAACCGGTCAGCTTAAGACAGCAGCTTTAGAGTACAGAGAAAGATATTGATCTTACTTATTTCGCGATTTATGCTTTCCCTTGGCAACATTCCTTTTCCAACTCATCTGGATCTCTGGTGTCCCATCTAGACCCCGTCCGACCATCAGAGTGATATCCTACCGAGAACAGTCAGCTTGAACATATCATAAGACTCTACTTGTCAGAGTTCCAGCAAATATTCATATATATATCTACTTACACGGTAGAGCATCCCTTTCCCCGTTCCTTTTCTAGAAGTAGATTCAGTGATCTCTCCTATTCTAGCGGATGAAAAACAAAAAAAAGTTCATTTTAGCATTAAACCCAACCCGATATCCCTCATGGTCATACTCGTGCCAGCTATTTTCCCAGTCAATGGATACTAAGATTTTGTATTTCTTTAAGGTTAAATAGTGTCGAGGCCGATGTGCAGAAGATAAGTCGAGTGTAAGAATGTGCTTTTATCCGTTAATATTAAAATATTACAAGCAAGGGACTAAAGAAGACCAGTAATCATAGGATGATGTAGTACTTACATTAGTAACCGACCTCTTAATCTGCTCAGGAATAAAAATGCCGGTCTCTCGCTCGTACCCCGAAATAAATCGTCTCATATACCCACGGACTGTGTCATAAGTCGGCTTGTCTTCTAACCGACCTTCAGCTGAAGATGCAAGAAGATTGGCAAAATGCTTCAAAGTACGTAAGTTGCACGGAGTCGCTCCTGGATGGCTTTCTTCATACCTATAAAAGAACTTAACTTAACACAGCTGTTAAAGGTTTCATAACTAAAAAGTTTACTCTCGCCATAGTTCCATCTGTGTACCATATACTTCGGTTGTATAATCCAAAACAACACGAGGAACTGGGAGATTATAATAGTAGCGTGGATCTTATTAACCAATGACTGCAGATAAAGCTAGAGAGTAGTTAGAAAAATAGAATCCAATTTGTGTTTGGAAAGCAAATGTCATTTCCTGCAACTTCCACATTAATTATATTTCCTATAGGCTCACCACGAGAGCCTTTTCAACCTTGATGATCTATGATACAGTCGAGTCGACACCTAAGTGTGTACGGCTAACGCTTAAGATGCTAAATTGCGCTGCCATTAGTGGCTTTTCCATTTGTCGCCTCGCCCTGTCTGTATATCTCTGTGCTGAACTTTTGGACTTGGTAGGAGTTAATGTGGAAATCGTCTGGACGGGCAGCAAAGAGAACTGCTTTGACAGCCTATGTTTGACAACATTCAAAAGAACTTATATCGGTGGACAATGTTGATATTATAGGAGCTAAATCTGTCATACCTTTTCAATACTAAACATCCATCCTTTTCTAGTCGTTTCGTGAATCGTTCCTTTAGAATAGGGAAGACCATAAACACGGTACATTAATTCACCACATGGAACAAATAGTGAGATATATGTGGCTATTGTAATAGTAAATATTGAGTAAGCGAATGGTAGAATTGAAGGCCTTACATTCTTTACATTCTTTACCAAATTGAGTTAACATTCATTGTCGGTTTTTGAAGAAACCGTTCCTCCCCAAAGTAGGACTCGACAGCTATTAACTGGACTCTTTAATCATCCGGCCATGAACCGAGAAAGTGTATCCTAGGGGGTGGTTCAAGACGAGTACCGAGGGCAAAAATAATAAGTGTTCCTATTTTATTTATCCCCTTCTCGTCGTGGGTAAAGGCAGCCTCCTAACTAGTGATGGTTGTTTCTCGATAAGTTTTACAGGTAAACGATAGGTTGATGAGGAGTTGCCGTTGTCAAGAATGGCGTACTCGCCCGATCGGAGTTCAATAAAAGGTATAAAAAGAGATGAAATGTAGACGATGGACCGTCTGGAGATATGCAAAATATTTGTGACGTGTTTGTGTTTTGGAGCAAGAGAATAGGATCTTTGGAGGGAGAGAAATAGTTGTAGCTATGTGTAGGAATTTTAAAAATTTGTCAGATTGTAGGGTTATTGGGTTGAACCAATAAATCAGCTACAAGACGAAGAAGAAAATCCTTCGAATATGCCCTGTATGTGTCCAAGTGCTTGGCGCGTCCATGGTGGTGACAAGGTGTCAAGGACCCTATATCACACGAGAGGGGAGGTTCCTCAGAATGTAAAGAAGGGTTCTGTATACAGTATAGTCTAAGGAGGAGAAGAGGCGTTGCCTCTTCTCACGAAGCTATATACTGTTATACAAATGTGGGGCACCCTACAAGTGAAGTTCGATTGAATGCGAAGTACTGACACATTGAGCGAGCCTGTATTCCAGAACTTATGTAACAGCTATATATGCTTGAGTAGAATATATGAGAAGCTGAGTTTTATAAAACATCAGCTGCCATCAGAGATGACCAGACAATTTACAGCACCGGCATCATTCGTCTCTCTAACTGTGGCCCTAGAGTTCATCCTTCTAAAAAGCTTAACGGGCATCGTCGACCTCTTGATCCTCAACATCGTCTCGCCAGAATCCACATCCACAGTAGCCATAAGCATTAGATCCTCTCTTCCCATCCAATAAGACTTCCCCTTTTCAAGACTCCAGTTTTGGGCTGTGGTCCGAGAATGGTAATCTACACCTCGTGGACGGACCTGGGTAGCTAGCTGTAGTGAAGGTCTAGGATCAAAGGAAATGGTACCCCGACAAGCGCGATTAGGTCCACGGAAACTCTCGGCGCGACTCTCTCCACAAGTTTCGAGGCAGAGGTTTGTGACGCAGGCGAATGTCGCTACTTCAGTAGAGTCGATTAACATTCTGGCCCAAGAGTTCGGTCGACGACAGGGAATTGTCAAGCATTGAAAGCCATCATTGGGATCTGCCCAACCCACACGCAAATTATCATGCTCATCTACTCCAGTATGTTGCAACTTGTTCAGAACCTCTTTTATAATCATAGAAGCCGGCGTTTGATAATTCAGAGGCAAATTTCGAAACCAACTCCCTAGGCCAGGTTTCGATAACGCATCAACCATTCTTAACTTTTCTCGTAACGTTGCCCATTCTGGAAGAGGTGGGAGTCGTCCAGCCATGTAGGACTCTACACATGTAGCTATCAATTGCTGTAGCGGGACTCTACGGAGAACTCCAGTGCATATAGAGAGCTGGATACCCCATACTTTGTTAAGCTCTGGTATCAGTAGGCTATTGGCCGGATCTAGCATCGCTTGTTTTTTCGTACGGCCAGGTAGCTTTTGCCACCCCAGCATTATTTGAGGGATAATCCACTGGCCTCCTTGAATCCCGCTTTGAAAGTTTGTGAGTTCCCAGTGTGGAGCGAATGCTTCGAGATTATTAAGATGATCTCGAGCCATATATCTAGATAATTGGTGTCCGTCGTCACTACTTCCAGGACAAAGTTTGTTTATCCTGATAGCCCCTATGCGAACTGGAAAATGTGTCTGCATCGGTAGACTTGAAAAAAGACGTTCCGTATCAGATAGAATTTGAGAAAATTGGGGATCCGTCTCTGATAGCCAATGCCAAAGACAATAATTTATTTCAGTGTGTGAAGTAGGGTATAATATACCATTTCCAATCCAGAACACTCCTTTTTGGTAGGTTAATGGAGGATGTACAAGATCGTCCCAATAATTGAGCCGTGGACCTAGTGAGTCAGAAATGTTAGCGGTCTGATAATATTTTTACACCCCCGTCTAGTGAATGAGCTGAAGGATCTGATTTATTGGGGACAAACAAGTTCTGTTTGTGAGCTTCACTTACCTCCCCAGATTCTAGCGATATTGTCAAGGGACGAGATAATGTCGCAAGGAGCATTATTCAGCTCATTAGAAAGGCTCACGTTTTCAAGATCATCTATATTGAAGACCATGACTGAAGATTTGGTTACATTACCAAAGCACGTGAGCTCGTGCAATTCTGCAGTAGCTACCTTAGAATTTAACCCACCACCTTTTAGTAGAACCTTTGAAACACCTCGGTCTATGAAGGAGAACTCCAGATCGCCTGTATGAGCTTGGGCATAGGCTTGTAAGCCGAGGCTCATAATCTGGACACTGAGTGCAGCGTAATGAATGACCTCTGATTCCACAGAAGGGGCATCTTGGTCGTGGTTGTCCATTATTGTTCTTATCAAGATGGAGAGTAATTGATGTTTGGCTCGTAGAGCGTTAAGGGAGTATGGTGCTGGCCCAGGTTCTTTGTCGGCAATGGACGCAATAAGATTTCCGTTTTTGATACGTGTGAATATGAGTTTTAACACATCTTTGACCTGGTTGATGGGAGGTTGGTTTAAGGTTGGTGTGCGAAAGTTACTCTGGCCGTCGATGTAACTTTCTTCGTGGTCTACCTCGTTTGGTGCTATCTTCTCTTTCCTTTCTCCCCTTAAATGAAATTCGTTGCGACTATCTGTATTGGGTGTATGCTCGATTTTGTTCTCAACTCTGGTGAAATTTCTGCGACTGATCGACTTAAAACACATTGTGTAGATTAAACTCATTATGGAGACGATTATCACAGAAATGTTATAAAACAAGTTGTGATGTTTGATTACAAGCTCACGATCTTGTGGGAATGTATCGGCTTTTAAAGCAGTTTCTTGAGCATCAGGAATTTCCACTTCGAGGTCTCTCACCAGCAGTGCCATACTTTCCCAGAGAGCTGTGAAGTCTGAGAAATACATGTCCACCACCTCTATAGTATTAATCAGTGGACCTTTCATCAAGATTGGGAGAGACTTGGCTGGGATCATCTTCAGGTCCCGGAGTTCTTTTATAACACTAGTCAAATATCAGCTTAAGTTTTCAGAGCAAGCAAGTCAGGGGATATAAATATTCAGACAATATAGAAAGATTGGACCGTACTGTATGAGTACTGCTAAACTCGCCTGAGTTTGACGAGCAAGAAGATAAGTTTCCCCCGGTGACCCAGGAAGACAGCGTTTCCCATAAACAACTGACACAGTAACTGCCTCATTTTTCTCCAGGGTGATATGCCGCTGAACATCTTCCAACCATGATTCATGTAGCATATCATCCTTTAAACCACCTCTAGCTACCGGCAAGAAACCAGCAAGACCCAGCATCAAGTCCGGTTTGAGGCTCGGCTTATTATCGACGGAATACTCGCTCCTGAATTCCTCATACTCCATTTCATCCTTTGGTACGTACTCCCTTACAAAATCTATAGATTGGGAGAAATCACCTAATTTGAGTCGCTTGAAAGTTGATGATAGAGTATCGAAATAATCTGGCCTTAGAATCCATGGGGAGTCATATTTCTCATCCACAAGTAACTTCGCTAAGGAGTTCAAGTTGTTGCCTTCGGTATTGATGAAATCGTACATCCAAGCAGCGTCCAGCGCTCTGATATTCTCAGGACTTTTCAATATATTAATAATATTCTCCAGATCCAGATTCCGACGACAAGCCGCTTCTTCAAGCTCTTGGTATGTGTGTCTCTTGAACGGGCTTGATGGTAATTTGAGGGGGTTGCTGAGGATATATCGGAGAATAGGTCTCATTTCTTTCCTGTCCTCAGTCGCGTGTACATGAAAGTATGGGATGGAATGTGTTGATGGTGTCGCTGTCTGATCATCGTCGTCAATCCAACTTCGTTTCTCCATAGCTATGGGTGTTTTGGATAAATCGGTAGAGTACGATAACGTGTTTCTCTGGGCTGTGCAGCACACTACCCCGACCTATTTCCGAAGAACTTTCTAATAGATTTGTCTAACGTAGTTGGTGAAACATACCTACTTAGGATTGCGATTTGTAACATACATAGCTGATAGGGGGATCATCTCACAGTAAATGTTCCACACAGATAGAAAGAGACAAGCCTCTCTCCGCTCCAAAGGAGCCCAACTCTAGCTGAAATGTCTTGGTGAGGCTGAAAGGCATCATCGTGGATCACAAACATACATTCTGTTTGGTCAGTAGCCGAGGGGAGTACGCCTCCTTTTACAGTAAACGATCACGTGTAGATGTGACGTGAAACTCAAGGAAGGATGTACATTCTAAGTCGGCAAACGAGAGATATCAAGAAATCATACCTAGATTTAAGCTATGTGAGATGATAATATTTTGTTGCTGGGCAACTTTTTATTATTAAAAAGTTGACACGCCTACACTCAAAATAATACGGAAATCATCTTACGACACTGCAAGATTTACAGCAAGATTGTATTGCACCTTATGATTGACAAGAAGAAGCATCTTATATGCAATTCAAAGCTCTATAAGCAATTATCAGAATACGAGCTGGGATTCCTGCGGAAACGCCATGAACCAAGCCTATGTCATATCGTAGCAATCGTATTCTTTCATTATCCCATTCATATCCTTCCGTATTCTACCTAGTGAATTCTTTCCCTTTAAATAATATGCCCGGTCTCGTCATCATCTACACCCTCGATTTGCATGCCAAGAGCATTCGGTACTCCAATCAGGATCTTGCCTCTAGGTACCCTGACATCCCGAACTCCAAAGTTGCCGAATACCTTTAGCGTCTTCAGCTTGGGGCAGCTTCTAAATATGCAACCAACCACAAAGTCGTTGACTGATTGGCAGAAGCTGACATTCATCTCCAGCAACTCAGGATATTTTTTGTCGGCTGAAAATACCGTCTCAAACGTTTCGAGAGAGATGTGGCGGCAGGAATTAATGTTGAGGAATTTAAGGGCTGTCCCAGAATGAGCCATGAGTGCCTCAAAGCCTCGAGAGGAAAATCCCACCCCATCAGGATTATCGCGTGGAACAGCAGCATCGATGTGACGGCATTTGTGGAGATCCACATATTTTAGAGGCGGATTATACCAATTCGTAAAAAGGCTTGCAAATGCTTCATCTGTTAGAACTTGGTTGTCGGTAATTCGCAATTTGATGATGTTTTGGCAATTATCATGTATAGCGTCGAGCACAGTGTCGTCGATGTAAGGGACCGTCGCTAGAGATAAAGTGCGTAGCTTAGGCCCAATATTATTCAGAATTTCGACATAGGGAGAGGATGAGGTGGTTTTGTAAATCTCAAGACTCAAGTGTTCCAGATTCTGGAGTTTTGCGATATGAATAAGGCCGGTATCAGTGACTTTTTGATTATGACAGACCTTGAGCCTTTCAAGATGGGGACAAGCTTGACTAAGCACCTCGAGAGTCTCATCACCAAAGTGGCCGTCGGTATGGTAAACTTTCAAGGCTTTCAAACCTGACGATTTCTCTAGGAGAAATCTTGCCCATCTCTCATCATCAATCAAATTGGCACCGTGAAGGCTAATACTCTCCAGTTCAACTGTTGTAGCTAGAAGATGGTCCATAACCATGTTCTTAAATTGAACAGCGTTACGTAGGCGAAGAGTTTTGATCTTTGGTACAATTTGGAAAATCCGAATGTAATCATCAGGTGATAATTTCGCTCCGTCGTAAACAGTGACTGCCTCAAAGTTGGGTCGAAGGAACAAGTTAAATGTAGATGGGTTTAAAAGCCGCTTCTTGGAAAGTATGGCTGCCAATCTATCGATTAAAGGTGCCGGGAGATCACCGAAGTCCTCTGCCTGGTCAACATTCTTTGCCAACGTCTCGATACACAAGGTCATCAAATCTTTAGCGCCAGGATATATTCCATCAAGAAGGTTGCTCTGGAACTTTCTCCGAGCACGCCCTGCATTTGTCCTTCTTCTCTTCTTATCTGCACCTTCTTCTTTATCGAGATCGATGCTACATTTTTTGCACAGCAGACCACCGTCTGGGCCTTTTCGTGAATATGCAGTGACCGTAAATCTCTTATCACATATTTCACAGTTTTCTAACTGGTCGGGAAGTGGCGCCATGCTCTCTTCGAATATTGCACGGGCAGCTTCGTCTTCATCGGACATCTCGTCACCAGAACCAAGTTGACGTCTTCGACGTTGAAATCGCTTCGACGCCTTGATCTTGGCAATAGCCTTCTATCTGAGTGTCAGCAAAGTCTAACAAGTTAAATGCGCTTGGTTCTACTGTCTTAAATTTCTGGAATATTCAAAATAGCCAGATACTAGAGGACTGAGAAATGAATGGGAACTGTGTCTCAGATTCCTTAATAGACAAAGGGCATGTAAAGGTGCCGGCTGATGACGAGAGTAACACCTACATCTTCTTCCTGCTTTCTCTTTGCGGCTTGCGCCTTTGACTCTGTTCTCCGCCTAGCAGGAGTAGGTTCAGGTTCAAGGTCTGGAGCTGACACATCTTCTTCATCTTCGTCTTCATCTTCACCTCCATCGGTGTTTGCAGTTTGCTGAGAGGCTAATGCGGCGGCACGGCGCGCGTTGGCATCTTGTTGGATCTGCCTGGCACTAATATTATGCGACTATCTCGATTAGCGGAGATGCAATCAATATTTAGATGCGGAAACATACGGCAAGGAAGTCCGTTAAGGCAGATTGCCTGTGGAGGGCAACACGTTAGCACCAAAGGATATGACGAGGCGAACCAACACTGAACTTACGGGCCCCGAATCTGGCGGACTGCACGAGTGATCTGCGCTGGAGTAGTACCTGCAGCAAGCGGAGCAGGCACAGGAGCAGGAGCAGCTTGTACTGGGGTATTTGTAGACGTGGAGGCGGGAGAAGGAGCAGCGGCTCCATTGGAGAGAGAAGGGCGAGGACGCTTCCTAGCGTTTCTGTTAGCAATCCAAATGAAGCCAAAAGGGTGTTATCTATGCAAACTTACATGGCTGGTCACTTCTTTCGGATTTGTTTAGATTAAATCTGCTGGTTTGGAGAGTATGTGGTTCGGGATTGGGTATGGTATGTACGAAACCTGATCTCGAATTGAGGGAGATGTAGACCTGAGTGGGTGAGTACAACAACACTGGCACGACTAGAATGGTTCTTTTTGTGATGGAGTGTTTTGTACCTTGTACAAGGAGGTCTCTTGGTGTTTTGTTTGGACTGGATTGGATGTGCTTCTTAGGGGAAAGGCAAGATAGAGGGATGGGGATTGAATTGATGACCCGAGATTCACTGACTGACCAAGCCGAGCAAGCTAATGTTTAAAGTGCTTTTTTTCCAGGAGACGCGCTTCCACCCGCCCCTCCCCCTTATCGCCGAAGTGGGCCCACTATTGCACTTCTCAGTCCCACCAATTAACAGCCACCTGTTGCCTGAAGCGGGCCCGAGCGGAGTCAATCTATAGGGTTAGGCCACTTTCCCTCACATTCCACTTCCCCCTTCGGCCAGTGAGATGCCGCCCAGCACGCCCGGCACGTGACTTCGCGTTAAGTAAGAAATTCCCTGTGGCAGTGGCAACGAGCAAAAGAGCAATGAGCATTGCGGAAAAGCGCTGCCCCTGAAAGCTCTGTTGTTCAACCTCCCAAACCAATCCCGAAAATTACTCCTCCCACTTCCCAATTACAACTCTTCATCCCTCAACTCATACCTCCAAACTCCATTTCGTTGTCCCTAGAACTCTATCATAAAGCCTCATCCTCCCCTTTGGACCTCTCGGTATCTCAACGAAGACAAAGGCACGTACGGAGTATCCCTGGCCTACCGAGAGAAGCCTCACTGCTCTTTCAAACACCACCATCAAACCACGCCAACAACAAGCGTTGTTCCACGCCCTGCTATCCTTCATATGCTTGAGTGCTAGCTCAATCTGCTAGTCTAGACAATCAGTAGACTTGTCCTGCTACTCATTGCTGCTGTACAGCCTAAGAGAAGTCCTTAATCCCACATATGTCATAACCAAATATTATACTAACTATTGATCAAGATAAACTCCATGCGATGGCTCCCCGAGGTCGTCCAAGAAAGGTTGTGGGTAGAGTCAGTAGCAGTCCAGTTACTTCACGTCAATCCTCAACAACTAGACAGTCACTTGCGACCAGGTCTAAGCTCAACAAAGTAGTCAATGGAATTGAACCAGTAGCCCCCGAAAGTAAATCCTTTGATCCCCTCGCGATGATCGACGGATATCCCACAAACATCAACACTTCAGGCACTCGCACATCATTGAGTTCTGTTTCAACTCCAGATTCCCATAATGAAAGTACGGAATACTCAACACCTGCAACAAGTGCATTTGCAACTCCTGCACCCGAAAAGAACTCAGCCCAACGCACATCCTCTTCACGGCGGAGAGGTCGCCCTACAGCCATGGAGAGCACTTCCAAACCTGCCATGAGCGCTGTTGCGAGAGCCGCGGCAATCAGAAATAGCAAATATGCCCTAAACTCGACCACTAACAAGCGTAAGAAAGTGAATGAGATCTTGGATTCGGATGATGACGATGATCTTATTGGCAACGATACTGACGCCCAGATTGCCCGTGCCCTGCAGCGAGAAGAGAATGAGGCTATGGTGTCGGTGAGCAGTGCTGGTAGACGACCACGCAAAGTCCAGAAGATTGCACCCAAAACCATTATTCCCGAAAGTGATCCAGACACAGATTTCGAAGACCCCCCAGCACATGCCCGGAGACTCCAAGTACAGCTTGGAGCAAAGGGAACGAACACCGTCTCATTTGGCCCTGGAAAGAAGAAGGTTATTATTGACAGTGACGACGACGACGACTTTATTGTGGATGATAGTTCGGACGAATTTGTGGAAGACGGTTCAGAGAGCGATTCGATAGCAGTTGCCCCTCCTCGCACGGTCCAATACGCCTCTCCACGCACTCGCAAAATGCCCCCTCCACCCTCCAGAAAATCTTCCAAAGTCACTTCTAATTCCTCTAAGCGCTCGCTTTTCACTGCGAAATCCTTCTCTAAGACTACCCCCGTTTTAAAGACACAACAGACTGCTGCATCAACAACTAGCTCATCACTAAGCAGCGTTCCCAGCGATGATGAATATATTAGCGAGATTGATACCGATCTTTCGGACACGGATGGCGCGGAACTTGATGGCACCGTAGATGCTACTGTTCAACCAGCAGGAGCACCCCGGCGGTCTCGAGGAACTGCCCGCAACAGAATCAATAACCTGGAGAATCGCAGCACTCGTAGGGGTAAGCAAGAACGAAAGAGATTGGAGCTTCATCATCCCGAACTTCAGACTATGTGGAAAGACCTAGAAGATCTGCCAAAGATCGGTCAACACAAAATCGAGCAACCTACAAACATCAATCGGCAACTGAAACCATTCCAACTCGAAGGTGTTGCGTGGATGAAGGCAATGGAAGAGACAGAATGGGGCGGCGGTTTGTTAGGCGATGAGATGGGAATGGGAAAGACGATTCAAGCTGTTTCGCTCATTATGTCGGACTGGCCCGCCAAGCAACCTACTCTTGTCTTAATACCTCCTGTTGCTCTTATGCAGTGGCAACAAGAAATTGCTGACTATACCGACGGCACTTTGAAGACATTTGTCTACCATGGTACCAATTTGAAGTCTAAAGGATTGTCTTTGGGTGATTTGATGAAATTCAATGTTATTCTGATGTCGTACAATAGCTTGGAATCTATGTATCGGAAACAGGAAAAAGGATTTAAGCGAAAGAATGGCATACATAAAGAGGCTAGTGTGATCCACCAGATTCAGTTCCACCGTGTTATTCTGGACGAGGCTCACAACATTAAAGTAAGCTACCCATGTTCCCAAATCAAACTTTATTAACTCGAGAGTAGCAACGTACGACAGGCTCAGCCAAAGCATGCTTCGCATTGAAGGCTGACCACAAATGGTGCTTGTCTGGAACTCCACTACAGAATCGAATTGGAGAATTCTTCTCTCTCGTACGTTTCCTTGATATTCGGCCCTTCGCCTGCTATTTCTGCAAGCAATGCAGCTGTTCTCAGTTGAACTGGGACATGAATTCTGACAATCGTTGCACTGGCTGCAATCACAGTGGCATGCAGCATGTCTCTGTTTTTAATCAAGAATTACTCAACCCCATACAGAAGTATGGCAATAGTGGAGAAGGGAAGGTTGCTTTCAGAAAACTCCGCATACTTACCGATCGATTCATGCTTCGACGTGTGAAGCGTGATCATTCCTCATCCATGGAATTGCCAGCTAAGGAGATTTACGTCGATCGCCAATTTTTTGGTGAAGAGGAGAACGACTTTGCTGGCAGCATCATGAACAGTGGTACCCGGAAGTTTGAAACTTATGTCGCCCAAGGTGTACTACTCAATAATTATGCCAACATTTTTGGTCTTATTATGCAGATGCGCCAAGTTGCAGATCATCCTGACTTAATTCTCAAGAAGAACGGAGAGGGTGGTCAAAACATTCTGGTGTGCTGTATCTGTGATGAAACTGCGGAAGAGGCTATTCGGTCTGCTTGTCGTCATGACTTCTGCCGTGAATGTGCAAAAAATTATCTTCACGCTTCAGGTATGATTGCCATCTGTTTGTTTTGGATACTTTCCCAGGCTAATTTTGACGTAGAATCGCCCGACTGCCCGACCTGTCATATCCCACTTGCGATTGACCTGGAGCAGCCTGACATCGTACAGGATGAGCAAGCTGTCAAGAAGTCTTCTATTATTAATCGTATCAAGATGGAAAACTGGACGTCTTCATCCAAGATCGAGGCGCTCGTACATGATCTTCATGAACTTCGAAGCAAGAATATGTCGAGCAAGTCCATCATTTTCTCACAATTCACTACTATGCTGCAGCTCGTGGAATGGCGTCTTCGCCGTGCCGGCATCACGACGGTCATGCTTGATGGCAGCATGACACCAGCCCAACGACAAGCATCTATCAACCATTTTATGACTGATGTCAATGTTGAGTGTTTCCTCGTTTCTCTCAAGGCTGGTGGTGTTGCTCTCAATTTGACTGAAGCATCTAAGGTTTTTATTGTTGATCCATGGTGGAATCCAGCTGCAGAGTGGCAATCTGCTGATCGTTGTCATCGTATCGGACAAGCTAGACCTTGCTCGATCACCAGACTTTGCATCGAAGACTCTGTCGAATCCAGAATGGTCTTGTTGCAAGAGAAGAAGGCCAATATGATCAACAGCACCATCAATGCGGATGAGAGTGCAATGGAGAGCTTGACGCCGGAGGATATGCAGTTTTTGTTCCGCGGATCTTAATTTCATTGTTCATGATTTTTACGACCTCACTGTTCGGGAGGATTTGCTTTATAGGTGGGAAATAGGGGGGTGGGGAGTTTGTTTGGCTAGCAATGCTGTATAAAAATACAAAGAATGGGATAGGAATTTTTCTATTAGCTTTATAAAAAGAGAGTATTATAATCAATGCTCTTGTGGCACCTGGCATTTAGGGGCTATCTTCAGTGCAGCTTTTAAGCACATATTTACCCTTTTGTGACAGGCAAATTGCGCAAAACGGAAGACTAGCTTCTTTTAGCTTCTTAATAGCTATTTAAACTAGTTGCTATATGGACTGGAGTTCATTCAGAGAATCTTACTTAGAGGGTTTTGTGCAGCGACAACCTGGTGCGTATGAAATGCCGTCCTAGATGACTACAATCGCTGCTTGCTGGATTTGGTTAATGAGGTTTGTTTTTCTAAGGAGATGGAGGGAAAGGGAGAAGTGGAGAGACTAGCAGGAGTTGAGAGGTAGTAACGTTGGAGACTAAACAGGCGTTGGGTAATTTTGTGTTTTCTAAATTGTAGGTGATATAGCACAGGCCATGACTTCTTCACATGGCACTGCTCAATCTATACCATGGGCCAACGACGGTCTATAAGTGGATCAAGAAAAACTGAGCTGTGGCCAGTTCGCTCTTAGCAATATGAAAGAAAACACTTTACAAGATTATAACAGAAGGTCCTCCAAAGGTATATCTTAACATAACGCTGACTACTGTACAAGAATTTTGGCCTCATTATGCACCCGATGCCATCCCGATGCCTATGATACAGTTTCCCACATTCATTTCGTGCTCTCCCCATCTACTCGTGTCTCCGCATGTTGTATTTCCACCAACTCATCGTCGCCTTCCCCGACTAGCTTCCCCGAGTCCGCTTCCGAGGTAGCCTCGGCCATACCAACATGCACAACCTCATCCTCGTCGTCATCATCTTCCAAACTTGTCCTCCGTTTGGCTGCAGTGGTGGCACTCAATCGTCTCCGACCTTGTCCATCATCACCAAATTTTCCACTCCCATATTCGTCATCCGAATCTTCTTCCGAGCTCTGTGAATCATCGTCAGCGTTTGCACCTCTGAAATGGCTCCTGTCGTTGTCATCACCCCTCCAGATATCTCCACGTTCTTCCCCGTTTCTGACAGGGCCTCCGAAGGGCCACATTGTGGGGAAGCTGGTTTGGGCTTTTACACCAGACCCGAGGAATGAGGTGGAAGAAACAACACTACTATCGAAGGGAACACCCACATTCTTTTCATCAGGAAGTAGATGATTTAAACTCTCTTCATTTCCAACCAAGCCAGTTCCAGGCGGCAAGTGCCCTTTTCCTTCCTCCTCGGCCTCCAAGTCACCAATGGTAAAATCACCTTCACCATCAGAATCATCATCCTCGTCGGTTGCAAAGGGGTTGAGGTTCTTCGCTTCTTCAGACCTGTCCACCTCGTCCCCATTGGAAGCACTTGTCTCGGAATTCTGTTTGCTGTGGAGCGCAAGTCTGGCTGCTAGTTGGCGACGAGCGCGAGAGGGAGGAATATTGAGTGGGGGTGGTGGAGGTGGAGGTACTGATGGTGGTTCAAGTTCTGCAGCTGAGGTCGCTGTCGTAGTGGAAGGGGTGGATATGTAACGCGAGAACTAGAACAGTTGAGTTGTTAGTCAATCTTGTCAGAAATCGTCGGGCAACAGATCACTATTGTAATACACATGGCAATATATATCGTCGGCTCATGGAGCGGGCATGTAGAGACTTAGCCAAAGGAAGTCGATCAGAGTTTAAATTGCTGAATCCGTCTCTAACTATAGGCAGGATTATTCAGGCATGGCCAACTACCAGCCAGAAAATGATATTGTACAAGAAATAATACCACTAAGGATCGAATCAACTAGCGATCATCTCCCTCAGTGAAAAGAGGGATCTCGCGATCAAGCTGTTCTAAATATTCAAAGTCGACTTCATCATCGTTGTGTTTGTCAAGATTGGGGGCTGAAGGACAAGAAAGTTGAGAATCATGACCCACTTCTGCCGAACTAGAATTCCGAGAGCCATCCTCATCGTTATCTTCGTCCATCTCGTCGTCTTCCTCATCGCTCGAGCTGCCGAATCCACTGAGTAACGTGCCTCCACTAAGGGTGAATCCTGACGTCCCATTACTGTTCGCCAAGTCGATGTTGTCGAGAGAAGAACCGCCGTTGAGGCCTGCTTCTGCCAGAGCTGAAGACGCACCACCGAAGTTGTTTGCAGCATTAACGGCATTCATCACAGCTTGTCTTGGTCCAACAGATAAGTCAGGTCTGACTCCACCAAGGATAGCATTGTCCCGCTCTCTGGTTTCTGCTAGTGTGACTTCAACGTATACGGTCCATTCCTCATTCATAACCTTATCCATAACAGAGTCAGAGAGTAGCTCAGGTGGATGCCTCTCTGTGAATTTGACGACCTCTTCAGCAATCAGTGTGAGATGTCCCATATAACCAAGACGCATCTTGTTTTTTGCTTGTGCTTCGTCACTCTTCTTTTGTCCGTCAACAATACGCATTGTGATATTACCAGTTTCGAACAGATCTATGGCCAGTGAACGGTTAAAGCCGCGGTCCATAGGTCCGTTGAAAACTTGTTGTACAACATCATAAACGACATTATGTAAGAAGTTGTTCCAGGGGAACCGGAAGAAGAAGTCCTGAAAGATCAGCAAAGTTTATTAGAAGGTAGGGTTGACTTACTAAGATGGTCGGAACAACTTTATGCTCCACAAATTGCATTTTGAGAAAGTCCCCAACGACGGGTGTGATATCTTCAACTGATACGTGGGAATCTTCGGTGTTTCCCATCACTATATTAGAGCTGTCACCAGCTTCTCCCATAGTGGTATCAAGGCTTTCTGAGCTCATAATCGACTCCGGCGCAGTAAGCTGATCTTGGGCTTGTACCGTTGGCTCAGTGTCGGGTTTCTTTGCAAACAATGGCGCAGGTTTGTCTTCCGGGTGAGGCACTTTAGCTAGAATATGAGATGGTACTTCTTCCATAATCGCGGAATCGGTCTCTGTGCTCTTAAATTCTTCAACAATCTCTGGTGCTGGTATAGGTGGTTCCGGAATTTGTGGCTCATCAGTTTTGTGTTCAGTATTATCAGCCTGTAAGTCTACAGAGGGTGGAGGAGAAGTCATTGTTGTGTCTTCTTCTTTGAAGGCTAGTGAGTCGACTTTTTGTGAAAGCTCTTTCGTTGGGGAGAGTGGCTGAACCATCATATCTGCTTCTAGGGGTTCTTCGTGGAAGGACAGAAGTTGTGGAGGATCAGCTTGCTTTGTTGGGCTTTTAGGTCGATCCAACTCAACATTGTGAAGTCTTGGGGAGCTCAAAGGTTCGTCGACAAATTCTTCATCATCTTTGTCTAGGAAAGAAAGTGTCGTGGGCATTGTCGAAGTAAGTAAATCCTCAACTTCGGGCTTTTCGTCAAAGTCATCTCTAGCATCGTCACCAAGATCGGCGGCATGTGTAACTTCCTCGAAACCATCATCATCAGAAGCGTTTTGGACCTCTAACTTTCGGGAGCCATCTGGAGATCCCAGTCGTGTTTGCGTAGAAGTTTTCATCATTAGGTCGTCATCTGATGATCCTGCTTGATGGGGCGAAACGGCAAGTTTGCCTTCAGATTTTAATATTTCTCGTTCGATATCCCGAGCTTTGACGAACTCCTCACTTCCAACTTCGTTCAAGAGACCCATGTTACTACAATGTAGAAGTTCTGCCATCAACTCGCAGGTTTTGAATCTATCAAATCCAAGGGGTTCAATCTTCCCACCGAATGCAGCATTCAGCTCCTTCCTTTTGATTGTTACTGGACCGTCTCCTCCTCCAATTGTATGGTTAGGGCTCAAAATAAGTGCCATGAAGTCAGGAACTCGCTGAGCAAAGAGTCTCAGAAGTGTGCCAAGATATATAGGATCTCTACTTGAAGGAATAGCATTTGCTTCTGCTCCAACATCTGGATCATAATCCGAGTTGTTCTTCCTGATAACCTCGATAACAATACCAACTCCAACCGTCAACGGATTCCCGCCCTTAAGCATATCAAAAATCAATTTTTCGATGCACTCATGTGACACGAGTTGACGAGTCAGCTCATTAGGACCTATACACGACTGTTCGTTTTGGGATGCATTAGCCGAAATCGTAATGATAGCCTTTAAAAAGTCTCCAGCCGAGGTCTGGGTTGCCCATGAATGCTCCGAGGAGAGGAAAGAAAGTAGAATGGGCATCAGATCTTGGGAGTGAAGCCAGTCAACAATGCCTTGGCCACCTTCTGCCTTTTCGAGACTGATTATCTTTAGAAGACAGTCCATGATCTGGGCACTATCGACATGGTGTAACATGTTTTTTACAGCTCCATCCACTGATTTGAAAAGTTCCAGCATTTCTTCGGTTTTCCTGTCGAGTAATGCTTCATTTACCTTGGTGAAATAACTAGCCTGGAGTGGGTCGAGAGGCGCTGGCAGCTTTAAGAAATCCCAGAATTTTCGCAATCCTCTACATTCCATCAAGGCTTCACATATTGACCAGTTGTCTGACGAAAGAATTTCGGCCGCGACATATGCATAACGGTTTCGCTTCTTCTCCTTTTCATCTTCATCTTCCTCATTTGCATCTCGAGAACTTGACACTGACCGAGTTTGGCTCTTATCGTCCTCGCCATTGTCCTTTCCTTTACCCTTTTGTTCTGCCTCAGGTTCAGGCTCTGCAGGAGCAACAGCTTGGGGCTTTGGAGCTACCACATATTCTAAGAGGCGTTCCAAAATCTTATCATCGCGAAGATATTCGATTAGCTTCGTGTTGTGTTGCTTGAGCTCTTGTATAAGATCGCTCTCATCAAGCAGATCAGTCAGTTCTACATCTGGCTTTTCGAGCAAGGTATCAATTGCTGAAATATTGGCATCTTACAAAGAGATGTGAGTCAGTCAGGGCTTTAAGAAAGATTTGGATAATCACATACATCCGCCAAACCTCCAGAACATTTTCAATTAAAGTTGCAGCGACTGTCCGCTACTGATCAGACAATGTCGGGCAAGGTATGCCTAATTTCGGGCCGCAGATAAGAAGAACCTGTGAAGGAATCATGCGCCGAGGCTGTGGAGCTCAAAGGACGATATATTATTGTTTGAAAGATGCGCGCCTGGGTATCTCAATTCGTAACTCCGTCTCCTTGTCAATACGTGTGTCGTGAATCGTAATGGGTGGCAGATGTAGGAAAGAGACCGAAAATGACCTGAGAAGTTGGATTAAGGTTCCCAAGGCTTGAGGTAAGCGTCCGAGGATCGCAAGTAGCGAGAATAACAATTAAGCAGAAGCAGGGAACGGTAAGGTAGGTATCAAATGAACAAGAAGAAGTGAAGTAGAAGTACAGGGAGTGGTTGTTTCGGTGTTGTGACGGTGAGTTGGGCAGCTGGGGTTGTTTTGTTTTGCTCAGTGGTCTGTTGGTGGTTCTCTGCCGAAAGGGATTTCCAAGAGATTGTGACCAACGTACCAAGCAAGGCTAGAAAATACAGTACTTTAAATACAGGGCAGAGCACGGTGGCTATCTGGACCACCTCGCCTTTTTTGCTAACAAATATAGCGTTTGATTTACTGAGAAAACCCCCCTTACGATCAGTTAGTTGTGCTATAGATTTGAAACTATACGTCTGACAAAATAATTGTTTGTTTCGCGCCATTACCATCATATAACACAAATGCCACGTTTTTGTGCATACGGAGGAGACAAGGTAAGCTCGGATTCCACGTGACAAGCCGAGTCTTGGCCGTCCGCCCTGGGTATGACGCCAGCTTGTGGGGTGTGTTGTGTGTGTGGTGTCTGGTGCCTCTGGTGTCAGTCTGTCACTCAGTCACTCACGACCTGTACAGGAGCACTTCGTACTCTACTCCCCACATTGGCGAACTTACTACTACTCCATAGACACCCACAAGGCACAAGGCATCTATCTATCTATCTCTCTATCTATCTATATCCTGTGCTTCCACCAAAAAAAGCAACAGCAAGCTACATCTCCCTTCTCTACTCTATCCATTTATCCATCCATCCACGATGAACCGACTCTTTGGAGCCAAGAGCTCAGCACCCAAGCCCACCTTAAACTCAGCAATCTCCAATGTAAGTTCTATCTTGCTGCTTTCTCTGCCAGGGGAGCTTATTGTATGTGTGGGTGTACGTGGCCTAACTCCTCCAGGTTGACTCTCGAGTCGAATCCATCGACGTAAAGCTTGCAAGCATCAATGCCGAGCTAACCACGTACCAAACGAAGCTCTCCAAAATGCGTGATGGCCCTGGCAAAACCGCTATAAAACAAAAGGCTCTCAAGGTCCTACAACGTCGCAAGCTCTATGAGTCTCAGCGGGATCAACTGCAGCAGCAGGTATGGAATATGGAGCAGGCCGGCATGATGCAAGATAATCTGAAGAATGTCATGACTACGGTAGATGCGATGAAGATGACCAACAAGAGTCTGAAGCAACAATATGGCAAAATTGACATCGACAAGATTGAGCGGATGCAGGATGAGATGGCAGATCTAATGGAGATCGGAAACGATATTCAGGAGAGCATTAGTCGAAGTTACGAAGTACCGGAAGACGTGGATGAAGCAGAACTAGATGCGGAGTTGGAGGCCTTGGGAGAGGAAGTGGAATTTGAGAACATGGGAGCAGAGAGCACACCAAGTTTCATGGTTGACGAGGTCCCCCAATTCATTGACGAGGCCCCTCAAACTGGAGACAAGGTCGCTGCTGGATAGATTTCCATGAAAATATAACAGGCGTTAGGGGTAAGGATTATGGGCATTGGGCACTAGGCACTGGGCAGGCGGTTAAGTTTCAGCTCTGGAATACCCATGGCAGGCGTACAATGGATTTGCATTTATATGTTTGTATTTTCGCTCACCTGCACTTGTGACATTCGTCGGATGTCTTCTGCCTCGCTCGGCCTGCCGATTTCCCACTTCAGGTCTTGAGCTGGATGCACTCTGTGTATTAGACTATACCAAATTGAACGACCTTTTGAGTGCGGAGCCTCCTCTTACCACATGGAGAACCTTCGCAATTTGTCTGTTGATACATGAATATCCTTTTTGAGATATTCGCTTTTCCCCGCTTGGGTTAAGACTATCTACAGCTACAGCTACAACAGAAACCTGAAGTGTACAGTACAATTAACTTTTTAGGTCTATTTTGGTTGACGCCACACCAAGTTGACTTCAGTTTCCAGCTGCCTATGTGCACGCTACGTATGTTACTAGACATTTAGCATTACTAAGAAAGCTCGAAAACAAGGACTTCCCTTGCTGCCTGAAGTGTTCGATATGCAACAGAGTATTCGACTTGCAACGAAGTCATATTCATTCGTCTGAAGTGATTTGAGCCGGTCCGATCACGCTACTTCGAGTACTGGAAAAGCTACCACACCCAGCCTTAGTCATTTTGACGCTCTACTTCACTAAAGCTCCCCTGCTGCCTGAATTTTGCGATGTGCAACAAAGCATAACCCTCCATTCTCATACGGGAGCCTTGTGCTAGCTAACATCAAGTTTCGGCATTGCCATGCTCTAGTACATAAGTGAATTTTAGCTGCAAGACCTAGTAGAGCATGACCTCCTCGCTGCCTGAGCAATACGATGTGTTACAAAGTATGAATATCTGCTTTAATTCGCCTCTGTGTTCAGGTAGGTATGGTGATTCTACGGTACGGAAAGACGAGCATGTTAGGAACGTATCTATCCTCTGATGTGTGAGCTTTATTTATTCTATTAAATAAGCTCTAACAGAAGAGTTGAAACTTGCAATAGTAGAAATTATCTTCGTTTGGTCAGTTGTGTATCAAACCACCTCTAGGGTGGTCTACAGCCTTGGTTACACAAAAGAACCCTCACGAGCCAATCAAAGGTTCCAGAAATCAGTACTAGCGAAATGTTTAAGATTCTGCTGCAAGGGCCTAAAATTTTATAGCTCGCCATTGCTGCCTGAAGTGTACGACATGCAACAAGAACTGAAGAAAAGACATTCGCTCACTTAGCCAGAACTAGCCGTTAGCTAACTACAATCCTGCTCAGTTCACATGTGTAAGAACCATTAATGTAGAGAATGGCAGGGGTTTACCCTGCTGCGATGTACAACAAAAATACAAAAAGTATAGTCCTTAGTCGGTCTTCATTGGGTATGGGAGGAAGTCTATGCTAGCTGAACTGATCTATCGAGATGTCGTTATCGATATCGACCCAAGCCCTAATCATTCTCCTTACCAAATTGGGCATAGTTCCGCCTTCGTACGCAGTTCACACTATCGCCATTTGAGCTCTAGGCATTGGTCTAGATTAGTAGTATGATGTGTTCTAGCTGAAGTGTGTTCTAGCTGAAGGACATTTAAAATTGGGTCGGAAAGATGGAATAGAATTTGATTTGGTGTAGTGCGAGGTGTTGTAATAGGGTTTTATAACTGGTCTCTGGATTATAAAGGCTCTCGGCCTAAGGTTATTGAGTAAAATATATAAATTTGTAGAGCTGAGAATATGCAATACTAATTTTCGTTTGGGTTGTTGTGCTATCTTATGAATGAAGTGCCCAGACTCTGCTCTAAATCATCATATATTAATCATAGGGAAGGGATCAATCAAGTCATAAACAGCTGATATAACGTCCATCGATTGTAATTTTTAACGCCAGCCTAAATATCCAAATACCATTCATGTACAGCCACTGTTACTCAAACAAGATCATCCATTGCGTCCGGCATCATATACATCTCATACAGTTACCTTTCCAAAGCGGAATCCGCCTCCGCCAGGAATAAATGCAATACGATGCTCATTGCTCAAAACCTGATCTACCGGCCACTTCGTCCATCGTTCCCATCCGGCAGGCAGCTCTCCCATTACCGTCATCAATAGATTCTCTGGCTTGCCACTAACCCACCACATGTTCTCTGCTCTTTTCAGAGCTACGCAGTAATAAGCTGCAATCAGTAAAGCTTCTGGGAGCTTTTCTTCAAGAAGTCTAAGAAATCCGTCGGAGATCGTGGAGAACCAAGACATTACGGCGGAAAGCTTGGAAATTTCCGGGTTGTAGGTTAAGAGACTGAAGATACGACAGAGGCGCTCGAAAGCCTCAGAGAGAACTAGTTGTAACTGTTAGCTTTCAATTGTAGTGTTGGGATAAGCTAGGGCCATCTAAACAATCAGATAGATGATGTCGCACTCACTGTCTTTGTTTTCCAGCGAGAGTTGCGAGGGTAGCCAGGCGTTGTATAAGTCGTTGAGTGGACCCTCTTCATCCGGGGCAAGAGGATACGGATACTTTTGATCCATTCCTTTCCAAGGCGAAAAAATAGGCTCCAGCGGTCCGTCTTTAAGAGACGGGAACAGATCGCGAAGCATGAAATGGGATCCTCGGTGTAGCTTAATCCACTGAACGTGGACAGTATCTGAATCTTCTAGGATATTTACCGGCGGTGCGAAAAAGAGAGTGGATGGCTTGTTTGGCTCTTGTGATGCCCAGGCGTGTGTGAATACCATGGTCGAGAAGGCCCAGCAAGCATGGCAGTTCGATAGGCTCAAGTTCGTTATTTCGGGTTGGAACAGGGAGAGTGCGGTTGCTAGGTGGGTGTCTGAAGCGAGTCGATAAACACCTGCTTTGTGTGGGTTTACTCGGGACATGTGGAGAGCTGTGAGAGCCATAATTTCATGCATGAGAAAGGGAAACTCGAATCCCATCTGTACGACTGTGACTTTGAAAAGCTCGATGCAGCTGTCAAAATCGACGAATGATTCCACGCTACGAGTTGTCCAGTGATGGAGTATCTCTAGGTCAAGCATGGTAAAATTAGCCGGGAGAGCTGGTTCTGATGCGATGGAGTTGTGTGGAGCGTGCGGTATGTTCGAAGCTGGAGTTGAAGAAGTTGGACTTGGCGATGCTAACATAGACTGTACAGTCGGTGGGCCTCTCTTGAGAGGATAAGTCTGAAGGTAAGAACATGATTGATTGTGGTTTTGACACTTTTTGCAGATTGGTTTTGTCTCATCGCACTATTGTACGCAATGTTAGCATCTGGATTGTTTAGATAGCATAGAGGAGTGAAGAAACAGTATAGAACAGAGCAAATGGTAACAGAGCCCCACATCACACAAAGCTATTGTATCTCAACGTCGTTGGCCTATGGATGGGTATACGACGCAAAGGAGGCTGAGTTCCACAACCTGATCCAAACTGAAGTTTCCTGACATGATTTTGAAATTGAAAAGGGCCAAGCCAAAGAATTAGACGTCCTGAAAGAAGCCCAATAGGCTTTTCCCACCGATTCTTGGCCAAAACGATGGTTTATGCAATACAGAAGGAGAAATATGTCTTGAAAATGAGGTAGGAACATTGACATGGTTAAACCAGCAGGCAATTCCGCATCAAAAGCTCCGATCCTGGATTCTGGATAAAATTATGGAGCCCGGTCCCAAGATTTTGATACTGATACGAATGCAGAATATGAAAGGGATTTTTTGCGAGAACATGACTATAAATTTATGCGCTGTCATCTACCACGCACTCCTTACCTTGACTTTTCTCTGCTTGCACTGCATGCATCCTGGTTTGGTGTTAGCTGGTCAGCTTTGGGGACACGACAAGTAATTGGTATGAGGTATTATGGGGGGCGGCAGTGTGAACTGAAGGGGCTGTACCGGTCCTCGACTTATGATGAGGGCGCCTTGGTTTGCCTACCGGCGGATTTGGAGATAATAGAGTAGTATTCGTATTTGGATTTGGGCTGTGGACGGGGTTTTGGACAGTGGGTGTTTCGTAGTGATCATTGGCTCCGGGGGTGCTGGAAGCTGTGCTACCGCCTGAAGCAGCAGCAGCTGGTGTGCCAGCAGCGGGTGTTGGGATTGAGACGATGATGGGAGAGCCTTGCGTCTCCATCTTCGTCGCCGAAGCCATTCCCACGTTCTATCTCGACGTCGCTGTTTGGCCAAGGCTACATCCAAGTGGGAAGAAAATGGAGGAAAGGCGCATCAATCGAATGAGATCACGTTCTGTCCGAGGATGCGAAGATGGGACAACGACGACGACGACAGGTTGGACGCGCTAGCTGACTAGTGCAGGATATGAAATGAATGGGGGAAAGAACAGCCAGGGCAAACCGCCGGGGCCAGGCGGTAATCCGTGACCAATGCTGCAAAGGAGATCTGCTATAAGTACTCGGGATGTATCCAGTATACTTTTTTGGCGCCGTGCCCCATACGTCGATCGGCTGTACTGTACATGAACAGTACGATATAGTATAGTATGTACGAAAAAGTACGAAAAGTACTTCTACGCAATTAATAGTCAAATAAATTGAGTGAGGGGACATAGGCAAGTTGAATCCTATCTGGTTTTCTTCTTTCTTAGAAACCTGGTTGAACCGCTATATTGTGGTGTCCAGTACAGCACATTACAGCACATTACATCACATCACATCCGGCGGCATTTGATACAATCCTGAGTGTTAAGGACCAAAGGTCTCTCGTCTGCTGTTACGGAGAGATCTTTTGCTGACGTTATCAGTATTTTACATTTAATGCTGAACAAGCAAATGGAGGCAGGCAAAGCCAATTCAATACTTCCCGTAGTACTGTACGACATAAGCGTATGCAGTATACGCGCGTACAGCTTACTTTTAGCAGGAGGGAAGGCTACTCTAAGAATTCCTACATGATGCCAAGCCCAAGTGGGGAAAATACGAAAAGTGTCTTTTCTCTCCCTTTGTATCGTCCGTAGTAGCAGCCAGCCAATGAGAACTGCTCATTCTTGCCTCTCTCTTATTGGCCAGTATTTTAGGCGTGTGAGCTTACCAACATTCATTTGCATTGCCCCTGAGTCCCGCGCTATGTAAGATCGATCAATCACCCATCCGCTACAGGTACTGTAGATGTACTGTACTGTATTTTGTATTTGTATCAATCAACAAACAAACAGAGAGACGGAAAGTCAACGTGCCCTGAAATATCTACGTAGGCTGCTACCGTTGGGCTGAATTCCTATCCTTGATGAAGTGGAGATGGAGATATGTACCAAATCTAATCTTCAGAGTGTCTCAGCTCTCACCAATAGGGAACCAGCAGGACCGAAGTCGTTTCCATTTCAACTGTAATAACGAATAGAGAACTCCAATCAATGTATTCTCCGAAAGCAGGGTCTGGCGTGGCCTGGCCGTGGCCGAATCGGCTGTGACAAATATGTCCCAATGTTATAGAATCACTAGTACTACAACGTGAGAATGCCTTGTCAGGCACAGTAATTAAGATGTCGGCACCGCTCGTGTACTTCGGGCGTTAAATCTCTCCGTCCCTGCTCCCGCTTTAAAGTCCGGTTGCGTGGAAGCGTATACGACGGATAGAGTTTGGTCAACCCGACATGCTCAACGCTATTCCTAATCCGGTGCTCTGGAAGTTATTCTTCATGCTACTGTAGTAGTTACGCAGAATTGAAGAGGCTGTGCACAGGTTAGCATATCAAGGCCGGCCCCTATCTTATTATTCGGTGTCAGGTCTAAGCACAGTATTTTACTGGGCTGTACTGTACTGTACATGCATGCATACATACATATTTACTTGCTAATTGGTAAACACCACTAGTCCTCTCTCCCTTCTCCAACTCTGGGCTATATAGCAGCCACCACCATCACTTGTTCACTTTCTTATACTACCAAACATTCCTTTGCATTTCAATCGCCTCTCAATTCATCCTTGTTTTCATTTGTTAGGCATTCTCTCCCTTTTCTTCACACACAGTTTCACTTTCTCCAACACGCCTGTCACATCCAAAATTTCCCCGACTTTCAATATGTTCGAACTCGAGATACGAGAGGAAAAGAAGTTTTCTCTCTTCAAGTACCACCCAAGTCTTGTTGCAGCCATCATTTTCGTTGCCCTATTCGGCATTACAACCGGATACCATGGATTTCAGGCTGCCAGAAAACGTACTTACTACTTCATCCCATTGATCATTGGAGGTACCTGTAAGTCAGATGGTATCCTGGCTCCTCATGTCTCGTTACTGACACTTGAGAAGTTGAGGTGGTTGGTTATGTTGGTCGAGTACTTGCTACGAAGAATGAAGATAGTCTAGGCATATATATCCTGCAGAGTGTGACCCTACTCGTTGCTCCCGCTCTGTTTGCTGCGTCGATTTACATGATCCTCGGTCGACTCATTCTTCTCACTCAATCGGAAGCCTACTCGCCCATCAAAGCACGTTGGTTGACCAAGATCTTCGTATTCGGCGACGTTTTCTCATTCTTAGTTCAGAGTGGAGGTGAGTAATGGCTACGATTCAAATTCCCACACTCTGATCATCGTCCCTTCCTAAAAAGGGGCAGTTTTAAAGAGCTTGGTAGTCTTGTTCTTCCAGAACAAGCCGCAATATGTTGGACACAGCTAACGAACGCTTTCTATAGGTGGCGGGCTGATGGCTAAAGAATCTAGCCAAAATCTAGGCAAGAACTTGGTCTTAATCGGTCTCTTCATTCAGATTGTTTTCTTCGGTTTCTTCCTTATCTGTGCCGGCCTGGTCCATTTCCGCCTCGCCCGTAATCCCACACCCGCTTCCACCCAAACCAGCTGGAGAAAGCACTTGTACATGCTCTACGTCACCGGTATCTTGATCTTGATCAGATCCCTCTTCCGTGTAGCTGAGTTTGCTGGTGGGCATAACGGTCCCCTCCAGAGCCACGAAATCTATCTGTACCTCTTCGATGCTGTCCTTATGCTTGGAGTTATGGTAGCTTTCAATGTGGTCCATCCCGGTTCAATCATTGGTAGAAAGGCGCAAACTGGTGATTTCATGCTTGCGGACGCAGCGTCATCTTCGGAAGGGCTATCATATACGAGAAAGTAACGGATGCTTCAGGATTCATGTTCATGTAAACAAAGATGCGATTGGGTGACAGCAGGCGTTATTTGAGGAATGACTAACTAGAATATGGCGTTACATATCGAGGGTTGCTTCTGCTTTGTACTATATAAGGGGTAATATTGGGAGAGGGATAGAAACATAGATAGGAGCAACGATATTTAAATCTTATAACTTACTAAATTATCGTTATTCAGGCCTCCTGGCTGTTCGGTGTGAAATTGTTTTTCCAACCCCGTTCCACGTTCGTATCCACGTTTCTGATGGCAAACTCGCAGACATAGCGGCCCGAGAATCGTAATCCCATTTAAGTATCACACTTTCTAAAAGACTGCTGCCAATTTTCTTTTAAATATCAACTTAATGAACCAAGGACTGTCATATAGGTACTTAGGCGGTTCGTCACCCCGGACAGTTCTCAAACAGAATATCATGTTTCCTTGCCTATTTCCACGTTCTATCTCCTTCCCATCACCTAAATTACAACAAAATTACAACAAAACTTGTCATATTCCACCAAAAGTCTCATTTAAAAATTCAATCATCAGAATCTCCGTGAGATTCTCAACAATTCTATGCGTATAACGCCAATCTCAGAATATTCGAACCGTAGAGTTCAGATTAACGGAGCACGAAGTGTCCCAACTGGCAGAACCCTCCAACTTGGTATCTTATCTTTAGATAATCCTTCTTTGCAAGACTTACAAGAGAGAAGGCGTAGCCCATGTAGATTAGATATGAAAACAAAATCCGCATTATTACTTTATGAATATTTACTCAAGTCTGTACTGGGTCTTGATAGGTGCCCAACCCTCAACAAATCTTCTTTAGCAGGCACATAAGTTAATAGAGCTACCGTTTCTCGTTACATATTACCTCTATAACAAGTTGTATGGCCTCACAACTTCGTGACAGCATATTTTATCTAGGACCACCGGCGAAGTAACAGTGGAAGGGCGGAATCCTGCAAACTACTAAGTGAGGAAATCTTGCTACATGTACTGGTAAAACTTGAGGTTGACTGTGGCGAAAAGAGGATAGAGTGTTGTAAGAAGGTGTATGTGTCGGTGAAGGCAGGTAATGTTGTAATAAATAGAGAGAACATGAACTTAGTATTCAAAAACACAGGTCTTACCACTAAATAGTGGTAGAGTTTGTTATTGAAGCTTAAAACAGAAGCTTGACTTGACAGTATGATGTGCCAAGGTGTCTCGGTTATGGAATTAATCCCTGCCAACCCTAGCTGCAAATCAGATAGCTACCTACATTATTGAGAATGCGTCATTGACTTGAACAAAACATTATCACGGCAGGCGACTTTTAGCATATAGCACTTTGTTCCTTACTATTTTCTTCTCTACATGCCAGGAATCAATTGCTCCCTATCGTATACTTGCTACCGCTGTCTGCGAGCCCCAAAAAGGTATAATGGATTGTCAATTACTCGACGGGGCGGTCGCCGATCTTCGAATCTTGCGCCACGAAGTACAGAGACAATAAATGATACTTCGGCTCAAGTAGCAGATAAATTGTCAGACGAAGACTCGAGACCACAAGTTACCATCACTCAGAATGGAGAGCCTGAACAAGGAGCGATGTCAAGACGACTTGCACAGGCAACTGAAGGAGCTTTGTACGAAGGAGGACGGGCCGGCCGGAAAGCCGTTGAAGATGCAGGATTCTCGGAAGAATTGAAGCAGAAACTCCTTGAAAAGATCGAATCGCAGACATTTCGCTCGGAAAATGGCCCGGCGTTTATTGAGGTTGAAGCACCAACAAATATTGGGCGAGGCACAAGGGATATTGCAACTGCAGCAGGATGGACTGGTGTTGAAAACACAGAAGATACCGTTTTGCGAATGCTGGATGACGCTAGGAAACCTCTAAAACCTGGGCTGCGGGGGCCGTCTAAGATACCGAGTCCAATTGTTGATTTACGTATAAAAAGAGATCCTTCCCAGAGACCGGGCCAAAGACTAGCCAATGCGAGGGACAAGTCGTCAATATACGCAATATCAAAGGATGCACAGATATCAGATAAAGAAAGGGAAGAGATGCGAAAAGAACTGAAGGAAAGATTCACTCCAGGTGCCAGAGCTATGCCAAATTCGATTCGCGGTTTGGCTGCATTAGCGAACGAGAGAATTGAAGACGCCATTGCGAGAGGGCAATTCAAGGTGTGTTGAAGTCTCTTGAGTATTTTGTATCTTACTTACAAATTCAGAATATTCCACGAGGAAAAGCCATCGTTCGAGATGCACGAGCAGACAATCCTTTTATAGACACTACCGAGTATATCATGAATAAGATGATACAACGTCAAGATATAGTTCCGCCATGGATTGAAAAACAACAGGAACTAGTGAAGGCAGCGAATGTATTCCGAGCCAGACTGCGAATGGATTGGAAACGTCATGCTGCTAGGACAATCTCAAGTAGAGGCGGCGACTTACAAGAGCAAATGCGAGCAGCAGAGAGGTATGCGGAGGCGGAGCGTGTGTACAACCCACGTAAGAGAGTGGTGGAACAGATAGCTGTGCCTGCAAATGTAACGAGTGATCCCGTCATGATCAATATCATCCAAGATGTGCCAAAGTCAACGGAAGCTCCTATTGTGAAAGTTGAGCTGCATTCAAATCAAGAAGATCTCGCAGCAAAGAAAGAGGAGAGCTACCAAGCAGAATCTACATCACCGCCAACTGCCCCGCTCTCACTATTCCGGATACCCGCATGGGAAGCCGCTGAAATGTCATATTTAACTCTTGCCATCAACAATCTAAATAGTCTAACACGATCCTACAATCTCATGGCACCAGACCTAGCTAAGAAGCCTTATTTTTCGCTTAACCGAGAATTAAAGTCTTGCTATGCAGATGTTGCCCCTGAATTGGCAACCACAATTAAAGAAAGGGCTGCAAGACCACCTAAAGAACTAGTGGAAAAGATTGGCCACCATCCTGGAAGTGTCATGGAGAAGTTTAGTATTGCCGACACGGCAAAGGTGTATGATTCGAGAAAACCACTTTATGGATTCAAGGAATTCTGGGCCGATCTCTTCGGAGAGAAGAAAGATTAAGTATAGAAAGACCAATACCGAACAATGCAACCAATTATTCCCCTATCTGGGCAACGGTAATACATAAACTTGTTTTATGTTTAGTGTCTCTGAAAACGAAACTAGGTAATATTTTCGACACCAGAGCAGTCGCGCTGTCAATTAATGGAAAGTGCTCTGGCACAATACTTACGACTCTTTCCGCGGGAAGTTACCCAGCAGATATTATCTTGAAAGTTCTAGGAATCTTAAAATATAGATTAACCACAAACACACCCATCAGCATTTTGCAATCCTTCAACAAAATCTCTAAGAATTAGTTACTAGCACTGTTGGTTATGAGAATGTATTCGATAATTGCTCAGCTCTAGACATTTTTTACTCCGCACGGGTGAAGGATACGGATGGTTACGATGGCGCTCCACCCCGACTATTTCTGTTGCAAACGCTGCGGCCGCCAGATATACGGCGATGCCAGCGGTAGCATAGCGGTTGTCGGTGTTCTCGATTTGCCATGGGCGGTGAAAAGAGTGATAACAGCTGCAACGAGTATGTGGAGAACGACTTCGCTTTGCTTAAAACCTGGGACACAGAGCAATTCTCTAACCAGCTCGCCTCTGATCTGTGTTTAGGATGGGGTCAAAGGACAGGCTTCGAATTTTGGCCAAAACGTGGATTGTCACAATCATACCACGACTGTTACTCGAGAAGCGAGGAGGAGATGCCGAGCAGGGCATACTGTTCTCGTAATGAGGCACCTGTCTGGGGGCCTGAAGTTGAGCACGAGTTCAAGCAGGCGACCATTGGGGAGGAGTGGGTGGCATTTTATTCTAGGAGTCAAGAGCTCGATTCGATCCAGGAGCGTGATGTCCAAGTCGAGGATGCGAGCATTGGTTTGGGTGAAAGTTCGATGACGAGGAAACAGCACTTCTTTGAGACGGTAGACATCAATTTAGACGTCGATAAAGCCTTCGAGGATATGGAACTGGAAAATAAAACTTAAGCGTCCTGGTGCTTCTGCTTCTTCTGAATAGCAATACAATGAAACTATTCACACGATGAATGATAGACTTTGCTTAACATGGGCCCAGTGATTTTGAGTGGCTTTTAAGTGGCTTTTAAGTGGCTTTTAAGTGGTTTAGGTGGTTCTAACTGGTTTAACTGGCTCAACCAATTTAATTGTTTCAACTGGTATCTGGACCAGTTCGATCAGTTGCCCCCCATCTACCCATCTGGATGGAACGGAGCGTGGGCGACGGAACGGGATACCTGCTTTTGGTCGCGATAAAGGCACCAAGTCTGCACTGACTGTACTGTACTGTACTGATGGAGTAAGTGAGGTGTAGTAGTACTATATTACAATTATTAATAATCCAATAATCCAGGTTCTGGGTTGGGGCCGCGGGACGGAGGGCTAAAAGGAGTTTAGATGTTACCCAGCAAAGGGGAAATAGCCCAGCCACCGACTTTTAAAGGTGCGTATAGCTTGCATAGCCTTGCATAGCGTGGCATAGCGTGCATCACTGGTGCCACTATGACCGCAAGAACTGAGAAACGCGAGATGCAGGTTGAAAACGTCCTGCCCTGGTCCTTGAAGCCCCATCCCTGCCCTTATTACCCAAAGTGCCTTTCGTACGTCGGAAAATGATACTTCGTATGTATGTTGTGTGATATACTGTAAGGAGTGTGCCCCCTTTCTCCCCCCTCTTCCCAGTCTTTCAAACGGCATGGCGTTGTAATATAGGTTTGTTATACAGTCTAACTACCGTAAGTGCTGTATGTACGGCGAATAAACACGGAGCAATAGATTGCGTATGGTTGCAAGTACAGGCAGTACAGTACTTGCTTAGGATACATACATACATACAATACAGTCTTGACAGTACTTAAGATTTCTCCTACCCGCACCCGCTCCCGCTTCCTCACATCCTACTCCATACTACTACTACTTACTACTACTATTGTAGAGTGGTGGTATAAATAAACACACTCAGGAATTGCCTAACTGGCGGCCCAACGCTCCATTTTACTTCCACTCGACGAACCATGGCTGCGCTCCTGGCAGTTTTGAGTTTGCGCTTGCGCTTTGGCGTGTGGGATGGCTTACCGGTTTCCATGGTGGAGGCATCGCGTTGGCAGGGGTGCTTTGGTGATTGTGATGGAAAATCCGAAAATCCAGAGGTCTGAGCGACCTATCATCCATCACCTCGACTTTTGTTTTTGATCTCTTCAACTGCCGTGGACGGACGTGATTTGACTTTGTCCTTCTCTCCTATTTCCTCCCGCGAACTCGCTCTCGTCTGACGGAGTACAGTACAACACATCTCTTGTATCTGGTTCTGTGCGCCATCGTCTTGAAAGTAGTTGCTGCAGCCGTCCGGTCCCTTTATATTCGGTTGAGGATCGTAAAAGCAAGAGGCTTCGCGTTTTAAATTCAATTAGCGAGCCAAACCCAGACATCATGTAGAGTCTGGCAACCACATCAAATCAATTCGATAAGCATCAAAAGGAGAGCCCTATCGACAAACTCTAGCCCCGAGACTATTGA
>Ga0247734_1000280_pt1 | contig 45650 bp, 44 predicted proteins | sample UWRJL103311B2_FD_180933 | JGI IMG/M metagenome (GOLD analysis project Ga0247734, IMG submission 180933) | Plant litter microbial communities from Arlington Agricultural Research Station in Wisconsin, United States - UWRJ-L103-311B-2 | ecosystem: Environmental > Terrestrial > Plant litter >...
GGTACGGGGATTAGCAGCATGGATAGGAAGGCGAGGAGTGTTACTATGTGTTTGTACGTGTTAGCGTTGGCTGTGCATTTATGGGGTATGGGAGAGGGAGAGCATACAAGCCCATTGCAGACCGAGTTTGTTGATCATTTGTATGGTGAAGAGCGGGAAGCAGGCGGAGATGGTAAAGCGAGTGAATGTTGAACCCGCGAGAACTGAGGCGCCGTAGCGGGTGGTGTAGATGTCGTTTGCGTATAGGGGGATGCAGAGCTGTTTTGCTTTTTCAACATTTGTTCAGAAACGATCATATAGATCTTGGTGTGGTGGTGTAGGGAGACGCCAAAGCTTACCATATTTAACACGTATGAGAAGCCAAATAATGCACCTGAACTGCAGGGCAGTATCCAGTGGTTTCCTTTTCTTCCACTCCATGCTAACCAGAGGAGCGAGGTCGGGAGAGCGAGGCAGCCCAGCATTGCGGAGAAAAGACGTTTTTCGGGTGCAACAACACCTCCAGATTTGATAGCTGCGACTCGGGCTGGCTGGTATGTCACTATCGTCGAGGTCAATGTATTGATTTTTAATGAACAAGATGAGCAACATGAGCTTACCACGGTCAATGATTCCGATTGTAGGCACTGCAAGAAGTGATCCGAGGATCATTGGTGCGAAGGCCATACCGACTTGGTAGGGCGTAAAACCGTATGTGGTTTCGAAGAGAACCCCGTAGGTCACTACAGAATTTTGAGTCAATAAATTGAGGTCCATCGTTCATAGCATACATACCATAATACGAGAAGACAACGGCTTGGGTAATAGCTAGCAAAAGCGCGGACGGAAACAAGATGGGTTCGACTATCAACACTGCTTCTCAGTCAGCATCCACAATTCAGGGGCTTTTATATTAAGCGAGAGACCTACTGTGGACCGGCCGTCTAACAGACGTCCAGCAACTCTCTATCAAATTCCTCTTCTGAACCTGTTGCCCAGCTTTTCGCGCCCGTCGTCTTTTGATTTGAGGTGCATATGTTTCAGGTACCATAAAAGCCCCAATCACAACCAGGCTCACCAGTATCGCATGTGTCCAAAACGTCCATCGCCAGCTTTCTGAACGCGCGACTACTGTAGCGCTGACCATAGGCCCAATCTGCGTGGCCCAGATAATGGCTAAGACAAATAAGACAGCAATAGCAGTTCCCATGAGCTCGAGGCTAATGTCAAAAATATCGTTGAGACTGCCAGATCCGACGGTCAGCCAAGGTCCTGCAAATACGCCAGCCAGAAATCTCGCGAAGATTATTGAGATTATGTTCTCGGAAGAGCCACCGACACAGATAAAGAGCAGACAGAGAGGTGTTGTGATCTTATAGATGATGGTGCGGCCGAAAACTTCGGAGATGGCGCTGCACAGCAAAGCACCTATCCCGATACCGAAGGCATACATTGAAGCCGGGAGAATCGCAACGGTGGGAGAGGTTTGGAATAAATTGAGAACATATGGAGCGGCTGAAATGTATATTGGGGTACCGAATGTTCTGGAATTGTTAGTTGTTATCAGATAATATATTTAAATATGCTCTTCCTCATAGACAGATCTGTTTATAGGTGAGGTGGCTGACTCACGCAACAAACCCGGATAGCAGCACGAAAGCAGAGACTCCTAGCTTTTTGCCTTTGTTCCAGTGCCTGGGATCCGCTGGATCATTTAGCTCGAAAAAGCTCCCCTGCAGATTTATGATGTTAGCATATTTCCAATGCTTCTACTGTTTAGTATATATTCTCAGCCCATAACATTATAGTGAATTAACCCGAAAACCAATATACTTACAACTGTACGTATAGTAATCTCCACTATTGACTGCCCATGATCTTTTTCCACAGCCGCCGAAGTATGCTCCTGAAGTCCAGTTCTATATGATGCACCAGAAACCCTATTTTCGTTTCGATGATTCGCACTCGGCGGTCGGGGCTGATTTATACCCAGGTCTTCGTCATGATTTGTGAGTGTTGCGGATGTAGAATGATTGGCTGTTGTCCCAGTGAGATAGTGGTCGTCGCATTCATCTTTGCTGGTACCATTTTTCGAGTGACGGTGGTAGTAGCAGTTCTCAATTTGACAATCTGCTGGGTGAGGAAGGGGAGAGTTGGGCAAGGTTTCGCTACTTGCTGTGCGGTTAGTTGTAAGTGAAGGCTCTGCCATAGGATGGCGATGACAAAGTTTGGAATAGAGATTTGGGGTAGAATAGAATGTCAAGAATATTTGGATGGTTGTTGGAAAGACGATTTGCAAAGAAGGCCTGGATTAGTTGAATTACGACTCTTATTTATACTTGGGAGTCATTGATCACTAATTAACCTTGAATTTTGAGCCATCTTGGAATGAAAGATCCCATTATTCACCACAGCATTGTTGTAAGATATGGATAACCTTGATTTTTCTTTTTTTGTCCGAAATTAACGGTTGACTAGCGTGGGTGGATAATGGGCGTGCGATAAACCCAGCTTCTATAGAAGTAATCAAAAACTGGTCATTTTTTGGCTTTATCTTATTACACTGGCATCAGATTGAGTCCGTAGGCAGGATTCACTCCCAGCTCGGGATCAGCTGCGGTAGACATTCTTTGTGCTTTTCTAATTCCAAATAATGTATTTAAAACCAGTATTTATACCACAATTTATTTTTCACTCGACTCTGTAGCTTCTAGACTTAGATTATGTTCAGATCAAATTTCTTGCTAATGTCAATGAATTCATAAAGTATGTGCACTGCACTGGAGGACGCGACTTGTTGGTTTCACCAATGCCCTGTCCCTTTGTCAAAGGGGTTATTTATTTATTGTTGAAACTTCGGATGAGATAAAGTGGATAGTAATGAGTATTTCAAACTCAAAATAATAAAGAGCCAAAGGATCATGAGTGTTTGCTAGGGGTGCTAGATATGAGCTCTCTAGATTATATGGATTTTAAGTTACAACTAAAGATCTGAAAATCCCATTTAATTGCTTTATGGAAGATCTCTGTGCAAAATTCACTACATAGGATTCATTGATACATCTAACTACATAAAATATTCACCAGCGAACTGTCTTCAGGTGTAAGCTCATAGACTTTGGGTTCCTTCTATCTCTAAGTCCTATATACTAGGCGAGTTCTAGTTTAATTCAAGTAATAAGCTAGTGAATAGGCAATATCACTATCTCCACTTTATTATATTCAACATACGGTGAAATATTGTTCCTGTGGGAATAAAGTAGTAGACAAGCCGAAGCTTTCTGATAACTTACACACAACAACGAATCCAAAAAACACTCATTTTCGGAATAAGAATCTCACCATGGGCAAGAACTTCACCGAAAATCAGAGTGAGATTCTTAAGAAAGCCGTTAAAGATGTAGGACTGGCCCGAAGCAATCTCACTCCAGAGAAGTTGAAAGTGAGTCTAAGTTTGACTGACATGGACTCTGGATTTTGCAGTCTACTCGGTTTCTTTTAAGACACTCCTTGGTTTTCCAGAAAGCCTAAGGCATTGTTTTTCAAATTCACGTCCTCACTCACGCATGAGAATACTGCTGATATGTGACTAGCAAATTTCACAAGATTCAGGTCTGAGCTCTACGCAGATCAGAAGACACTTCACCAGGGCGCGAGGCAAGGCCGCAAAACCAAGAAACAACAAAAGAGTCGATATGGCCGAGGAAGATGATATTGCGCTTGGCTCGACTATGGAAGACGAAGAGGATGACGAGGCAAACGAGGAGGTTGATTATGACGCAATGGACGGAGGTGACAGTGACGAGGAGATGAATGAGGGAATCACCTACGGATTCACTGAGGATGAACATCCATTCGAGACAACAGATCTAGGAACTTCCGCAATGGGATATAAAGTCTCTTCTTGTACAAGTACGAAGCAAAACCACGGCGGATCTTACTATAATTTTCATCAAAACACTAACAAGTGATCTTGTCGCAGGTGAGAACAACGGAAGCTTTATCGAACAACGTACCAAAAACTTCGACAATTCCATCCACCAGAGTCCTATGGCCAACCAAGCTGCTGAAATTGGATCCAAGAAAGTGTTTGTTGGTCAGTTGAGCGATAAGATTACGTCCGACATGCTCTTTCGAGAGTTCGAGAAATTGGGACCCCTTGCAAGTGCCCATGTGGTTTTTGATAGAGATTCTGGAAGCTCTATGGGTTACGGTTATGTGTACTTCATCAAAAAACTAGATGCTTTGTCTGCAGTGGAGTTAAAGAACGGTGCTATCATGGATGGTCGTCAGATCTGGGTCACTTTGCATCCTGACACTCCTGAGCCAGTTGAACTTACCAATCAAACTACCATCGACCATATCACCCATTCCAACAATGACAATTCGATCCGTGGATACAGAGGCAACAACTGCGACGGAAGGGTTACTCACGCTGCTGATGCCGAAGCCCAAATTGCCGTTTCTGATACTGAAATGAAGGATGGAACTGTTGGAGAGGAGAATGTGCGAGCAGCTGCAGAAGCAGAGGAACAGGAGGGAGGGGACGAGGAGGAGTCGGAAGATGAGGAAGAAGCTTTGAGTCACCTCACTAACGAGGAATACGTGCTCTACAAAACTCAAGTTGACGAGCTTGAACGTTTGCTAGCCCGCAGAGAGATGCTTCAGAGAGGAATTAATAGCTTCGGCGACCTCGATGATCGAATCCGATGGAATGCAGAACGCGGCTTCGGCGGCACTTAGTGATGGATTTATATGAAGATGTCTCATAACTTCGTATGATGACAGAGACTGGGTGGCATAAAATGGTCGGGTGATGGATATACAATGGTGCAGTAGAAATTCGGGACCCGCAAGACAAGAAAATAAAATATCTTCTCCCATGATCAACGAACCCCCTGAAATTATTTTGCACGTTCCTCTCAAGTGAAGTTTGAATTTAATTTTAGGAACGAACTCCAAGAAAAGTTTCAGGCGATATACAGAAACATAAAAAGGCACCGAACCCAACTTCGAGGTAATTTATACCTAGTAAATTAAATTATTGTTTCTGTGAATTGAAGTTTAAAGAAGGCCTGTATAGCAGCAGATTGCAGGATTCTAGGATGATTTGATGCGTAGGGGAGCATGGACAAGCAATTCTATAGGATGAGCATGCTTATTTACTAGGTATCAACTGCAATTACAAGTGAAAAGTTGCTGGTACGGTATATCTTGAGAAAGAACAAACAACTGTGCATCCTAAAGCTATTTTAGTTTTCGTTTTCGTTTGAATTTTTAGAATTAAGATAGAGAGCAAAGTATTATACAAATTTGATCGTAAGTTCTCATCGTAGACGTCTTTGACTCCTGGACTCTCTACCAAGTACGTTGTTTTCGTCGTCTTTAACCTTCTCTACATCATCTTCAAGTTTTGGGTTCCAATTTTCTTAGACAATATCGTTCTATTCCTTTCCTTGTTACCTGGTTTTCGAGCTTCTTCTCTAACCGCCTTGCTATTCGTTTGTTTTCTAATCGTTGGTCTGTAACATCCATGATTAGAACCTTCGCGTTTCTAGAGATGGGTTGCAAAGCAAGAAGACCTTGAAAGTAACTGGGCAGACAAAGTCATTTACTTACCCTCTTTTCTAGCTGCCCACATCCTCCACATTTTTCGACCAGATCCTCCTGTGACTGACGTATGTGACCAATAGGTTGGCTTATGTCGCCTTTGCTTGGGTTGCCCATGAAAACCTACTACTGTTTAGCATATTGTAAGGTCATAAACTTTGAGCCATAAACCTACAGCGGTAATTATGATTTTTTTTCCGATAGGTAAACATATCACACTGTCCACAATATCTCATATCCTTCGGAAACCAGGTCCTCAATCGATGATGAAGCATATACTTTCTATCAAAACATTCACAGTGAGACTTAATATGTCTATGGCGACATGGTTTTGATGATTTTACTGGCGACAGGCCGTTTGATATCCGATTCTTATTCTCTGCAGCGAGAGCCAAAGCGTGGCATTCTTGTAGAATAGATTTTGTGACTTCCCATAAGCAACCATTGGGTATTGGATGCTCTCTACCGCATAATGGATCTTGCCCTACACTCCGGAGAGAAATCGAACTTTCTTTGCGTGCTAGTTTATATAATTGTTTACTGGCAAGGTTAGATTATGATCAATTATGTGAAAGATTGTAGAACTACGCACTTGGCTAAACTTAGACATATTCGGTCATTCGCCGAACACATATCAAGAATCATAGAATGTATCTCAGGGGGGAAAGAGCAGAAATATTGATAGTCAAACGCTGACATGATGATGAGATATATGATAAGAGTGGTAAAATAATGCGTTTACTGTTTCCGAAATGACAAGCTCATAGCCAGATTTCGGTGTTAAACAAATCAATTTGAAGAAAGGCAATTCCAGCAGTTATATATTATTTATGCATCTCGACCATGAATTGTAAATCCAATAATAGAAACAGATCACAAGACATCTTACGAGATAGCTAGGCAGGTAGAAGGCAGCAACGCCCAAGGAGACTTGGCATTTCAGGCACAGTCACATGATCCATGGCTTTGCCTTTGCACCCATGCTCAGGGGGAATTTGTTTTAAGCGAGACTAGCCAACCCGAGCCAGCTTGATAATGCACGCTTCGTTCTCTTTGAATCAACTGGATTGATAGCCCTAAAATGCACACAAAGCTGATAATTCTGGGAGAGTAATGTTTGTATCCCCCCCTAAGAATCAGGTTCTATGTTTGAGGGAGAGGGGTGACTAGTGAAAAGCATTTGCTATTTTCACATATTTGGCAATGATTAACCAGAACGACAGAAAATATAACTGCGAGTAGTGACAAGAAGCCAATAGTCCGACAGTCAACAGTTGAATGTGAGGGTAAAAAACAGAAAATAATACCTTTCAGAGTGGTGTATTCAGAGATCCGTACACAGGAGAAAAAAAAGTAAATACATTGCATCGAAACTCACCATGCTAGCAGCCCCATAAGACTTCTTCAAGCGAAGCCTCAGAGACACCGCCGTGCTTTGAATTTGTGGCCAAGTTTATTGCTAAAGAAAACTTTAACTTAGCATGCAACCCGAGAAAGCCAAAATGCTGACCTGTCCTCGCGGACGTCGAGTATTAGACCTTTTTCCAGAAACCGTAAATTCTTCATACAGTCATCTAGCTTTTCTGACATGCTAAAATTAGACATATTGACCTGTTTTAATTGCTTTAGGATATCAAAAGAATGCCATTCCTGAACCTCCCATCCAAACTCATTGGGCAATACCTTCTTCCAAGCGAGCAAGCCTAGTCTCTCTCGTACGTCCTTGCCCCACTCCCAAACCTTAACTCAGAGAGATTATCGCTACCACTACACTCCATACGTACAATTGTCTTATACGAAAGTAGATCCGCAATAATTTAGTATTCTTTTCTATTTTCAAACACCAATCGGCTGACCTGTATCTTTCCGCTTTCAAATCCCTTTCTCCGTACTATGAGATTTCACTCCCAAGTTTTAATAATCACATCCTAGAATTATCATATCTCATCACCACGAAATCCCAAACCATGCTAACAAAAGTCCCGTCCCCGTTGTCTTTTTGAAAGGGAAATTAGGGTGAGTGTGCCAACTCATAGATTCCGCGTACCCCTGGAAATGATATCTCGTTTAAAGAAGGTTTAAATAAAACTTACTTGTTCCCAAGTCCCAAGCCAGCCTCCGCTCTTGTAATCAATCATAACAAGTGCCTTGAAGACATCGTCCAATTCCAAAGTGCCTAACATCTTCTCCTTCTGTTCTGAGAACAAGAGCCGAAGTCTCTCATCTCTAGTTATTTATAACTCAGTTTATAGGGGGAGGGGTTAAGTGGTTGTTTTGCAATTTCGGTTACGGGGAATGAAAAGTAATAAGAATGAGATTAGTGGCGGGGAGGGAATGGGTGGCGGCGGGTGGAGAGCTTACCCATACGCGCTAAAGAGATGGAGATAAATGGTGTAGGAGATGGGATATTGGTTATTAATGAAGCGATATGGGATCACGGATATCACGATCACACTTTCAGCATATCAAACAAACAGGGACATCACAAGAAGCTGTTCATAATAAGTACACGATTAATTCTCTCTTAACAGACACCCATTGCGGCTGAACTACGGAGAATAAAAAATGACGGCCTAAGAAAGGAAAAAAGAGATCTCTTTCGGAAAGTTCGCAGCGCAACTTTTGTGGTGGTGGGTGGGTGGATGATATGTTGTTTCGTTCGAAGGAAACCAGAGTAGACGCAGACCAATTTTCTTTTCCTTCATGTCATACCAAAATCAGCATTGAGAACTCCACGCGAAGCAAAAAGACAAGTGAGAATTTCCGTTCAATTGTGTGCAAAAGATAAAGTTGCGCTGCCAGCCAAAGTTACTCCGGCCTCGCAGAAGCCAAAGGCATGTGCGTATGATTTCATTGCCACGCTCCCGCTCTCCCCCACCGTTTCGTTTCTTTCCGCGCAGTGTTTAATTAAGGAATCTGTTGATTAAAGAGACAAGAAGAATTGAAAAAGGTATGTGTGGCTTCTGGAATCGTCGTTGGGGGTACCGTCATGATGAGGAAGAACAAACTAACTCCGAATGCGCCGTCGTGGGGATGAAACGGCTTAACGAAGAGAGAACCCCTTCTTGCGCTTCTCCTCTAATGGTCTTCCGCTCTCCACTCTTGACTTCTTCTCCTCTAGCTCCATGCGTTGACGTTCAAGTTGCTCCTTCATCTCGCGATGGCGTGCGTACAACTCTTCTTCACTTTGCTTTAGCTTACTCTCCTTCTCGGCTACCTTCTGCTGGAAGACCATCTTCATTTCGGCCTCCATCTTTGCAAGCTTCTGCTCATGAAGTGTGCGCTCCTCCTCTTGCTTAACGGCAGGGTTGACCTCCTTGAAGACGCTTGGATCTTGAGCAACACCCATACCGGTGAGCTTCTCGGATCTGTAGTTCTCGTATAGCGCATTGTTGGTGTGCTCCTTCAGCTCCTCCATGTGTGTTCGGATCAACATTTGGCGCAACTTAACGAAGTCGCAGTGTTCCTCATTATCAACCTCAATGACACCCCATGGGTAACGGCGTCCCCGAACCTTACGTCCGTCGGCGCTGGTGATTTCCGAGTTGGCACCTACAACGGCGAAAGGAACCTTGGACATGATCTCGTTGTTCTCGGCAATCGTCTCGTCGTCATCGAGCTCGTATCGGGGACCTTCAAAGATTTGAATGGAGTGGTGCTTGATATCGCTCAAGATCTGCGGAAAGGTCAGAAATGTTACACGGGAGGCTACGAAAGTTACATACCCTAGCCTTGAACGACAGAATCTCTTCATCGGTCATGGTATCGGCCTTAGCGATGACTGGAATCAAATTGACCTTGGTATGAAGTCTACGCATGACTTCAATGTCCAAAGGCTTCAAGGCGTGTCCGGTTGGCTGAATAAAGTAGACACAGGCGTGTACTCTGTTATCCACAATGTTCATTCGGTTGACTTTATTCTCGGCATCAAGGTAGGCATCGAATCGCTGCTCAATGTTATCCACAATTGGACGCCAAGATTCATCATTGTTCACGAAATCACCGAAACCTGGGGTATCAACAACTGTTAATCGTAGACGAACGCCGTTCTCCTCAATATCAGCACTAATGGATTGTATGGAAACAGTTTTTGGGATGATATCGAGACTAGGTCCCTTGCGTTCTCGAGGTGGGTATAGGGAGGTGTTGAATAGGGTGTTGACCAAAGTAGATTTTCCGAGTCCAGATTCGCCTTGTACTTGTGTAAGTGGTTTGTTAAATTATTGTGAGAGGGATTGTGACCTACCGACAACCATGACGTTGAAGTTGAATCCTTTGCGTACACTCTTGCGGTGCCATTGATTTGGTAGGTTCGCAAATCCAACGTAGCCTGTCAACTTTCTCCTCACAATGTTGCGCATGTCGCTAGCCTGCTGGGCAGCAATTTTTGGGTCGCTTGAGCTCACGCTTTGTGGTACCTCTTGTGTTGGGGACACGGCCTTTCCGTTCGGAACAGGTGCGGCCGATCGAGATGGTGCCGCTGGGGCAACGCCATTTGCAGCTGTGCGATATGTTAGTTTTACGTGTCAAAAGTTGTGGTACAGCGGCTTCGCAGAGTTCGAGTCGGGGGCAACCAAACACAGAGTGTGCGAAAGTGGTTGGGAGGTCAAAGGTCTTGCCGAAATGCAGACGGTTCAAAAATTGGACCATCTGCAAACTCAATACGACGAAATTCCATCCATTTGTTGTTGTGAACTTTTTGTAGGACTTGGCAGATGAAGTGAAGGGAAGGCTTACCCATTGTCTCGTTTGTCGATGAGGATCGATGTAAATGTTAGATGGTTTGAGAAGCTAAATCAATCACAAAATTAGCATGTACCCTATTTGGATGGCAGCGCGCAATTGTAATAATCATAATAAAACAAGACCGGTGTATTCCCAGTAGAGAGATAGTCTGGCGAGTGTGGCAGCGGCTGGCATGCTGATGAGACGAGGATGAAGCGCAATGCTGCACTGAGGATACCGCACATACCGAAGATTTGTCCTCAACCAGAAGTCGATCGCGTGCCTACGCTATCGTCGTTGTATAGAAGATGCAGCGGCGTCAATTATCTAGATGGTGGAGATGGCGGTGATGGCTGGCGCGCTGATGTTAGTTGTGTGGTTTTTTTTTGGGTTAGGAGAGTGACAAAAAGTTCGAGGGTGAGATGTGCATTTTGGACAACGGAAAGGGGGTATCGACAGGGATGAGGGAGCTATGAAATTAAATCTCCCGACAATGGAGTGATGCGCGACAGGAGTAGTAACAGGACGTACCGTATGGATTTGAGGGCATTGACGTGCAGAGAATTGGCGGGCAGTACACAAGGGAAATACACGTTGCACGATGTGTCGTGGTGTTGTGGTCTTCCTAGCAAGTACGAGGACAGCACAACGTAATAATGGAACCATCAATTCGAGAAATCCTCTCCGCACCGAAGGCTGTCTCAATCGGGCGATAGGGGCCACGCCAGCGCTAGCCACACAGGGAAAGGTGCGGGGATCCACTGCGCACGTTGGAGCTGGATCACGTGATGCTGGCACTCTCGCTTCCTTTGGAACGACCAGCCATGGCGCGCCTCGTACATAGGAGGCTATCTGGGCTCGCTAGGGTCAGGTATGTTGTGTTGTACAACTTGTCCCGATGTCCGCGTACCTAAGAAATGATATATATCTTGAGATATATCATATGAAGCGATTTATCTCGTGATACATATGCTGCTGCAGTTGAGAAAGATATCTCATTTTGTCTGTGCTAAGCGTAAGTTAACCCTAAGGCCAGGATAGACGGACCCGTTGCCTTCCACAAGCACACTACTTCATGCACATCGATATACAGGATTATGCTGTACCCTTGCAAAACTAAGGGAACATTGCATGCACCACGTGGCCTCGGGACAACTGATTTAATATAGAGCAAATTGGAGCCATACCCGCTACTTGTAACGAGATAATGCAGGAGTTTCTTCGAAGTCACAGCTAGCTTTGGAGATGTCACTTTGTGAAAGGTTTCCATAGGCTGATCAGAGTCATGGTTCTTGTCTCTCTACGAATTATGAAAGTGGTTTTACATGTTTATTCTCTCCGACTTTGCCTAGATCCTTCAGGCTCGATTCTTCTTGAACACTTTTGACTGGGTCAAGACGTATGAATTGTGCTTGTTGTACGTTTCTTCGATACTTTGATTCCGAGATGATAATTTTTACAGACACCACTCTAATTTACTAGTTATACTGAAGAATGGGAAACTGCGATGTTAATTTTTATTTTATTGCAAAAGATTCTAAACCTTTAAATCTAACCATCTTGTTTCTAAGTCAGTGGTATACCCGAGGAGTCACTCCCCTCAGGTGTGACAATGCCTAACTACCTTAATTATCCGTCAAACTCAAAGCGCAATTGTTTCGAATATGACGATATCCTATCTAAGCTGTGAAGTCAGTTTCTTGTGCTCAAATCTGAAAGTTTTGGAGAAACATTCAGCTCACGTGATCGAGAGTTTATATATCCAATGAGAGAGGCAAAGCAAAGCATAGTCAATACAAAGACTTCGTAATTACTTTCACCTTTAAGAGATGAAATTGCAGATATCAATCAACCAAATACCAAGAAGATGCAGCAGAATTATGATACAACGATGAAAATACTAGACTCAAGTCAGTTCTGATGAACTCCCAACAGCGTAATGAAGCTTTAGACTCTGAGAACAGAGTACTTCGACAACGAGCAGCTGATGATGCCAAGAATCGAGCTCTATCAAAAACACGTAAGCTGCAACAGTTGAGACGCTCGCGGGGCAAAAAGACTCGAGATGTTCGAAAATTCCTCAAACATAAGATAAACGCCGAGAAATAGAAAGTCAAGGCTGTAGAAGCATTTGCTCTCACGGTTCAGGATATTGCGTCAACTGAAGTCGTGGAGTTGAAAACACCAAAGACAAATTGCAACGATTCCACGATTATGAACTTGCAGAGCTCAGTAAATTCTGCACTGGCTGAAGTTAAAAGACTTCAGAGTATCGAACAAGAGGATGCAAAGACAAGAGTTCTCTTGGAGGAAAAGAATTTGACAGAAGTCCAACGTCTTCAGAATATCGGACAGGAGGAGATGAGCTCAAGAGCTTATTTGGAGGCAGAAACCTAACGTCTTCAGAGAATCGTATAGAAGGAGATGAGCTCAAGAGCTTATTTGGAGGCAGAAACCCAACGTCTTCAGGGAATCGTACAGAAGGAGCAAACTCAAGATATCTCGTTAAGGAACAGGCGAAGACTTCAACAGAAGTCAAACGTCTTCATAATATCGCACGGAGGGAATTCAACTCCAGAGCTCTCTTGGAGGAAGAGGTCAAGACTCTTATTCGTTGCAGGGAGCTGCCTAGTTAGACTTTCTATGCTGGTCGAGTCATAAAGGTGGTATTCTGGCCGATGGCATGGGAGTTGGTAAAACATTGACTGCTATTGTAGTAATGTTCCTGGTTAAGGAAAACCTAGACTTCTTTTTGGTTGTAGCTTCAAAGTTTTTGTGTGCCTAATGGATTGTCATAATCAAAAGTGCTTGGCAGGAGGTAAGTCTGTATATTCTCCGAAAATCGATAGTCTCAGTTAACTTTGTTTAGGGATTTAAACTGAAAGCTTATTTCTTCGATGGAAATGCAACCACAGCCCATGAATTGCTCGCGCTCGGCGTCGATATGTCGTATGCCCCTACGAGCAAGTTGAAGCCTCCAGTCGTGGGTTAAGAACCTTGCCAGATGAGATAGATGGATATATGAATGACAATACGGGTACCATCTCGAAGCTATCATGTCCAATTGCGACAATGCACTCCAACTTTTGGTCGCTGCTTAATGTCCCTATCAAGCGTTTGGTACTTGATGAATGTCAAGTTGTGAACAAGCGCAACGGAATCCGACATTGGGCACTGAAGCAATTGCTGTATGATGCAGTCATAATACTTTCCGGAACCCCAGCCTACAATAGATGGCATAATTTCTCTGGTTTCGTTGATTTCTTACAAGGCCACCCGTTCAAAACGCACGCCAGCTTCCTGAGAGCTTTCGCGTACATGGACTACGATGGTAATTACGACAACCCTGACATTGAAAAAATGCGCCTGTTACAACGTTTCCTCCAAGCCATTACGATTGCTCGCCCTGCTGATATCTTGAAACTCAAGGGCTGTACTCGATCCCGATGCAACTTTAAACTCAGAGATGGGATTGCAAAGCGAGTTGCGGCCCTGTGTGACGAGTATAAGATGCACAAGGCAATAAGAGAGTCCGATAAGAGCGCAGACGACTCAATCGGCGCAAAAATACTCTCGTTTGCCGTCAAGGCACAGCTGCTGTCGATACATCCGATGCTATATGACAGACTAGACTCAGAGGATACGGAGTATGACGACGAGTTGGGGGATGAAGCTATGGCATACGGATTCATCGACAAGCGAGCTAATAACGGGGAAGCTAGAAGGCTCTGGCTGCAGCAAGTTCGTAATAGTGAGGACTTGTGCGAGTAATCAGATCGGCTTATTAGATTCCTTCAAGTTTACGATCAAAATTCGCCATTATCAGCCAAATAAGAATTTTTTAGTTTTCTTGCTCTATACAAAGTTCCTAGACATAATTAATAAAGCGATGAAGAGAAAATTCAAGGGACTCGACCGGCATAGAAAGTCTAACTGGACAGCTTCCTGCAACGGATGAGTTCAAGAACTACGTTCATGTTGAGAGGATGGTCAAGAGCTGGAGCATCGTATAATTCGTTCTGTATTTAGATAAGCATTGAACGTTATACGATAATAATACACAGCCGGAACTTACGATTTTTTCAACCCATTGGGGTCTAAGGTAATATAAGAGGAGTACATATTCTCTATCCACCTATATACTTATTTGATTAACTCAGGTTAACCCAATTATTATACTTTTTATAACTATTATAGAAAATATAAGAAAATATACTTATTTTATTAACTCGGGTTAACCCAGTTATTATACTTTTTATAACTATTATAGAAAATATAAGAAAATATACTTATTTTATTAACTCAGGTTAACCCAGTTATTATACTTTTTATAACTAGAAAATAAAATATATACTTATTCTATTAACTCAGGTTAACCCAGTCATTTTACTTTTTATAACTAGAAAATAAGAAGAGCATATACATAATCTATTAACTCAGGTTGGTCCAACTAATTTGCCTCTTGATTATATAGCAGCCGAAAAGGAATGCTATAGATGTTCTATTAACTCATTTAAGCCCAACCATTTTACCTATTAATAATATTATTGAAAATGAAGAAAAGCATACGCTTATTCTATTGACTCAGTCAGGCTTAAACACATTATCTTTTCTTATATTATGGAAAATAAATAACCGTAATACTACCCTAAAGCATAATTTACTCCGTATTCTAAGGGACTGTGCAATTATAAATCCATCTTGAACCTTTCATCCTGATTTTCCCAACTCCTTATCCATCTAATTACCATCCAACACCTTGTTAAACTCAAATTCCAAATCATCTTTCAATTTTTACGCCACTGCAAACTTGCTTCTAGCTCGCAACTTTGCGCCTTGGAAGTACAAAGCAAATATTCCGATTATTCCAATCACCGATAAACCACCTAATAAACTAACTCCCTTGTCCACGCCAAGATTGATGAAAAGTGGCCGGCCAAACAAGATACTTCCACAAGCGAAAGCAGAGCGAAGAAAATCGTTTCCAGCAAACAGACTTGCAGCATACTGTGGGTATGATAGCGGTACATAAACAAAAATACATTGCATCACCACGAAAACCGAGGCACCGTAGATGGTGATTCCGATTGTGGGTGCGATCCAATGGACATCAGGTCTCGCAGTCCAGGCAAAGATGAACAGACCAATAGTTGGACCGAATGAAGCGTATAGAGCTGGAACTAGCCTTGATTCCTGTGCGCGAAGGCCGTTCTTTTGGATATCGGGGACGAGGTAAAGCCACAAGTATAGACAGTAGATGGCGATGCCAATCATACATGCGACAAGAATACAGGTGAAGACCACACCAATCATTCCAAGAGAAAATCCATAATATACTGGGTACACTAAAGGGAACACCTCGAAGAACGAATAGTAAATTCCGTATATAATGGCAGTATAGAGGTTAACGAAGGCTATGGCAGGGTCCTTGATTGTAATCTCAAGCGGCTTCACAATAGCATCAACGACGATGGCGGACGGCTTCATGTTCTTCTGGTCAATTTCAGACTGTGACTTTAGACGCGAATCACCAGTCAGCTTACGTAGGCGCTGGGCACGGCGAAGAAGAATGTTGGGCGTTGACGTCTCGGGGAGAAGCATGAACATGACGAGGAAAATAGGACCGGCGGCCCATAATATTTCCCACAATGACCATCTCCAACCCTTGGCCGTTACGGCAAATCCAGAAAGCAGGGGGCCGAGTGCAGGTCCACAGTACGCCGCCGATACCCAGGCGACGAGGGCATACGGTAAATAGAGCAGGCTGTACATATCCTGCATTGTGGCCGCACCTATGGCCAAGCAAGGTGATCCAAAAAAGCCTTGTAAGAACCGGAGGACGAGAAGACCTGCGAAGTTATCCACCATCGCCGTTGGAAGTGACAAGATGGTGAACAAGGCCATAGTCACGGCGTAGACCGGGGATCGGCCAATAATTGGGATTTCTGAAAGAGGCGCAAAGAGCAAGGGGCCAACACCGTACGCCAAAACGTAGAGCGAAAGCGGAAGAGATGCATCTGTAGGAGTGACGTGGAACTTCTCAATGACACCTTCAGTGCTGGAAGTGTAAATCGCCGAACCTGTATATACAACAAAGGTATATAGGCAGATTATGACAGAGACGGCTAGGCGTTTGCCGTTGCTCCAGTTCTGAGGGTCCGCTGGATCGTCTGTGGTATACCAATCAACCAAAATATTTCCATCCGACGTCTTTATAGGAACAATGGGTTTTGTCTGGGTTCGTTCGATCGCGAGCTCGGCTTCGAGTTCCAGTCTTTCTTCTGAGAATGGCACTGTTTCCAAGCGACTCTTGGTCCGGGTGAGGCTGATGTTCTCGGCATTCTGGCTGTATTCATGGGCCGGTGCTGTGTCGTGCTTCTCCAAATCCAGGTTACGCTCAGTTGCGGGTGTGACATCTTCTTCTGAGCTTGATGATATACTTGAGTTTCTTGTTCGCTGTTTGGTGACTCCTCCTCGAGCTGTTGCCGCTGTCGGGGTCTTGTGGATGCCGTTGGAGTTGAGCAAGGCGTTGTAAGTCGCTGGCAATTCGAATCCTGGAAGCTCTTCTGGGTAGCGCAAAACTCTGTTTCTAGTGGCCCATCTAATCATCTGGCCCAAAGGGGCTTCTCTTAGAAGTTCCGTCATCTCTCCACCCGTGCTGTGTATTTTGATATGGTGGTGTGTTGTGTTGTATGTGATGTCAATATTGATGTTGATGCTTGCGGATGTGCTTAAAGGAACAACAGCAAATACACAAGAGGCAAATTGTGAGAAATGAAATGGGATTGGAATGGAGGAGAGGAAGCACTTCACTGGGAATTCCCAAGCACTATATACCCTTGGGGAATTGAGAGCATATCTTACTGGTATCATGTTTATGCATCATTTAAGCTAAGCATCTCTCTTACAAACATGGAACAAGTTTACCCCGTTAAGGCCGCTCACTAAACATTCAAATATGCTCTCTAGGCTTTCTTTGACTCACATTAGTGGTCATGGCTGCAGAAATTTCCATCTACGGTGGAATTAAGTTGGTATGTCAGCGCCAAGTATTTTGATTTTAAAGGTAAGATGCTGAATAATGGAGACACTGCTAAGATCTTGGATGACGCCTTATTGGCTGATCATTGTCCTAATCTACCGTTTTGTCAGCAAAATGTTTTATTTAATTGGTGAGTTCGTTGGTAGGATGGGTGGGGTACAGTACTGTACAGTGAGGTCAGATCTGATTCTTGGTTAGAACCTAAATTTCAGCGAATTAGCGAGCCACGGAGATAGGATATTACCGGATATGGGCATGCTTTGAAACCCGTAAATACAGTGCTGAATGGATGAAAAGGGTCGTGGAGCTAACGCCGTTATTATTATTCGTATCTCCAGCAAAAGCCGCTGTTTACTTGTCATATACTACCGACCTTGCACATCTAGTTTTAGGGAGTCCGTCGGGCGATACCTTTGATTGAGAATGACGCAAGTGACCGGATATAGATGCTGGTAAAGCCTTCAGATTGGGGGCTGCAGCTTGCGTTGGCCTGCTATGCGGATTAATAAGAAAGAGTGAATTATGCGTAAGATCTCACAACGGTCCAATCCATAGGAATTTCGAATCGCAGTCGACGTTGTTTGGGAGATAATGCCGTGTTCTGGGTATTTCCCCACCCGGAAAATCCCCACCATACATACCATTGGAGACGGCGATAAGCTTTTTAATTATTAATGTGGCATTAGTGTAACATTAGTGTGTGCAACCTCCAACACTTGAAAAATATATCTTACTTAGTTTTGGTTTTCTTTATTCTGCCTTTCGTTATCTGAGAGCTGGACAGTTACCATTTACCACAGCATCGCAATAACATATCGTCAATAAGTCAATGCATACTAGCATAAACCGGTGCTCCAAAGAAGATGAACACCACCGCGGTTTGCACGGCTGGACTGAGCATCGGGGGGGGTGACAAATATGGAATTTAAATATAAGTCTTACTCTTCTAGTCGATTCCTCAGATCATGCACTTCATTCTGCAAGCTTTCTCATGAAGTTCCTAATTCGGTCTGGGTCAAGTCCAAATGCAAGCCTCATCACCAATCACTTTCTTGAAGACTGTGTATGATTTAGAGTATACTGATCTTTCTTAGATCAGTGCCTTGCTTATCTCAATGTATGTTGATTTAGTAGCTATGTCCATCCAGATTCTCCCTCAAGGTGCCCGAAATGCAATGCCAACTTAAAAGAGCAAACTGTTAATCATTTGATCGGGGTAGGTGCAAGGCCCTAGAAACAATATTTCCACTGCTACTACAAACTTAGGAGTCGTACCATTGGCTGCATAAAACATGAACACGAACAAGTAAGAAAGTCTACTAACGACGGAAGCTAGTGGCAGAGAGTCTTCTCCTGTACAGAGCAACATCCTAGCCTCCAATCGGGTCAAAACCACCTCAGGAAGGCTACCCACTCATAATCTGACATGTTGCATGTGCGTGCGTAATACCCGGTGATGTACTATTTATACTGGTTGATTATCTCATCCACTAATTCCGAGCAATGTACACAATCTGGCACGTTTCTAAACACGTGCTACTATGGTCTTAGTATGCATCAATATTTATGTTGGGACAACTCACATTATTGTGGAGGTGAACAATTCCACCAAATTGTCCATACATCTAACACTAGTACCAAGTTTATAGCGGTTCTCAAATCTTCAAGTTCCTCAACTATTTTAGCCGTACCATGTGTCGTACGCCTTCATCATTCTTATATCATCATCAAGATCATTGCGACCCCGAAAGTAGTGGATAAACGTTGTATGACCTTCTAGGCTCGGCTCCCTGCCAAGAGTTCATAAGCGAACTCCGAAAAGGGGCAGGATCAACACCAATGGAGATACTAATAGGTAAGTCTTCGATGAGTATTCCGCCAAAGTACCGGCCTCCTTCTCAGGAATAAGGGATTTGATGTGTAAGAAGCCGTAGGGACGTGTATATAAGCGCATAACCACAGAAGAATAAATACCCACTCGCACCTCCGGTAATTCACAGCGAAATTAGGTCCGAAAGTCTTAATGGGGGTCTAGCTTCTAGAATAAAAGTTTAGATGGCATATTCGGAGATTCAGCAACTTCAATGCTTCCTGGAATGCTGCCCCTAGCTCGATAAGCAGCATGCAACTTCCTCTGCTCAACGTCACCACAGTAGTTAAAAGCCAGTCGTCTGGAATGCTCGGCCGAAAGTCAGGCAAACCATTAATAACCAGCCCTTGTAAGAACCGTCAAATCATGGGCTTGATATTGCTGGGTCGATTTTTAAACATAGCAAACTAAGCTACTCTATGAACCAAGAAAAAATATGTCTAAAACATCCAAAATCGCAAGGTGTTATTCATGTGCAAGCTTGCTGGTATATGCGATGCGCTGGGCGAGCGTTGCGAATTTTCATGACGACTCGCAAACTATTTCAAATGTACTGTCGCAATCGCTTTTCACTCGTTGGTTCCGAACTCATGCTTCTTCTGGCAAATATGCCAACTATCAGTAAACGCAATATAATTGGGTGGAAATAACGACCTCGTTACCGTCACCTAATCCGGCATCGACCGTAACACTAAGTTGCTCATGATATTTCCCGACGGCGAGATTGTAATGGACTGGCTACGCTGCAAAAGAGGAAACTATAAAGTCACACTCGTTAATCTCAAAATGGAAGATTTTGACCTGGGGAACTCTATTATTGTACTGCGAGGTCGGAAAGTCTAGCATTATCTATGAAATAACAGCATTTGCAAGCTTTTCTTTCCGTTCTTCTTCTATCACACTGGTCGAACTGGTTCCGACGGCGTGGACCTCTTGTAAAACATCATCTATCTCTCGCAAGAACCTCGTTACCTCTTTTTCTGTGCCAACCGTTATTCGTAAACATCCAAGACACCCATGCTCCTTCCCGCGGAATCTCACGACAACACCCCTCTTCTCTGCTAGCTTTTCGTAAACTTTCAGAGCAGTAACATTGTCGGGTTTACCATCCGTCCCTAGGAGTTCCACTAAGAGAAAATTGCTAGCCGCGCCACCCCTGAATCTCCCAATTCCTTTTAATTTTGGTAATTCGTTGAGCAATCGATTCCTCTGGTCCACAATCTTTTCTACGTTTGTTCGCATCACAGATAGGCCTTGTTGCTGAAGTGCCTGGCTTGCAATTTCGCTTGTTGGGTTGGAAATGTTGTATGGAGCCTTCAAGCTATTGAGTAGTCTTGCGATAGGTTCCGAAGTAAAGGCGGCACCCAATCTTATTCCAGCAAGCCCGAAAGCTTTCGAGAGAGTTTGTAGAACAACAAGATTCGGCCATTCCGAAACCCATTCTGCCAGCGAGGAATCTTTGGGTGCAAAATCAATATATGCTTCATCAAGCACCACTACACCGTTCCATGTCGGGTGTTCTAGTATTTTCTGTATGTCTTTTTTTCGTATTAACGAACCGGTTGGGTTGCCAGGCGAGCAGATATAGACTAGTTTTATGTTTTTTGATTCTGGTCCAGAGAGGGTTGATGTGATGGCTTCCACATCAATTCCAAAATCGGGAGCAGCTAGAAGCGGGACTTTAACAAGCCCAACGTCGTTCACTTGGGCAGACACGCCGTACATTCCATAAGTGGGTGGACAGACCAGAATTTTGTCATGGCCCGGGATACAGAAGCAGCGTAGTAAGGCATCAATGGCCTCATCACTGCCTACGCCTACAAATAAGTTCGCTGGTGTTATGTTTCGCGGAGTATGAGCATGGGTATTGCGTAGATTGCAGAGGAGCTGCTTCAGTACCGGTTGATGCGGGTCTGGGTATCGGTGAAGACCCAGAAAGTCAATTGTTAGGTCATTTGTAGAAGTAGAGGCTGGTATGGAGGAGAGAGTAAGAGCTGGGCCATAGGCGTTCTCGTTGGCATCGAGTAAAATGTTGGTTCCGTCGTCTTTGTAGTCGCTGGATGGTGAGTCAGTTCATGGACATCCATAAAATTTAGAGAACAAGTCTTACTCTCTCGCACAACGATAGGGCTCTAATGCAAGTATATTAGGACGTGCGCATGTCTCTAGCTGGAATGGCGATTTGAATGAAGCCATTTAAAGTGATTTTTATTATTCAATTGGTGTTGAAGTTGATGTTGAATGTTCGAAATGGTGGGGGTGTAAAGTATGGCGGGGACAATTGTACAGTAGATTCATGGCCGCCAAGAGTCAGCCTTGTGTGCAAGGCTGTGCGACCAGAACATGACCTCACAGATCAGGGCCGGCTTCTCTGCCCAAAACTGCAGACATCTGTTTGTGATTATTGCCATCGGATTGATCAAAACGAGCATTACCTGCCTTCGAAGAGGGTTTCCTTGGTGGTGTAGCTCTGGCTTTGGAAAAGCAAGCGTTCCACAACGCCACGGCGTAGATCCCAATGTATATGAGAATAGCGAATGAAGTAAAAACCAGCACTGAGATTATGTTCATCAAGAATTCATTGACCACCACCGGTAGATACTTCTTCGATATCTTTCTTTTGGTAATTTTTCGTGGATTTCGTCGTAGGACTGCTGCTTCATTTCTTGGATATTTAGCTGGAGGAGTAATTTCAGACTGATATTCTTTAAGTGATAGCTCTTCAGCTAGTTCCTCTTCAAACTAAAGCTCTTATTATTTTTCTATCTTAGTAATTTTATTTAAATAAATAATAAAAGACTTATATTTAAAAAAGATTAAATTACTTTTTCTTTTTTTAATTTCTTAAGAATTATATTATTCTTTTTAACTAAAAATATAAAATCAAGAACCTTTACTTATTTAAGGCTAAAAAACAACAACAACTTTCAATTTTTATCAATTTTAGGCTGTTGTTTATAGGTCATCAAATAAACCCAATGCTCCCCAGTCCCCCCAACATCCGAATCATCAAAACAAAAATCCTTCTTAACCTCAAAACCAAGTTTTTTGTAAATCAACATCCCAGGTTTACTTGTAGCATTTACGAATATATCTAAGCCCAACTCCTCAGCCTGCTTCATCCCGCTCTGAACCAGCGCTGTAGCAATGCCTCTCCCTTGATTTTCTGGGTGTACTGCTAGATACTCCAAACCTGCAAGGTTGTTAGTATGTTTGTTGTTAGTATTCAGAGGTATTAAATAAGGAGCTAGGAGGCATTCTAGCAACGCACGCATAAATGGCTGCCTATCCAAAATCTCCTTCTCAAACGGCTTCACAATAGCCAAATGGCTGTCCGTATCCACATTATCCCAAATCTCCTCCTTAGCCACTCTAATGTACTCTTTCTCCTCCTCCTCTCCAACCCCGGGCACAACAGCCTCTTCCCACGCCACCTTTCCTCCTTCACCAACCGCATGACTAGGTGGAATATACCATCTTGCATACCCCACAACTGCGCCAGTATTAGGATCGCCGGCCTTCTGATGCCGAGCAGTTTCGCGGTCTCTTAAGAGGTTCCGTGGATAACGTTTGGCGACTTGGGAGATGTGATAGGGGAGCGTGCGGTGCCGCCAGGAGAGGACCCAGTGCGGATCGGCCCAGAAGGCGGGGATGTTGTTGGCGGCGAGGGCGGGGCCGTCGGCGACGGTACAGTGCGTGAGAGTATAGGCTTTCATTTTGAAGAAGAGCTGAGGTTGGTGATGCGAGTCCTATAAGAGCTGACTGAAAACCGGTATACGCATTATCTTATAAATCAGACCCTCTGTTTTTGTAGAATTTACAACGTATGATTTGGTTGGTAAGAATAATAAGCTCATACCGAATAAGGAATAGTATATACTAATTAGGAAAGGCGATTCTTGGCTCTTGGAGATTCTCTATAGAGAATCTAAGGGATTTTAGCCAGCATTTATATAATAAATTCTATTAACTTTTTAACACTTTTAACTATTTTTATTAATATTTTAACTTCTACTAATAAATATATTTCTAATTATATCTTTTATTATAATTAAAGTATCGTTATAACTATTCTAATACTTTATAATATCTTAGCTAACTTATTTTGATAAAGATATAAAGTTATAGTCTAATAGACACATAATTAAATAGATTCTATAAGATCTAGTCGTTAGAGTAATCTGAAATTGAAGAGGGCTAACAATACTAAGAAAGTACTTCTTGTCGGGGGCCTCGGGCTTTCCACGTACCTACAAAAGTTCATAGAAGTAAGACTTGCTTCTAGATATCCCGATATCGAATTAGTCCCTATCGAACAACTCCCGTAAGCCTCCTTCAAAGTAGTCCGACTAGACTCTGAACTCACCTGTGAATAGGGAGGCTTGCCTCGCAACTGCCGTGTCACGTGGATCTCTCTTCAGATCACTAAATAAAGAGGTTGGCCCCACTCGGATAAACAATGCTGGTTTTGGTGTTGGCCAAAACCAGATCCTCCGCCCAGACTTTGTAGGGCATCAGGGAGGCGATCCAATTTTAGACGAGGTGGATTATGAAACATATGTTTCTTGTATTCACTATCTTTGCAAACCTGTGAGTTTTCCTTACGAGTTAGCAATAAAAATCTGTAGATAACGCAAGAGATAGGGAAAAGAGATCCGGTCAGAGACTTACTTAATGTGGGAAACTCTACGATCTGGACAGGACTTTGATGTCCGTATCCCGGTTTACATGAGTGACGGAGAATGTATAGATGATTACTATATTGATCACCCAAAGAATGCTAGTAAGCCTCAGGAGTTCTGCTAGAACTCAGAAGTAACGATTACTAATAAAAGAGGTAGCGGCACAACTGCTTGGAGAGCTCTCGTTCAAGACAACGTTCGATGAAATAAAGCAAAACTCTATCCAAGGATCTTTTAAGAAGAAGAACGGTTATTATGTGGTTACCTATGAAGTGGTCATAGAAATGCATGGACTTCGTATGGAGTATTTGATGCGCTATCTGCCAGGGTCAAAAGGTAAAGTACGAGCGAAAGGAGAACTTAAAAATATTGCCGCAGCCTTCAATCTTGGTGCAGCTTGAGATTATGAGCAACATTTTCGAACAAGCACTCTTAGCCTTAGCACATCGAGTCAGACGAAGTAGCTACAGGATATATTCGTATTTGAGATCTTGGACGCGAGCTTATAGTCTTCCCTATATCGCACTTTGGAACCCGACACGGTGATAACTTCGGTAGCTTACGAGACAGGGTGGCTCGGGTGGTCACTGCTCCTGCACTTAATGGACTAACGCCAAGCATATGACCTACATTCTTATTTGTCTTCACGATGTGTGACGAAAGTTTCATCCAAAACATTCAACTACAGGGTAAAGGCTGTGAGGGTCGCCAGAACAAGCAGATCACTGCCATACCTTTCATCATTTGAGCTACTGGCTCGGTCTTACTACTATACTATTTCCAGGAAGCAGCCAGTTTTGCAGTCACATAAGCACTACGTCGCTGCGAATGTGCATTCAAACTTTATTTGATTAGATGCTGATATTTTCTGCTTCTTGAGGGTCACTTGGTGATGTTCAACCTCGATCTGGTCACGTTACCCACCCCACCTCATCGTCACCTCTGAAAACAACGGTGGTGGCAGAACCGAGGAACGACCACCCCTGGGGAAAACCTTATAAGCCGATACGCAACCCCGATTATTCCACTCTTCTTAAACTGTAATAAAAGACCTGTGTAGCAAACATAGCAACAAAGTAGCAAGTAATTATGCCAGGTGGCGTACCATCTTTAAAAACCGCCTATGTTGCGCTTGTTCGTCTAAGGTTGGAGAATAGGTTCGACGGAGGAGGGAGTAAATTCGACGTCTTATTCCACCTTTGCCACGGTCCATATGCACAAATAGTTAGGCGACCGGATATTCAAGAATGAGGAGTTGTTAGACGGATGAGCACTCCCTAAAATGACGAGGCAGACTTTGCACCGTTAATCTAAGCACTTTGAAAGTATAAAGAGCCCACTCCCCCTCCTCCAGCTAAGTTTCCCTTTAACACTCCACACGTATTACCGATACGATTACAACAACTACTACAAAAATTGCAGCTAATATACTGGCCACTTCTTTGTCACCTAACAAGATAAGCGCACTACCTTTAAATAATACATCGCCCATTTCAGATAGTGCTCGTTTATACTTAAGTTAGGAACAATATAAGCTAGAAATACATATACTAACAACTCAAAATCCCGTTGAGGCAATCTCTTATACTATAGAGAATAGCCAGAAACAAGTAAAAGCGTATCTCTTCCCTATAATAAGTAAGTCAATCTTGTTTAAAAGGCACCTAGACAATAGCAAAAGTTATATTAAGTAATGTTATATATAGTATAAGAGAGTTTATATCTGTAGGCGGCGGGTTCTAAATCGCTACTAGTCTAGTAAGTAATACGCTTAGCTTACTACTAATATTCTTAATTATTATATAAGAACTTAATATAAGTTTTATATATAAGTAAAGATAGTTGATTTACCCTGTTTTATAATAAGTATTATAATTCTATTATACTAAATTCTACTACTCGGTAAAATCACGTTTTTCGCACTAGTTATGCACACGGCTGTAACCTCCATTTTCAATCAGCCCCGCACCCGGAATCAACACTCCTGACAAGGCTTGACATCGAACGTTCAGTAATTGTTCAACTGTTGCGATCGAAAGATTTGTTAACTTACATCTTTCAACGAAAAGCTTGTACTTCAAATATAGCATCTTTACCAATAGAACGAATACTACCCTATTTACCTCATCAGAATTTGATTATCCAGATTCGAGTGAATGACGGCACAACACCAATTGCTCGACTATACCTTTGATCAATGGCTAGAGTGCCCGATTTTACGTATGGCCAGCCACTACGTGGCCAGAATATACGACTCGTTAAAATTAAGCTCGACTCCCAGATGAGTACGCTTAAGATCAATTTGACTGAACATAACCTGGAAGATGTGAAGTTTGAAGCAATTTCATATGTCTGGGGAGAGCGATCGAACATCCAGCGGATTGAGTGTAACGGCAGGTCAATGTACATTGGAGAGTCTATCATAGAAGTGTTTTGGGAACTGGTTCGGCGACAGTCAACTGGATTCATCTGGGCTGACGCCATTTGTATCAACCAGAATGACGAGATAGAGAAGACACGTCAAGTCCGCATGATGCGTAATATATACAAAAAGGCGCACAGGGTAATTATCTGGCTCGGAAAGGGATTAGCTCACGATGAGAGGGGATTCCACCTTGCAAAGACCTTGTATGATACATGCGGCGGGGCGCGCTATAATATAGCGGAAACAACCTACGACTTTGACATGTTTGATTGTGAATCAAAAGGGGTTCCCAAACCTCTTGGTAGCGAAGATTGGGAAGCGCTATTTGCCATACTCAGCCACCCGTGGTTTAGTCGAGTTTGGGTTGTCCAAGAATTATTAGTAGCTCGAAGCTCTATTATATGGCGAGGGGCTCTGGATCTCAAAACCTACATAGTGGTCTGGATAACGATGCAGATAGCTCGACATAAAAACCTCTACGAAAGCTTCGACATCTTCATGGGTAGTCCGCCAATTTCAGCCCTCTTGGCCCGTAACATCGCCACCGGTTACATTGAATTTACAGAGACAGGACCCCTTTCCATCTATGATACTCTTTCCAGATATAACGGCATGAAAGCCACGGATCCCCGAGATCGTTACTTTGCACTCGCTGGTATATCGCGCATTGATGCTAAGTTCATAAATTACGAGAAATCTTTTCGTGATATCGCCTGCCTTGTTGGAAAGATGACTCTGCTCGGTTTATCTGGATATACTTTTGGTTCAGGAGGCACTGAAATACTTTTCTGTAACGACAAGCCAGAAGCTCATATGTTTCTCCTTGACTGGTTGACGTTTCACGCTAATCCACAAAACCACCTTCTAGGATTGCCGTCCTGGATTCCTGATTTGATATCACCACACAGCCCTGGACTCATAATGTCTGGATTTTACAACACAATGTATTTGCGGAATATCATAATGATTCCGTTGCCAAAAGTACGACTGAGATACAGGGGCGGTGATTGGTCCGGATCTTCGCTACCCCTACCTTTCATACCTGTACCAGATGTAAGAACGCATTCCTGTTCTCAAAAAACTTGAGGACCTAGACTGAGTTTTCGCAGGAGATTGAAATAATGGGGGCCATATTTGACTGTGTCGGAATTCTGGCTAACGAGAGGCCACCATATCCTCAGCCTACTTCTAGATGCCGTGTCGATATCTTAGAAGCAATGGAGGACGTATCTCAATATGAAAGCGATATGGTTTACTGGCTTTCGGAAATAAGGACCTTGATAGATTCAAGTATACACATCCCAGACAGCATCATGTCTGGAACGCCAGCATCTTTCGATGCCTTCTGGCGATCTCTCGTCTATAACCGTGGGCCACAGTTTAATTATCAGTCCCCTAATATGAAGTCAGATTTGGGACTCGGTATCAGCTTCGGGTACTGGTATTTGTGGAAAAAGCTTCGGATGAAGAGGTTATGGAAACAAAACATTTGCCAGGATGCTATATTTTCCAACATCTTGACAACTCTTGCAAAACCTTTTGAAGAAGCTGAGGGCAGAGTCTGTAATGCGAGACGTTTTTTTGTTTCCAATGATGGCAGGTTCGGATGGGTGCCACTCAGAACTCAAATTGGCGACCATGTTTGTGTTTTCCAGGGGATGCGAATTCCAATTATCTTAAGGTCACACAATAATCGTTGGGAAGTCATAGGCGCATGTTACGTCCATGGGCTAATGGATGGTGAGCTTTGGAAAATTGCCGGGCTGGAGTATAAGTTCATTTCTTTTGTGTAATCTCTATACTTTCATCTATTCTCTCTTACTTGTGTCCATCGATAGTTCTTGGGACGATTTCGTCAGGATTTTGAATTGGTCTGATGTTTGGGATGGGATTTTCCTGTCAGCAACACGCTCCTATCATTCCTTAATATTGACAATTAAAATAACCGAAAATACAACTTTAAAATTCCACGGACCAGTGCTTCTTCCCGTAGCCAGATTGAAAACAATCTTTATGTAAAGAGTCGGTTTATTTTAATATCTATCTTTTGATATATTTCCCAACATCATTCACCAAATTAGCCCACAGTCCTTCAAACATAGCCTTCACAAACTTCTCTAGATGCCCAGGTGTAATATCCATCTCAAGGCGAATCGTTCCATCGGCAAACTCACCCTCAATGTTCGCTCGCAGAGGTTTCTTCTGCCGCGCTGCCGCATGCAATGATCCTAGCACTTTCGTGCTTCGGATATTCAAGATGTTCCCACGCTCCTTGCATAACCAGTCGCTCACCGCCGCCGCTACAGTCAGTACCTGGGTGGTGAGCTGGACGACCTGCATCGCAGTTTCGATTCCGCTCAGGGACGAAGTTGCGGTACTGAAGTGCTGTAGCGCACCTATATATCCTTCGTGCTCTAGGGTGGACTTTATGTTATCTGCTCACGTGACGATGGCTTTGATGGCAGCTGGTTCGTTACTCGTGTGGTATAACAATTTCTTATGATCTGTTTCGTAGAGCTTGACTGGGGCGGAGCTTTCTCGAGCGGCTTTCAAAGTGCCTTTGGCTTGTGCGAGGACTCTGCTCTTCTCTATTTTCAGAAACTCTGACTTTTCCACTGCAGTGTTAATGGCTGCGTTGCTTTTTCCATCTGGGCCATCCTATGCCCTCTGCGCTGACTGGATCTGTATCAACTTTTACGTCGAAAATGAATGGCTTCTTCCAACCTTCAACATCCACCTTGAACTTTGATTTGACAAAGAGATTTGGTTTTCCCTCAAGTTGAAGTCCAACCTCAACCTCAACCTCCTCTGATATAATATTGGGGGCACTAAAGATAGCTTTTGGGGAGAATAGTGTTAGTTGCCATGCTTAGAATTTGATAATTAGTAGCGTTGGAGAGTAAGAAAAACCAATATGGATCTTACAGTTAGAGGAGATGGAAGAGCTATTTCAATGATCGGGATGTCTTTGTGAAATCGTACATATATGATGAGGGTTGAGGGCTTGCTTTTAAGGATTTTCTGTAGTGATGCCGGCGATTCGATTTCGTCACAAACTTGGATTCCTAATGTCCCAGTAACTCTCAATTCTTATTAACCGGTGAGAGCAAAGAAGCTCAAGAACTCGACGAGATTTGTATTGGCGGCTCTGGATACCTTACCTTTCCTCGTGGCATATTTAGTTGCACTTGGAATCAAATGCCCTAGATGGTCATTGCTGCAAGCTGCAAAAGTAAGAGAATTCAGCTGGAAATCTATCGGTGACCCCTCCAATTTTGAGAATACTTTAGAGAGAGATAAGGTGCCCTTTTCAGCAGCGTAAACCGCCCATTCCTGTTCTTTCTGTCCCTCTTCATTCGAAAAGTAAGAGGCAGCGGAAAGTTCAGCTCCGTAAAGCTTTGCGATCTTCCAGATAACAAATAAATTGTAGGAAGATTAGGTTGCGATGCAGTTTTATTTGCAGTTTTGGTAAAATAAATAATGTTGCTTCGTTTCCGTAGTTAGGGGTGGTGGGATTTCTTAGTCCAACTGATATTTTACGTGCGATCACATCTACTACTAAATAGCAGAAGGTATGCCTATAGGGGACAACAAGTAACGCCTTGATCAAACAATTACAATTAGTATTGCTAGCCAGAAACGAGCAATGCATGACAAGCTAGAAGAAGAAAGAAGACACATATTGACTACCGCCAGTCAAGCATGTCTACTGTTTTGTAACTTCACGCTACTTGCAAAAGGCGTTATGAAATCTGTCGGCCGAAACATATCGAGATAAACCAGTGTATAAAGATGTGGCCAGAGATGGGTGGCCTCTGTCTTTTATAATAAGAGTAAGAGAAAAGAGTCCGGAAAGTTTGGAAAATAAAGAAGGGCTTTTATCAGAACGGGACGACTGGTGGGTGCGTAATGGTGGGAAGATAACTGCCTCGTCGCCTTGATCTGGCGGCGACCATCGTGTGCAATTTATAAACAGGACAGTGTCGAGATGGAATTCTTACTGCCAAGGGTCAAAGAATCCGTTCAAGAAGCCAGATATGCTCACTAGCAGAGAAGGGCCCTAAAATGCAGTGCGGCATCCTAGGGTGGGAAATGGTAAAGCTCTTTCTTTTGAGCTGGATGCTCTACTTTGTGTCACAGTAAGCTTCGAAACGACATTTGTGCAGATTCATGCTTGAATAGGTAGCTTCTCCGCAAATGGCCCTGAATTAAGTTGTTAGAATAGTCTTCGGACCTAGTTTAACTGCATTGTGTCTTACTGTATACCAACAAGAGTTGACAAGGTAGCACTGTAGGGGTATCTATTAGAGGCGCTTAACGCTCCAGTGGTGGCGTCCTGCTTACGCCGAAACAGCCTATGGCAGGGCACATCCGTGTTCCAACTTCCTATCCAACAGGAGGTGCAACGCGAGCTAGTAGTTAAACCTCTACTTGTCTTACTCAAAGAAGCAGTGCTTGGGGCTGACTCGATAATCGAAAAGTATAAGTCCAGAGATAAGCTGCGGATAGAGAGCGAGACAGTTCAGAATGGCAATAACCACCGCAGACACCACAGCAAACAGTAGAACAGCGGCGTGGGATGGCAATAACCATGAATCGACGTACATTCCTCGAGGTCCAGTCACTGCCTCCTTGAAGTTCTTTGACGGCCCATCCGATGGCTCCAAGCCCTTCAACTATCCACTTGGGACTGAACCGCCGGAGGGGATGCCACGGCGAAACTTTGGAGACTCGGATCTATTAGTTACGGTCAAGGATATCCGAGGAGATGAGGCCCGTTATAACATTGACGACAATGCGTTTACGACCTTGAGAGCCGGTCTGTCTCCAGGCGTAGACTTTGGCTCCAGTGATTCGATCAAAGAGAAGTACTATCCCGAAGTGGAAGCAACTCTACTCGAGAGATTTCCGGAGGCCAACCGAGTCTTCATATTCGACCATACGTCTCGCCCGTCTGGGGGAAGCCGACCGCCTGTCCTTCGCACCCACATAGACCAAAGCAAGGCAGCAGCTCTGGCGAAAGTGCGCATCATGCTACCCAACGAAGCAGATGAGCTTTTGAAGGGCCGTGTCCGCATTATCAATGTTTGGCGACCCCTGAATGGACCGGTACAGTCTTTCCCTCTCGCATTTGCCGATTCAAAGACGGTGAAGGATCAAAACCTACACGTGGTCGAACATCGGTATGTGGACCGTACTGGCGAGACTCTGTCTTTAGCCCACGAAGATGAACAATGGTACTACTGGTCAGGGGTAGATAACGACGAGAGGCTACTAATTCAATGTTTTGATAGCGAGAAGGGAGGTCGACTAGCGCATACTGCCTTTGAAGATCCAAGAACACCTGAAGGTGCGCGCCACCGTGAGAGCATTGAGGTTAGGGCTTTAGTTTTTGGATAGGGAAAAGTCAAGCTTTTGAGCTGGTTTTGAACAGCAGTTGGCAATGCAGAATGTTTTCAGGGCCTAAAAAGGCGCTTTCTCGTACAGTGTCCAATTCTCTCTTGGGTTAAGTATCTGTTCATATCCACACCCTCTTTGCAGCAACCATCGTGCCCTTCATCTAAACTATTGAGCAAGCACCGCCCGAATTGCTTATCGTAAAGTCCGTTCTAGTCCTCCGAAGCTCATTATGCGGATGTCTTGCAGCGCTATATGCCGTGATGAACCTTACTCCACCGCCACAGTATCTAGAATTATAATGTGAGAGCAAGCGCTAATTTCATGAATTGTGTTTGGCATTGATGGTCAGACCAGCGCGGAAAAATCGTTAAAATAATAGAATAAAGCACCTCAACGGGGCGAGCAATCACACAGTATTAGCGATGTATCTGTGAGAGGAATAAGAGGGAAGTCAATAATATACTGTTCCTTGCTCACCCGGGGTTTGCTGTAGCTCTAAAAATGAAACAGGTTTGGTTTGAATGAGTCTGGGAAGACTAGTCGCTCTGAGAACTCAGTACTAATAGCTAGGTAGTCAATTTTAACTACCTCGCTCAGATTTTAAAGACAGAGAGAGAGTACCATATTCAATATCCCGGAATTCCCTAAGCAGCTTTATCAAAAAGGACCCTCACACTATAAACAATGCTTGGATCACCACAAATTCTTTTGGAGGTGTCGGAAAGTGCCAGCTCACGTGAAGCTCGACTTGCAGCTGGATTTCGTGAACCCTACCCTGATGTCTGGGTTGGAAGTTAATATAAAATGTAACGTTTTAATTGCTAGTAAACATTTGTAAACCTAGAGAGTGTAATGTAATGCCTCTGGAGCATGAAGAAGAGATTCTAGCATAGGATGTTGAACGGGTGTAACTCAACAGAGCAGCCGTTGTGCCATAGGCCCATAAAGAAAATGTCATGTGGCAAGGACTCGGAATCGTCATGGAAAGCCTTAAAGCGTGGATCAAATTGGCACTCCCTGTTCCCCTGAAGCTGACACACGGGCTCAGAAATGAAGTTCACACTTCAAACCTGGTGTCAAACATAATTTCGATTTCATATGGCAGCGTCTTTACAAGTTTATGGCTAACTTTCTGGAACTTTGTAATCAATTGTTATATCCCCTTTAACAAGGCTTGGTGTGCCCAATGCAATATGTCAAGGAAGATAGAAAGAAATGCCATTGCCATGCCGACCGGAGTTGTACGACTATCGCCTATCCCGAATTGATGGAAGTTTTGTCGGGACTATATTCTTCCCAGTTGCCGGGTGGCTTCGCTAAAGCAAGGGATCAGACTACTTCGATGCGCGCCAGCAGGTCTGTCACCGGCACGGGCGGGAGGAGGTTCATTAAATTAGAATCCCAAAACATTACCAAAACGCAGGACACGTGATCCTGTTATACTCTGAGTAGGTTGCTCTAGGTCACACAAGATGATGCTAAATAAATATCTACAGTTGCAGGTCCATTGGGATCTTAATGGCGGGTTACTTTCCATTGAGGAGGATGTGAAGGCCAGCAAAGTGGCCAGCGTCTTATCCTAGTACCACTTCTGGACTAATCTGTATCAACCCCCCGCTGGAGAAGGCTGAGGTTGTTGGTTTTTGATGATCTAACAAATGGGATGGACGAATTTGACGCACAGCCCTGCTGCAGCATTGCCAAGAGGGGAATTGATGCAGTAGTGTGCACTCCGTACAGAAATACAATTCAAATCAACCGCCTCGCAACATCTTTCGTTACCATTTCACTTTATCTATTGGAAATATTGTCGTATCTCAACCATATTTGACTTTGTATATTGAATTGTTGCACCAACATCTGGTCGTAAATTGACGAATCATGACACGGCAGGCCGCGGCCAATGGTTCATCATCAACAGGGCAGCACCCACCCTTGCCTGTGCGATCCACGCATGGAGTTTCTCCCGCTTCCAGTGCTGCGAACGAGATGAACGATCGTCATATCCAAGATGCTATAAACACGGGCAAGAAGATCAGTGGTGGGTTAGCAGAAATTCTGAGGCAGAGCTCCTTGGCAGAAAATGAAGAATCCAATCTGCATCAGATCTTATCCCTTGCGGATGAACTTCGAAACTACCAGTCCCCTGTAGAGTTCACGATAGGATTGGTTGGTGATTCTGGTGTTGGTATGAGCTATTTCTTTGAGGCCGATGTACAACTAATACCCTTGCAGGCAAAAGCAGCTTGATTAATTCCATACTTGACACTAAACATCTTGCGAAAACGGCATGTTACTAGAGTCCTCGTTGCTTGCGCACGAGATGAGCTAATATGAATAGGCTGGAGTCGGAACAGCTTGCACGACGGTTGTAACTGAATACCGGAAAAAGCGAGAAAGCGACACTGCTGCTTATACTGTTGAGATCCAATGGATGGAAGCCCAAGAAATCGAAGATTTACTCCGACAAAGCGTCATAGACTACCGAAGATACCATCTCATAGACCAGAGCGACATTGAAAGACCTGACAGTGTCGAAGAAGAACATCTCCAAGTCAAAGCAAAACTGGCCTGGGATACCCTCATCGCAGCATTTGCACATCGTGATGGATGTACAGAGGTTCTGTTCAAAAACGCAGCCATCCCGACTGACGAAATAACACGGCTAGTGCTTGGATGGAAAGATGAGATAGCTTGGCCTGCAGGATTCGATACTAGTGCCACTCTTCGTACAGCCGATAATGTGTCAGACTGTGTCGCTCGGATTGGGGAATTCTTGGAGGAACGATTGTGGCCTTTTATTAAAGTAGTCCGGTATGCTACAAATATTTGCATTCTATTGCCGAGAACTGATGTTGATGTGCAGAATTTACCTTGATGCTCTTGTGTTGAAAACCGGAATTGTCTTGGCCGATCTTCCTGGTAAGTGAAATTTGGCTTTGATATCGAAGTTATATATAGTAGCTGATTTCGCAAGGTTTCCGTGATGTGAACTCGGCAAGAGTCAGAATCGCCGAGGCGAAGCTATACCAATGCGATGAAATATTTGTAGTTGCCGATATTGGCCGGGCAGTAACAAATAAAGGTGTCGAAGATTTGGTGGTTCGACAATTAGGAAAAGACTTCAATAGCCTCAAAAGATCACAAGGAGTCGCAATCATTTGCACTAAATCAGAGGTTTGTTAAATAATCAGTTTCCTATATTTGATGAAGACTGACGTATCTAGGCTTTAGGGCAAGAATCAGAAGTCCTAAGAGATGTCCCAAACACCAACGAGTTCAATCCCCAGAGAATGCAGGCTTTAAAACGTCAGATACAAGTCGCAGAGGATGAGATTGAGCCAGCATTAGCTATGAAAGCGAGGTTAGATCTACGGGGTCTTGTTTTGTAACGAGTGCTTACTGGATTCAGGCGAAATGGCATTTTCATATCAGCCCGCAACAACCACGTGAAGCAGCAGCTCAAGCGACATTACGGATTACAAAGACAAGTCCGGACAATAGACGTATTCTGTGTATCTAACACACTCTATTTTGACGCTGCTTCGGAACAAAGTAGAGTACAAGAAACTCTTCGCAATCGTCGACGCTCATGCGCTACTGATGATAGGTCTTCGGCTGCAGACCAAATGTTCCAAAGCTCAGGTATTCTCGATCTACGAGATTTTATCCAAGAAATCCCAATGAAGTCTCAAATCGCGGAGGTGAAACATTTTCTCGAGACAAAACTGCTGACGTTATTTGAAAAAACCAACTTGTGGCTTAATGCGAGATTTCCAGAAATAGCCGGGAACCAACTAACAGCACCAGAATTTGTGCAGGAACTGCAAACAGGGCTTGAAACAGTAAGAAAAATAGCTAAAGAAAGAACATACGTTAGCTCATCTTTACATAGAAATTCGACAGATCTGTCGAGACTAGCTACGAAGAGCTGACGGCCAAAACTCAAATGTTGCACCGACCTTTTGGTAGGTCCATGTCTGCTCGCTGCGATAGACGCCAGCTGACTTTACTCTAGCCAGGGGCATAAACCGGTGGAAAGATGCAGCACTTGAAAGCGTTTTGAGGTGGGAAAGAGTAAGTGTCTGAAAAGCGTTAATTTAAATAGTAATCACTGACGTTCAAAGTGGCATCATGGTACCATCTCCCTTAATCTAGCCAAGATTGCCTGCTGACCGAAGTTTAGCAACATTTCAGGCATTCTGGAACAATGAGGGGGCCCATGCTACTGCAAAACAACCATGGCTCGATTGGAATGAAGAAATAATCAAACCTATGGTAACTGACATGGAGCCTTCTGAAGAGATATTCTGTCAAGAAAGTAAAATTATCTTCCGAAATTTGAAAGATTCAACCAAGCAAGGGTTGGATGTTTTGTGTGCTAGATTAAGCGGTATGTTAAGTCGAGGATGTATTGCTTCGGAGGGATGATTGATTAACCAATCCTCAGAACACTACCCAGAACATGACTTATTACAAACCTTCCCCCGCCGGGGTCGGAATCTCAACTACGAGATCGAAAATTTTACTATGTGGTATTTCGATGAGTTTCAGTAAGCTGAACCGTTACTTGTATTAACAATTGGGTACCTAATAATTGGCAACTAGGACTATCTTTCACAACCTCCTCAAAACTCATGGAACATCCTACGTGATGCACCACATGCTACCTATGTATAATGATCTTGACGGCGGAGCTGGAGTGACAAAGAGGCGTATTAGGCGACTGAAGTTGCAGATTGAAGGGGAAGGTGATCGTAACAATCTCGATCACCCTCCACTTTTCAAGGTCATCCGGGATCTATTTATCGTTGCGCTTTCGGCAATGGTAGAAGATACCAAAACGAAGCTTCAAGAAGCTGTAGATAAATGTTCTGGGGATATTAGGAGCGATCTTGAGCTCCTGAGAGGTGAAAGTGCCGAAACCTCTGATGAAACAAGCTTTATAGCAAAGGCGTTTGATGTCTTGGAAATGGCTCAGACGGAGAGGTTTGAAGCTTTGAGAGAGTTTGACGCTAAGATTAGAAGATAGTGTTTTACCTCTAGCTGCAAACGAACTTTCCTTCACTGCCGAAAAGGTGAGGGATTATTTTGTACTTCTAATACATATATGAGTCCTGAATCAAGTTATTCCAACGAGACTGAGCATAGGTTGGCTGGTAGAAAATTAAATCAGACCTTCACAACACCCAAATCATCAGAACGAAAGTGAACCCCTCCTAACAACACTTAAACCTGTGATTAATACTTGACAGCCTAAAAGGCAACCAGCCAAAACCTCATTCCTCAAGCTTACTTTGATGGGCTGGTTTTCGAATTATCCAAGACTCCCATTCTTCGTGATATGCTGCGCAATCGATGAAAGGATCCAAAATCACACCCTCAGGAAGCACAATGTCTTTTCCGCACAGAATCATGTCAAAGTTCCAGCCAATACTGATTTTTGGACGCACGCTTGAACCCATTCCATGATATTTGAGTTAGGGAGACAGCCCACAATAAACCCTTTCGCAATACCTCATGATGCGATCCAAAACTCCATCTGATTCTCAGTCTTGTCCTGCACCTCTCTCAAAGAGAACTCCTCGCCAACGATAAAAAAATATTTCCTTTAGTCGAGATGGTGTTTTCAACAATTCGGCCACGCCCCGAGACCCCCGTGTACGCCTGTGTCTATAATTATCCCTTGTACTATTCTAAAACACGCCTCCCAGAAACAGTAAGGTAAAGCAAGGCTCCGAATCTCGCGGACCTGGGCCGAAAATTGCTTCACAAAACATCAAATCGGCACCTCTGGATCCCAGGGAGAAATACAATATCTATGTGAGGATTCCAGAGGAGGTATCTTACTTTCCCATCGGAACGAGTGAATTTCCAGGTTTTGTAGCCCTTGCATTGTGCGATTTCACGCAAGGCACGACAATTGGAAAATGGGGCTGGACTTTGCGTGCCAATGGGCTCTATCTGCGTAGGAGAAGTCTCTGGAATCTTGACCGCAAGGCAATATCCATCTTTCCCAGGAGAAAAGTGGAATTATAGGGCATTTATTGCCGTATAGCGTTATTATGTGTGGCTAGAAGCAATATGACCATATTATATCTTGAAGCTCCCGCGATAGAAACTTAAAACACGTACTTTCTCGCAAGGTCGACATGTTGGAATAATCTCATTTGAAATGGCGTTGTTGATTCTCTAATCAATACACGAAATTTGCTGTGGCGACCTCAATGACGAAAGGACGTGAAGTAAGATCTAGATAAATCTTCAACGATCAGGTAATTGAGGGCGATATGGGTCTACGTCTCCTTTCAAATGTTGGGCATACTATATATACAGAGATACTAAGAAAACTTAAAATCAGATGAGGGTAACAGATCCTGGTAATATCAACAGAAGTTTAGCTAGCGTGTACAACTAGTATTCTAAACTTAAAATATTAAAATGATGCTTTATTTCTGCAGGTATACGACGTTGTAGGTAAAGCAGCCTACAAATAACATATTTCATCGAAGCTACAGGTTTTTCTAATCCGACAGGCTACCGAAATAGGGCTTTCCAGTACGGGCATCAGAGCCGCCTCGGATTCTTTGAATTTCTAGGGAAGTCTTAGACGACAATTCTTTATCTTCTCTTCCAACGCGGTTAGTTAATATTGCCGCTCTGTTCAGGCGCTACTCACCCTCGCCCGGTGGGCAGTGCTCGAGCTGTTTTTTCGCCCCACCCTACATACTTTCTATCTCGTTTTCAGGCAGAAAACGGCAGGCGAGATTCACCTTCCTTTTTCTGCCTCAAAAATAAAAATAAAAAGATTTTATAGGGCGAAAAACTTCCCCGAGCACTATACTCCCCGAAATGATTACCAACCAAATGATTACCAACCCTCTATGTATTCACGTGATACTCACATATCATATATGTAGAATAACAAGACATATAAGGTCCTTATCTCATTCATTATTTCCTCATATAATCCCAGTTTGGTTTCTTCCACATGCCAGATTCGATGCATTCATCTCCATACCAATGGCTCCAACTAAAGTAGCACTTGCCGGTGCTACAGGCAACCTAGGAGTCCATGTCCTTGAAGCACTTCTCGGTGCAGGTTATCAAGTGACGGTTCTCTCACGCACCGGTGGAAATTCATCAAAACTAGCAAAGCATTCGAAACTCACAATTGCAGAAGTAGACTTCAATTCGACTAACTCCCTGCTCGCACCATTAGAAGGAGTCGAGGTTGTTATCTCCTGCCTCGCAACACTAGCGATAGGAAGCCAAAACAGATTGATAGATGCAGCAGTGGCAACGGGCGTGAAACGATTTATTCCCGCTGAGTTCGGCATGGACTCTCGAAATCATCTGTGCATGGACCTACCAGTCTGTGTACCCAAAATAGCCACTCAAAAATATCTCGCGGAGAAAGTCGCTTCAAACCAAACCTTCTCGTTTACGGGCATCGCCAATGGTTTATTTCTGGACTGGGGACTTGAAGTGGGCTTCATTGTCAACCCGGGTTCACACACTGCGACACTCTACAACGGTGGCGATATTCCATTCAGCACCACCACCTTGGCTGACGTTGTGAAAGCAATCGTGGGGGTCATTGAGAACCAAGACGCAACTGCAAATCGCATTCTTTATATTCATTCTGCGGTGACGACCCAGAACAAACTGATCCAGTATGCTAGAGATATTGACGGCAAAGAATGGATTACTGGTGTCAAGAATACCGAGGATGTTAGACAAGAAAGCCTGGCAGAACTGGCAAAGGGCACAACGGGAGATACTCAAAAGGCCATGGATGGATTTTGTGTTTGTGCTATGTGGGCTGCTGGGTATGGTGGTGATTTTACAGGGCACTTAGATAATGACTTGGTTGGTGTTAAGTCTCTGAATGAAGACGAGCTGAGGGCGATTGTGGGAAGCTTGTTGTGAGGAATGATGTAACCATAGTTCTGATCCATATCCGCCTAATCATAGCTTTATCAGTTCTCTACCTAAGGCCCACTAGTTACACAATCTAGCATAAATTTGTATGATGCTTGTGTTCCTTGCCTGTTTTGCCCTTTTTAATAGATATAATACTCCCTTTTCCTATCGCGCTGAAAAGTATCTCTGGCAAAATCAGCTGTGACAATGAAATTCGCTGTGTTGACCTCAGATGTCTCACATCGCATGTAAATAGTGCCTTCCGGTTTGTGGACGCACACACTCTGATGGCTATTTCCCTGGCATATCCATTCGTATTAGCACGTATATATAAGCATTCATCCGAGTCTCGTGTTATGTCTGTACTCCAGAGCAGCCTATTCAGAGAGCCTCTCAGGTCGCACCGCGGAAGACCTGACCCTTCGTCCACAAGAAAGATCAAACATTTACCTCTCTGTGAGATTATACTCAAAGACATGCAACAACCAGTTACTACGCCTGATTGTAGAATCAGAGATTTTGTCTCACCACTTGCGAATGGTTTCCATTTTGTCTTACACTCGATGTTTTTAGCTCAGTGCATGATGTGATGCACAGCAACTTGGTACATTTGGTAGATTATTTTGAGGTAGCACAGACATTATGATACAATTTAAAAAAGCTGGGCTCTCTACAGTACAAAAACCAATCGCTACCCTTACACAGCCCAATACTCTCAAGTGAGCCCCAAAGTATAACCTCAAACCCCTGGTGGGATATACTGTTCAGCAAATAATTGTCTATTACCCCTTCTCCTTGACGCCGCCACCCGTACCCTTAAGCTTTACGCTGGCCATCATCTTCGAGCAGCTTGAAAGACGCCACCTAGCTCGTGATTACCAGTATACCAAGGTAGTGGGCTCCGTAGACTTTAAAAACAAGGAGCTTTGGAAAGGGTGGCTGCTAAGATCTATCTTGTCTTTGAAATCTGCGTTCCGCTCTCGAATAACCAGTCACACTTTCATGCAATTACTTTTGGAATTTGCGTACAGAGTATTAAATTTGTTGCCTGAGGGGTTTATCGAGTCACAAAGCAAAGAAGTACTTGTCTAAAGTAATAGGCATCATATTGATCTCAAACAAATAACTAGTAAGAAGTTTTCTGTATTAATTAGGAGTGAAGCTCGGTATAGCAGGGATAATAATTAGAGCTACTCTTCTTTTCTTATGTTGGAGCTTCTCCCCAATCCCATATTTACAGCGTATAGAACTGCACTCGAATTTCAAAACAGCGGTGTATAATCCGATTAGAGCATGTTCAAACCCAATCTCATCATGAAACCCGATCTTTAGATACATCTTCCCAAAAACAGCACGATGCGTTATCAACATAGCAACTCTCTCAACACTCTCCATCATCGCTCCACGGAAAGCCCTTTCGAGATCCTCTCGTCCTCTTACGATAGATTGGAATGGCTACCACGGTATACGTGATCACAAATCTGGCTATTATTGCGGCAGAGTCAGCTTGATCACTTGAGCGTTGTTGGTTATTGAAAGCGTCCGTCGCGGTAGAAGAGTGGCTCATGGTGCTATAGAGAATTGTGAATATCAAAAGAAAAGATTACTTGAAATTTGAAGAGAACTATAGACTGGTGGCAGTTGTCTAAAGATAGGAGATCTAAAGATAGGAGATCTAAAGATAGGAGATTTTATCTAGGATAGAACAAATATGACAGCACGTATACTGCCGCGCCACTGTTGGTGGAAGCACGAGAAGAATGACAGGAGCGTAAGATTTGGAACAAACAGTGTTGATTCATAAAAACCCCCCTCCTACTTGCCTGGATGTCAACCAGGATTCAACATATATTCAATATACTAGATATAATGACAGGCACTGCGCTGCAATAAAGAGCCGATTGGATTCTGCTGCTGTAGGCGCGATTCGCTTTCCCCGCCCCCTAATCTCTGTCTTCGTCTTCCACAATCTCTGAATCATTAACCTCCGCAGTTCCATACCACGAAAGGAAAATGACCAGAGACCAATACTACAATCCAAATCAGATGGACGTTGTCATTGTAGGCTATTCACTTCAACGGATAGTTCTCTGCTAATACACCTTGGTGCTTAGGTTGATGGCTCTTTAGCTGGGCTTACGCATGCGGTTACATTCAAACAGTTAGGGCATAGAGTACATATTTTAGAAAAGTCGTCTCGAGATGTCTCAAAAAGCCAAGCAGCTGAACTCCAGGCTGGTCAAAAGGTTTAGAGGTTCATTAACGAGTACATTAAGTATAGAAAGCCCTACACTACAATCCTAGCTGCAAACATTATTGAAGTAGTAAATGCGGATAACGGTATCATCAATTTGATTCCTATTAGCAATGTTATGCATTTGACAACTTGGAACATTCTTTTTGAACTTTTTAAGTCTAATTTACTAAACGATTCAACATATCCTAATGCTACATACGAGACCGATAAGCTTGTGCAAAATGTGGCATACGATGGTGAGAAGGTTTCGGTCACTTATTTAGATACAAAGAGTATAAACGCTAGAGTTTTAAGAGCTAATCTTATTATTGCGGCTAACGGTGGTCATTCGACTGTTCGAAAACTATTTATATCTGATATCATATCCAAATATGTCGAATATATCACATAGCGTGGGATTCTTTCAGAGAGCTGTGTTACAAACGCCACAAGAGAAATCCTGCAAAATAGGGTTCGCCTTTTCGGGACAAATAAAGACTTCGCCGTCTCGTAAGGCCCCGCAAAGTGCTGAAGTACAATACGCTTGCTGAATTATTTAGGTACCATGTACCGTTTGAGGACGGAAGCATCGAGCCTGGCGACCGCCAATTCATCTGGGTTTAATATAAGCACACTAAAGAAAATTCTGAAAAGTTCAGCGAAACCTTCACAGTTGTTTCAGAGAAAAAACATTTCACTATTATCCCACGAGGCAAAATTCAACTACACGTCTAAGCCAAGAAACAAAACAGTGATGCTCTTAGCAAACCATTTGCAGAACTTATCTAAAAGACAACGAGCCCCTTTATGTCCGCAATTAAAGAATATATAACAGGTCCCACCATATTTCATAACAGAAAGCTTATTCTTGTCGGCGATACATTCTTATTATTTCGTCCACATGCTCGATCGAGCACGAATCAAGCTGCAAAACACGTACTAGGTCTAGCAGAGATTTTCGGAGAAAAATGCAATTTAAAAGTGTGGGAAATTCAATCCCTTGAATATACAAAGAAGACGAATGCCCTAAACAATTTCTTTGGAGAACATTGCTTTACTGGCAAGGTCCCCAATGGCTTAAATACCACAATCAAGGAAGACAATAAATCCGGTTAATTCTGGCTTAAATTGCGATTTAGTTTATTAATATTATGACTCTACTTGTTCAAGTTCATGTCGGTAATAGCAGCTGACTGATATACCTCAGTCTATCCCTAGGTCGAAATTTAGGTGGTGCAAGAGTGATGCGCTTGATTCCGTATACTCTTTACCTGACTTTACGAGCCACATTACCTTTACTCTATGCCACCCTATATTTACATCAGGAAAAGCGAAATTAAAACAATGATATCATAAGCTCATTAAAATAGCTCGTCTGTCTTCTTCCGGTACCGAACAAGCAACTCAATTTAATCCAAAGGGAGTTAGTTACCTTCGGCATCACAATGCATATACAAAGTAGTGAACGCTCTCTATAGGAGGAATAAATCAATACATACATGACGGATCTGCGTTAATAATCTACATTTCTATATCACACAAATGATAGCGAGTGAGGAAGCCTACAGGATGGGAAAGCCAACTGCTTGGGAAACCAGCTGCGCAATATACTCAGAGATTCTATACAACTGCCGGTGTTGCACAAATTTCCAATTCTTTCATTCGTAGCTCACTGAGTGGAGTAATGATAGTATCTACCAACACATTCCCTGTCACTTACCGATTATAATAATCAAATTATATTGTCTAGGAGGGTTAGAGCTAGAATGGGCTCATGGTGAAATTATCCGTGTGTTTCTACCTATAAGCTGCTTGTATGTACCAACTCGCTTAATATTAACCAGATGTGCAACGTCGTAAATTAATTTAAGCTGCAAGTCCAATATTAGGTAGCCAATGCAGCTCAGCTATTCTGACTATTAGAAGTACCTATCCAGTTATCAACTCCTTGTAGATCAACATAATGAGGGCAGCACACAGTAGAACCATGTAGGCATTGCTATCGGAACACTGGAATTGTGGAATCACTTTGCATCCTTGGTTAGGTTCATATCCCTTGCAGCTTTTGCCATACAATAACCGAAATGTTACACTACTGTAGATCAGTATTCTCAAATTGGCAAAATCAGGAAAGATTGCCACGACTCTAATGCCTGGAATGCCTTGATTGGAGAAAGTCCCAACGAAAAAGGTAGAGATAGCAGAGCTTGCCGCTCTATCAGCCCCATAGCTTGACGAATTGATTCTTCACCAGGTTAATATTCCAATGGGCCAGCTCGGGTATTCCTTGACGGATGTCTTAGACGACATTTCTTCATATTTCCGTGTCAATACCCTGCTTGTATGTAAGCTTAGGTTCTCTGGCGCTTCTGCTTTCGTAGCTCTACGTAATATAAGGAAGGTAATGTTTGAGTATATGGGTATAAATGCCTTGATCAGAAAAGGATGAAAGCTAGCTCGGGACTCCTTCTCTTTCTAAGCTAGGCTCAGGAAATCTAGAAGAGGCATGACTCCTTAATAACATATTATTTTATTATCTGAGCTGCGATTGTTGTAGCGTTTAGTTCATATACCGACAATATAAACTGTGGGGTAAAGGTCGGCGTTGCCGCCCCCCCCCCAAAAAAAAGATTGCACTTATGTCTGCGAAAATCGATTGCTAGAATCTCATTGTCAAAATTGAACGCTAGAACGCCAGTGACATATGTCGTGTAACCTAACAGAAAAAAGTCCTAGTGGAAACCCCCTGGCTTCTTGAGTGGGAAGTGTCACTCCTGCTCTGTCAAGCTACTGACATCTTGAAGACATTAGTAAATAGCCCATTGTACTCTATAGAATCCTTATAAAGTTATAATAAAAGAGAAGTATAACAAGAAAGTCAACTAAAAGGGCGGTGAAATGCCCGCCCACTTGACATTGAGAATCCAGAAGTCTATGAGCCAAATCTGAGGCCGCGCAAAATAAAATGCTTGTGATATGGAAACCACACTGGTCCCTGCGGCCTGGAGTCGGCCAGGGAAGTGAGCAAACCCTACCTAGAATAGCATCACTGGCCATTATAGGTGCCATTACAGATTAGGCGTATTTTAACGCGTTCATTGCAGTAATGTCTACGAGGACGCAGGCTAGCTATAGGAATTACAAAATATCACGTGTTTTCAAAAAGTTGTTCTGAGCTAAGTTAAGTTACAACTTACATAAAATTACAAAATCTGAGGCTCTACAGCAAATAAGCAAGCAACCTCCCAACTACTACCGAAACCAACAACACAACGCCTTCACTCTGTTCCCTTCCAGCAGCGTTCGCTCCGGCATGCAAACGACTCGTATTGAAGGAGTCTGACCTCAACTCCCCCGCAACAACCGTTCCATTCCTATCCTTGTCATCAAGAGGATACGATGCATCAAACCTCACGCCCATACCGTTCAGCGTCTCATTATCGCACCCGCCCAAGAAGCCGCGTCCGGATCTTGCAAATGCCAAAAACTACATCGATGATCAATCAGCGAAAACTCAACAAAATATTACTGGGGTTCTTTTTATCTTTAGACTTACTCGAAGTTCGAGAGTATACCCAGCTTGCGCAACAAACCAGTCGGGATCCAGACTTTTATCGGCCGTATCAATGACCTTCTTCCTTGTAATCCACTGCGCATCCGAGTTCACGTTCTTGTCGTCCGCGTTACCCTTAACTTCCACGTCCTTGTTCATCCACGCCTCCCTCGCGAGCACAAAGATGGAATCTTCCTCTTCG